>Ga0164241_10003361_pt1 | contig 16240 bp, 22 predicted proteins | sample OricomyardsoilBY_FD_108780 | JGI IMG/M metagenome (GOLD analysis project Ga0164241, IMG submission 108780) | Backyard soil microbial communities from Emeryville, California, USA - Original compost - Back yard soil (BY) | ecosystem: Environmental > Terrestrial > Soil > Unclassified | place: USA... | reverse complement strand
GAGCTGACGCTGGTCCTACGTGGACCGGTGTTGGCCGCCGGCGACCGGCGGGTGCTCGAGGCGTTCGCCGCCGAGGCTGCGGTCGCCCTGCGGCAGGAACGGCTGACCGAGCAGGCCGCCGCCCTGAGCGAGCTGGCCGAGGTGGACCGGCTGCGCACCGCCCTGCTCACCGCGGTCAGCCACGACTTCCGTACCCCGCTGGCCGCCGCCAAGGCCGCGGTGACCAGCCTGCGCAGTCCCGACGTCACCTTCGACGAGCAGGACCGGGCCGAGTTGTTGGCCACCGCCGAGGAATCCCTGGACCGGTTGACCCGGTTGGTGGAGAACCTGCTGGACATGAGCCGGCTGCAGGCCGGGGCGATGGCCCTGCACCGGCAGCCGATCAGCGTCGCCGAGCTGATCCCGCGCGCCATCGACGATCTCGGCGACCTCGGCCGGGACGTGATCGTGCCCGAGGCCGACGACCTGCCGGACGTGTCCGCGGACGCCGCCCTGCTCGAACGGGTGCTGGCGAACCTGATCGGCAACGCAGTCCGCTACAGCCCACCCGACCGGCCACCGACGGTGATCGTCAGCACCCACGACGGTCGGGTCGAAGTGCGGATCGTCGATCACGGCCCCGGCATCCCCGCCGAGGACCACGACCGGGTGTTCCTGCCCTTCCAACGCCTGGGCGACACCGACAACACCACAGGTCTGGGCCTGGGTCTGGCGCTGGCCCGCGGCCTCACCGAGGCCATGGGCGGCACCCTGTCCCCGGACACCACCCCCGGCGGAGGGTTGACCATGACCGTCGCCCTGCCCGTCGCCGACGTCGACACCGCCGTTGCCACCGACGACGACCGGGCCGCCCCCATGCTCATCGAGCAGGTCGAGGAATGGTCCCGACCGCACCCGGGCGGCCGGTCATGAGCAGCACCCAGCAGGACACCACCACACCCGTCGGGCCCGTCCCGCCCGGGATCCGGGTGCTGGTCGTGGACGACGAACCGCAACTGCTGCGTGCCCTGCGGATCAACCTGGCCGCCCGCCACTACGACGTGACCACCGCCGCCGACGGCGCCGCCGCCCTGCGGCAGGCCGGCGCCCAGCCACCCGATCTGGTCGTCCTCGACCTGGGTCTGCCGGACATGGACGGCGTCGACGTCATCCGCACGCTCCGGCAACGGACCCCGGTGCCGATCATCGTGCTGTCCGGCCGGGCCGGCAGCTCCGACAAGGTCCACGCCCTGGACGTCGGCGCCGACGACTACGTCACCAAGCCGTTCAGCCTCGACGAACTGCTGGCTCGCATTCGCGCCGTCACCCGGCGCAGCGGCCAACCGGACGTCGCCACCGTCACCATCGGCCGCCACCGGATCAACCTCGCCGACCGCACCCTCCGGACCACCGACGGTGAACCCCCGCACCTGACTCGCACCGAATGGCAGCTGCTGGAGATCCTCGCCACCAACCCCGGCAAACTCGTCACCCAACGCAGCCTGCTCCAGCAGGTCTGGGGCAACGGCTACGAAACGCAATCCCACTACCTGCGCCAATACATGGCCCACCTACGCCGCAAACTCGAGGACAACCCCGCCCACCCCCGCCACCTGCTCACCGAACCCGGCATGGGCTACCGATTCACCCCGTGACCCGAGGCGACGACGCCTGCTAACGGGCGACCACCCGCGCCGCGTCCAGCACCATCGGACCCCAGGACGGCGCGGGTCGCCGCTGATGCCCGGGGTCGATCCCGACGATCCGGCGCTCCCCGACCGTCGAGATGGTGTGCCGCAGGACCGGGTCGTCGGTGAACGGGCCGACCCGGTCGCGCAGCCCGAGGTGCCGTCCCGTCGTCCGATCGACCAGGCCGCTGTGCCCGTGCACCTGCTGGAACGGCATCTGCAGGGCCGCCTCCCGCCAGGACGGGATCAACTCGTCCGGGGCCGAGGCCCACATCGGACCGGCGGACAGGTCGACCGTTTCGGTGACCATGACGCCCGGTCGGAACAACCACTTCTCGTGCAGGCTGCCGATGAGCCGGTTGAGTGCTCGGGCGGCGTCGACACCGCTGTCCGGCATCCCCAGGAAATGCCGCCAGAAACCCTGGGTGAGACCGGCATGGGTGACCAGCCACTGCGCGTCGTCACCGTCGACGTCGATGGCGGCGGCGATCCGCAGCCGCTGGGTCCCCCACCACCGGTTCACCACCTCGCGCGAGGGGCCCGGCAGCCGCTCCGGCCAGTGGAACTGCGGCAACCCGAGATAGAGCGCCTCGTGATTGCCGGCCAGCTGCACCCACTGGTCGGGCTGCTCGGTCATCGCCCGGTCGACCAGCTCGATCACTCCCGGCGAATCCGGGCCGCGGTGCATCAGGTCGCCCACCTGCACCACGGTCAGGTCGGGCGGCAGCGCGAGAGTGTCGGGATCGGCACCCAGCGCGACGAGTCGGGCGGCCAGGGCGTCGCGCTGCCCGCCGACGTCGCCGAAGACGGCGACTCGCCCTCGCGGGGGTTCCGGCGGCTCAGGCATCCGGTCAGTGCATCACAGCGGAACGGGCAGACCTGCGGAAACGTCGGACGACGCGTCGTGTCCGCCGTCCGGATCCGGAGAATCAACGGAGCGTGGGCGGGCGTCGAACGCCGCACCGCCGCAGCCCAGCGCATCCCGACCGCGACAGTCACACTGGTGTCATGCAGAAGATGGCTTTGCCCGCGGTGGCTCGCGACCAGCTCGCCCGGGCGAGTTCCTCGAGCAGCGGCCGCAGCGCGAAGACGGTGTGGGGCGGCCATGAGCACGTCCTGCGCCAGACGGTGATCGCGCTGACGGCCGGTTCGACCCTCTCGGAGCACGAGAATCCCGGCGAGGCAACGATCCAGGTGATCAGCGGCCGGGTGCGGCTGGACTCGGACGGCCATCAGTGGGAGGGCCGGCAGGGCGACCTGCTGCTCGTCCCCTCGGCGCGGCACGCGCTGGCCGCCCTGGAGGACTCGGTGATCCTGCTGACCGTGGCCAAACGCCCCTGACCGGCCGGCGCAGCTGCGGGTGGATCAGCCCCCCGGGTCGATCCTGCGGGAGACCATGGTCGCCGCCGCGGTCGAACCCGCCCTCCGGCCGCGGGTGGTGCAGGACGTGTCCGAGGGACGTCCGGCCGGGAACCGATCCCTCTCCGCTGGCGCACCCCCTTCCCCGGCGGGGTGCGCCTCTGTCGTCGCTTCGGGATCAGTCGAGCAGGTAGGTGCGCCGCACCTGGGGCCAGGTCCGGGCGAAACCCGAGTGCAGGTGCAGATCCTCGACGGCGGCCGGCGGAACCCAACGCAGGTCGGCACTTTCCGCGTTGGCCCGCACCGTGATGTCGGTCAGGGCGGTGGCGACCACCGTGACGTACTCCCAGCCGTCGTGGTCGTCGTGCCAGAGCCCGACCACCTCGACGTCCTCGGCGACGATCCCGGCCTCCTCGGCGGCCTCCCGCAGTGCCCCCTGGACGGGCGTCTCGTGCGAATCCCGCGCGCCACCGGGGATGCCCCAGGTGTCGCCGTCGCTGGTCCACGCGGCCCGGTGCTGTAGCAGGATCTCCGTCCCGCCGACGCGGGTGCGGGTCAGCATCAATCCGGCGGCGCCGTACCGACCCCAGTGCCGGTGACCCAGACCGCAGCGGGCCCACCCGTTCCCGTCACCATCCACCGGGCCAGTCTGACGCACGACCCGACCGTGCCCGGCCGCGGCCCCGCTCGCAGCGCCCAACGCGACGCAATCTCCGAGCGCTCATCCTGGCAGCGCCAGGAAGTCACGAAGCCAGCCGTCGACCTCCTTCATCGTCGCCCCATCGACGGTGCCCGCGAGGTCGAAGAGCCGGTCGCGGGTGACCGTCCGCGGTTGTTCGGTCATTGCAAAGCTCGGCTGATCGAGCGCCAGACCCGGGCCCTTCAAGAGCACGTGATTCGGCCATCCACGATTGTTCGTGGTCACCGGGACGATGATCGCGAGCGTGTCGGCCTGTTCCAGGTAGAGGTCACTGGCGATCACGAGTGCGGGCCGGCGTCCGGCCGGCTCCCGTCCGCGCCCGGGATCGAGTTCAGCCCATACAACGATCCCTCGCCGGAGATCAGTTGCCATCTTGTCCGTCGCCCAGCGCGACGTCCCATTCCCGAAATTCGTCTCGGTACTCCTGGTCGGCGCCGCGGAACGCGCGCCCGAATGCCTCCATGCGCCTGCGCCGCTCATAGCCATCGAGCAGCCTCTCGATCAGACCGGCCGCAGTCACACCCATCTCCTGCGCATCCCGGTTGATTCGGTCGCGGAGCTCGACCGGCACCTTGATCGTGGTATTCATCCGACGAGTATACCTAACGGTATACCCGCTGGCCTACGCACTGGCTCTACCGGCGGTACGCATCGCGGCGATGCTTGATGTCGACGACCTCGACGACAACCATTTCCTCGCGGATGCGGTACACGATCCGGAACTCTCCACGCCGCGCCGAGTATCGGCCTTCCAGTTGCCCCATCAGGGGCTTGCCGACCCGATGCGGGTTCTGCGAAAGGGGGCCGCGCAAGAACTCCCAGCAGGCCGCGGCGACGGTCTCGGGCAGATCCTCGGACAACGCCCTCCGAGCACGGGCAGCCAAGATGACCCGGTAGGTCACCGAGGCAACCGACCGTGGCTCCGCATTTCCTCGGTCACTGTTTCGAGGCTCACGAACTCTCCGCGGTCCAACTCGGCCTCGCCCTCGCGGATGTCGCGCATCAGACCGGGGTCGCTCAGGATCTCCAACGTTTCCATGATCGAGTCGTAGTCGTCCGCGCTCAGGATGACGGCAGCCCGCCGGCCCTTCCGGGTGACCTCGATGCGCTCGTGGGTCATCACCGCCTGGTCGATCAGGCGCGAGAGGTTGGCTCGAGCCTCGGCGAGTGGCAAGGTCGTCATGTACATAAATGTAGCGCGCTAGCTTGACGCGTTGTGCGATGCCCGTCGTCACCCGACACGACGGCGAGGCGGCCTATACGTTGAACCTGAACTCCACCACGTCCCCGTCGGCCATCACGTAGTCCTTGCCCTCCATCCGCACCCGCCCGGCGGCCCGGGCGGCGGCCATCGAGCCGGCGGCGATCAGGTCGTCGAACGAGACGATCTCGGCCTTGATGAAGCCGCGCTCGAAATCGGTGTGGATGACGCCGGCCGCCTGTGGCGCGGTGGCCCCCTGCTTGATGGTCCAGGCGCGGGACTCCTTGGGCCCGGCGGTCAGGTATGTCTGCAGGCCCAGGGTGTGAAACCCGGCCCGCGCCAACGCGTGCAGCCCCGGTTCGGCCTGGCCGACCGACTCCAGCAGCTCAAGTGCGGACTCCTCGTCCAGCTCCAGCAGCTCGTGCTCGACCTTGGCGTCCAGGAAGACCGCGTCGGCCGGCGCCACTGCGGCGGTCAGCTCGGCGCGCTTCGCGTCGTCGGTCAGCACGCCCTCGTCGGCGTTGAACACGTAGAGGAACGGCTTCGCGGTCAACAGTGAGAGTTCTTTCAAGGCAGGCAGATCCAGCTTGGCCCTGGCCGAGAACAGGGTATGACCGGAGTTCAGCAGGTCGTTGGCCGCCTTGGCCTCCGCGAGGACGGGCGCCCGGTCCTTGGCGTTGCGAGCCTCCTTCTCCAGCCGCGGGATCGCCTTCTCCAGGGTCTGCAGGTCGGCCAGGATCAGTTCGGTGTTGATCGTCTCGATGTCCGATAGCGGGTCGACCCGGCCGTCCACGTGCACCACGTCGTCATCGGCGAAGACCCGGACCACCTGGCAGATCGCGTCGGCCTCGCGGATGTTGGCCAGGAACTTGTTGCCCAGCCCGGCACCCTCGCTGGCCCCCTTCACGATCCCGGCGATGTCCACGAACGACACGGTCGCGGGCACCGTCTTCGCCGACCCGAACACCTTGGCCAGTTGGTCCAGCCGCGGGTCCGGGATCGGCACCACGCCGATGTTCGGTTCGATGGTCGCGAACGGGTAGTTGGCGGCCAGCACGTTGGCCTTGGTCAGCGCGTTGAACACGGTGGACTTGCCCACGTTGGGCAGGCCGACGATGCCGAGGGTCAGGCTCACGAGAGGTCAGTCTACGGTCGCCCGATCCGCCCACCGGCCGGTCAGGCCGGCCGGCGCAGCACCGTGACGGCCCAGTCGGCGTCGTCGGTCCACGGGTCCAGGTGCCACGTCGCGAACCGGTGCTCCACCGTCAACCCCACGGCGGCAGAGTCCTTGTCGAATGAGTCGACCGGGTAGTCCCGGTCCGTATGAAAGCCGGTGACCAGCCGCCCACTCGGCACCAGCAGCCCGCCGAGCACGCGCAGCACGTCCCGCTCGGTCCCTGGGGCCAGGTAAACCATGACATTCCCTGGCAGTGCGACGATGTCGAACGTGGTCGGCTGACCCGCCGCGGCCAGCGCATCGGGCACCAGCAGCAGATCCGACACCACGAACGGTGGTCCCGGGTACCGGCGGCGGGCGATGTCGATCAACCCGGCGTCCCGGTCGACGCCGACGACCCGGTGCCCCATCCGGTGCAGGGCTGCGGCGATGCGGCCGGTGCCGCAGCCGCCGTCCATGATCGTCGACCCGCGGGCGGCCATCATGTCGACGAACCGGGCCTCGCCCTCCAGATCGCTGCCCTCGGCGTACTGCCGGTCGAACCGGTCGACGTACCAGTCCCACTTGTCGCCGACCACGGTCAGCTCCCAGCGGGTCGGCGGAGCCGGGCTGTCGGTCACGGCCGCAACCATCCGTGGCACCTCTCAGGCCGCCCTGAAACCCACCCGCCCATCCGGCGAGGGTCGCCGCCGCGGTATGGAAGATTCGCTCGGCAGGCCTGGCTCATGACCGCATGATGGCACGCCTGGCACAGTGGGCGGCGTGCCGCCCGACCCCATCATCGTGGAACTGCCTTTCGCGGGGCCTCTGGCCGCCGACGATCTGCTCGCCTTCCTGAGCCGTCGAGCGGTGCCCGGCGTGGAGTACGTGCGCGACCGCCACTACGCCCGCACGCTGCGGGTCGGCTCGGGCAGCGACGCGGCGGTGGGCACCATCTCCTTGCGCCTGCCCGGGCCGGGTGATCCGCCTGTGGTGCGGGCCCGGCTGGGGTTCACCGCCCGAGCCCTGGAGGAAGCCGTCCGGCGGTGCCGGCAACTGCTCGATCTGGACACCGACGGTGCTGCGGTCGATCGGGTGCTGCGGGCCGACCCCGGCCTCGCCGATTCGGTCCGGGCCCGTCCGGGGTTGCGGGTTCCCGGCACCGCGGACGCCGAGGAGACCCTGATCAAGGCGATGCTCGGGCAGCAGGTGTCGGTGGCCGGCGCCCGCACCGCCGCAACGCGGCTGGTCGCCACGGCCGACGAGCGGTTGCCCGAACCTGTCGACGGCCTCACCCACCTGTTCCCGTCGCCGGCGCGCATCGCCGAGCTGGGGCCGATCGCCTTCGCCGGCCCGCGCGGCCGGGCCCAGGCGATCCGCAATGCCGCCGCCGTCCTCGCCGACCGCACGCTGCGGCTCTCGCCGGACGACCCGAGCCTGCGCGGCAGGTTGCTGGCGCTGCCCGGTATCGGCCCCTGGACGGCAAACTATCTGGCGATGCGGGTGCTCGGCGACCACGACGTGCTGCTGGTCGAGGATCTGGCGGTCCGCCGCGGGGCCGCCGCCTTGGGCCTGCCGGACGAGCCGAAGGACCTGGCCGAGCGGGGCCTGGCCTGGCGCCCCTACCGGTCGTACGCCGGAATGCACCTGTGGGCGGCGTCGAGCTGAGCGGATGCCGGCAGCGCGGGGCCGACCTCGGTCGGGCCGACCTTCGATATCGGCCCACAAGCGCGGGAGATCAGCGGCGAGCCGGCCAGGGCGAGGCCATCCCGTCCGAATGAACTGGTCAGTCAGGACCGCCGTGCGCCGAGATCCACACGGACAGCTTTCTTGGGCTGCTGGTGTGGATCTGGGTGGGTCGCGTCGGAACCCGTGCTCCGGTGCCTGATGGCGGCCTCGCAAGCTCGGCCGACAGGGACGGCGCTGAGCAACCCGGCTCCCCCGTCGCCGGATTGCTGTCAGCGCCGTCCCCCGGTGCCTGATGGCGGCCTCGCAAGCTCGGCCGACTAGACTCCGGACCGTGACGACGACTCCTGACGGCAACCAGTCGGGCGACGAGCAACCGGCCGAGGACCACCATCGTTCCGCCGGTGAGGAGCTGGAGTGGATCGGCGCCGAGGTGGAGGCCCGGCCCAAGGTTCAGTTCTGGATCTGGATCGGCGTCGCCGCGGTGCTCGTCATCGTGCTGATCATCATCATCGTCACCGCGTTGTAGGACCGCGTCGGGCAGTCCGCCGTCGACCGAATTTGCGGCATTCGGTCCTGCTGTTCGCCATGGCGGCCCGCGGATATCCGGGACCTCAGGCCGGCATGACGGCCAACGCCTCCAGGTAGCGCTGCAGCACCAATTCGGCCAACGCGACGCCGAGCGGCGCCGCCACCTCCGCGCCGATCGTCCCAGCCTCGCGGGTGATCTGGTCGAGCAGCAGCCCGGGTGCCAGGAACAGCGGCACCACCCCGATCCGCCGCCCCTCCCGGTTCGCGCGGGCCAGCACCTCGGACGCTGTCGGGTTGCCCACAGTGCCGAAGCCGGCCCAGACCGGCCCGACCCGCCGCTCGCTCCAGCGCCGGGCGAGGTCGTGCACCGCCTCGTTGGCCGACGGTCGGCTGGACCCGACCGCGTACAGCAGGATCGCCTCGTGCGCCGACAGGTGCGCCCGCACGGCGGAGTCCTCCAGCGCGAGCAGCACCTCCTCGCCCATGCCGAGGATCCCGGCCAGCCGCAGCGCGACTCCGGTGTCCTGTTGGACGTTCCCGACGGCGGTCGGCACGTCGATGGTCGCGTGGTAGGCCTCGGTGAACAGCAGCGGCACCACGATCGCCTCGTCGAACCCGGATTCGGCCCGGGCCTGCCGGATGGCGGTGTTCAGGTCGGGTTCGCTCAGATCGAGGAAGGCCGGCAGCGCGCGCAGGCCCGGTCGTAGCGTCTCGACGGCGCGCATGACCTCGCCGATCATCGCCGCGGACCGCGGCTCACGGCTGCCGTGGGCCAGCCCGATCAGGGGCGGGAGGGGACGGGCGGACACCCGATCAGGCTATGACGTGGGGGTGGACCCGGCGACCCGGGCCCACCCCCCCGGGGCGAGCGGTGTTCAGCGGTTGCCGGTCAGGCCCCGGGCGTCCAGGATGGCCCGCTCCAGCGGCCGGAACATGATCAGCTCCACCCCGACGCCGACCACGAAGATCAGGATCAGGCCCGAGTACAGCAGCGGTGCGTCGGACAGGTCGCGGCCCTGGTTCATCAGCTGGCCCAGGCCGAAACCGAGCTTGGACGAGGTGACGATCAGCTCGGCGGCCATCAGCGAACGCCAGGAGAACGCCCAGCCCTGCCGGAGGCCGGCCAGGAAGCCGGGCAGCGCTGCGGGGATCAGCACGTGCCGCGCCTGCCCCCACCAGCTCAGCCCGAGCACCTTGCCGACCCTGCTGTACAGCGGCGGGACCTGGTCGATGCCGGCGGTCAGCCCGTTGGCGATCGACGGCACCGCGCCCAGCAGCACCACCATGTAGATCATCGCCGGGCTGATCTGGAACCACAGGATGGCCAGCGGCACCCAGGCCACCGACGGCATCGACTGCAGGCCGGACAGCAGCGGCCCGAAGGAGGCACGCACCCACGAGAAGCGGGCAACGGCCAGGCCGATCGGCACCGCGATGACGATGGCCATCGCGAAGCCGAACAGGCCGCGGGACAGGCTGGTCCAGATGGTCTCCCAGGCCTGACCGCCTTCCAGCAGCCGCAGCAGTTCCTCGCCGACCGCGGCCGGCGACGGCAGCATCACCTCGGGCTTGACGCCCAGCAGGTAGACGATCTCCCAGATGACCAGGACGAGCAGCAGGGCCAGGAAGGGCGGCACGATCGACGTGCCCAACCGGCGCCACCAGGGCTCGCGATGCCGCTCGGGTTCCTCCAGCGCGTCCAGACCGGCGCCGACCGCTGCGGTGTCCTCGCGTTCGACCTCGTCCTTGGCGATGACCGAATCGTCAAGCGCGGGCATAGCCGTCGTCCTTCACTGTCTGGCGGGGCAAGCCGGGAGCGGCGTTCTGGGCGTGACTGGCGATCTCCTCGCGCAGCCGCAGGGTGATCTCGGCGGCCAAGGCGCCGACCGCGGGATGTTCGATGGTCCGCGGTCCGCGGATGTTGATTTCCCACTCGCCGACCACCCGGCCCGGGCGGGAGGACAGCAGCACCACCCGCTGGCCCAGCCGGACGGCCTCGCGCACGTTGTGGGTGACGAAGACGATGCTGTTGCCGGTCTCCTTCCACACCCGGGTCAGCTCGTCGTGCATGACGTCGCGGGTGATGGCGTCCAAGGCCGCGAACGGCTCGTCCATCAGCAGCACCTCGCCGTTCTGACCGAGCGCGCGGGCCAGCGCCACCCGCTGCCGCTGCCCGCCGGACAGCTCGTGCACCCGCCGGTCGGAGTGACCGGACAGCCGCACCAGGTCGAGCAGTTCCTCGATCCGGTTCTTGCGCTTCGCCTTCGACACGCCGGCATACTTCAGCGCCAGTGAGATGTTCTGACCCGCGGTCAGCCACGGGAACAGGGCGGACTCCTGGAACATCAGGGCGGCCCGCCCAGCGCTGCTCACGGTGCCCGAAGTGGGGGTGTCCAGGTGGCTGATCAGGTTCAGCAGCGTGGACTTCCCGCACCCCGAGGCACCCAGCAGGCAGACGAACTCGCCGCGAGCCACCGAAAGGCTGACGTCGTCCAGCGCCTTCACCGAACCGCGCCTGCCCCGGAAGACCTTGGATACGTGGTCGATGCGCACCGCGGCATCGGACGCATCAACGATCTTCTCGGCCAGCAGCGGCACCACCCGGGGATCGTCCTCGTGGTAGGCGACTTCCGACTCGTCGACGAGTGTCGTCATGATCTCCCCTTACTGCTGGCCGATACCGGCCGCGCTGACCGGCGTCTCACCCTGTTCGGCGAGCACGGCGTTGAGTTGGCGCAGGTCGTAGATCCCATTCAGGTCGGGCACCTCGGCCAGCGTGCCGGCCTCGACGCCATGCTCGGCGATCGTGTTGAGCGTGCCGGCCAGCGGGTCCCAGGTCGGCTGGATGTTGCCGAACGCCGCGGCGATCGTGGCGTCCTGCAGGGGCTTTCCGGTCAGGTCGGCCAGGGCCGCGTTCAGGTCGGTCTGCGCCTTGGCCGGATCCGCCTCGATCGCCTTGATCTCGGTGATCTCGCCGCCGATCAGCGCCTTGATCGTGTCCGGGTGGTCCTCGAGGAACTGCCGCGACGAGATCAGGATCGTGGTCTGGAACTTCTCGTCCGGCCACAGGGTCTTCTCGTCGACCAGCACCTTGCCGTCGGCCTCGAGCACCAGCCGCGACGCCCACGGCTCGGGCAGCCAGGCGCCGGCGATCTCGCCGGACTTGAACAGGTCCAGGGTCTGCGCGTTCTCCTGGTTGACGATGTCGACGTCGTCGCCGCCGGTGGTCTGGACCTTCAACCCGTTGTCCAGCAGCCACTTACGCAGGGCGACGTCCTGGGTGCCGCCCAGCTGCGGCGTGGCCAGGGTCTTGCCCTTCAGGTCGGCCGCGGTGTTGATGTCCTTGGCGACGACGAAGCTGGCTCCGTTGTTGGTGGCGCCGGAGACGATCCGGATCGAGTCGCCGTTGGACTTGACGAACGAGTTGATGGCCGGGTTCGGGCCGATGAAGGTGGCGTCGATGGCACCCGAGAGCAGCGATTCGATGGCGGCCGGGCCGGCGTTGAAGGTGGTTGTCTCCACCTTGGTGTCGCCCAGGGCCTTCTGGAAGGTGCCGTTGGCGACGCCGAGTACGGCGGCGGCATGCGTGACGTTGGGGAAGTAGCCCAGCCGCAGGGTGTCGGCGGCGGTGTCACCCCCGCCGGCGGCGGCCGACCCGGAGGCGGCGGCCTCGGTGGTGGTGCCGGGCGGGGTGGTGGTACCGGAGGAACTGGACGAGGAGCCGCAGGCCGTCACGACCAGCAGGGCGGCGACGACGCCACCGAGCACTGCGGCGGGTTTGAGACGGGCGGCGCGAATACGGCGAATGGTCACGAAGCTTCCTTCTGGGGTGCTCCCGGTCACGGACCGGGAGTGTGGGCGTTGCTCGGGCTGAGCGCGTACGCGCGGCCGGTACAGGCCGGGCGCGGACATCGCTCCAGGTGGATCAGGTGATCCGGACAGCTCATGTCAGCCAGTCCTCCTCGTTCTCGTCGGCAGTTGCCGTGCCGGTGGTGGTGTCGGGGTGCAGCGCGGCCAGCCGGTCGCCCACCATGCCGGCGGCGAGCGTGGTGCCGTCGGCGGGATCGATGATCAGCAGCGAGCCGACGGCCCCGCCGGGCCGGTAGGCCTCGACCGCCACCGGATCCGCGGTGCGGATGGTCACCTGGGCGATGTCGTTGAGCGACAACGACTCCGGCGGCACACCGTAGGTCAGCGAGTCGATGTCCAGCAGGTGGTCCAGCGAGATCACCAGCGCCCGGGTCGATGTCGCGCCGTACCGCAGCAGCGTCCGGGCTCCCGCCGTCAGTGGCTTGTCGGCCAGTTGGGTGATGGTGGCGGTGAACTGGGTGACCGGTTCCGGCGCGTCACCGACCCCGGCGATCAGGTCCCCGCGGGACAGGTCGACGTCGTCGGAGAGCAGCAGGGTGACCGAATCACCCTTGCCGGCCGAGGATCTCTGGCCGTCCGCAGTGTCGACCGCGGTGACCGTCGAGCGCCGCCCGGACGGCAGGACCACGACCTCGTCACCCGGCCGGACCGTGCCGGCGGCGACCCGGCCGGCGTAGCCGCGGTAGTCCGGCAACTCGTCCGATCGCGGACGGATGACGTACTGCACCGGGAAACGCAGCGACTCGTCCGCCGAAACATCGTCCAGCCGGACATTTTCCAGGTGCTCCAGCACGCTGGGCCCGCGGTACCAGCCGATCTGCTCCGACCGGGTGACCACGTTGTCGCCGTTCAGCGCCGAGATCGGGATCGCGGTGATCTCGTGGATGCCCAGACCCTTGGCGTAGGCGGAGAACTCGCCGGCGATCCGCTCGAAGACCCCCTGGTCGTAGTCGACCAGGTCGATCTTGTTGACCGCCAGCAGCAGGTGCGGCACCCCGAGCAGGGCAGCGACGGCGGCGTGCCGGCGGGTCTGCGCGACGACGCCGGTGCGGGCGTCGGTCAGGATCACCACCAGGTCCGCGGTGGACGCGCCGGTCACCGTGTTGCGGGTGTACTGCACGTGTCCCGGCGTGTCCGCCAGGATGAACGTGCGGGTCGGCGTGGCGAAGTACCGGTAGGCGACGTCGATCGTGATGCCCTGCTCGCGTTCCGCCCGCAGGCCGTCCACCAGCAGGGACAGGTCGACGGTCTCCAGCCCGCGGGCCTCGGATGTCCGTTGCACCGCGTCGAGCTGGTCGGACAGCACCGACTTCGAGTCGTGCAGCAACCGGCCGACCAGGGTCGACTTGCCGTCGTCCACCGAACCGGCGGTGGCGAACCGGAGCAGCCCACGCGCATGCGAGAGCTCCTGGGCCAGTTCCCGGACGTCGATCGTTGTGTCGATTCCTGTGTCGGTCCCGTTTACAGTCGTGGTCATTTAGAAGTACCCCTCGCGCTTGCGGTCCTCCATGGCGGCCTCGGACAGCTTGTCGTCGGCCCGGGTGGCCCCGCGTTCGGTGATGCGGGTGGCGATGATCTCCTCGATGACCGCCTGCACGTCGGTGGCCTGCGATTCCACGGCCCCGGTGCAGGACATGTCGCCGACCGTGCGGTAGCGCACCCAGCGACGTTCCAGCGTCTCGCCCTTGCCGGGCCCGCCCCAGTCGCCCGGCGCCAGCCACATGCCGTTGCGCGCGAAGACCTCTCGCTGGTGCGCGTAGTAGATCTGGGGCAGGTCGATGCCCTCGGCCTCGATGTAGTTCCAGACGTCCAGCTCGGTCCAGTTGGACAGCGGGAACACCCGGACATGCTCGCCCGGCGCGTGTTTGCCGTTGTACAGGCCCCACAGCTCGGGCCGCTGCTTGCGCGGATCCCAGCCGCCGAAGGCGTCGCGAAGCGAGAAGATCCGCTCCTTGGCCCGGGCCCGCTCCTCGTCTCGGCGGGCCCCGCCGATCACCGCGTCGAACTTCTCGGCGGCGATGGTGTCGACCAGCGGGACGGTCTGCAGGGGGTTGCGGGTGCCGTCGGGCCGCTCGGCGAGCCGGCCGTCGTCGATCCAGTCCTGCACCTTGGCCACGGCCAGCCGCAGGCCGCCGGCCGCGACCACCCTGTCCCGGTAGGCCAGCACCTCCGGGAAGTTGTGCCCGGTGTCCACGTGCAGCAGCGAGAACGGCAACGGTGCGGGATGAAAGGCCTTGCGGGCCAGGTGCAACACCAGCACCGAGTCCTTGCCGGCGGAGAACAGGATGACCGGCTTGTCGAACTGCCCGGCCACTTCCCGCAGGATATGGATGGACTCGGATTCCAGCGCGCGCAGATGCGGGCTGTCGACCCGGCGGGTCGCCGGCCGATCCTGGACTTCGCGGATTGTCACCGTCATGCCAGTCCTCTTTCCGCGAGCAGGTTCAGCAGCAACGCCACCGAGGCATCCCGGTCGACCGCCGACGTGTCGATCCGCAGGTCCGGGTCGACCGGCACCTCGTAGGGGTCGTCGACCCCGGTCATCGAACTGATCTCGCCACGGAACGCCTTGGCGTACAGGCCCTTCACGTCGCGGTCCGCACACACGTCGATGGGCGTGGACAGGTGCACCTGCAGCAGCGGGGTGCCCCGCTCGGCGTGATGGGCGCGCACCTTGTCCCGGGCGTCGGCGTAGGGCGCGATCACCGGGACCAGGACCAGGACGCCGTGCCGGGCCAGCAGTTCGGCGACGAAACCGATCCGGGTGACCTGGGTGTCCCGGTCCTGCTTGCTGAAGCCGAGCCCGGCGGACAGATGGGTGCGCACCTCGTCGCCGTCCAGCAGTTCGGTGTCCACGCCGCGGTCGGCCAGTCGTTCGATCAGCGCGCGGGCCAACGTGGTCTTGCCCGCACTGGGCAGGCCGGTCAGCCACACGGTGGCGCCCGGCCGGATGGAATTACCGGGGACCGCCCCGCTTTCGGCGGCGGTCTGGGTTGTCGTCATGTGTTGATCCCACATTCGGTCTTGGTGAGTCCGGCCCACCGGCCGGCCCGAGAATCCTGGCCCGGCAACACTCGCCGGGTGCAGGGCTCGCAGCCGATCGACGGGTACTCGTCGGACAGCAGGGGGTTGACCAGGACGTTGTTGCGCTCGATGTAGTGGGCGACATCGTCGTCGGACCACGCGGCCAGGGGGGCGATGCGGACCTTCCCGCGTTTGACGTCGAACTGCACGACCGGGGTGTTCGCCCGGGTCACCGCCTCGGAGCGGCGCATCCCGGTGGCCCAGGCCTCGTATCCGCGCAGCGCCCGGTTCAGCGGCGCCACCTTGCGCAGGGCACAACACAGGTCCGGGTCCCGGGCGAACAGGTCCTTGCCGTGCGCGGCCTCCTGCTCGGCCACGGTCTGCAGCGGCAGCAGCCGCCGCAGCGTCACCGGGTACACAACCTCGATCGCGTCGGCGGTGCCGATGGTCTCGATGAAATGGTAGCCGGTGTCCAGGAACAGCACGTCGATCCCGGGCACGACCTGCGACGCCAGGTGCACCAGCACGTTGTCCTGCATGGACCCGGCGACGGCGAACCCCGGGCCGAACTCGTCGGCCGCCCAGCGCAGGATCTCCTCGGCCGGCGCGTCGGCCAGCTCCCGGGCGCCCCGCTCGGCGATCACCTCCAACTCGGCGGCCGAGCGCAGCACGGTGGTCATCATGAACTCGCCTGTTCGGGCACCGGGACGGTCGACGACCGGCCGGCCAGCCCGATGAACTTCACCGAGAACACCCGCAGGCAGTCGCGGCAGCTCCAGGCGCCGTGCCCGGAATCGTCCGGCCACAAGTTCGTCTCGCCGCAGTACGGGCAGTACTGGGCGGGGGCCCGGTTCTCGCTCATGCCGCCGCCTTTCCGGATCGCCTCGCGAGCTCGGCCACCCGGACGCGGCGCCGCCGACCGTGTCGATGATTCACTCGGCAAGCCTCGCTCATGCCGCCGCCTTTCCGGATCGCCTCGCGAGCTCGGCCACCCGGACGCGGCGCCGCCGACCGTGTCGATGATTCACTCGGCAAGCCTCGCTCAT
>Ga0164241_10003360_pt1 | contig 16245 bp, 14 predicted proteins | sample OricomyardsoilBY_FD_108780 | JGI IMG/M metagenome (GOLD analysis project Ga0164241, IMG submission 108780) | Backyard soil microbial communities from Emeryville, California, USA - Original compost - Back yard soil (BY) | ecosystem: Environmental > Terrestrial > Soil > Unclassified | place: USA... | reverse complement strand
TGACGCGCAAGCTGTGAGGGGCTAGAGTCCCGCCCGGCGTGCACCCTCAATGGTCGGCGCACCGGGAGTAGCGTGATGGACGAGGCGACCCTGCTCGAGAAAGCGCTCGCGTGGCGAGCGGCCGATGTCGATCCCGAGACCATCGCCGAGGTCGACGAGCTGGTCGCGAACAAGGCATGGGACGAGCTGCGCGAGCGCTTCGCGGCCCCCATGGAGTTCGGCACCGCAGGCTTGCGTGGGCTCATCGGCGCCGGCCCCGGGCGCATGAACCAGGTCACCGTCATGCAGGCCTCGGCTGCAGTCGCGCGCCAGCTGCTCGAGGACGTGCCCGACGCCGCGACGCGCGGAGTCGTGGTCACGCGCGACGCGCGCCGCAACTCGGATCTGTTCGCCCGGGTCACGGCCGAGATCATCGCTGGCCACGGCATCAAGGTGTGGTGGACACCAGTGCCCGAGCCGACGCCCGTGGGCGCTTACCTCGGGCGCATGAAGAACGCGGCTGGCGTCGTCATCGTGACCGCGTCCCACAACCCGCCCGAGTACAACGGCTACAAGGTCTACGGGCCGTCGGCCTCCCAGATCGTGCCGCCGCAGGATGGACGCATCCGCGCTCTGCGCGACGGCGTCGAAGATGTGCAGCGCCTGCCGCGCACCGAGTTCACCGCGGGCGTCAGGGACGGCATCATCAGCGTCGTGTCATCGATCGAGCTCGCGTCCTACCTGGAGGCGATCGATGCGCAGTGCCTGCTGCGCGTGCCCCCGCCGGCCCAGGTCACGGCCGTCACGACCGCGCTCCACGGCGTCGGTCACGTGTGGCTCGCCGACGCGCTGGCGCGGCGCGGTCACCGCCACGTGTACTCGGTGCTCGAGCAAGCCGCGCCCGATGGACGCTTCCCGACGGTGCGCTTCCCGAACCCGGAGGAGAAGGGCGCGCTCGACCTGGCGCTGGCGCTGGCGCGCGACAAGGACGCCGACATCGTGCTGGCGAACGACCCCGACGCCGATCGGCTGTGCGTGGCGGTGAAGGACACGAGCAAGCCGGCCGGCTTCCGCGTGCTCACCGGCAACGAGCTCGGGCTGCTGTTGGCCGACTGGATGCTGGTGCAGGGCAAGCAGGCGCGCGGCGCCGCGTACCCCGACAAGCCGCTGGTCGTGTGCTCGCTCGTCTCGACGATGATGCTCGAGCCGCTCGCCCACGCGCGCGGCGCGGCCTACGCCGAGGTGCTGACCGGCTTCAAGTGGATCTGGAACCTGGCGCTCGCGCGCGAGGCGGTCGGCGAGACGTTCGTGTTCGGCTTCGAGGAGGCGCTCGGCTACTGCGTCGGCCCGGCGGTGCGCGACAAGGACGGCATCGGCGCGGGGCAAGCGGTGATGGAACTGGCGGCCTTCGAGAAGAAGCACGGCCGCACGCTGCTCGATCGGCTCGACCACATCGCCAACGACATCGGCGCCTCGTTCACCGATCAGGTTACCGCGGTGCTGCCGGGCCTCGACGGCATCGCGCGCATCCAGCGGGTGATGAAGGCCTGGCGCGCCAGCCCGCCGGCGGTCGTCCAGCAGGGCGGCATCGCGCGCGCGCGTGACCTCGCCGGGCCCGATGCCGAGCTCGCGGGTATGCCACGCGGCGACGTGCTCACCTGGTGGCTCGGCGACGGCAGCCGCATCATCGCGCGTCCGAGCGGCACCGAGCCGAAGCTCAAGGTCTATCTCGAGACGAAGGCGCCCATCGGCGCCGCCGGCCTCGAGGCGGCACGTGCGGTCGCGCGAGCACGCGCCGGCGCGCTGGCCGAGGGGATCCGCGCGGCCATCGATCAGGTGCAATAGGATCGATCGGACTTTCATCCTACGAGTGAGGGATCGATGGGAAGTGAGCAGGAAGAGGGCTTTCGGTTGGAGATGGCGGAGCACATCCGCCAGGAGAACGAGCTGAAGACGAAGCTCGCCATCCTCGAGCAGAAGCTCGAGGCGCCGATGGCGAAGCTCGAGAAGGCCAAGCAGATCGTGCTCAAAGCGAAAGCCGCGCTCGAGCAGTGCCTCGAGGACGTGCGCCCGCTGCGCTCGGATCGCGAGCTCGTCCTCGGCGAGCTGCAGCTCATCGAGGAGAAGAAGAGCAAGCTGCGCCAGGACGCGGCGTACGCGCGTGGTCCGGCGACGCGCGTCGGCACCGGCGCCTTCGTCGAGCAGATGAACGAGCTCGGCGGCGATCGGGCCGAGTCGGACATGCGCAAGGAGGTCAAGGCGGCCGGCGCGGCCGAGGCCCTCGAGGCGCTCAAGAAGAAGATGGGACAGTGAGCATGGCGCGACGCTTGGTGAGCGAGACGCTGCTGAACCTGAAGCCGTACGAGGCGGGTAAGCCCATCGAGGAGGTCGAGCGCGAGCTCGGCATCAAGAACGCCGTGAAGCTGGCGTCGAACGAGAACGCCTACGGGCCTTCGCCGAAGGCGCTCGCGGCCGCCCAGCAGGCGCTCGGCAAGATCCACCTCTACCCCGACGCCGCCTCGCACGAGCTGCGGCGCGCGCTGTCCGCGCGGCTCGGCGTCGACCCGAGCGCCATCGTGCTCGGCAACGGCAGCAACGAGCTGCTCGGGCTCTTCGTGCGCACGTTCGTGCAGGCGTTCGACAACGTCGTCGGCTCGGCCGGCAGCTTCATCGCCTACAAGATCGTGACGCGCGCCGCCGACCGCACCTACCGCGAAGCGCCGCTCGGCGCCGACCTCGGCTTCGACCTCGACGAGATGGCGGCGCTGGTCGACGACAAGACGCGCATCGTCTTCATCGCCAACCCGAACAACCCGACGGGCACGTTCATCAGCGCCGACGCGCTGCAGCGCTTCATCGACGTGATCGATCGGAAGGCCGGCCCCGAGGGTCCGGCGCTGGTCGTGCTCGACGAGGCCTACCTCGAGTTCGTCGATCGCGCGGACGCGCCCGACGGCCTCGCGTTCTTCCGGCGACGCCCGCGCACCATCGTGTCGCGCACGTTCTCGAAGGCCTATGGGCTCGCCGGCCTGCGCGTCGGCTATGCGGTCATGGACCCCGAGCTGGCGAGCTACATCAACCGTGTGCGCGAGCCGTTCAACGTGAACCTCATCGGACAGATCGCGGCCACCGCGGCGCTCGCGGACGACGCCTGGGTGGCCGAGACGACCGCGGCGATCCGCGCCGATCGCAAGAAGCTCACGAGCGCGCTCAGCGAGCTCGGGCTCACCGTCACGCCGAGCCAGGGCAACTTCGTGCTGGTCGATGTCGGCGACGCCGCGCGCGTCCACGACGGGCTCTTGCGCCGCGGCTACATCGCGCGACCGCAGGCCGCCAGCGGGCTGCCGCGCCACCTGCGCGTGACCGTCGGTCGCCCCGAGGAGAACCTCGGCTTCGTGCGCGCGCTCGACGACGTGCTGCGCAACGGCTGACTATCCGCGCACGGGGCCGTGGACGTGGAAGTGGAAGCGCGAGGGTCGCGGAGAGCGGGTCGCGTGCGGCCAGCGCCAACCATGTCCCGCCTCGCGCCCCCCGCGCGCGTCCGCGTCCACCTCCACGCGTCCCGAAGAGCTCCACAGGCAGCCTCTCCGCGATCCGCCGAGCGCAGGTCGAGCACGGAGCGGAGCCTCGACGACGCATCGCTCTGGATCTCGGACAAGGAGACACATTAGCGAAGGCCGGCCGCGGCGAGCATTCGCTCGACCTCGGCGCGGCGGGCGCCGTCGGGGAAGCGCGTGCGGTACCAGTCGCCGAGGGTGCCGACGTCGGCGCGCCGTCCCTGACCGAGCCGCGCGCGCATGATGCCGACCAGCGCGGCCTCCGCGCGGCTCGCGTCGGGGCTCGCGAGCCAGGGCGTCAAGAGCGCCACCGAGCCCTCCCAGTCGTGCGCGACCAGGCGCTCACGAGCCCGCCTGATCACGATGGCGCTGGCCTCCGTGGCAGCGGGGAAGCGCGCCAGTAGCTCGTCGTCGCGCCCCAGCGCGGCCAGCGCACGGGGCGCGGCATGGCCGCTCGGCGCGAGCTCGAGGTAGCGCTCCCAGGCCGCCGCGACGCCCACGTCGTCGCCGAGCGACGCACGCGTCGCGGCCAGGTCCTCGAGCGCCCGCTCGCGCACCAGCGCGACGTGGCTGCGGCTCGCGATCTCGTAGGCTTCAGCCGCGCCGCGTGCATCACCCGCCAGCCGCCGCGCGTCGCCGAGCAGCGCCGCGAGCCGGTCGCTCGGACCATGCGTGAGCTCGCGCTCGATGCGCGCGACCGCCTGCCGCGGCGCGCCCTTGGCCAGCAAGCGGCGGGCCTCGCGCTGCGTCCCCTCGACGTCGACCTTCACCACCTCGGGCAGGGCGACCGTGGGCTCGACGAGCGGCGCGGGCTCGCTCTGCGTGGTCGGCGCTGGTAGTGGCGCGAGGGTCAGCGAGCTGCCCGCCGCGACGGTCACCTCGACGCCGAGCGCGGGCGCCTCGACCAGCACCACGCCCTCGCTGACGTCGACGGTCGTCACGCCGTCGACGAACGCCACGCCGAACTCGGTGCCGACGGCCGTCACGGTGGCCTGCGGAGTCCGCACCACGAAGCGCTCACCGATCATGTGCGGGGCCACGGCGAAGCGCGCGGCGCCGTGCGTGACGGCGATGTCGGCGCTGGCGCGGCTCCAGTCGAGCAAGTCGAGCTCGCCATCGATGCTCGAAACGGTGGCGATCTGCGGATCGATACGCCACACGTTGGACGGTTCCTCGATCGATGTGGCGATGGCTGGTGCTGCGGTCGGCAGCATGACCGGCAGGTCGCGCGCCGCGCTCGCCCACACGACCAACGTCGCGGCGAGCGCCAGCGCCGCGACGACCGGCAGCCAGCGCCGCCACAGCGGCGGTGCCTCGACGAGCGGCAGCGCCATACGCACCTGCGCGAACGACGGCACCCGCAAGGCACTCGCGAGCGTGGTCGCCGCCGCGAGGCGCTCGAGCGCACCCTGGTAGTCGTCGACCAAGCGACCGCAGGCCGCGCAGCCATGCGTGTGCGCCGCGATCGCGACCGGTGGCACGTCGCTCGCGCGCGTCACCAGCCACACGCGCGTGTCCGCGCAGCTCCCGCGCGTGTCGTCACGAGCGTGCCTCACGACGACACCTCCGAGGTACGCGCGCGCGGCTCGCTGGCTTCCTCGCGGACGTGTGCCGCGAGCTCGCCGTCGGCCACCTCGATGACCGCCAGGATGTGCTTGCGCGCGTTGAAGAGCCGGCTCCGCACGGTGCCCACGCGCATGTCGAGCGCGCGCGCGATGTCGTCCGTCGACAGGCCCTCGAGCTCGCGCATCACCCACACCACGCGGTGCGCCTCGTTGAGCGAGAGCACCGCGCGCTCGAGCAACGACAGCGACTCGCGCGCCGCGACGCGGCCGTGTGCGCTGGGCACATCGCCACCGAGCGCGTCCTCGCGCGCCCAGCGATCGTCTCGGCGTCGATGACGTCGCTCGCCGCGGATGTGGCGCGCGGTCACGCGCCGCGCGATGCCGTAGAGCCAGCTCGTCAGCGCCGCGTCGCCACGGAAGCGCGCGATGCTCTGCATGACCGCGACGAACACCTGCTGGACCACGTCCTCGACCGGACCATCGCGCCCGAGCATACGCATCACGAAGCGCGCGACGATGGGCGCGTGCTCGCGATAGAGCGCCTGCCACGCCGCCGACTCGCCGAGCTGGCAGCGCCGCACGAGCTCTGGGACCTGGGCCTTCAGAAGCGCGCTCCCGTGCGCAGCATGCCACCGAACGCGCCGCGGGGTGCGGCGGGCGCGTCGTCGATGACGTCACCATTGACGAGCTGATAGTCCTTGCCGCCGCCGAACACGACGCCCTGCACGGCGAGGGCGAGGTAGAGCGGCAAGCGCGGCGCGTCGTAGCGCAGCTCGAGCGCACCGAGGCCGGCCGCGTCGCTCTCGTCGCGCGCCTCGTCGGCGATCGATGTGTGGCGCCAGGCGAGGCCGCCGCCCACCTGGAACGCGAGGCCGAGGTGCTCCGGCAGCACCACCGACGCCTCGAGCGTCACGAACGTCGAGATCTCGAGGCGCGTGATCGACACCGTGCCCGCGACGGTGTGCTCGGGCAGGTGCGCGAAGCGCATGCCGAGGGCGAGGCCGCTCGTGCCGAGCGGCAGCCAGGCGCCGAGCTCGAGCTCGGGCAGCCACTCGGCGCCACGCGTCACCGCGCCGAAGCCGGCGAAGACGCGCCCGGGTGCGGCGGCCTCGCTGCGTCGTGACGGGCGCGCGACCACCGCCTGCGAAGGCGAGCGCGGCGCGGGCAGCGGCGTCAGCACGTCATCGATCAGCGGTGCTACCGCCGGCGCTTCGAGCAGGCTCGCGAGCGCCACGCGGGCGATCTCCTGGGGGCGATCGATGGGCGCGACCTGCGTGAGATCGATGCTCGCGGCGCCAACCCGGACCAGCGTCGCGCTGTCGAGCGCGACCACCCGATCGGCCTCGTAGCTGCACACGTCCGCGACCTCCACGCGCGCGTCGCGCCCGAGCTTCTTCGCCTCGATGGTGAAGGCGTCGTGCACCGCGCTCGGATCGACGCCGCGGCCCTGCACGCACACCTGGAGCGGCGGTGGCGCGGCCACGACGAGCGCGACGAGCAGGCCGATCACAAGGACCTCAGGTAGGCGATGAGCGCGACCTCGTCAGCGCGCGCGAGCTGTGCCGGGCCATGCCCCGGCTGGCGCAGCACCTGGGCCAAGGTCGGTGCCGAGCCGTCGTGGAAGTACGGCGCGCTGGCGAACACGTCGAGCAAGGACGGCGTGTTGATGCGCGTGCGGCCAGTGCCGACGTCCCACAGCCGCTCGTCGCTGAAGGTCGGCCCGCTGTGGCAGCCCGCGCAGCCGACCGACACGAACAGCCCCGCGCCACGCGTGCGCAGCCAACGATCATTGTCGAGCGCCGGTCGCGGCGGCGGCGTGAGCCACGTCGCGAGGTAGCGCGCGAGCGCGTCGACGGCGCTCACCGGCACCGCGTCGGCGTCGGCGCCACGAGCCGTGATCGCCTCGCGCACGGCATCGGCCAGCGTCGCGCTCTGGCCATCCCAGCCGTACGGCGCCGTGCCCTGCATACGACCGGCGAGCAGCGGCGTCTGGCGCGCGCCCTGATGGACACGCCAGGCGATGCCGTCGCTGCCACCGAGCACATGGCAGCTCGCGCACGCGAGGCGCGGCCACGGACCGAACGCGCTGGTGTCGTAGAAGAGCTGACGGCCGAGACGATCGGCGACCGGCAGCGGGTCGTCGGCGTAGGCGCGCGTGCGCCGCAACGAGATCCACACGCCGTCCACGTCGAGCTCGCGCACGGTGAAGTCACCCGCCGAGAGGACGTACAGGCGCGTGCCGCTGGCATCGATCGCGACCGCTCGTGGCGCGGTCCCGACGACCATCGTGCGCAGCACCGCCGGTCGCTCGGTGGCGATGAGCGACACGCTGTTGGTGCCGGTGGCCACGACGAAGACGAGCCCACGGCTCGGGTGGTGGACCACGTCGGCCGGCTGATCGATCGCCAGATCGGAGAAAGATCGCGGATCGATGCCATCGAAGCGCGTCACCAGGCTCGCCTCGATGGGCGCACCGTCCGATCCATCCATCGGTCGCTCGCGGTGCGCGATGCCGAGCGGCACGTCGAAGCGGTCGGCGCGCGGGTCGGGTGCGACCGCCAGCGCGTGGGTGCCGACGCTGTCGTCCGTGTCCACGACCAGCGCGTCGTCACGCCACGGTGCGTCGAGCAGGCGATCGTAGACATGTAGCGCGCCCCGCTGCGTCACGACCGCGACGCGACCGAGGCCATCGACGCACACACCGCGCGGCGTGCCTTCGATGGTGTGCAGGTCGTGCACCTTACCGAGCTCGTGGTCGAGGCTCACCACTGCGCCGCCGGTCGAGAGCGAGACCCAGACCATCCCGATCTGATCGATGGCGATGCCCCACGGGCCGCCATCGAGGTGCAGTCGGCGCGCCACCACCTGGCCACCCGGCCGGTTCGGGTCGATGCGCACGACCTCGTTGTCCTGCGGCAGCGTGGCATAGAGCGCACCGTCGTCGGCCACCACGAGCTGCTCGGGGCCGCCGCCGACGTCGATCGCGCGCGTCACGTCGAGGCTGCCGCGCGTCATGACGACGACACGTCCGTGCTCGCGGTCGGCCACGTAGAGCACGTCGCCGGAGAGCGCCAGGCCGCTGCCACGGCTGCCGAGGCCAACGATCGCCGGGAGCTCGACGACGTCAGTGCGCTGCGGCTCGAGGTCAGGATCCGGCGCGGGCGTCGGCGCGGGCGCGTCGGGAAATGGCGACCAGCTGGCGTCTTCGCCGAGCGCGGTCGGGAAGCTCGAGCGGGCGCCGACGAGCGTGTCGTCGAAGCCGCAGGCGGCCAGCGAGAGCATCCAGAGCGGGAGCCAGAAGCGCAATTCTCTCCAGGCGTTGCAGGTTCGGTCCGCACCCATGACGGGGCGCGCTGAGCGTGAGTAGCCGCGGCGACCAGGTGCGTTCATTGTACCGGCGATTTCCGCTCCGACCGAGGGGCGTTTCGCTTTCGCGGTCCGGGCGTGTCGATAGGGCCAGAGCGCGGGGGCGAGGCGAAGGCAGAGGCCACGCTTGCCGCGACGACCCAGAGATACCAGTGCAGGAGAAGGCACCAGCTTGAGCGCGCGACCCGGCATGGACGTGGCGGCCCTGTACAAGCAGTACGGTCCGTTGGTCTTACGTCGTGGCCGCCGCTTCCTCGGCGACTCCGAAGCCGAGGAGGTGCTCCACGAGGTGTTCCTCAAGGCGCTGGAGCGCGGCCACGAGTTCCGCGGCGAAGCGTCGCCGGCCACGTGGCTGTTCCGCGTGACGACCCACCTCTGCCTCAATCGAAAGCGCGATGCGAAGCGCCGCGCGGAGCTCATCGAGCGCCATGGACCGACGGTCTGGGCGCGGAGCGACGCGGGGCAGGCACCCGAGGCCCGCGCCTTCTTGGACAAGCTGTGGAGCACGCTCCCGGAGGAGCTCGCGATGATTGGAACTCTCTACTACGTCGACGGCATGACCACCGCCGAGATCGGCCGCACGCTCGGGGTCTCGGACCGCACCATCGCGAACCGGCTCACGGCGCTCACCGAGGCCGCTCGCCGCGCGGGAGGCGAGCCGTGAGATCGGTCCTCGACCGCGCCGGCCACCTCTCCGAGCTGGCGCTCGATCGCCTGCGCTTCGACCCCACGGTCGCGCCCGACGAGAAGGCCGAAGCCGACGCGCACCTCGCCACCTGCGCGGCCTGCCGCGACGCGATGGCGATGCTCGCGAGCGAGGACGCGTCGTTCGCGGTCGCGCCACGCGTTCGGGTCAGCGCGCTGCGCCCACGTATCTCGACGGGCTGGATCGGCGCGGGCGTGAGCGCGCTCGCGCTCGCCGCGGTGGTGTTGCTCGCGGTGCGCGTGCGCCCGCGCGACGACGGCGACGTGATGCGGCTACGCGGGAGCCCGATCGACTTCGAGGTGTTCGTGCACGACGGCTCCGACTCGCGTGCCGTGCTCAGCGGCGACACGGTGCACCCGGGCGAGCGCGTTGGCTTCCGCGTGCGCGCCCGCGACCCGGGTTACCTGCTGGTGCTGGGCCACGATGACACCGGCAATCGGTACCTGTGCTATCCCGAGGGCGTCATCGGCGACGCCATCGCGGTGGCCTTCCAAGAGTCCCCCGAGCCTCGGGTCCTACCGACCGCCATGCGCTTCGACGACATCCTCGGCAGCGAGCACATCACCGCCATCTTCTGTCCGGCGCCGTTCACGGCCTACGACGTCGGCCCGGATATGCAACCCGCCGGTTGCATATCGCACGAGGTCAGCCTGGTGAAGCAGCAGCGAGGTCCATGACGGCCATCACCCGGGCTCTGCTCTTCGTAGCGCTCGCCCTCGTCGCCACGACGCGCGCGCGCGCTGGCGACCGCTACGCCCTGGTGGTCGGCGCCAACGTCGGCAACGTCGAGGACGGGCCGCTGGCGTATGCCGAGCGCGACGCGCAGCGGGTCGCCGATGTGCTCACGCGGCTCGGCGGCGTGGCGCCCGAGAACCTCTTGCTGCTGCTCGGGCCCGACGCCAGCGGCTTCGAGCGCGCCATCGCCAGCTTCTCGGCGCGCGTGGCGCAGTCAGGTCAGTCGAACGAGGACGGCGGGCCGGTCTTGTTCGTCTACTACTCGGGCCACGCCGACGCGCAGGCGCTGCACCTGCGCGGCACGCAGCTGCCGTTTCGGCTGCTGCGCCAGTCGGTCGAGGCGATCGACGCCGAGGTCTCCATCTTCATCCTCGACGCGTGTCGCTCGGGCGGCATCGTGCGCACCAAGGGCGCCACGCCGGCCGAGCCGTTCGAGATCCACGCCGAGGACGAGCTGCGCTCGCAGGGCCTGGCGATCATCACCTCGTCGTCGGAGTCCGAGGACGCGCAGGAGTCCGAGCGGCTGGGCGGCGGCGTCTTCACGCACCACCTCGTCACGGGCCTGGTCGGCGCCGCCGACACCTCGGGTGACCAGCGCGTGACGCTCTCCGAGGCGTACCGCTACGCCTACGCGCAGACGCTGCACGCAACATCCACAACCGCGGTTGTGCAACACCCGACCTACGCGTTCGACCTGTCGGGCGAGCGCGAGCTGGTGCTCACCCACATCGAGAGCCCCAACGGCCTCGGTCGCCTGCGCCTCGACGAGCCCGGCAACTACATCGTCTTCGAGCGCTTCGGCAGCCACGAGGTCGCGGCCGAGCTCACCGCGCGCGCGGGCACCGAGCTGGTGCTGGTGCCGGGCACGTACCTCGTCCGGCGGCGCGAGACGGCGCGCGTCTTCGAGAAGGAGGTGACCGTGACGGCGCTCGCGCAGACCACGCTCGCCTCGAACGATCTGGTCGCGGTCCCGTATCGCCACGCGGTGCGCAAGGGCTACGGCCAGGTCGAGCGATCGGCCATCTCGATCGGCGGCGACGTCGAGGTGACGGGCGCCATCTTGCCCGAGACAGGCGCGCTCATCCTGGCCGCGCTCACGGTGCAGCTCGACCTGGCCGATCTCGCCGTGCGGGCGCGCCTGCGCTACGGGCGAAGCTGGTCGGAGAGCGACGGCCTGCCGATGCAGCAGGGCGTGCTCGGCGCCGACATCGGCGTCTACAAGCTCTTCGAGCTCGGCCCGCACGGCTTCGGCTTCGGGCTGCGCGGCGGCGTCGACTGGCTGTCGCAGACGTTCGACTCGAGCGGCGACGCGCCCGACCGCAACCAGGTCGCGGGCCGCATCGGCCCGGTCGTGCGCACCGAGCTGGCGCTCACGCCGAGCATCGCGCTGACGTTGGATCTAGGCGCCGAGGCCTGGATCGTGGAAGAAGCGCGCGCCGATGGTACGAGCAAGATCGGCGCCGAGGTGGTGCCGCTGATGTCGCTCGGTCTCGGGATCCTCTTGCCATGAAGTGGTGCCTCGTCCTGGTCGTGCTGGCTTCGTGTGGCGATCCGATCGTCTCGGGTGCCTATCGCGGCGAGCCGCTCTACACCATCTCCGGCTGGGTCGAGCTGAGCGTGTCGCCCGACGATCTGTTGGGCCCGGCCGACGAGGACCCGCCCGAGCTGCGCGTGGCGCTCTTGTGGTCGCAGACCAAGGGCTCGAGCTTCGTGCTGGACGGCGCGCGCGAGCAGGAGGTCGTCACGACCGGCGAGTTCCCGGCGCGCTTCGACGTCACCATCTACGAGCCGCCCGAGGACGCCGTCCTGCGCGACGTGACCGACGGCAGCGGGCGGGTCGCCATCGGTGCGCTGGTCGCCTACGTCGACAGCGACGGCGATGAGCACTGGGATCGCGAGACCGAGGACCTCGTCGGCGGCGCCGCCGATCAGCTGTTCCTCTACACGCCCGACGGCGTCACCAGCTCGCTCTTCGGTGACCTCGGGCCGGGCTTCCACGGGCTCGTGCCGACCTCGGCCTGCGACGGCGCGGGCATCTCGCAGAGCGCCAGCGTGCGCTACGACAGCGACCTCAGCGACAGCGTCACGCTCGGCGTCGACGGCCAGTTCCCGATGTCCGCGCTGTTCGACGTCGACTGCGACTCGCAGACGTTCGACTGGGGCGGCTTCTGTCCGCCGCTCGACCAGGTGGGCGCGACCTGCAGGGACCAGGACAGGCTCGACGGCAAGGACCAGACGATGTGCCAGATCTGCGCGACGCAGGCCTGTCCGCGCGACTATCAGGGCGACTATCCGTCGTGCCAGACCTACTTCCTCGAGTGCATCGACCAGGGCAATCCCGACTTCGAGTGCCTGAACCAGTTCTACTGGTGCACGGGCGACCAGCCGCCGCCGCCGCCGCGCGGGCAGCACGGCAACCTGCCTCAGAGCTGCGAGGACGGCTACCAGCACTGCCTCGAGCACGACACCGAAGCGCACTGCCAAGAGCTGCGCAGTCACTGCAATCAACACTGACCGGTGGCGCACACCACCGTCATCGTGCTGACGTGGAATGGGCTCGAGGACACGCAGCGCTGCCTCGACGCGCTCGCGCGGGTGCACGACGACGTGCGCGTCATCGTGGTCGACAACGGCTCGCTGATCGATGAGGCGAGCGTCTTACGATCGCTGATCGATGCCTTCCCCCACCCGCTCGACGTGCTGCGCTCGCCGACGAACCTCGGCTTCGCGGGCGGCGTGAACCTCGCGCTGCGGCACATGCTGGCGAGCGCGCCGAGCGAGACCATCTTGCTCTTGAACAACGACGCGCGCTTGCCCGACGGGCTGGTCACGCGCTTCGTCGCCGAGCTCGATGCACAACCAAGGTTGGGTATCATCGGGGCCACGCTCGACGAGGCGCGCGGCCTGGTCGGGCCCGGCCGCATCGACTGGTGGTCCGGCGCGACGCCGTTCGAGCGCGCGCCCGGAGGCGCCGACGTGGTGGTGCCGGTCGACACCGTACACGGCGCCTGCTTCTGCTTCCGCGGGGCGCTGCTCGACGTGCTCGGCTTCTTCGACGAGCGCTACCACGCCTACTACGAAGAGACCGACTTCTGCGTGCGCGCCGCGCGCGCCGGCTACACGCTCGCGTGCCTCAGCGGCTGGCGCGTGCCGCACGTCGGCGGCGCGTCGATGGTGGTCGTGCCGGGGCTCCGCGAGTACCTGCTGTTCCGGAGCCGCATGCTGTTCATCGACAAGCACACACCCTGGCCGGCGCGCTGGATCGCCGCCGCGCGCACCGTCGTCATCGACGCGCCGCGGCACGCGGCCAGGGCGATCATCAGGCGCGACTGGCGTGTCGTGCGCGCGCACGTCCAGGGGCTGGCCGACGGCGTCTTGCGGCGCCCCGCGCGCTGGCCCTGAGCGCTGTCAGTCGAGCCACTCGGGGTTCGCCAGCGTCCAGCGCACGGTGCGCGCGAGGCTCTGCCACAGGTCGACGGGCGCGCGCCAGCCGAGCTCGGCGAGCGCGCTGGCGTCGAGCGCGTAGCGCAGGTCGTGGCCCGGGCGCGCCGAGTGGGCGTCGTGGAGCTCGTGCACGAGCGGCTTGCCGACCGCCTCGGCGACGTGCTGTGCCAGCGTGAGGTTGTCGATCTCGTGCTCACCGGCGATGTGAAAGCGCAGTGGTTTCTCGCTCTTGGCGTATCGATACGACGGCACGTTGCCGGCGAAGTGATCGATCAGGAAGAGCACCGCGTCGGCGTGGTTGCGCGCGTGCAGGTAGTGGCGTGAGCCGACGATCCACTGGTCGCCGTCGCGCACCGCGTGGATGGGCACGACCTCGCCGCGCTGAACGCGCCGGATGATCATCGGCACGAACTTCTCGGCGGCCTGGCGCTCGCCGATGTTGTTCATGGTGTTGGTGATCAGCACGGGCACGTCGTAGGCGCGCCACCAGGCCGCGGCGGCCGCCTCCTGCGCGGCCTTGCTGGCGGCGTACGGGTTCGAGGGCACGATCGGATCCCACTCGACGTGGCGTGTGCCGGCGGCGGCCGGGCCGTAGACCTCGTCGGTCGAGATCTGCACGACGAGGCCCGGCTCGAGCGCGCGCGCCAGCTCCAGCACGTTGAGCGCGATGTCGACGTTGTCGCGGAAGAACGCCGCCGGCTCGGCCAGCGAGGTGTCGACGTGGCTGCGGCTGGCGAAGTTGACGATGACGTCGCTGCCCACGACGCGCTGCACGAGCTGGCGCGACAGCGGGCGCGTGAGGTCGGCGACGTGCACCTCGACCTGGCCGGCGGCCAGCGCCTGGGCGATACGCGGCGCGCGCGTCAGCCGCTCGGCGACACCGCCGTGGCTGAAGGAGCAGATGAGGTGCTGGCGCCAGCTCGGTCGCGTGACCAGCAGGTGCTCGACGAAGTGATGGCCGATGAAGCCGTCGGCGCCCGTGACGATGACCGTCTTGTCCACGCCGTTGTTAGCGCACGGTCGATGCCCCCGTGTCCAGCGGGCGCGCGGCGCTCTGGGGCTCGACGCTGGCCTTCGAGACCACGCCGCTGGCGTCGAAGATTGCGGGCGGCGCCCGACCCAGGCAAGAGTGCGCGCATGCGAACCGTCGGCATGATGGTGGTGGGCCTTGTGGTGTGCGGCTGTGGCGACGGGGCGGACCAGGGCGACGTCGCCTCGACGCTCGAGGTCGACACGGTGAGCGTCGGGGCCGACGACGCGAGCGCCCTAGATGTCGACGCCGCGCGACCGTGCGTGCCGGGCAGCGCGTGTGACGACGGCAACGCCTGCACGCTGAGCGATCGCTGCGATGACGCGGGCGTGTGCGCAGGCGACACGATCCTCTGCCCGCCGGCCACCAACCAGTGCCGCAAGAGCCTCTGCAACCCAGCCACCGGGGCCTGCGTCGAGACGAGCAATGACGGCGCGAGCTGCGACGACGGCGACGGCTGCACGGACCACGATCGCTGCAGCGGGGATCACTGCGCGGGCGAGTCGATCGTGTGCCCGTGCCCGAGCGCGGTGATCACCTGCTTCGGCGGCGACACCTTCGCGCTCGGCGCGGACATCCACTGCAGCGCGGCGAGCTCGACCGGTGACGGCCAGATCACCGACTACCTCTGGTCGCTCACACGGACGAGTGGGGCGAGCGTCGTGCACCGGGAGGGCGAGCGCGAGTTCCTGTTCATCCCCGACGCCGAGGGCACGTACACGCTCACGCTCGACGTGGTCGACGCCCACGGCACGCACGCCTGCGAGTCAGCCGCACGCACCTTCGAGGTCGCGCGTGTCGTCGACCCCGAGGGGCTCTTCATCGACGTCGCGTGGCGCACACCCGGCGACCCCGACGAGACCGACAGTGGCTTCACGCTGGGCGGCAACAGCGTCGGGTCCGACCTCGACCTGCACCTCCTGCACCCTGACGCGAGCGCGTACTTCGATTCCACCTTCGACGTCTACTGGCTGAACAAGGCACCGAACTGGGGCGGCAGCGGCGCTCTCGACGACCCACTCATGCTGCGCGATGACACCGACGGCGCGGGGCCCGAGCAGCTCAGCCTGCATCAACCCCAGACGAACAAGACCTACCGCGTCGGCGTGCACTACTGGGACGACTGGGGCTTCGGCGACGCGTTCGTCACCGTGCGCGTCTACGTGGGCGGCGTGCTGACCTACACCTCGACGGAGACCGAGCTGTGGCACCAGGACATGTGGGACGTCTGCGACATCACGTGGTCGGGCGGGGTCGTCACGCCGGTCGCGCCGACGCCGTCGATCCGCCACAACTACCCCATCCCGTTCTGAGCGCGATCGATCCTGCGATCGTATGACGCTCGAGCGATCGATCCCGTGACGATCAGAAGTGCACCGACAGATCGGCATAGACCTCGAGGCCGGGCTGGCGCTGCAGCGCGTCGGTCGGGTCGGCGCTGACGGGGTGGTCGTACTGCCAGTCGAGCACGTTGCGCACGGTGATCGAGTAGTCGCCGCGGATCGGCTCGAGGTAGCCCGCGACGCCGAGATCCCACACGAACGCGGCGCGCGTGGTCACACCGTCGAGGCCGCGTCGGCCGCTGCCGAGGTTCACGCGCGTGACCAGGTTCAAGACGCGCGTGACCAGCGGGATGATGGCGCGGCCACCGACCAGGTGGGTCGGTGAGTTCTCCAGCTCGTCGCCGCCGAAGTAGTCGCCGAGGCGGCTGCGCTGCAGCGAGTAGGTGAGGCCGAAGGTCATGCCGCGACGGAGCTCGTGGATGAGCTCGACCTCGAGGCCCATCGAGTTGATGGGGCGTGTGCGGTTCGTGTAGCTCAGCGGGTCCTCCTCGGTGCCCTCGCCGCTGAGCGTGACCGAGTC
>Ga0164241_10003359_pt1 | contig 16245 bp, 14 predicted proteins | sample OricomyardsoilBY_FD_108780 | JGI IMG/M metagenome (GOLD analysis project Ga0164241, IMG submission 108780) | Backyard soil microbial communities from Emeryville, California, USA - Original compost - Back yard soil (BY) | ecosystem: Environmental > Terrestrial > Soil > Unclassified | place: USA... | reverse complement strand
GAGAACGGGATGGAGCTCGCGCCCGATGAGGTCGCCGCGCTGGTCCGCGAGCTCGTGGCCCGGGCCGGCAAGGGCGCATAGTCTCGAGCTCATGGCAGATGTGGACGGCACGGTCGAGAGCGGGTTCGAGCGGGTCCGCGACGTGTTCGAGGCGAACTTCGCCGAGCGCGGCGAGGTCGGCGCGGCGTGCAGTGTGTGGGTCGGCGGGCGCGAGGTCGTCGACCTGGTCGGCGGGGTTGTCGCGCCTGGCGGCACGCCGTACACGCGGCAGACGCTGCAGATGGTGGCCTCGGCGACGAAGGGCGCGATGGCCATCTGCGCGCTGCGCCTCGCCGAGCGCGGCGAGCTGGACCTCGACGCGCCGGTCGCCATCTACTGGCCGGAGTTCGCCGCCGCGGGCAAGGCGGAGCTGCCGGTGCGCTGGCTGCTCAGCCACCAGGCCGGCCTGCCCTACGCCGACCCGGTGATCCCGATGGCGGAGGCGTTCCGATGGACGCCGATGGCCGAGGCGCTCGCCGCGCAGGCGCCGGTGTGGGAGCCGGGCACCGCGCACGGATACCACGCCATGACCTACGGCTGGCTGGTCGGCGAGGTGCTGGCGCGGGTGACCGGGCTGTCCGCGGGGGAGGTGCTGCGCAAGGAGGTCGCCGATCCGCTGGGCATCGACTTCGTCGTCGGCCTGCCGGCGTCCGAGCACGGGCGAGTCGCGCCGCTGATCCCCGCCGCGATGTCGGACGAGCCCGACGCCCTGACCGCGCTGATGCTGGACCCGGCGCAGCTCGCGCACCGGGCGTTCTTCGTCCCGAACGGACTGTTCGCGGTGATGAACGACCCGGCGGCGTGGTCGGCGCAGATGCCTGCGGCGAATGGGTTCTCGACGGCCCGGTCACTGTCCAGGATGTACGCGGCGTGCCTGGGCGAGGTCGACGGCGTGCGGCTGCTGTCCGAGGAGACGGTGGCGGCCGCGGCCACGCCGCAGGCCGAGGGGACCGATCTCGTGCTGGGCGTGGAGAGCCGGTTCGGACTGGGCTTCCAGCTGTCGTACCCGTTGCGGCCGTTCGCGGGGGAGGGGTCGTTCGGGCACTACGGGCTGGGCGGGTCGGTCGGCTTCGCGCATCCCGCGCGCGGGGTGACGTTCGGGTACGTGGTGAACCAGATGATGCCGGGTGGGATGGTCGACCCGCGGTCGTCGGCGCTGATCGAGGCGGTGTTCGCGGCGGCCTGACATACGGTGTCGGCATGCCGATGTTCGCGTTCGAGGGCAAGAGTCCGGTCGTGCACCCGTCCGCGTGGATCGCGCCGACCGCGACGCTGGTCGGCGACGTGACCGTCGAGGCGGACGCCTCGGTCTGGTACGGCGTGGTGATCCGTGCCGACTTCGGCGCGATCGTGATCCGCGCCGGCGCGAACGTGCAGGACAACTCGGTGATCCACGTGGGCGAGGGTGTCTGCGAGGTCGGCGCGGGGGCGACCGTGGGCCACCTGTGCATGATCCACCATTGCACGATCGGCGCGGAGGCGTTGATCGGCAACAGTGCGACGGTGCTGGACGGCGCAGTGATCGGTCCGCGCGCGATGGTCGCTGCGGGCTCGACGGTCACGCCGGCCGCGACGGTCCCGCCGGAGATGGTGGCGTTCGGCTCGCCGGCCAAGCGCTTCGCCCCGCTGTCCGGCGATGCGAAGGCCTGGGTGGACGGAAACCCGGCCATCTACCAGAACCTGGCCCGCCGTCACCGTGACGGCATCGCCCCGGCGTGACCTGGTTGTCCACAACCGGCGCAGTTGTTCACAGAAGCCGTTGAGCAGCGGGTTCTGTCGGCCCTGACCGATAGACTGGCGCTGAGGGGTGCCCCCGGAGAGGGTGGGGGCTACCTGGGAGTTGTCGTGCGGCGTTACGGGTTTGCACGAGGTTCCTGCTGTCGGCGCCGGTTAGTGCGTTGTGAACGGGATTGTTGTGCTCAGGCGGATGAAGCCCAGCTTCTCCAGGATCGGGCGGCTCGTCGGCAGGGCGTCCGTGCGCAGGTAGGCGAAGCCCCTTTCGGCCGCCAGTCGCGTGCGGTGGGCGACCATCGCGCGGTAGATGCCGCGCCGTCGCCACCGCGGCAGGGTGCCGCCGCCCCACAGGCTCGCGAAGTCCGTGCCGTCGTGGAAGTCGATGCGTGACGCGCTCACCGGCTGGTCGCCCGCCATCGCGACGACGACGGTCAGCGCGGCCGGGTTGTCGGCCAGCTGCTGGCGCATGCCGTCGATCATCGGGCTGTGGTCGCCGCCGAAGACCGCGTCGTGGACTCGGCGCGCGAGCTCCAGGCCCTCGTCGTCGTTCGCGTCGCGCAGCACGATGCCGTCCGGGGCAGGCAGGTCGGTGGGAATGTCCGCCGCCGAGGCGATCATCAGCGCCTCCTCCTGCCCGGACTCCAGCCCCGCCGCGCGGAGCCGGTCGGGCAGGTCCGCCGGCCGGTCGTGCGTGTAGTACTTCCACTCGAACCGGCGGCCCAGCCCCGCGAAGTACGCGACCTGCTCGGCGATCGCCGCGTCGGCCGTCGACTCGTCGAGGTCGGACCAGTCGACGCCGTTCCACCCGTCCGGCGACGGCGCGACGCAGCGGATCAGCCGGCCGGCCCGCTCGAACCGGCCACCGCCGAGGCTCGCGCGGACGGCGTTACGCAGCTGCTGGTCGAACGCCGCCAGCGTGGCCTCGCGATTCATGTCGACAGTTCAGCACATTCGGCAACGCAATTAGCGATGCGCCACGGCGAGCACATGCGGGGTCGAGCCGAGCGTGGACGGCTCCTGTTCGGTGCACGCGGCCAGCTCGAGCACCAAGTCGCGCCGGGCCGGGTCGGCCAGCCGTTCCTCGATGTCCGGCATCCAGTACGCCATGCCCTCCACGGCATAGAGCTCGTCGAGGTGCAGGCCCGCGTCGGCGACCTCGCCGGGCAGCTCCTCGGGGCGGTGGAAGTACACGGTCGTGAAACCGTCGGCGAGGTGCACGGTGTCGCGGCGCGCCCCGGTCGCCAGGTCGCCGCGCATCAGACCGACGAACTCGGGCGAGTCGAGCAGCCCTTTGAACAGCGCCTCGTACATCGACGCCCACCGGCTGATGGCCACGCCGAACACGAGCCCACCCGGCCGCACCACGCGGCGCGCCTCGGCGAACGCGCGGACCCGGTCGGCGCGGTCGAGCAGGTGGTAGAGCGGGCCGAACAGCAGCACCGCGTCCCAGCTCTCGTCGGCCTCGGCGAGCGCGCGAGCGTCACCTTCGTCGGCGCGGAAACCGTTTACTCGCGCGGATTCCACGTGCAGCGGCACCGGGTCGACGATCTTCACCGGGTGCCCACGCTCGGTGAGCCAGCCGGCGTAGACGCCGAACGCGCCACCGACGTCGAGCACCGTGGCGGGTGGGTCGGGCAGCAGCCGGTCGAGCAATGCCTTGGTACGCAACAGTTCCAGCGACCCGTCGAGGCGGGTGCGTTCCCCGCCGCGGTCGTAGTAGGTGCGGATGTCCCGGTCCAGCATGCACATTGACGGTACCGACCGGGCGAGAAATGCGCGCCCGAGTTTACGCAACGGCAGTGTCCACAGGCGTCGAGTTGTCCACAGCGGACCAGCGAGGCCTGGTTCTGTCGGCCCCGACCGATAGACTGGCGCTGAGGGGTGCCCCCGGAGAGGGTGGGGGCTACCTAGGGGCTGGTCGGCGGCGTTACGGGTTCGTCGGGTGGTTGTGTGTTCAGGCGGGTGGTTTGCGGGCCAGGAGGAAGGCTTGCGGGGTTCGTTCCGGGAATTCGCCCTCCTCGTCGCGTTCCCGGACCAGTTCCGCCCGCATCGTGAAGCCCGCCTCGCGCAGCAGGTCTGCCATCACTGCCGGGTGGCGGCGGTGGAAGTCCAGCGACACCTCGTGTCCGCGCGCCGACGACAGGTTCAGGCAGCCGTCGCCGACCTGGAAGGCCAGCAGCAGGTATCCGCCCGGCGTCAGCACGCGGTGGAAGCCGGTGAGGACGCCGGGCAGCAGCGGGTCCGGCACATGAATGGTCGAGTACCACGCCACGAGCCCGCCCAGCGAACCGTCGGCCAGGTCGAGCGACAGCATCGAGCCCACCTCGAACCGCGGGCCCGGGTAGGTCCGCCGTGCCGCGGCGATCATGCCCGGCGACAGGTCGATGCCGAAGGCGTCGACGCCGAGCGACGTCAGGTGTGCCGTCACCCGGCCCGAGCCGCACCCGACATCCGCCACCGAGCCCGCGACCAGTGCCGCGAACGCGGACAGCATCGCGCGGTCCAGCGGCTTGACCGCCAGCTCGCTCGCGACCCACACCACGTAGTCGTCCGCGGTGGCGTCGTACGACTCCCGCGTTCGCGTCACGAAGTCCGGTTCGGTCACGCCGGCGGCAGTTCCTTCTGGTCCGAAGAGGACGTCGGCGACGACTCGTTGCGCAGGCCGCGCTTCACCGAGTCCAAAATCGACAGACCCTGGCCGACCAGCCCGGCCGCCATCTCACCGAGACCGTCCGCGCCGTTCAGCACATTGACGTTCGCGCCGCGCAGGCCGCTCGCCGCCTCCTTCACGATCAGCGGCAGCTGCTCGATGATCAGCCGGTCCAGCGCGACCCGGTCGTTCGACGCGGCGGCCGCAGCCTGGATCTCCGTCGACTCCGCGTCGGCCTTCGCGAGCACGCGCACGCGCTGCGCCTCGGCCTCCGCCGGCTTCACGACTTCGGCGATCAGCTGCTTCTCCCGCAGGTCCGCCTCGCGCAGCGCCAGCTCCGTGCGCGCCTCGATGACCTCCCGCTGCGCGGTCGCCTCCGCGAGCGGGCCGGCCTGCGACGCCTGGGCCTGCGCGGTGTCGATCTGCGCCCGGTACTCGGCCTGCACGACCGCCGTCTGCCGCGCGAACTCCGCCTGCCGGCGGGTGGACTCCTGCGCGGCCTCCGCCGCCGCCTGATCCGCCCGCGCCTGCGCGATCTGCGCCTCCCGCTGGATCGCCGCGTTGTGCGGCGCGGCCATGGCCGCGATGTAGCCCAGCTCCTGGTCGTCGATCGACTGGATCTGCAGCGAGTCGATCGTCAGCCCGATGCGGGCCATCTCGACCGCCGAACCGTCCAGCACCTCCATCGCCAGCTTCTGCCGCTCGGTGATGATCTCCTCGACGGTCATCGAGCCGACGATCGAGCGCAGGTGACCGGAGAAGATCCGTCCGGTGAGGACGGACATCTGACCCTGGTCGGACAGGAACCGCTGCCCGGCGTTGACGATGCTCTCCGTGTCGTTGCCGACCTTGAACGCGATGACCGCACGGACCTTGAGCGTGATCGCCTGCTTCGTCACGCAGGTCTCCGCGACCTCGGCCTCGATCATCTTGAGCGAGAGGAACCTGACCTTCCGAAAAAACGGCATGATGAACGCGCCGTGCCCCGTCACGACCCGGAACGGTGCCCCGCCCGCGGCCCTGTTGCGCCCCCCGGAAATGAGCATCGCCTCATCGGGCGACGGCACGCGATAACCAAACATCAACTGTCTCCCCACGGATCTGTCCACGGCGTGACACCGACCGATCGGGCGCCACGCGTATCGACGACCAGCACGGTCGTCCCTTTGGGAAGCGGTTCGTCCGAGAACGCGAGGAAGGCCTCCGACCCGCCACGGATCTTGACCAGCACCTCTCCGGGCCCCTTGTCGCCCCGCGTGCCGACCACCAGCACCCCGGTACATCCGATCGGGGACAAATCGGCCGTCATCGCCGCTTCACAAGGAAAACGCTAGCGCACCGCGGCTGCGGTCCGTGCGGAAACCGGGTCGCGTTCCCGCGTAGGTTCGGACACATGTCCTGCTTCGTGTGCGACAAACACCGTGACCCCGCCCTGGATCCCGTCGCCGCCGACGACCTCGTCCTCGTCACGCACGTCTCGCCCAGCGCGCCGGGCACCGACGGCAGGCCCGTCTACCTGGGTCACCTCGTGGTCGAACCGCGCCGCCACGCGCCCGGGCTCGCCGACCTCACCGACGAGGAGGGCGTGGCCCTCGGTTTGTGGGCCGCACGCGCCAGCCGGGCCCTGCGCGCGTTCGGCGCCGAGCACGTCTACTCGATGGTCATCGGCCACCGGATCGACCACCTCCACCTGCACCTCGTCCCGCGCTACCCGGGCATGCCCGAGGAGTACCGGTGGCTGCGCCTCGACGAGTGGCCGCAGGCCCCGATGGGCGGCGCCGACGACGTCACCCGTGTCGTGCGCGACCTGCGGACACATCTGGCGGCGCCCGGCCGATAGTGTGCAGGGAGAGTAGGGCGACAGCGTGACGATGGAGGCACCCCCATGCACCAGCCGGCGATCCCGCACCTGGCCGCGGCCGACCCCGAGCTCGCTGAGCTCGTCGAGGGCGAGGCGAAGCGCCAGTACGAGAAGGTGCGGCTGATCGCGTCGGAGAACTACGTGTCGACGGCCGTCCTCGAGGCGACCGGCACGGTGCTCACCAACAAGTACTCCGAGGGCTACCCCGGCAAGCGGTACTACGAGGGCCAGCAGTTCATCGACCAGGTCGAGATGCTCGCGATCGAGCGGGCGAAGGCCGTGTTCGGCGTCGACCACGCCAACGTGCAGACCTACTCCGGCTCGCCCGCGAACCTCGCGGTCTACCTCGCGCTCGCGAAGCCCGGTGACACCGTGATGGGCATGGCGCTGCCCGCGGGCGGCCACCTCACGCACGGCTGGAGCGTGTCCGCGACCGGCAAGTGGTTCCGCGCCGTGCAGTACGGCGTGCGCAAGGACACCGGCCGGGTGGACATGGACGAGGTGCGCGAGCTGGAGCTGGCCGAGCGCCCGAAGCTGATCTTCTGCGGTGGCACCGCGATTCCCCGCACGATCGACTTCCCGGCCTTCGCCGAGATCGCCCGCGAGGTCGACGCGGTGCTGGTCGCCGACATCGCGCACATCGCCGGCCTGGTCGCCGGTGGCGCGCACCCGTCGCCGGTCGGTCACGCGCAGGTCATCTCCACGACGACGCACAAGACCCTCCGCGGCCCGCGCGGCGCCATGCTGATGTCCGATGCCGAGCATGCGAAGGCGCTCGACAAGGCCGTGTTTCCCGGCCTGCAGGGCGGCCCGCACAACCACACGACGGCGGGCATCGCGGTGGCGCTCGCCGAGGCGGCCCGGCCGGACTTCCGCGAGTACGCGGCGAACATCGTGGCCAACGCGGCCGCCCTCGCCGACGCGCTGCTGGAGCGCGGCTTCGATCTGGTGTCCGGCGGCACCGACAACCACCTGATCCTTGTCGACCTGACCAACAAGAGCATCGGCGGCAAGCCGGCCGCGCAGGCGCTGGACCGGGCGGGCGTCGAACTGAACTACAACACGGTCCCGTTCGACCCGCGCAAGCCGTTCGACCCGTCCGGCATCCGCCTCGGCGCTTCCGCGATCACCACCCGCGGCCTCGGTGTCGAGCAGATGCCGCAGATCGCGGAGTGGATGGACCGCACCGTCACGGCCGCGAACGAGGGCGACGACACCGCCATCGGCAAGATCGCGACAGAGGTGAAAGAGCTGCTGTCCGGCTATCCGATGCCGGGCTGGGCCTGAACCTGTCCACAACCCACCGACTTGTCCACAAGTTGATCTTGCGTGCCCTTTTCGTCATGGCCCGCCGGTAGACTGGCGCTGAGGGGTGCCCCCGGGACAGGGTGGGGGCTACGTTTCTGGCGTTCTGCACGCGCGTGCGCGCGGGGGTAGTCATGGGTGGGCATCGGTTGACGTTGCGGGCGCTCACCAAGGCCGGCGCTTACGAGGTTGAGCACTGGTTCGATCATCCTGAGGTCGACCGCCGGCTCGGGGGGCGCTTCTGGATCCACCGTGCCGTGCGGTTGCTGCGCGAGCCGCCCGGGGAGTTTCGCGGTCGGCAGGTGCTGCGCTCCTACGGCTGGCTCGCTGACGACGCCGACGGCGTGCCCGTCGCGCACATCGGCGGGGAGGTCTACGACCGCTGGGTGCGCTACCACGGCGAGGGCAAGCCGCTGACCGGCGAGATCGCCGCGACCACGATGTCGCTCGGCTACGTCGTCGACCCGGCCCGCTGGCGGCAGGGCTACGGCCGCGCCGCGATCGAGGCCGTACTCGCCCACCCGGACATGGCCGACGTCGAGCTGTGGGTGCTCGGCATCGACCCCGACAACGTCGCGAGCCGCCGGTGCGCCGAGTCGGCGGGCTTCCGCCTCACCGACCCGGAGCCCGACTTCGAGGACGTCCTGTACTACCGGCGGTTCACCTGACGACCCGCGGCACCGACGGCCTGCTCTCGTTATGCGTGCGGTCCAACGCCGTCACCACGTAGGTGTACCGGCCGTCGCCCGCCGATTCGTCCACAAAGGACTGGTCACGCGCGGTGCCCACGAGGTTGCGCGCGTCGACCAGCGCGCAGGGGGAGTAACGGCCCGGCACGCGATATACGGCGTACGACGTCGACCGCCGGTCCGTGCTTGCCCATCGCAGTTCGACACCACCGGTCGTGCGGCGCGCGGTCGTGACGGCGGGTGGGCGCGGACCGGCGTGCTCGAGCCGCCCGGCGGTCGGCGGGATCGCCGGATGCCCGTAGTGGTCGCGCTTGACGATCGTCATGTGCTCGAGCTTGTTGGTCCGCACCTGCACGGCGGAGAAGAAGATGTCGCCGCCCACCTGCGGGTGGCTCTGGTTGAACGTGAGGTGCTTGCTCATCTCGTTCGGGTCGTGCCACGCCGGGTTCTGCGCCGGGGCGGCGACCTTGTAGTTCGCCTGTCCGATGTAGAGGTTCACGTCCGTGCCGTCGACCACCGACGACCACCACGGCACGAGCTTCGCGTAGTCCGCCACCTCGAAGCCGATGTTCCAGTAGACCTGCGGCGTGATGTAGTCGAGCCACTCCTCGCGCACCCACTTGCGGGTGTCGGCGTAGAGGTCGTCGTAGGTCTGCACGCCGCCCTGGGTCGGCGAACCCTCCGGGTCGGTCGAGGCGTTGCGCCAGATCGCGAACGGGCTGACACCGAACTGCACCCACGGCTTCGCCGCGCGGATCGCGTTCGACAGCCCGGAGATCAGCGTGTCGATGTTGTTCCGGCGCCAGTCGGCGATGTTGTCGAAGTCGCCGCCGTACCGGGCGTAGGTGTCCGCGTCGTCGAAGGTCTGGCCGGCCACCGGGTACGGGTAGAAGTAGTCGTCGAAATGCACCGCGTCGACGTCGTAGCGCCGCACCGCGTCCATGATCGCGTCGATCGTGAACTGCTGGACCTCGGGCAGGCCCGGGTCGTAGTACAGCTTGCCGCCGTAGGGGATCACCCAGTCCGGATGTACGCGCGCCGGATGTGTCGGCACGAGCTTGCTCAGGTCGGTGTTCATCGAGATCCGGTACGGGTTGAACCAGGCGTGGAACTCCAGGTTCCGCTTGTGTGCCTCGGTCACCGCGAACGCGAGCGGGTCGTAGCCGGGGTCCTGGCCCTGCGTTCCGGTCAGCCACGCCGACCACGGCTCGTACGCCGACGGCCAGAACGCGTCGGAGGTCGGCCGGACCTGGACGACCACCGAGTTCAGCCCGAGGTCCACGGCCTCGTCGTACCAGCGCAGCAACTCGGCCTTCTGCTCGTCGGCGGACAGGCCCGTCCGCGACGGCCAGTCGATGTTCGTGACGCTCGCGATCCACTCGGCGCGCAGCTGCTGCTTGGGCGTCGCCGGATCGGGCGCGGGGCAGTCCGCTCCGCCGAGCGGGTCGGCCGCGGCGGACGTCGGAACCGTCAGCAGGGCACCGGCGACGAGCGCGGCGCCGAGGAGGCGTCGAAGGTGCATCGGAGCAGTTTGTCGCCTTCTCATCCGGCTGTAAATCGTGGAAACCTCACGAATTAGCCGCAGATCGTCTGAGTTGTTCACGATCACCGTGTGTGGCCGACCGTCTACGCGGTGTTTGCGCACGTCAGCGTACGGACCGTGGGACGTGGGTCACATTAAAATCGACTTGCTGTGAGCGCAGAGTCAGGTGCATGCTTGTATCGACCAACTAATTGGATGATGCAAGCAACAGGAGTGAGCAGTCGTGGTCGCACCCGAGACAGAAGTGCCGACCGCCGAGCTGACCGAGTGGGAGATCGAGTGCGGTCGCCGGCTGGCGGGGGCCATGTTCGGCCTCGGCAAGCAGCAGGCGAGCCTGATGCACAAGATGAGCAGGTCCGGCTCCTTCGATCGCGCGACCATCGTGCTGCTGAAGACGCTGGCCATGCACGGCCCGAGCCGCTCGAGCGCGCTCGCCACGGCGGTTCACTCCGATCCCTCGACGGTCTCCCGGCAGGTCGCGGCGCTGGTCCGCGACGGGCTGGTCGAACGCCAGGCGGACCCCGAAGACGGGCGCGCGAGCGTGCTCGTCCCGACCGAGCGGGGCCTGGAGTTGCTCGCCGAGCAGCGCAGGCGGCTAGGGCTCGCGCTGGCTCAGGTCGTACGGGACTGGGCGCCGGAGGACGTATCCCGGTTCCTCGAACTGCTCGAGCGCTTCGCCGCTGACCACGAACGCGCTCTGCCGAAGTTGATGAACGAATGCGTGAAGACGCGTTCCGAAGGGGAGAACTGATGGCTGAATCGGCCTCGCGCGCCGCGCCCGAGGCGGACGCACCGTCCACGGGGGGACAGGGCGCGCTCTCGCACCGCGAGATCATGACCATTCTTGTCGGGCTGATGCTCGGCATGCTGCTGGCCGCGCTCGACATGACGATCATGGCGTCGGCGACCAAGACGATCGCCGACAAACTGCACGGCCAGACCATCCAGGCCTGGGTCACCACGGCCTACCTGATCACGTCCACGATCGCCACGCCGCTGTACGGCAAGCTGTCCGACATCTTCGGCCGCAAGCCGATGTACCTGACGGCGATCACGCTGTTCCTCACCGGCTCGGTGCTGTCCGGCGTCGCGAACTCGATGTACGAGCTGGCCGCGTTCCGCGCGGTGCAGGGCCTCGGTGCCGGTGGTCTCATGTCGCTGGCGCTCGCGATCATCGCCGACGTCGTCTCGCCCCGGGAACGAAGTCGCTACCAGGGCTACTTCATGGGTGTCTGGGGTGTGTCCAGCGTTCTTGGCCCGGTGGTCGGCGGCTTCTTCGCGGGCGCGGGCACGGTCCTCGGCATCGACGGCTGGCGCTGGGTGTTCCTGGTGAACGTGCCGGTCGGCATCGTCGGGCTGATCGTGGTCACCAAGTTCCTCAACGTGCCGCACAAGCGGGTCAACCACCGCATCGACTACTGGGGCGCGGGCGCGCTCACGATGGCGCTGGTGCCGTTGCTGATCGTGGCCGAGCAGGGTCGCGAGTGGGGCTGGGACTCCGGCCGGTCGCTGCTGATGTACGCCATCGGTGTCGTCGGCATCGCGGGGTTCATCGTCATCGAGCGGTTGATGGGCGACGAGGCGCTGCTGCCGATGCGGTTGTTCCGCAGGCCGGTGTTCTCGCTGACCAACGCCATCAACTTCGTGATGGGTCTCGGGATGTTCGGCATGATGATGTCGCTCCCGCTGTACCTGCAGATCGTCAAGGGCGCCACACCGACCGAGTCGGGGCTGCTGACCCTGCCGATGACCGCGGGCATCCTGGTCGCGTCGATGGGCAGCGGCATCGTGATCTCCCGGACCGGGCGGTACAAGCGCTTCCCGATCATGGGGCTGGCGCTCGTCTCTGCGTCGATGTTCCTGTTCGCGCAGATCAGCGTGGACACGCCGATGTGGCAGACGATGATCGTCATGGGTTTCGCGGGCGCCGGCCTCGGCCTGTGCATGCAGACCCTGATCCTGGCGATCCAGAACGACGTGCCGGCCAAGGACATGGGCGTGGCCACCTCGTCGGCGACCTTCTTCCGCTCGATCGGCGGCACGGTCGGCACCGCGGTGTTCCTGTCCATCCTGTTCAGCGTGGTCGGCAGCAAGATCGCCGACGCGTTCGCCAGCGTGCGGACCGACCCGGCGTTCCTGGCCGCGTTGCAACAGAACCCGGACTTCGCGCACAGCCTGCAGGGCGGCGCCTCCGGCCTGGACCTGAACAACACGGAGTTCCTGAACACCCTCGACCCGACGCTGGCACGGCCGATCCTGACCGGCTTCGCCGACTCGGTCGACACCGTGTTCATGGTCGGCGGTTTCGTGATGGCCGTGGCGTTCGTGCTGATGTGGTTCCTCAAGGAGGTCCCGCTGTCAGACAAGTCGGGCATCCAGCGCGCGGCCGACGACGAGGCGGCAGCCGCGGCGGCACCGGCCACCGTGCACTGATCGTTCTGACCGGGGAGGTGGGGCCCCGCGCGTCCGTTCACCGGATGCGCGGGGCTCGCTCCTATTCGTGGGGCTCCGAGTCCTTGAGCCGCTGGTAGGACCGGATGATCTCGGCTTCGGCCTCGGTGCGGCCCACCCAGGTGGCGCCCTCGACGGACTTGCCTGGCTCGAGGTCCTTGTAGACCTCGAAGAAATGCTGGATCTCCAGCCGGTGGTACTCGGCGAGGTGGTGGATGTCGCGCAGGTGCTCGGTGCGCGGGTCCTCGGCCGGCACGCAGAGGACCTTGTCGTCGCCACCCTTCTCGTCGGTCATCCGGAACATGCCGATCGCGCGGGACTTGATCAGGCAGCCGGGGAAGGTGGGCTCCATGACCAGCACGAGAGCGTCGAGCGGGTCCCCGTCCTCGCCGAGCGTGTGCTCGACGAAGCCGTAGTCGGCGGGGTACTGCGTGGCGGTGAACAGCGTCCGGTCCAGCCGGATCCGGCCGGTCACGTGGTCCATCTCGTACTTGTTGCGCTCCCCCTTGGGGATCTCGATAGTGACGTCGAACTCCACCGCTTGTTCCCTCACTCCGCTCAGCTGAACCCACGACGACCATTAGTGTGGACCCCCTGCCGGTAGTAGGAGCGGGAGGACACGTGCCAGACCCAGGCGACACCGTCCGGCCCCCAGGCGACCCCGAGAACCCGCCCCAGCCACCGGCCCCATCCTGGCCGGTGGCTGATCTGGAACTCGGCAAACAACTCACCCGCCGCCTTCCCGTGCCTGATCCTTCTGTCTCAGCTGGTCCGGCCGTCTCACCTCGGCCGACCACTGACGCCACGCGGTCTCCGGCCGCCACGTCGACGGATCCCCAGACGTCGCCGGCACCCGATCGGCCGTCGGCGGTTGAGCCGTCGGGTGCCCCATCCGCCGACTCCTCGGACACCAGCCCGACCCAGCCGGAGCGGTCGACCGGCACCTCGCCCGCGCCACCTCAGTCGCAGGCCGAGCGTTCGGACGCCCCGCCACGGCCGCCGGCTGAGTCCGGGCCGAAGCCTCCGGTCGCCGGGTCCGCCGAGGACTCGGTGGGCAAACCTCCGGCCGCTACGTCTCAGTCACCTGCCGACGCCGTGGCTGAGCCGGCGAAGCCCTCGCCCGCCCCGTCGCAACCGGCCCCCGCACCTCAACCACCCGCCTCGGTCGCCGCGCCGCAGAGACCGGCTGAGCCGTCGTCGGCCGAGTCCTCGGCGCAGCCGAAGAATGCGGAAGCGAAGCCCGCGGCTGCCGCAAGCCAGTCGCCCGCCGAGCCCGCGAAGGCGGCGCCGCCCGCGTCGCAACCGGCTACCGAGCCCGCGAAGCCGGCCGAAGCGGCTCAGCCCGCACCGCGGCCGCCGGCCGAGCCCGAGAAGCGTCCGTCGCCCCAACCGCCGGCTACTGGCTCGTCCCAACCGGTTGACAGCTCGGCCGTGAAGCCTGCACCAAGCCCTTCCCAGCTGGCCGATTCCGCAAAGCCGCCAGCACCCCAGCCACGGCCCCAGGCCGCCGAACCCCAGCCACCGGCCGACTCTGCGAAGCCTCCGATAGCGCCCCAGCCGCAGCCTGAGGCTGCAAAGCCGCCGATTGCCGCACCCCAGCCACCGGCCGATTCTGCGAAGCCTCCGGCCGCACCCCAGCCGCGGCCTGCCGCTGACAAGCCGTCGACAGCCGCATCCGAGCAGCCGGCCGACTTGGCGAAGCCTTCGGTAGCGCCCCAGCCTGAGGCTGCGAAGCCTCCGACTGCCGCAGTCCAGCCGCCGGTCGATTTCGCGAAGCCGCAAGCCGCACCCCAGTCGCCGGTCGAGTCCGCGAAGCCTCCGGTCGCACCCCAGTCGCCGGTCGAGTCCGCGAAGCCTCCGGTCGCACCCCAGTCGCAGCCTGAGGCTGCGAAGCCGTCGGCTGCCGCACCTCAATCGCGGACTGAGCCTGCGAAGCCGTCGGCCGGCATTTCTCAGCCACCAGCCGGTTCCGCGCAGCCGCAGGCCGCGCCCCAGACGCCCGCCGAGTCCGCGAAGCCTCCGGTAGCACCCCAGCCGCGGCCCGAGGCTGCGAAGCCGTCGACAGCCGCACCCCAGCAGCCGGCCGACTCGGCGAAGCCTCCGGTCGCACCCCAGCCGCAGCCTGAGGCTGCGAAGCCCCCGGCTGCCGCACCTCAGCCGTGGACTGAGGCTGCGAAGCCGTCGGCCGGCACGTCCCAGCCATCGGGCGGTTCCGCGCAGCCGCATGCCGCGCCCCAGCAGCCCGCCGAGTCCGCGAAGCCTCCGGCTGCCGCTCTGCGGCCGCCCACCGAGGCCCCGGCTCCCACACCTCAACCGCGGACCGACGCTGCGAAGCCTTCTGCGACTCCCTCGCAACAGGCCACCGAGCCCCCGAAGCCGCAGGCTTCCGCACCGACCGCGAAGCCCCCGGCCGCCCCAACTCAGCCGCCGGCCGAGGCCGCGCAGCCTGCGACGACAGCGAAGCCCTCGCCCGCGGCTCGGCCGCCGGCCGAGCCGCCAAAGCCGGCGCCTCGGCCGCCCGCCGAGTCCGAGAAGCAACCGCCGGCCGAACCGGCGAAGCCGTCGCCACGCCCGTCTCAGCCGCCGGCCCCGCCCACGACGTCTCCGCCGTCGGCCGAGCCCGCGAAGCCGCAGGCGTCCGCGAAGCCTCCGACAGCCCCGCCACGGTCACCCGCCGAATCGGCGAAGCCGGCTCCGAGCACCAAGCCCGCCCCGGGCAAACCGCAGGAGCAGCCACCGGAGCCGGTCGGCCGCTCCCTGTTCGAGGCGTACATCCCGCCCGAGCCCCAAGCACCTGCCCCCGAAGGACCACCGGCCGGCAGGCCCGCGCCCCGCTCGTGGTTCGACTCGTCGACGACCCGCACCCCGCAACCGGGCCGCACCGCCGAGCCGCTTCCCAAGACGCCCGAGCCCCCGGCCGAACGGCGCGACACGCCCCCGAAGGGCGCACCTACTCAGCCCAAGCCGGACGGCTCGGGAGCACTCCCGAAGCGCCCCGCTTCACCGCCAAAACCGGCACCCGGGCGTGCCACGCCCGCGGCTCCGCCGGGGAGGCCGGAACCACCGCAGGCGCGAACCGCTACGCCACCCGCGGCTCCGCCGACCAGGCCGGACTCACCGCAGGCGCGGACCGCCCCGCCCGGCGCTCCGCAGCAGCCCCGCCAGGACTCGCCCGCGGCCCGGACCACCTGGCCACAACCTCCGACGAAGACGCCGCGTCCGGGCGCACCGGCAACCAGGACGCCCGAGCAGCCGCCCCAGGACTCGAGGACGACCGACCGGCCGGCACCGCCTCGCCCGGACCAAGCCGCAGCCCGGACCACGTGGCCCGAACCCCCGACCAGGCAGCCGGACGCGAAGCCCGCGGACCGGACGTCGTGGGCCGAGCCGTCAACTCCGCCGCGGCCGGACTCACCCGGACCGAAACCGGGCCGGCCGACGTCGCCGGAGCCGCCCGCGACGCAGACCCCGGACCGAGCGGCGCAGCCCGAACTGCCGAAGAGGCCGCGCCGGGCTTCGCGGGACGCGAGGTCGGCGGCAACGGCATGGCCGCAGCCTCCGGCAACCAAGCAGCCGCCGACGCCCGAACGCCCACGGCCGGAGACCAAGGAGCCCGGCCGTCCGGACTCGCCGGCCGCCAAGGCACCCGAACGCACCCGGCCGCCCGCCGCGACGGCGGGAGACCGGACGGCGTGGCCGGAGCCGAAGGCGCCCGAGCGCCCGCGCCCCGATTCGCCGGGACCCAAGACACCGGAGCGCCCGCGTCCGGATGCGCCGGATGTAAGGGCGCCGGAAGGTGTTCGTCCGGATTCGCCTGGTGCCAAGGCGCCGGAGCGTCCGCGTCCGGGTTCGCCGGATACGAGGGCGCCAGAGCGGGCTCGGCCGGATTCGCCCGGTTCGGCGGCTGGTCGGACGGGTTGGCCGGAGCCGCCGGCGAAGGCGCCGGAGCGTCCGGATTCGCCGGGTGCCAAGG
>Ga0164241_10003358_pt1 | contig 16246 bp, 14 predicted proteins | sample OricomyardsoilBY_FD_108780 | JGI IMG/M metagenome (GOLD analysis project Ga0164241, IMG submission 108780) | Backyard soil microbial communities from Emeryville, California, USA - Original compost - Back yard soil (BY) | ecosystem: Environmental > Terrestrial > Soil > Unclassified | place: USA... | reverse complement strand
TCCGATCCGGAAAAAACAGCTTGGACGCTGGTGCAAGTATACACGTTTGCTTGAGGGATGTTCGTTTGGACCACGGAACCGTCCGCGGAGGCGGTGAACCCAAAGACGATGCGCGTATTGGCGCAGCCTGGCACGCCGGTTTCGAGGAAGCAGTGTCCGGCGCTCGCAAATTGATTGGGACCGACCAGGAACGCCGTGCAGAACGCGCCTTGGGCTTGGTTCCGATAGGGTGCGGCAGCGCAAAGTGAATCCGCGGTATCGCTCGGGCCGGTGTGCGCGGACGTCGTGAACGGAACTGTGGCGAGGGAGCACGTCGCCCCGCAAAAAACGCTAGCCGTGTCGAACAACGCAGCAGTCGCGTTGGCATATCGCAACCAGTATGGATCGGTTACGCCTCCATATTCCAGCCGATCATCTGCACCGAAAATAACCGGCGCTGACTCCGTGCCAACTTCCTCGCTCGCGGGCGCTCCGGCGCTGCACGCTGCAGCTAGCGCGGCCAGGGGGATGAGCTCGAGAAACTGATTCTTCCTCAGCTTCATGGTGTTCTCCTACCGGTGCCGCTCTCAGTGAGCCGCATCCAAGGCTGCACCAACGATTGTAGGCTGGCCCGCGACGCAAGGCGTTGCTCCGGCAGACGCAACCTGAACCTGGATCCCTCGTCCTGCGAGATAGGCTCCGAGGAGCAGCTTGTTCAACAAATCTCTGTCAGTCCCCGTGACGGTACTGGAAATGAAATATCGAGTGATGGTGCTCCCCGCGGGGACACAGTTGGCTGGATCGTTCTGCGCGTTGTTCGCGACGCTGTTTGGTTGCACAACGTACCCACCCGTCGTGGGGTCTTGATAAAGCCCGACGAGCGTGAAGAAGGTCGACCAAGAGTTCGCCAACGCCGTTGCCGCGAACGTCACCACGAGACCGATCACCGCAAGCGCAAATGCACGAGCTTTCATTTCTTTGCCTTTCCGAACGGACGAGCGTGTCCGTCTTGCTGGGGCCTTTATGCACGAGCTCGAGCAAAGGAGCTACTCGTGAAACCACTAGGATACCAGTCCCAACGCACACACCAGCGCACGCAAACTAGTACGATTGGGCGACAGACTGGCACTCTGACACGCCCAGACTCATGATCTCGACTAAACAAACAATAGCAAGCGGGCAACGACGGCGGATATCGCCCGCGAAACACGGCGCGCATGTCGAACATCGCCAGCGACGAAACTCGCCAGCGTTCAAGCGTACCGTGATGGAACGATTCGCTCCGAGTCGAATGGCAGGGAAACGCTGGCAAGTCACGGGCTCACGCGAATGGGTTGTCGGTCGTCGAGGGTAGGCGACTCCCGACGCGCAAAGCATCAATGCTCGCTGTCGGCGGTTTCAATCTTCCGGATCACCGTTGCGATCGTTGAAGCGTCGACCCTGGCAGCTTTCATCAAGGCCACAGCGCGACCAACATCATCCGAATCAATCGCTTCGAAGAACTCGTCGAGCTTGTCGATCGCTGCCAAGTCCTCCAAGACCAACGTGCCTTCAAAATCCGATTCGTCCATTCGCCCAATTCCTCCGACCGTCTTTCGTACTTGAAACGCCGCTGCTCGGGCAACCAGAGATACTTTGGCCCCCCGTGTCAACTTGCTCTCCCCTGCTCACGCCATCCCCTGCTGAGTCGACTCTCCGAAGCCCTTCGGGCTAGCCTGGCACGATGGCGTCGCTCATTCCCGACACGTGGGGTGTTCCAGAAAAGTTCAAACAGCGGCTCGGCACATCGGCAGGACGCCAGCGGGCAATGCTCGACAGCGGGCACTTGCTGCTGATTTTGCACGGCTTGCCTCAACCGGGCGACGCCGAGCGCACGCCGCGTCTGTTTTGGCGCAACCCGGCCGGCGAGTGGCGCGCTACGGGCGCCAAGGGTGACGGATTGAAGGCGCTCAAGGAACACCTCGAACAGTACCGCAAGCGCGTTGCCGAGCTCGACGACCTAGTCGACTCCGCTCAATCTGCCCAGCAGCTGTACCAAGTCATTCGCAACGCGACGCCCATCGCGCGCTCTGCTCGTCATCAACACCGCGCACTGCAAGAGGCCCGGGAGGGCATCGACAATCGCGATTTGATCGTGCTCAGGGATATCGCAGGTGATATCGAAAGGTCGATTGAGCTCGTCGCGGGGGACGCCAAGAATGCGCTCGACTACGTGGACGCCAAGGAGGCGGAAGCGCAAACGGCGCTAGCGCGCAAAGCGACCGACGCTCAACATCGGCTCAACTTGATCGCAGCCTTGTTCTTACCGATAACCGCCGTTGGTTCGGTGCTCGGGGTGAACTTGCGCAGCGGACTCGAAGGCCAAAGTCCCGGGTTGTATTGGGTCGTGGTAGCAATCGCGCTCGCCACCGGTTTCCTGGTACGCGCGAGCGTAACGCGCGGAGAAAGAGCCGCGCAGTAGCGAGAGCTGAGCTCGCGCGCCAGCTCCGACGGCGACTACTTGCGAGCAGGCAGCGCAGTGCCGCCCTTCCCTTCTGCGCGCTGATAGGCAGGGCGCGCCGTCACTCGCTCTCGCCAGGTGCGAAGGTTCGGCCAAGCTCCTTTGCCGCGCATGAGCGCCGCCTCGACTGGGTAGATCATCTGAATATCTGCGGCCGTGAACTCGTCACCCGCGAAATAGGGGCGGGCCGCGAGTTCACTCTCGACGAAGCCGAAATGCGTCGCGATCGCCGGACCAGAGAAGCCTTGCTCGACCCCATCGGCAATTTTTCCGGTGATGGGCTTCACGAAAAACGGCACCTTCTGCGCGCGGATCCGGTCGACGAGCAGCTGTACCAAGAGCGGCGGCATCGCCGAGCCTTCGGCGTAATGTAGGAAAAAGCGATAGCGTAGCTTGGCATCGCGCTCGTCAGGACGGAGCTTGCCGCCCTCGCGGTCCGCGAAGTACTCGATGATGGCGCCCGACTCGGCGAGCACGCGGCCGTCCACCTCGACCGCGGGAGAGCGGCCGAGCGGGTGCACCGCTTTGAGCTCCGGAGGCGCGCGGAAGTTGGCGTCGCGCGCGTAGCGCCGGATGTCGTAAGGAAGTCCCAGCTCCTCGAGCAGCCAAAGCACGCGCAGCGAACGAGAATGCTCCAAGTGATGCACGACCAAGCGCGACGATTCGCTCATGTAGGTAGCAAAGTCCTGCGACGCCATCGCGTCCAGCCTTACTCTCGTCGCGAGTGCTCGACGCAACATGGACGCCTCAATCCGGCTCGACTCGGGTCGTGCGTTTTGTAGCTAATCCATGATAAAACAGCGGTGGCCGTGCACTGGCGCACGCCATCGATCTCGAACGACGCTTTCGCCGAAGCCCTCGCTCCGGTGTTACCACCCGCAGAAGCAGCGTTCCTGACCGAGCGGTTTGGTACGCTGCTCGACGCCACAACTCACCCCTGACCGACGGCGTAGAGCTTGCACTCGGCCGCAAGCCCCGCACCTTCTCCCAATCAGTGTTTGGTTGGTTAGCGGGCGCGGAGCGCGCGGTTCGTCGCGTAGCTCCGTGCACGACTCGACCATGGCCTGAACACGGCACGCCTCGACAACGGAGCGCGGCGCGCGCGACGTAGGACCCTCCGCCGCGCGTGATGGCCCGTTGCGGGCCATCACGTCCGGCGTTGAGGGTCCCAGCGCGCGGAGCCGCGTGAGCGGCGAGCACGCTGGCCGTCACGCGACGCTCACCGCAAGGAGCAACCCTAGAACGACTCGTCGTAGTACGAAGCGTACGAAAAATCGATGCACGCTCCGCCGCCGTCGGCGCTGGTGTGCGGGCAATGCATGTCAGGGTCGACCGCCGTGAGGATCGTGTGCAGTTGGCGGCAGGTCACGGTGTTGCTGTTCGCGCGATCCCAGGAGCCGTACGGGATTGATTGCATGAAGGCCACGCAGTTTTCGAACGCGCCGGCGCCGAGCGGAAAGCCCGATGGAAAGTCGTCAGCTGAGTCGAAGTAGCTCGTGCACGTGCCTGAGTTGACGACAGCGCCCGTCGTGGGCTCGATGTGAGCCACCGTGAGCGCCGTGCACAATTGCCCGATGGCCGCCGCGTGAACCGCGGGGTCGTTCGGGGGATCCGAAGCCGCGCCGAGATTCAAGATGTTGAGGTCCATCGAGATCACGCGGTTCTGCTTGTTGAAGCGGAAAAAGCCGACTTGCGTCAGCGTTTGGGACGTCGCGCTATTGGGCACGTTGGGATCGCAAACGCCATCGGGCGAGCGGCAGAAGTGAATATCGACCGCGATCGAAACTTGATCGTCGCCCGACAACAGAGAGCGAAACTTCACGCGGTCGACGATCGACCCGGGCGTCACCGCGAGCGCATAGAAGTACTCGACGACGGCGCTGTAGTCTGGAAATTGCCCGACTGGCGTCACGCGCCCCTTGACTGAATCGCGCTCGAAAAGGTGCTCCACCGAGGTTGCACCCGAGAGAATGCCGATCGGCTTCGGGTACACGAGGTTCTCGTAGATCTCGCGCACGTGCTTTTCGCGCAGCTCGAGCGCCTTCGGGTCGTTCGTCGGGTACGGCACACCGGGCTTGTTATGACCTCCGTGCCCCCCGTGATTGCCATGCATACTGTGATTGCCGTGATTACCGCGCATGTCGGCTTCGACGGTAGTGGCCTGCGGTCCGTCCGAGGGCACTTCTTTCGCCGAGGCACATGCCGCCAGCAAGAGCGCGCCCGCCAAGGGCAAAACGTTGCGTGAATGGATCAAGATTGACCTTCCTCTCGGGGGCAAATCACCCCCTAGATGGATCCTAGCCAACTCCCAGCATGCTTTACTACCTCGAAAGAGACTCGCACCCAAGTCCGGGATTTTAGGTCCCTTCCGCACTTCTCCGCGCCGGCGTTCAGCCTTCCTGCGAGTCGAGCATGCGCCGAAGCAGCTCGTGTAGGTGTCGCTGCTCCGAGCTGTCGAGTCGATCCATGAGCGGCGTGAGCTCCTGTTTCACTTCTAGATAGAGCCGCTCGACCAATCTCATGCCCTCGTTCGTCAGAAAGACTTCCGTGGCTCGCCCATCTTCAGCGCTCGGCGCGCGCCCCAAGAAACCTCGCTTTTCGGCGCGATCGACCAACCCGCTCATCGTCGACTTCTCGAGACCGAGGTAGTCCGCGAGCGCGGCCATCCGCGGGCGTCGGTCTCTGAGGATCCCGCAGACGCGGAGCTGCGTGAGGGACAAGTCGTTCTCGGCGCCGATCTTGTTCAACACGGCCATCGTGACGAACGAGGCCTGTACGAGCGCGTCGAGCAAGCCCTCGCCGAGAGCTGCGGACCGTTTCGCGGGTTTCGTCTTCGCCATTTGCGTCTGCCTATCTTGACATAGTTCGTGATGCGAACCATTAATAGTTCGCATCACGAACCATTTCCGTCCAATGTCCCCGTGCAACCCAAGGAAAACCCCATGAAAGCAGCCGTCATGACCTCGTTCGAGCAGCCACCCCAATACGCCGAATTCGCCGAGCCTCTGCCCAAAAGCAGAGAAGAAATGCAGGTTGTCGTGCTGGCCGCCGGTTTGCATCCCCTCACCCGCTCGAAGGCTCAGGGCAAGCACTACTCGGGCGCGGGTACGCTCCCGCTCGTGCCGGGGATCGATGGGGTCGGACGAGGCCCAGACGGCAAGCTGCGCTACTTCGTGGTCGACGGCAAGTACGGCTCGATGGCGGACAAGACCGTGATCGAGCTCGATCACAGCATCGTGCTGCCGTCGAGCAGCGATCCGATCGCCGTGGCCGCCGCGATGAACCCGGCGATGGGCTCCTGGCTCGCTCTCCGTTGTCGCGTGCCGTTCCAAAAACGGCAGAACGTACTCATCCTGGGCGCCACCGGGAACGCGGGCAGCATGGCCGTGCAGGTGGCTCGTCACTTGGGCGCAAAGCAAATCATCGCCGCGGGTCGCGACGAGCAACGACTTGCACAGCTGCCCGCGCTGGGCGCCACCGAGATCGTAACGCTCGGCGATGCTCGGCTCGGTCAGCTGGCGCGTGAAGTCGACGTCGTGCTCGACTTCGTCTGGGGCGAAAATACCGCGCAGGCCGTGGAGCTACTCATCACCGAGCGAGCTGACCGCAGTCGTCCGCTCATCTGGATCGAAATCGGCTCCGTCGCCGGCCAAACTGCGGCCATTCCGTCCGCAGCCTTGCGCGCCTCGCGTCTCCAAATCGTCGGCAGCGGGCTCGGTTCGGTACCTGGCCGTGAAATCATCAAGGAGCTTCCGTCGCTCGTGAAAGAGATCGCGCGCGGGACATTTCGAATCAATGCGCGGGCCGTCCCGCTCCGCGACGTCGAGCGGGCGTGGGCGGAAATGGGTCCCGGCGGCGAGCGCACGGTCCTGACTCCATAGAACGCGGATGCGCCCCGCGCCCTATTCCGAGTTCAGCGGGCGCACTTGCCGATGCCGATGGCGCAGGCGGTGTCGCCGCTTGCCTCAAGAATGAAAAACCTGCCGCCGCAATCGCAGGCGCTACTCCCATCAACGGCTTGGCTGCAATGAATCTCGTCATAAGCGCGGGCGGGGCACGTCACGCTCAGTTTGCAATTCGAGCCATTACCGCTGCCCCTCGACGAACACCCTTTGGGTATCGACTGCGTGGGTGGAGGGTCCGCGGACGACGCCGGCCCGGTCGCGCCGGTCTTGCCGCCGACATCGACACTGACGCCACCGGCCGTTCCGCTCACGACTCCAGCAGTGCCCGAGCCGCCAGCGCTAACGCTGGCGCCGCTCGCGCCCGCAGGATCGGAACTACCCTGGTCCGAATCGAACGCCGCGCGTCCCCCGCAAGCAGCCAACACACCAAACAGCCCCCCGTATCCCACCAACATTCGCAAACCACGCATGGCGAGCAATATACTCCATCACGGTCGCCCACGCTTGCGCTCACGAGGGGAGCGGGCGCGCAAGCGACGAGTGCCATCGTTTCAGCAGCTAATTTGCCATGCGCCGTCGGCGTAGACGACCTCATTGTCGAGGAGCACGCGACTCGTGATCGCAAAGACGTCGACGTGATGTCGAGCCGCGCGACGGTCGAGATGCGGCTTCTTGTACACTCCATGGCGAGCGCCGAGCGACAGATGAACGCCGCACACGCGCTCGAACGCGCCCACATCGGCCACGTAACGGTCGCGAGAGAACGCGCGATTCATACCGAAGCCGAGTTCGCGCAACCAAACCACTCCCTCGTCTGCGACGATCGCGGCCAAGACTTGCTCGAAATCAGCTGAGGCATCGCGCGCGCCGACCACGCGACCGCCTTCAATGGTCAAGGTGATCGGTGCCGGGGGAACGTTGAGCCGAAACGAAACATCCGTGAAGGCGTAAATTTTCACACGACCGTGCACTCGTTCGAGATCGCTCGCCTCGCTGAAGACCTCGCCGATCGGGAACAAACTGCCCGCGTTCTTGAGCCCCGCGAAGTGACCGATGTTGAGCTTGGCGGGCTCCAAAGGGCACTCGAATGACAGCAGTTCGCCTTCACTCTCGATGTGCGTGCTGGCAGCTCCGTCCATGCGCGTCTTCAAGGCATGCCCCACGCCTCGGTAGTACGCTGGATCGTAGGCCAGCGCCGCGACATAGTGCGCGACTTCATCGGTGGCCATGCGGTCCAAGTTGGAATGCTCGATGACCTTGATACCGTGACGGAACAGTTCGACTCGCGTGCGAAAATCCGGAATGCGAAACACGCTCGATTGAATCAATACCACGAGATCGAGCTCGCGGAGTTCTGCAAAAGCCGCCTTCACGGTGTCGGGCCCCGCGACGTCGAACGAGAGCAGCTGAGAGTCCGGCAAACACGCTCGGTACGCTTGCGTGAGCAGGCGCGATAGCTCGCTGCGATCGTCTGCCACAACGAGCGCCCTGCGAGCGGGCGTGTGTTCCATGGCGATCGCCAAAGTATCTCCGATGTTTTTCGCTGCGACGTCTGCGATGGCGCTCATTGCCCGCGGCTCTGTACCACGAGCGGGGCACGGAGCTATCATGCCCAAGTGCTCTCAGCATTTGGGCGGATAATCAGCGCTCCCATCGTCGTTGCTGTCGTCGCGGGTTGTGCGTCGTCACCACCGGCGCGCTCGGAGCCGGCTCGAGCACCCGAGCCCGCGACGTGCGGCAACGAGGTTCTGCACGAGGAGTTCGAACGTGAACTCGCCAAGGCACAAGCTGAGCCTGAACCGCAGAAGCGCGTTGACGCGGTGTGCAAAGTCGCGCGTGACTGGGGCATCGAAGATTGCACGAACGTCACGCCGAAAAGCCTGCCCCTGCCTTAGTCCGAGAGTTCGCGCGCTCAGCTGGGCGAACTCACCGTTGCGTGTTACGAGGCCGCTTGGCTCTCCTCGTAACACGCGGCAACGCCGCGAACCTCGACGGTCAGCCATTCTGCCGCTGGACACTCGCCAGCAATCGCCAGCGCTTCCGCCTGCGTTGCGCAGTTGATGAGGAAGAACCCGCCGACCATCTCTTTCGTTTCGGGGAAAGGGCCATCAATCACGTGAGTGCGTCCGGCGCGTACTTGGAGGCGGCTTGCGCTTGCCTGCGAACGAAGCGATTGGGCTGCGACGAGCAACCCGCGCTGATGCAGGCCTTCAGCCCAACGCTCCATTCGAGCATAGGCCTCGCGCCCCTCTGATTCAGTGCGGGACTGCCGCTGTCCAACCGGTTCGACCATCAACAACATGTGCATCATCGATTCGTACGCTTGCCCACGCTGGCGACTCCGTCAAGGCTTGCACCCGCGTGCCGCCACCGACACCACTATCCGCGCTGGTGGCGCCGTCAGCCGTCGTTCGACGGCCAATCTTGCAGGATCACGCGCGGCCGGAACAATGATGTCCCTCCCGGCGTGGGAAATGATTCCCCAACTTGCCCCACGATTCGAACAACCGCCGCTCTTTTTGGGGATCGCTCCCGCCCGGTTTCGACTTACCGCTCGCGCCCGGTATCAATCAACGCTCACCGACTGCGAACGCAACGTCATCGTGATCCTCCCAAAGCGGGTTATCGCCCGAGATGCACGGAGACACCGGTTTGGGCTCGTACGGCGCGATGATCAACGCTGCGCGCACGGCTTGAATCGAACCGGTTGGCAGCGTGTAGGTCGCGGAGAGCATCGCGCTTCCTTCGGGCGGGACTACGAGCGGCTTCTCGAGCATGGGTTGCCAGCTGATGTCCGGCCCCGCCGCGTTCGCGGTGTAAAAGAAGTACAGGAGATCGCCTGGCGCTCCACCCGAAAAGGTGACGTCGACCTTCACCTGACTGCCCGGCGCGAAGGGTGAGCCATCGAGCGACGAAACCACGATGCGATCCACCGCCTCCCGGCTTCCGGGAACGTCCGGCGGGGCTGCTTCGGGGCAGCGCTCCGGCAAGGTGTTCGGCTGGTGCGGCTCACTTCCCCCCATACCCGCGAGTAGCGAATGCGTGTCGCAACGAGCGCCCGCAGCCGCACAACGAGGCACGCCAAGCTCCGAGTCGAACGCGGCGCGACCGGGGTAGTCGAAACGCACCGGGATTTCGGCACGTCCGAGGTTGCCGTGTGCGTCGCGCGCGAGGGCCGTGAGCGTGTGCCTTCCGCTATCCATGTTCGAAGTATCCCAATCGATTGCGTAAGGCGGACCACTCGCACCCCCGAGCCAGTGTCCGCCCTCGAAGAAATCAACTGCAGCGACGCCCGAGGGGTCCGACGCGTTCGCCTCAACACGCACCGTTCCGGAGAGTAGCGTGTCCGCAGACGGCGCCGTGAGCGCCACCATCGGAGGCACATCGTCCATACCAGACGGCAAGGCAACCCACTGGGTCTGCAGCAGCTTGCGAGTGGTATTCGGCGGCAACTCGCTCTGCCAGGGCAGCAGCCGCTCAACGGCCGACTCGATCAGCGCTTTGGCCACCTCGTCGTGGGTGAGCGTGGGCTGAGCTTCGAGCATCAGTGCGGCCGCCCCTGCGACGTGCGGCGCGGCCATGGACGTTCCAGATTGCACGAAGCTCGCGTCGTCCCCCATGTGATAGGCCGACAAGACGTCCTTTCCGGGTGCCATCAGATCGACGCATGGCCCAAAATTGCTGCTGTTCCAGAGCTCGTCGTTCGAGGCTGAAGCCCCCACGGTGATCACGCGCGGAACGCGGGCCGGCGAGTAGCTACAAGCATCGCTCTGGTCATTTCCTGCAGCGACCACCACGACGATCCCGCTCTCAATCAGGCGTTCCACGGCGTCGTCGATCAACTGCGATGCCTCCTTTCGCAGGCTCAAATTGGCCACAGCGGGCAGCTGATGGTTCGTTGCGACGAAGTCCAAGCCAGCAAGGAGGTTCTCGGTCGTCACCTCACCGTGTTCGGAGATGCGCACCGAGTGAACTCGCGCCCCCTTCGCAACTCCGTACGTCGCTCCTGCGACGATTCCCGCGACGTGTGTCCCGTGGCCACTCGTTCCAACGCCGTTCCACGCGTTGCCGATGGCGTCGAAGGCCGTATCCACCCGACCGAGAAACTCGTGGTGCGTGAGCAAAACGCCCGTGTCGAACACGTATGCGTGCACGCCAGCGCCGGTTGCTTGGTAGCGATACTCGTCGTTCAACGGCAAATCCGGCTGATCAACTCGATCGAGGCCCCAGGGCGCCTCGGCCTGCGTGGCCTCCAGACGACCGATCTCGTCCTGTTCCACGGAGCGCACGGCTGGATCCTGCGCGAGCTCGCGCGCCGCGCTTTCTGTCATCTCGACGGAGTAGCCACGGAGTGCGGCCCGGTAAGTCTTGCGCAGCGTGCCGCCGTATCGCGACACCAGCTGTTGAACTACCGCGTCCACGTCAACGTCGGACTTGTTGTCGAGCGCCACGATGTAGCGATCGGCTACGGCGTTGGTGAAAGTCGAAAATTTGTGCGCTCCTTGCTGCGCCTCGGGCGCGCCTGTTGCCCGAACGTCGGGAGCTGGCGCTTGCCCGCTGCAGGCCACTGACAAAAACCACGAGCAGATCAACGAACACGAGATGCGAAACGACCGCTTCATACGAAACTCCCTGGGCTCGCCGCTCACGCTTGGCGCGGCGCGGCTATCCCTACCGTGTAGATCCGCAATGAATCGGGTGACCCGCGCACAGAGCATTCCAACCGAAGCCGCATCATCGACCCGGAACAAGACGAAACCCGTTGGACTCTCGCGGCTACCGCGATTAACCAACCGGGTATGCCAGGCGTAAACGCCGAAGACGATTCCGTCGTGGACTCCGCTGCGCGTCACACGGCTACTACCGAAGGCGCCACGCGGACGTGCATCGCCTGTGGCGAACCGATCGCGGTGACGCTAGAGGCGCGCCCGGAGCATTGCTTCGTGTGCGCGGTCCACGTCGTCTGCGCCTGCTCCGACGAGTCCTAAACGCGCTCGAGCTGGCTGCCTTGCGCGGCTCATCGATGCGAGTCGACGGCGGCACGAACGAGTTGCGCGTCTTTGCAGCGTCGAGCCACCAACCGGCGCCTTGCGGGCCTCGGCGGCGGGGACTGGCCTCGCCGGGTGCTGATGGCGGCTGTGCCATAAAGGCAGCGCGCTGTTTGTATGATCCCAATGGTCGGCTTGCCCGCTCCCGTGGCGGGCAGGCCCGTCCCGCGCGAGCGACGGAATTCATCCAGCGGTTTCTTTCAATCAGCCGGCGCACAGCCCGCGCAGCGCTGCTAGAATACCCCCATGTCGGACACCAACCGAGGGCTGCCGCGCCGTGTACCGCACTTTCTCATCGCACTGGCTGCCTGGGGCTGCGGTAATCACTCGGACTCCGGCGCGACGAGCAACGGCGGCGCCGGTTCTGGCGGCGCGCTTGCGATTGGCGGCGCCAGTGGCAGCTCACAAACAGGCGACGCAGGTAGTTCGGGCGATTTCACGTCTGCCGGCGCGAGCGGCGGTGCGAACGGCGGCACGAGCGGCGGTGCCAACGAAGGCGGAGCCGCGACATCGAGCGGCGGCAAGCCCAATGTTGGCAAAGAGTGCGGCGGTCTGCAGCTCGAGCGCGACGTCACCGTAGCGGGAAAAGCCACCGATCGCGTCACCTGGAATGACGCTCGATGCGAGCCGCGCTCGGCCGCACTCGTTCGCGTGGGCGGTGGCTATGTGCGGCAATACACGTATCAGTTCAATGGCAAGCCGCGAGTCGCGACGGGCACGGGCGCCAGTGGCCACAACGGCTGGGGCTACCCGATCAATCACGTGGGTGACAGCGCGCTGTTCGGACAGGATAAACCGGGCGATTATCGCCCCCTCTTCGTGGGTGCGCACCACATCGTATACGAATACACGTTCGAGCTCAGCCCTGGGATGGAGGTGACTCAACATTGGTTATTCGCAACCGGGCGAGACAATCCGCTGCTCGCGATTCACTATGACATGACCGGCATGAGCGCGGGCTTCAACGCCGATACGCGCACGCCATACGGCGACATCGCCTGGGACGGCGACGAAAATGCCGCGACCACCGAGGTTTCCGGGGTCGGTTGGGGCGATCGTTATCGCTTCATCACCACCACCGCGCCGCTCACCATGGACAGTGAATGGTCGTACACCGAGCCCAACGTCGTGCCCTATGTGCTGGCGTGGACCGACAAGACCGACGCCGAAATGGGCATCGTACAAACCGAAACCCAGACCCAGCACGACGCCGGCGGCTATTGGTTCTACACCAACTGGGGCAAGACCTCGAAAAATCAGACCAAGAGTGATGGCCAAATCGGCAACATGCCGGTGACGTGGAACTGGACCTATCAAATCAATCAGTACGAACTCTGCATCGAGGATCCGAACTGCCTGCACGCCACGACGCGTTCTCATCGCCTTGCGTGGGGCGCCAATTATGGAGCCGTGGGCGGCTCGGACGCGAGTGGCGAGTACAGCGCCTATGGTGATGACCGCAAATTGAAAGGCTACCCGTATCAGAGCTACTCCGTCTTCATGGTGCTCGGCCAGCACACGCGTTCACCTGTGTTGAGCGCGGCGAGCGACGTCGAGCTCACGCAAGGGGTAAGTATTGCACCGAGCGTCGGCACGCTCGTCAAAACTTTGCCGAGCGGCGTTGGCAGCAGCCCGGACATCGCCACCGACCCGCCCGGCTACGACGCTCGCTACGCCACTTGGAACCTCGTCGCCGGCAAAAACCAAGTAGACTTTGCCGTCACCGTCGCGAGCGGCGCGCTCAGCGCCCCCGTACTGGTGATCTCCGAATTCAGCAAAGACACTCCGCCAGTCGTGCACATCGACGGGCAACTCGCACGAGCAGATATCGACTATTTCGCCTCTTTCGACAGTGCTCACTCGGAGCTCTGGCTGACCTTCGCGAGCGGCTGGTCTGGAACACAGAAAATCCAAGTCGAGTAGACGTGCCATGCGCGCTCGTCGCGAGCGCCACGATTAGCGCACTCGTTTCGCTCTTCTCCCGGATCCAGCGCCCGGCGTCACCGTAAGCGGCTCGGCCAAGCGTATCTTGCGCAGTTGCCCGAGGAACACATCGGGATCTGCTTCCCAAAGGCGCAACGGTTCCGGACGCCGCACCCCGACTTCGTACTTGACGGCCCATCGCCCGAGCTCGAGCAACACGGGGGCCAAGTCGAACCCCTTCGCGGTCAAGCGATACACGAGCTTGCGACCATCCTCTGGGTCGCGCTCACTCGTGATCAAGCCGGCAGCTTGCAGGGACGCTAGCCGGTCAGCCAAGATGTTGGTCGCGATCCCCTCTTCGCTGCTCAAAAAGTCCTTGTAGCTCCGTAACCCTGCGAACGCGAGGTCGCGCACGATCAAGAGCGACCAGCGATCGCCCAGAAGCTCGAGGCTTGCATTGATCGGACACGTCGAGCGCCGCTGCGGTGCTTTTTTGGAAGCCACGCCGCGACGATATCACTTGCATATCACAAGTAAAGACACTAGAGCAGCTCTCAGATTACTTGCAAACAGCAAGCGAAAGGAGCCTCGGTGGCAAAAAAGGCGTCTCGACTCAAGCGCATGGACCACGTCGGGGTCGTCGTAGACGACCTCGACGGAGCCCTCGCATTCTTCCTGGAGCTCGGCATGGAGAGAGCCGGTGGGGTGACACCGGTAGAGGGACCTTGGGTCGATCAGGTGGTCGGACTCGAGAATGTGCAGGTCGACATTGCGTTCGTGCGCACTCCCGACGGCCATAGCCAGCTCGAGCTGACCCGATTTCGCCACCCGTTGGCGACCAGCCCCGAGCCGAACGCCCCAGCCAATCGACTTGGTTTGCGTCGCCTCATGTTCCTGGTCGAGGACATTCGAGACACGATCGCGCGCCTACGCCTGCACGGCGGCGAGCTGATTGGTGAAGTCGCGGAGTACGAAGGCATCTATCGACTTTGCTACTTGCGCGGCCCTGGAGGCATCATCGTCGCGCTGGCCGAAGAGCTGGAAGCCACACCCCAAACAGGAGGAAGCCATGTCTGATCAGCTTCATCGAGTCGATGACATCGTGCAGATTTCGCCCGACGTTCACCGGGTGGTCTTCGAGAACGAGACCATCCGCATGCTCGAGGTATCCGTAAAGCCAGGAACCAAGGTGCCCATGCATACGAATCCGCAGAACATCAACTACATCCTACAGGGTGGCACACTTCGATTGATCAGTCCGGACGGCTCCGTCGTAGACTTGCAGGTTGCTGAACAGCAGGTCATCCCAGCGCCCGTCGGACGGCACGCGGTCGAGAACATCGGGCAGACCGAGGTGCGAACGCTGTGCATCGAGCTCAAGCGCAGCTGATGGACCTCTGCGAGCTCTTTTTTGGTTAGCGGGCGCGGGCGACTCTGAGCGGCGCGTAGCTCCAGCACGCCACGCGGCTTCAGGAGCGGCGGAGGCCGAGGGAGGGCCTGTTTGCTCAACAGCTCAGCTGGCGCTCGGCGCGGCTTCGCAGCACACGGTCAGTGGGCCATGGCAGCACCCGGACGAGGGCGCTTCATGAAAAACGCCAGAGGGACCATCAGCGCGGTCGCCCAAGCCAGCAGATACAAGACGTCGACATAAGCCAGCGTTTGCGCCTGTTGTAGGACGATTCGGTACAAGCCTCGATAGGCTTCGCTGGCAGCTTCACTCGCGCTCGACCCGGAATGTTGCAAGGCATGGGTCAGCTCCTCCAAACGCATACGGAAGGGCGCGTCGAAGAGCGAGGTGTGGGCGACCAAGTCGACCTGATGATGCTGCGCGCGGCGCGCGAGCAGCGTCGTCACGAGCGCGATGCCGACGTCACCGCCTATGTTGCGCGCCAAGTTGATCAAGCCAGCCACCGAGTTGCCCTGCTCTTTTGGAACATCCACGTATGCCAAGGTATTGATGGGCACGAACAGGAACGCCAAGCCGAAAGCCTGGTACATGCGGAGCAGCACGGCGTGCTTGAAATCGATGCCCAGATACAGTTTGTGGGACATGTAAAAGAGCGATGCCGAAAGCGCGATGAACCCAAAGGCGATCATTTTTCGGGCGTCCACCCTCCCGAGCAGCGCTCCGATGAACGGCATCATGAACATCACCAGCACACCGCCAGGTGACAGCGCCATGCCCGCTTGTTGCGCGGAGTAACCGAGCAATACCTGCGCGAACAACGGCAAGAGCACGGTGGTACCAAACAGAGTGACGCCCAACATGAACATCATCAAGCTGGCCATGACGAAGGTGCGGTTCTTGAACAACCGAAGATCGATCACCGGATGCTCGGTGCGGAGTTCCCAGATCACCAGCGAGACTAGCGAAACCAAGGCCACCAGCGCGAAGCCGAGCACGAACGGCGAGTGAAACCAGTCCTCTTCCTGCCCCTTGTCTAGGACGACCTCCAAACTGCCGAGGCCGATCGTGATCAAGCCCAGTCCCACGACGTCGATGGGAGTCGATTTGCTCTTTTCGGCGACCAACCAGGGCGGATCGGTCACCATGCGGTTCGAGAGGAACAGGGAGATCATGCCGACCGGCACGTTGATGAAAAACACCCAGCGCCAGGAATAACTGTCGGTAATGAATCCTCCCAAAGTTGGCCCTATTGCAGGGGCCAGCACGACCGCCATGCCGTAAATCGCAAACGCCATGCCACGCTTCGCGGGCGGAAAAGTGTCCGCCAAAATCGACTGTTCACTCGGGCCGAGCCCGCCACCCCCAATCCCCTGCAACACGCGAAAAAAGATCAAGAGTCCTAAGTTTGGCGCCAAGCCACACAAGAACGAGCTCAGCGTGAACAGAGCCACGCACGTCATATAGAACCGCTTTCGCCCGATTC
>Ga0164241_10003357_pt1 | contig 16248 bp, 9 predicted proteins | sample OricomyardsoilBY_FD_108780 | JGI IMG/M metagenome (GOLD analysis project Ga0164241, IMG submission 108780) | Backyard soil microbial communities from Emeryville, California, USA - Original compost - Back yard soil (BY) | ecosystem: Environmental > Terrestrial > Soil > Unclassified | place: USA... | reverse complement strand
GTGGCGCCGAGACGAGCTCGGGCTCTTCGGCAGGTTCGAGCTCGAGTTCGGCGGTGGGCCGCGATTTTTGTTGAATGCGTTGTAGCCGGGCGTACTCGCCGCCTTTCGCCATCAGCTCTGCGTGGGTGCCGGTCTCGACGACTTTGCCGTCTTTCAGCACCAAAAGCATGTCCGCCTTGGCCAGCGTGCTCAGCCGATGGGCGATCGCAATCGTGGTGCGGCCGCGTACGACGTTGTCGAGCGCTTGCTGAATCTCGCGTTCGGTCTGCACATCGACCGCGCTGGTGGCTTCGTCCAGCACCAAAATCTGCGGATCGACCAAGATCGCGCGCGCGATGGCGACACGCTGGCGTTCGCCACCGCTCAGCGATTGCCCCCGCTCGCCGACCAATGAATCGTACGCTTCCGGCAATTTGAGCACGAAATCGTGGGCGCGCGCGGCGCGGGCGGCCGCCAGCACTTGCGGCGGCTGCGCTTCGGGCAAGCCGTACGCCACGTTTTCGCCGATCGTACCGAAGAACAAAAACGAATCCTGCAGCACGATGCCGATGTGACGCCGATACTGCTCCACCGACAACGACGTGACGTCGGTGCCGTCGAGGCGCACGCGACCGTCCGAAGCGTCGTAAAAGCGGCACACCAGATTGGCGACCGTGCTCTTGCCGGAGCCGGTATGACCCACGATGCCCAGCATTTGCCCGGGCGGCAGCGTGAAGCTCACGTCGTCCAGAACCAGCCGGCTGCCGTAGCGGAACGACACGTGCTCGAAGGCGAGCTCACCCTTCACGGTACCGAGCGACACCTCTTTCTTGGGGGTGCGCAAGCTGGGCACGCGATCCAAGATCTCGAACAAGCGCTGCGCCGCCGCCGCCGCCCGCTGCGTGAGCGTCAACATGCGGCTCATGCTCTCGACGCGGCCGTACACGCTGCCGATGTACGCCACCGCCGCCGTCAAAGCGCCGACGGTGATGTGGTGGTGCAGCACCTGGTACGCGCCAACGGCCCACACCACCAACAGGCCCATCTGATTGAGGAGCGCCACCAACGGCCAGAACGAAGTCCACAGCCGATTGGTGCGGTTGTTGACCTCGACGATGCGCTGATTGGCCTCCGCAAACCGCTTGATCTCGCGTTGTTCCTGCGAGAACGCCTTGACGACGCGGATGCCCGGGATGGTGTCGGCCAAGATATTGGTCATCTGTGACCAGACACGGCCGCCACGTAGAAAGCCGTGCGTGAGCGTGCCGCGCACTCGCACCATGAACCAGGCGATCGGCGGGAACGAGACCAGCGCCGCGCCCGCTAGGATCGGATCGAGCACGAACAGCATGATCAACGTGCCCACGATCAGCAACACGTCGGTGACGAAGTCGGTCAGCGTATCGGACAAGAACGAGCACAGTCGATCCGTCTCCGAGCTGATGCGCGCGATGAGATCTCCGGTCCGCTTGCCACCGAAGTACTGCACGCTGAGCCTGGTGAGGTGCGAAAACGCGCGGTTGCGCAGATCGGCGCTGATCAGCTCACTCACCCACGCCAGCACCGCGCCCTTGGCCCAGCCAAGCAGCCACGCCACGAGCGCAGCAAGCCCGAGCGCTCCCAGGTACATCACCAAAGTGCGCTGAGCCGCCTCGAAGCCGGGCGCGGCGTTCGCCTGCCACGGCACCAAAACTCGATCGACGATTGGCATCGTCAAATACGGCGGAATCAAGCCCACGCCGGTGGTGCCTAGCGTGAGGGCCAACCCGAGCAGCACCACGGAGCGGCGCGGGCGCGCAAATTCGAACAAGCGCAACAAGGGGCTGCGCGCGCTGGTGACGACCGGCTCGTCTTCGTCTGCCGCCGACGAGTCACGCAGTCTCGGCGCATCCGGCGAGCGGCCCAGCGTCTCGGCCAGCTCCGCCGCGTCGCGCGCACGCGCCAACGTGTAACGAAAGCGCGCAACACGGTCCGCGCGCCGCACGAACAGCTCACACACTCCCGCGTGCTCGCGCCGCTCCACGTCCATCGGCGCGTCGCGCAGAAGCTCGCCCACCGTGCCGTGCTCGTCCTTGAACCAAACCCGCCGCGACGTCACCACCACGACGCCGTCGGCGAAGCGCAGCGCCGCGCTCAAATCGGGACGAAAGACGCACAAGATTGTTTCATCGGCCGTGAGCTCGAGGCCGGCGATGTCGCTTTTTGTGGCGGTCGGAACGGAGGTTTTCATGGTGCCGGCCAGCGCTCCAGGCGAGCGGCCGCGGAATTCGCGGCGAAACGTGACTCACGCGGCTGGGCCGCGTCAACGCCTTGAAACTGGCGCTGCGCCGTTTCTGCGGATATTGGGAGCGAGGCCCCGTTTCGCGAGGGCGCGCCGCCATGCAGATTCGCAAAATCTTCGACCTGAACGGCCCCAACATCTGGTCGAACAAACCCGCCATCGAAGCTTGGGTCGACCTCGGTCACTTCGAAGAGCTGCCCACGAATAAAATCGCCGGCTTCACCGAGCGCTTGATGGGCTACTTGCCTTCGCTGATCGAGCATCGCTGCAGCATCGGCGAACGCGGTGGTTTTTTACAACGGCTCGAGACCGGCACTTGGCTCGGCCACGTGCTCGAGCACGTGACGCTCGAGCTGCAGTCGCTGGCCTATTCACCGGTGGGCTTCGGCCGGGCGCGCGAGACGCTCGAGTACGGCGTGTACAAGGTCGTCGTCCGCTGTGAGAACCCGCGCTTCGCCGAGCTGTGCATGCGTCGGGCGCGTGAGCTAATTTTGTCGATCGTGGACGACGAGCCCTTCGACCTGGACGCGGAGCTCAAGGAGCTGCGCATCCAGGGTGGGCACCTGTGCTTGGGGCCCGGCACGCAGGCCATCGTCGATGCCGCGCGGGCCCGCGGCATCCCGTTTTTGCGCCTGACCGACGGCAATTTGGTGCAGCTGGGCTACGGCAAGGCGCAGCGTCGCATCTGGACGGCCGAGACCGACGGCACCTCCGCCGTGGCGGAGAGCATCGCCCAAGACAAAGAGCTTACCCGGCGCTTACTCGCCGCCGCCGGCGTGGCGGTTCCGACTGGCCGCACCGTCACCGACGCCGGCGACGCCTGGCTGGCGGCGCAGGAGTTGGGGGAGCCCGTAGTGGTCAAGCCCGTCGACGGCAACCACGGACGGGCCGTGTCGATCCGCCTCGAGACCGAGGCCGCGATCCGCGACGCCTACGAGCTGGCCGCCAAAGAAGGCAGCGGCGTGATCGTCGAGCGCTTCATCCCCGGCACTCAACACCGCGTGCTCGTCGTCGGTGAGCAAGCCGTCGCCTCGGTCCGCGGCGACGCCGACACGCTGCAAGGTGACGGCACTTCGACCATCCGCCAGCTGATCGACGAAGCCAACCGCGATCCGCGACGCGGCGTCGGTCAAACCTGGGTTTTGAGCCGGATCGAGCTGACCCCGATCGTGCTCGAGCAGCTTCACCGCCAAAACTTCACCCCTGACTCCGTGCCGAAGGCAGGCGAAGCGGTGCTCGTGCAGCACCATGGTGATCTCACCGTGGACGAAACCGAGCAGCTACACCCGGAGGTCGCGGCCATGTGCGTGCTCGCGGCCCAAGCCGTCGGTCTCGATATCGCGGGGCTCGACGTGGTGGCGGCCGACATCGGAGTACCGCTCGAGCTGCAAGGCGGCGCCGTCATCGAAGTGAACGCCAGCCCAGGCTTGCTGGCGCACCTGAAGCCGCTGGCCGGCAAGCCGCGCCCCGTCGGCGAAGCCATCGTCAACCAGCTGTTCGCCCCTGGCGAGCAGGGGCGCGTGCCGCTGGTCGCGGTCTCGGGCACGAGCGGGCGCACCGAAACGGCCGCCTTGATCGCTCAGTGCCTGGCCGCCGAGGGCCATTGCGTCGCCCGGGCCGACAGCTCCGGCTTGTATCTGGCCGCCCGGGCCTTGCGAACCCGTCCCGCGGCCGACGCCGAAGGCGGCCGGCACGCGCTGATGAATCCGAGCGCTACCGCCGCCATCCTCGAGACCAGCGAGCGCTCAGTCCTGGAGGAAGGGCTGAGCTTCGACCACTGCCAGGTCGCCGTGGTGCTGACGAGCGCGGGGGCTGACGCCGTCGCTCGGCCTGGGGTCGAGGATCGCACCGCCATCGACAAAGCCCTGCGCGCGCCCGTGGACGTGGTCTTGCCGGAAGGGTTTGCGGTGCTGAATGCCTCCGACCCGGTCGTGGCCGGCATGGCCGAGCATTGCAAAGGCCAGGTCGTGCTGTTCGGCGATGCCCCGGACGCGAGCCCGCTGAAGGAGCACATCGACGCTGGCGGGCAGGCGCTGGTTCGGCTCGGCAGCCAGCTCATCTGGTGGAAAGGAAGGGAGAAGCTCCCGCCCCTCTCGGTATCCTCCCTCACTGAATCAACCGCGCTCTCGAGCGTCGAACCCTTGATGGCAGCCGCCGCCGCAGTCCTAGCGCTCGGGGTGTCGCAGGCCGCCCTTCAAGCTTTCTTTAATAAATCCGGATACTAAGCGCCCCACCGCGCGGCCGGACGTAGGATCTGCTATTGCGTCCGCCGAGTTTCGCCCCCGCGTTTACCGATGAAAATCGAATCTCTTCGCTCACTTCGCGGCCCCAACCTGTGGTCGAGCCAAACCGTGTTGGAGGCGCTCGCGAGCTTCGACGGCGCTGTCGATCTCGACACCGCACGCCAGGTTGCCCGACGCGCTCTCGAGCTGCAGGTCGCGGTTGGTTGCTCTGTCACCTTCTGCGAGGTGCGGCCGGTCTCCGAGCGCCAATGCCGGCTCATCGTCCAGTTCAGTGAGGAAGAGGTCGGCAAGCGCGCGCTCGAGCTCGCGCTGAGCCAACCGCTCAATTTGCCGGTCGCCCAGGTGCGCGATTTACCTACATTGAAGGCGCTGGCCGAGGACGTCCGGTTAGGCCCCAGCACCGGCTCCATCGTCCGCGCCGCCGAGTCGCGCGGCATCCCGGCTCGGCGCATGACCGGCGGCAGCTTGGTCCAGTTCGGCTTCGGGTCGCGTCGGCGACGCATTTGGGCCGCTGAGACCGACCGCACCAGCGCAATTGGCGAATCGATCGCGCAAGACAAAGACCTCACCAAGAGCCTGCTCTCGGCCGTCGGCGTGCCCGTACCAGAGGGTCGCGTCTGCACGACCGCCGAACAAGCTTGGGAAGCCGCCCTGGCCATCGGGCTTCCGGTCGCGGTCAAGCCGCGCAAGGGCAACCAGGGCAAAGGCGTTTCGACCGCGCTCGACAGCCGTGAAGCCATCGTCACCGCGCATGAAATCGCCGTAGCCTACGATGGCGAAACGATCGTCGAGCGCCACCTGTACGGTTCCGACCACCGCCTGCTCGTGATCGGCGACCGCCTGATTGCGGCGGCGCGACGCGAGCCGCCCGCCGTGACCGGCGATGGTGAGTCGACGATCAGCGAGCTCGTCGCCAAAGAGAACGAGAACCCGCTGCGCGGCGACGACCACTCGACCAGCCTCAGCAAGCTGCGTTTGGACAAAATTGGCCTGGAGCATCTGGCCGAGCAGGGCCTGAACGCCGAGAGCGTGCCCAGCCGTGGCCAGCGAGTCTCGCTGCGCCGCAACGCCAACTTGAGCACCGGCGGCAGCGCCACCGACGTGACCGACACCGTGCATCCCGAGGTCGCGGCCCGCGCCGTCGAGGCCGCGCGCATGGTGGGGCTCGACGTGGCCGGCATCGACATCGTCGCCACTCGCATCGATCAACCGCTGGAAGTCACGCGCGGCGCGATCGTCGAAGTCAACGCCGCACCGGGCCTGCGCATGCATCTCGAGCCGTCGGCCGGCAAGGGCCGTGCGGTCGGCGAAGCCATCGTCGAATCGATGTTCCAGCCTGGAGACGACGCGCGCATCCCCATCGTCGCCGTCACGGGCACGAACGGCAAGACGACCACGACGCGTTGCATCACTCACATTTTGGCGCGCACGGGTTTGCGCGTTGGCATGACGTGCACCGACGGCGTCTACGTCGAAGGTCGCCGCATCGACACCGGTGACTGCAGCGGGCCCAAGAGCGCGCGCGCCGTGCTGATGCACCCGCGCGTCGACGCGGCCGTGCTCGAAACGGCGCGCGGCGGCATCTTGCGTGAAGGCTTGGGCTTCGACCTGTGCGACGTCGCGATCGTGACCAACGTCGGTGAAGGCGACCATTTGGGCCTGAACGGCATCGACGAGATCCGCGATCTGGCGCGGGTCAAAGCCGTGCCGGTGCGAGCGGTGTCGGCGCGCGGCGCGGCCGTGCTCAACGCCGACGACCCGTTGGTGGTCGAAATGGCCAAGCTGTGCCGCGGCACGGTCGTCTATTTCAGCCGCAACGCGGCGTCCCCGGTGCTGGCGGCACACCGCGCCGCTGGCGGCACCGTCGTCACCGTCATCGACGGCCAGCTGGCGATCGCGCGCGGCCGACAGGTAACGCCGGTGGCGCGCGTCGATCAGTTGCCGCTCACGGTCGGCGGGCGTGTCGGATTCCAGGTCGATAATCTGCTGGCCTCGGTGGCAGCGGCGCACTGGCTGGGCCTGCCCGTCGAAGCCATTCGCTCTGGCATCAAGACCTTCACCAGCGATATTGCCAGCGCACCGGGTCGGTTCAACGTGCTGACGCACCAGGGCAGCACCATCGTGCTCGACTACGGGCACAACTCTTCGGCGCTGATCGCGCTGAACGAAGCGCTCGCCAAGTTCCCGCACAAGCGTCGCAAGGTCGTGTACACGGCCGCCGGCGACCGACGTGACGTCGACATCAAGCGCCAGGCCCAGCTACTGGCCGGCTTCTTCGACGAAATCTACATTTACGAAGACCAATGCACGCGCGGGCGCGCCGACGGCGAAATCGTGCGCCTGATGCGCGAAGGCTTCGTCAGCTCCGAAAAGAAGCCGCGCGTCTTGCAGGCTCCGGGCGAAATGGCCGCCATCGGCGCCGCCATCGCCCGGCTCGAGCCCGGCGACCTGCTGCTGTGCCAGGTCGATCAAGTCGAAGAGGCGCTGGCGTTCGTGAGCGGCATGCTCAAGCAAGCCGAAACGAGCTCGCGTCCGCTGGCGCAAATGGCCGCGAACTTCGCCGCCGCCTTGATGGTCGTGCTGAGTGGCATGGGCGGCGCGTAGCGACCGATCCAGGCTTTTGCGACCAAGGCGGCGCGTAGCGACCGATCCAGGCTTTTGCGACCAAGGCGGCGCGTAGCGACCGATCCAGGCTTTTGCGACCGAGGTGAGGCGTCAGTCACCGGCGCCGTGGCTCAATCTGGCACTAAGTTGCCCGCAAGGACGTAAAGCGCCGGGGAAACCGCCGCGCTACCTCGGGCATGAAACGTGCTCTACTGAGCTCGGGTGTTTCATGGGTAATGCGCTTGCGTATGGCGTAGCGACCATGTTGGGTGGTGTGTTGTGCGCAGGTTGCTACGCCGAGATAGTCGACCCCAGCGCGCAAGGTCGCAACGACGTCGCCGCGCCGGCCGCGCCGTCACCAGGCCAGCGGTGGTGGTCGCAACCACCCACACGCCCGGCGCTGCCCAGCGTGCGCCAGGCAGGGTGGGTCAAGCAGCCGCTCGACGCCTTCGTTTTGTCGCAACTCGAAGCCAGCGGCCTCACGCCCCAACCAGAAGCCGACAAACGCACACTGCTTCGCCGAGTGAGCTTGGACGTACGAGGGCTGCCGCCCACGCCCAGTGAGATCGATGCCTTCATGGCCGACGAGGCGGGCGGTGCCTACGAGCGGCTCGTCGATCGACTGCTGCAGGATCCCGGGTACGGCGAGCACCGAGCGCACTACTGGCTGGACGTCGCGCGCTATGCGGACACGCATGGCTTCGAGCTCGATAACTTCCGCAGCATCTGGCCCTACCGCGACTACGTCGTGCGCGCCTTCAACCAAAACATGCGCTTCGATCAATTCACGATCGAGCAACTGGCCGGTGACCTGCTGACGCAGCCCACGCTCGAGCAACGCGTCGCGACCGGTTTCATTCGCAACGCGATGAGCACCGGTGAGGGCGGCGCCATCGAAGAGGAATTCGCGGCGATTGCCGCCAAAGACCGGGTCGAAACCGTCGCCGCCGCTTGGATGGGGCTCACGCTGGGCTGCGCCAGCTGCCACGATCACAAGTTCGATCCCATCACCCAAAACGACTTTTACCGAATGACGGCGTTCTTTCGCAACACGACGCAAGGCGTGTTCGACGACAACGTCGCGGCACCGCCGCCGGTAGTGTTGGTCGGTCCCGAGCAGACTCCCAGCCTCGTAGCCGAGGAACGCACCACGCCCGCCATTGCCCACGTGCTCCGGCGTGGTCGCTACGACGATCCCGGCGAAGAGGTAACCCCGGGCGTGCCGCGTGCGCTGCCCGACTTGGCGCCTGGCCAACCCGCCAATCGCCTCGGGTTGGCGCGCTGGCTGGTGGACGCGCGAAATCCGCTGACGGCACGCGTCGTCATCAACCGCTTTTGGTCGGAGTTGTTCGGCGCCGGCATCGTGCGCACGCCGGAAAATTTCGGCCTCACCGGCGCGCCACCCACCAACCAGCCGTTGCTCGATTGGCTGGCCGTGGAGCTCGAGGATTCGGGGTGGGACGTCCAGCACATGCTGCGCTTGATGCTGACCTCCGCAACGTACCGTCAAGCCGCAACGCACACGCCAGCCGGCGAAGCCGCCGACCCCGACAACAGACTGCTCTGGCACGGCCCGCGATTTCGCCTCGATGCGGAGGTGCTACGTGATCAGGCATTGGCCGCGAGTGACCTTTTGGTCAAAACCCAGGGCGGTCCGCCAGTAAAGCCGTATCAGCCGGACGGCGTCTGGGAATCGGTCGCCATCGACACCAGCACCACCGCCGTCTACACCGCGGACAGTGGCGAGGCGCTGCTTCGCCGCAGCTTGTACACGCTGTGGAAGCGCGCCGCACCGCTGCCGTCACTCCAGCTGTTCAATGCACCCAGCCGCGAAAGCACGGTCGTGCAACGTGAGCGGACGAACACGCCGCTGCAGGCGCTGGTGCTGATGAACGATCCGCAGTTCTTGGAAGCGGCTCGTCACCTGGGCGTCAATGCGCTGCGCGCCAGCAAGGGTGACGCCAGCGCGGGACTCGACTTCATCGCTCGGCGGCTTCTGGCGCGCCCGCTCGATGCCTTCGAGCGCGACACGCTGACCGCTGCGTTGCGCGCGCAACTCACCCATTTCGAAGCACATCCCGACGCGGCGGCGCTGGTGCTGGCGGTCGGGGCCACACCAGTGGCGACTGATCTGCCGGCGCCCACGCAGGCAGCCTGGATGCTGGTCGCCAGTGAGCTACTCAACACGGACGAGGCGGTGATGAAATGACGCGCATGCTCGCACCCCATTTGCTCAGGCGTCGGGCCTTTCTCGCCGCCGGCGGGCTCGGCAGCGTCGCGCTCGCCAGCTTGTTGGGCCGCGCGTCGGCGCCAGCCTTGGCAAGCCTGGCGGAGCCCGCCAAAGCCAAACGGGCGATCTGGTTGTACATGGCGGGCGGGCCCTCGCAGCTCGACACGTTCGACTACAAACCCGACTTGACGGCTCGCTTCGGCGAGGAGCTGCCCGATTCGGCGCGCCAAGGCCACCGGCTCTCGACCATGACGTCCGGGCAAGCAAGCTTTCCGATCGCCCCCAGCTCAATGTCGTTTTCGCGCTGCGGCCAGACCGGCACTTGGGTCAGCGAGCTGTTGCCGAACATTGGCAAGCTCGCCGACAAGATGGCGGTAATCAAGACCATCAGCTCGACATCGGTCAATCACGACCCTGCCATGTTGGCCATGCTCACTGGGTCCGAGCAGAGCGGCAAACCTTCGGTGGGCGCGTGGCTGTCGTATGGCCTAGGAGCACTGAATCAGAGCTTGCCGACGTTCGTCGTGCTGACGCCGAGCTTCTCCCAGCACGTGATGGTTCAGGCGCTGTCCGCTCGCCTTTGGTCCAGCTCCTTCCTGCCGTCGACCAACTCTGGCGTGACCATGCGCGCCAGCGCCGATCCGGTGTTGTTCTTGAAGGATCCGGCCGGGCTCGACCGGGCTACCCGGCGCAGCATGCTGGACGTCAGCCAGGCGCTCAACCGGCACGAGCTCGAGCGTTTGGCGGACCCTGACATCCAAGCTCGCATCGACGAGCAAGAGATGGCTTTTCGCATGCAATCTGCCGTGCCCGATCTGACCGACCTGAGCGCGGAAACGGCTACCACCAAGGCGTTGTACGGCGAAAGCGTCAACACGCCGGGGTCGTTCGCGAACACCTGCTTGATGGCGCGACGCATGCTGGAGCGTGACGTTCGCTTCGTGCAAATATTTCACCGCGGCTGGGATTCGCACGACCAGCTCCCGATGCGTCACCGCGGCCAGTGTCTGGACGTCGATCAGGGCTGTTACGGCTTGGTCACCGATTTAGCGCAACGCGGCCTGTTGGACGACACGCTGGTCATCTGGGGCGGCGAGTTCGGGCGAACGGTCTTTTCGCAGGGTGATCTCAGCGCCGACAGCTACGGCCGAGATCACCATCCTACCTGTTTTTCGATGTGGCTCGCCGGCGCTGGCATCAAGCCTGGCATCGTGCACGGTGAGACGGACGACTTCAGCTACAACGTCGTGAAAGACCCGGTGCCGCTGCGCGACCTACACGCGACCATCCTCCACCAGTTCGGCTTGAATCACGACCAGCTGGCGGTGGTGCACCAAGGCTTGCCTCAGAAGTTGGTGGGTGTCGACGCACCAGCCCGCGTCGTGACCGAAATTCTGGCGTGAAGCTTCGACACCGAGCTCAGCTGAAAAATTCGCGAATTTGCTCGGCGCGGGCGCGCGCGTCGTTGCGGCCGATTTCGATCAGCTCGTGGGCGAAGCCGCCGTCGAACAGCATGTAGGAGGCCCAGTCGGCTTCGGCCTCGGGGCCTTCGCGCGAGGCGCGCTCGAGCAGGTAGCGCGCAATCGGCGTGAGATCTTTCAGCTTGAGCGATTTTCTGATGTATTCCGCGGCCAAGCGCCCAAGATCGCGCGAGGGGGTGAAGGTCAGGGTCTTGATGCGCCGATAGGGCATGCCGCGGTGCCGCACCCAAACGCGGTGCACGCGCTCCAAGTCTTCAGGTGACAGCGTCTCCTCCAAGACTTCCATCATCTGGTTCAGGCGATCGAGCACTTGTAGATCGTACTGGACGGGATCGAGCAAGAGCGCGTTGAGCAGCTTGCCGACCAAGAAGATGGGGCTGAGGTCCTGCATCTGGGCGTGGTCGGCGGCTTCTACGGCCGCCACCTCGCGCGCCGACCGTTCGTGGCGCACCGACACGACGACCAGCCGTTCTGCGCCGGCGCGAATCGCGGGCGCGATTGGCGTGTTGAAGCGCAAGCCGCCGTCGCAATAGTAGTGGTCGCCCAGCTTGCGCGTGGGAAAGAGCAGCGGAATCGCGGCCGAAGCCAGCACGTGGTCGGCCGTGATGCGCTCGAACGCGCTGACGCGCCGCTCGTCGCGGGTGTTTTCGATGCGCACGCCCGGCGCGCCCTCCGTGAACACGGTCGTGCGGCCCGAAACGACGTGCAGCGCCGCTACCATCACCGCGCGTACGATGCCTTGGTCGACGTTGCGATGCATGCGCTCCCAGTCGACCGTGCGCCGCACCAGCACCTCGACCGCGCGCGTGTCGAGCAGCGATTTGCCCAACACGTTCGACTTGGCCCAACGTCGAAACGCGTCTGGAAGCGGCACCAGCCCCAGCGGGCGCACGCGCGCGTGATCGTCGAGACGCAGGCTCTGCCAAGTGTCGGCCAAGCGCTCCACGCGATGATCGTGACTGTCGGCGTTGGCCGCAAAGTAGGAAGCGTTGATGGCACCGACGGAGGTGCCCGCGAAGACGTTGAACGGGGCGGGCTCGCTCGGCTCGACGTCGAGCACTTCGACCACGCCCGCGACCACGCCCACCTCGTACGCCCCGCGCATGCCGCCACCGGAAAGCACCAGAGCCGTCGGCGGCTGGGGGGGGCGCATCTCCGTAATTCTGCCCTGAACCCACACCCTAAGTCCAAAACGTCGCAGCAAAGGGTTTCCAAGTGCGGCCTCCACTGCGACAATCAGCGCGAATGAGCGCCGTGAACGCCCCTGCTGCTCGCCCCCAGGCCGCGCTGACCCTGAAGGCGGCCGGCCGTACTGACCTCGGCCGCCGCCGCCAGCACAACGAAGACGTCGTCCTGGTCCGGGAAGATTTGGGGCTATTCGTGGTCGCGGACGGCGCGGGCGGGCACAACGCGGGCGAAGTGGCCAGCGCCTTGGCCGCGCGCTCGATGGAGAATTACTTCGGCGCCACCATTCGCGCCACCCACGAAGCCCCCGAGTTCAACCGCCTGGGCATGCCCAACGGGGCGCGACGCCTGTCGGCGGCCGTGCACAAGGCCAACCGTGACGTGGTTGAAATCGCGAAGACCTCGCCCAAGCACCGCGGCATGGGCACGACGGTCGTGGCCTGCTGCTTTTCGCCGCGCTCGGGGCTCATGCACGTGGCGCACGTGGGAGACAGCCGCTGTTACCGCATGCGCGACGGTGATTTCGAGCTACTTACGCAAGATCATTCACTGCTCACGGACGTGCTGGAGCAGCGCCCCGAGCTCGATGACGACCTGCTGGCGCGGCTGCCGAAAAACATCGTCACGCGCGCGATCGGCCTGGAGGGCCACCTGCGGGTGTCCATCCGTTCGTTTTCCGTCGTCGAAGGCGACCGCTACCTGTTGTGCTCCGATGGCTTGAGCGGCCCGGTGCCGGCGGTAGAGCTGGCGGAGTTGCTGGCGCTGGTCGAACCGCCCAGTCAAATCGCAGAGCGGCTGCTCGTGCGCGCCAACGAGAAGGGCGGGCCCGACAACATCGCAGCCCTGATTATCGACTGCCGAGGCGGACACAAGAGCGCGCTGCCGGCCGACAGCGTGCCCCCACCGCCGCCGGAGGTGCTGGCGATGCTCAACGAAGAGCCGTCGGAGCCGGAGCTGCTGATTTTGGGCATTCAAGATTTGGACGTCGCGGACGCGGTGAGCGCGAGCGACGACTTGCTGAAAGCGATTGAGGATCTGCTTGGACACCGTTGACTCTACTTCTGCTGCGCGTTCGGTTGCTCTGCACGAACCACCCGTTGCCTACCCCGAGCTTCCGCCCGTCGGCGGCAAGCTCGGCCCCGACCCCGAAGACTTTTTGGTCGACGAGGTGCCGGCCTACGCCGCCAGCGGCAAGGGCGAGCATCAGTACGTCCAGGTGCAAAAGCGCCTTTTGACGACGCCCGAGCTCGTGCGCCGGCTCGCCAAAGCCGTCGGCATGAACGAGCGCGATGTCGGCTACGCAGGGTTGAAGGACAAGTACGCGGTCACGACGCAGTGGCTCTCGCTCGCGACCAAGACCGCCATTTCGCCCGAGCTGCCGCTGGGCGAAGGCGTTACGATTTTGGCCGTCACGCGCCACGACAACAAGCTGCGCACCGGTCACCTGCTCGGCAACCGCTTCACCATCACCCTGGTGGGTGTGCACGAGCAAGCCTTCGAGCGCGCCTCGCAAATCGCGGCCCGGCTTCGCGGCAACGGCTTGCCCAACTACTTCGGCGCGCAGCGCTTCGGCCACGCCGGGCGCAACCTGCCCGATGCTCTTTCGTGGTTGGCGCGTGGCGGACGCGGACGCAATCGCTTCGAGCAGAAGCTGTTTCCGAGCGTGATTCAATCGGAGCTGTTCAATCGCTACCTGAGCGCTCGCGTAGCGCTCGGCACCGATCGCTTGCTCAACGGTGAGGTCGTGCGCCTGGAAGGCGCAGGCGCCATGTTCCGCGTCGACGATCTCGAAAAGGAGCAACCGCGCTTCGGCGCGCGCGATCTCCACCTCACCGGCCCGATGCTCGGCCCCAAAATGCGCCCGGCCGCTGCCGACGCGCTGGCGCTGGAACAACGCCTCACCGCCGAGCTCGGGCTCGACGAGCCCATGCTCGGCGCGTTGGGCCGCGAAGCACCGGGCACACGCCGCGACCTGTTCGCGCCCCTGCCCGACCTCGTCATCGAGCCGGTCACGGACCGCGCCGAGCCCGCATTGCGCTTGTCTTTCACCCTTCCCGCCGGCGGCTACGCGACCGAGGTGTTGCGCCAGCTCACCCACGAGCCGTTCTTGACCGCTTCTGGCCACGCAAAGGCTCCCGCGGCCGGGCAAGAGCCGGAGTCGGACTCGACGGGCGGCGACTAGCGCGCCTATACTCGTCGGTCATGAGCGGCAACGCGAGCGTCGTGCAGGGGTTGTCGAGCGCCAAGCTCGAAGCTCTGGTCGAAATGATGTTCCTGGCGGCGTCGGCCGACGGTGACTTCAGCGACGTCGAGCGGCAACACTTCCTGCAAAGTGTCGAGTCGCTGACCGACGGTCGCCTCGCAAAGCCAGCGCTCGAAGGCCTGCTCGACCGCGCCAAGAAAGACTTGGAGGCGAGCGGCCGCGAAGCGCGCTTGAACGCCGTCAAAGAACGCCTGCCCGACGCCGGCGCGCGCAAGGTCGCGTTGTCGTTGGCCATCCAGGTCACGGCCGCCGACGGCATCATCCGCACCAGCGAGCGCGAGCTGATCATGGAGACCGCCGAAGCGCTGGAAATCGACCGCGACCACGCGGCCGACCTCGTCATCAAGCTGTCGCCCAAGTAACGCGGCGCGAACGCTTCGCACTTATACAAGCCGGTTTGTTGGCTCTTCGGCTGCGGGGTTGCCAAAATTCCGCAAGTGATGGCAAGCGTCCACAAGCTGCTCGGAATCGCCCTGTTCGGCGCGCTGCTCTCGGGCTGCGCGCATGAAGTCGGCCAAGCTCAAGCGCCCGGATCGGGCTGGGCCGCGGGTTGGGTCCTGCCCGCGAGCGATTACGAGTTTCCACCGAAGACGTTGCCGCGCAAATCGCAGGCCGAGCCGGCGCGGCCTACGCGCGGTAACACGCCCGCGCCGCGCCCCCTCGCGTTATCGCCGCTACGTTTTGCGGCCGCGCCCGGTGTCCCAACCTACGCCGACGGCCGCCCTCGCCCGCTCGCCCCCGAGGTGATCGCCGCCGAATTCCCCGCCGGCGACGCCTGCCTCGGCGATCTGCGCCGCGCGGGCGTTTCGTTTCAGCTCGTCTCGGAAAAACGTGGTGTAGCGACGCCCGTCGCGATCGAAGGCGCGATCGGCGGGGTGCGGTATTGGACGGTCGGCGCTGGACCGATGGTCTCCGATTGTCGCCTCGCTCTCGCCCTAGCCAAAGTCGCTCCCGAGCTGCGTGCTCTCGGCATCAGCGCCATGCGCTTCTCCGGCGCGTACTCGTACCGCATGGCCAAGGTCGGCCGCCTCAGCCTGCACGCCTACGGCCTCGCCCTCGACGTCCATGAGGTCGTAGCCGACGGCAAAAGCTACGTCGTCGCCCGCGACTTCGCCAAAGGCCTCCCCAACGGCTGCGCCGAAAATGCGCCCTTCCTCAATCACCTCGCCTGCCGCCTCGCCCAACTCCGCCTCTTCCAAGAGCTGCTCACCCCGGACAGCAACGCCGACCACCACGACCACCTCCACATCGCCATCGCCCGCACCCCGAGCTGACCCGCCCTTCGCCCTCCACGCCAGGCACCGACCGCACACCGCCGGCTGACCACACACCGCCGGGCACCCACGCACACCGCCGCCGGCTGACCACACACCGCCGGGCACCCACGCACACCGCCGGGCACCCACGCACCCCGCCGGGCACCCACGCACCCCGCCGGGCGCCGACCGCACACCGGAGACGCGCACTCGGAGAAGGCCCTGTTCTTTTCCGCCCTTCGCCGCCCAGGCGCCGTCGAGATCCGCGCCACCCTCGCGGCACGACGCGCCCATCGCCCACCTTCGCCGCAAAGTGCCCCCTTTCGCACTGACGAATGACTGGGCATACAAACTCATCGTTGGCCGTCAGCAACCTGACGATCTTTTTCTAATTATTTCCATGACTTATAAGGGGGTTTAGGATTTGCCGGACTGGGTTTGTACGCCCAGTGAAAAACGAGAATGCGCGGCTCGTCGCTATGCGCGGCTCGTCGCTATGCGCGGCTCGTCGCTATGCGCGGCTCGTCGCTATGCGCGGCTCGTCGTTATTCGCGGCTCGTCGCTATGCGCGGCTCGTCGCTATGCGCGGCTCGTCGACGACGACTCCACGTCCCATTTAACGACGAGCCGCGCACAGTTGCTGGAACGGTGGAGCCTGGCATCGGGGGTGGGGAGGCCCGGTTGCGTTCAGGGCGACGCCGCCCAGCTGGGCGGCGAGACAGGCCT
>Ga0164241_10003356_pt1 | contig 16252 bp, 13 predicted proteins | sample OricomyardsoilBY_FD_108780 | JGI IMG/M metagenome (GOLD analysis project Ga0164241, IMG submission 108780) | Backyard soil microbial communities from Emeryville, California, USA - Original compost - Back yard soil (BY) | ecosystem: Environmental > Terrestrial > Soil > Unclassified | place: USA... | reverse complement strand
TTACCGCCCGCACCGTGAAAGCCGAGGATGAGCCGGTAGGGATGATCTTTGTCGTAGTTGGTGGGAGCGCGCAGCGTGTAGGTGCGCTGCGCGCCACCGCTTTGCACCATGTGACTGCCATCTTGGAGCGCGCGCGTCTTACCGCAGCCAGTGGACTTTTGCTCTCCGCCACCCGCTCCGCCGCCCATTCCGCCCGCGCCGGCATTGGTGCCGCCGCCGTGCCCGCTCGAACCCCCACCACCGCCGGTGGCCCCGCTACCACTCGCACCGCCGCTGGTCACCGCGCCGCCGGCATTGGCGCCGCCGGGCGAGGCACCGGCACTGGGCGAACCGGCGGCACCGCCGAGACCGCTCGAGCCCGAAACGCTCGTTTGTCCTGCTGCGTTCGTCGCTCCCGCCGTCGGCCCAGACCCGCCCTGGGCCGGAGCATTGCCGTCGTCCACGCTCAAGCTGCAGCCAAGGTTGAAGGCCAGGCCAAGCCCCAGAGCGCCGTGCGCGATCGCACGACGGCCGGTACGGGAACGAGGAGGGTTGGTGCGGGTCACGAAACTCTTGTTACTCGCGTCTCGGCTTTGTCAAACAAAGCTCGCTCGTCGACCTCAACCGAGACAAGGGCCCCCTGGGGCGCCAAAAGGCTCACCGTGGTCGTGCGCGATCGCGCCGCCTACGAAGCCGCCGTGAGCGGAGCAGCAAGCCGCCGACCACCCACCACCAGCTCTTGGTCACGCTCGCTCCGCCTGCGACCGTGCAGCCGCAGCCGGTATCGCTGACGCTGGGCGGTGTCGCGTTGCCGCCCGCGGCGTTGCTCGCACCGGCGATCACGGTAGCGCCCGCCGTTCCCGGAGCACCAGCCACGGCTTGCGCTCCGCCAACGCCTGAACCGCCCGCGGCGGGCGCGCCACTCGTGCTCGGTGCCCCGCCGGTCGTCGCGGTGCCGGCCGTGCTCGCCCCGCTGCTCCCGCTCGCTCCGCCGTTCGTGGCCGCGCCGCCGGTCGACGCGGTGCCGCCACTCGCGGTGCCGCCGCTCGCGGTGCCGCCATTGCCGCCTCCGCCCAAGGTCCCGCCCGCTCCCGCCGCGCCGTTAGTGCCCCCCGCACCGCCGCTTCCGCTGCCGCCCAGATTTCCTTGGCTGTCGGGGGGTACTGCGCCGGAGCAGCCTCCTTGTCCTTCGGCGGTCATGCACAGCACCAGCGTTCCGTCCTTTACGACCGCGTTGTTGGGGTCGAAATCAACGAGATTGCCGTCGAAGGTCCAATTGGCTTTCGACCAGCGTGCGGTGTCGAAGGTGTTGAAGTCATCCACCCAATCCAGCACGAAGCTGCCGTTTTCGTAGCGGTAGTAGCGAATCCAGCTGACGTATTGTGATTGGGGTAGGGAAGCGCTTTCGAAGGCGCCCGCCCACGACGCCACGTCGCTCGCCCAAAGGTTGAAATGAAAGGCGTGCGCGTTCGTGAGCTGATTGGCCTGGCCGCCATCGGTGCGACGAGCTTGGACCCCGTCTACTTTCCAGACGACCGACGTCGCCGTCCATTCGATCGTGAACGTATGATACCCGTCCGCTAGCGAGACCCCGGCGTCGTGGACCTGCTCCGAGCCGGCGCGCGGATTGCCCACCAAGATGTTCGACTGCCACGCGGTTGCGTTCGATTTGCCGAATACCTCGACGTCAATTTCCTCCCAGAGCGCCCCCGCCGCCTCGGATCCGGGTTTGTAGGTAAAAAACGTCGACAGGATGCCGGCGCCTCGCGCGGTTCGCATGCGGACTTCGACGCGACCGAATTGGTACTTCCCTTGGGAAACGATCTCGGCGCCCTTGTAAGGCTTGGCCTGCGCGTGGCTGGCAGAAAGGCTGGCGCCGAGCAGCGCGAGGATCGTCGATGGACGTTTCACCAAAGTCCCGAAGGCGTGGAGCGAGCGCGAAAACATCGACTGCCAAATACGAATCGCGGGCGCTCAAAGCAATCGACTACGCTCGCGCGCGGGCGGCCCGACGTGAGAAAACCCAAAAGATGCGAAGTCGGCGCTGACGCCGGAGCTGCAGCAGCGTGGCGCCGAGCAGCAGCCACCCCGGCACGCGCGCGTGCCCAGGTAACGCTGAAAATGCACAGCCAGCGCCAGAATTTCCCGCGGCCGGCAAACCTCGAGACGGTCCGCCGCCGCCCGATCCCCCGCCGCCGCCCGCGCTCGACACCGAGCCCGAGCCCGTGCCCGCGGTGGAACCGGCGCCTGGCTCACCCGTGCAATGCCCGTCGACGCACGCCACGTTGACATCGCCGCACAGCGCTTCGTTCGTGCCTTCGTCGATCTCGCCGTCGCAGTCGTCGTCGTAGCCGTCACACGTTTCGGCGAAGGGCTGGCCGGGGGTGCAACTGTCGGTGCAGCCGATGGCGTAGCGAGCGCACAGACCGAGCCCGCAGGACATGCGCGCGCCCTCGTCGACCTTGCCATCGCAGTCGTTGTCGCGTCCATCGCAGGCTTCGGTGACGCCGGGGTGAACGTCGGGGTCGCGATCGTCGCAGTCGGCATCGCAGTCGCCGAAGCCGGCGCTCGGCTTACAATCCATCTTGGTCGTTGCGCCGATCACGCCGTGACCGTCGCCATCCTGATCCTGACAGAAGGCTTGGTAAACGACGTCGTCGTCGACTTGGCCGTTGCAGTCGTTGTCCTTCATGTCGCATTGCTCGAGCGCACCGGGGTGCACTTGGGCACGAAAATCGTCGCAATCGCCGGCCATTGCCGCGTAGCCGGGGGGCTGGGTGCAATCCTGTCGGGTCTGGTAGGCGGGGTCGGTGCTGCCGTAGCCGTCCGAATCTTGGTCGATGTAGTAGGTCGTGCCCGTGCAGCCGACCGCGAGCTGCAAATGAGCCAAGCCCGCGCCGTCACCGCGGTTCGTCTTGTCTCCGTTGGCAGAAAGCGCGAAGACGTCGAACGTGACACCAGTAGCCTGGCTGGTAGTCCACTGCGCTTTGAAGGTGGTGACGCCGCCGCTGCCAACCCGCGGCATGGTGTGCAACACGCCCGAGCCCGAGCCGCTGGTGCCCGTGTCCACGGCCTTGAACACGCCGGGCACGTTGTACGCCGTCGTCAGATAGAAGCCCGCCGCCGCGCCGTTCGTCTGCGACACGCCAATCGTCAACGTGATGGCCTGTCCGATGGTTGGATTGGGCGGGTCGGCCGTCAACGTGACGGTGGGCGATTGGCCGCCGCTGTGGCAGTTGTCACAGCCGGCCGCGGCAACTCCCGCCGAGCGTCCGAGCGCGCTCGCCGGCACGATCAGAGCCGCCAGCGCGGCGACGATCCTTACCGCGTGAGCCACACGCCGCGCTCGTGAGCGCTCGCGCTGCTCCAGAATCATCACCCTTTTAAGATATTTCACGGAACCGCGACTCACAACGCGAAGATTCTTCCAGTGGCAACAGCGGATGCTCGAGGGCGGCCTTGTCTGGCACGGCGCCGAGCAATCCGTCGACCGCTCCATCGAGCGCGGGCCCTTAACGAGGGACGCGCCCCCGGCCGGCCCCAGCCGGCCCCCGGCGAACCGCCGCGTCGCGTTACGCCCCTCTGACGCAAGAAATCGTGACGAGTTTGCGGAGATTGCCAGCGCGAAGCGCCTCGCGTTTGATCAAGTTGAGACGCTGAAAGAGTGACTATGAAGCGCGCTTAAGGCGCGGGGCCCCGGGTCGTACCGGCTTTCGTGACGCCCGCCAAAGTCAAACGCCATAGCTCCGCGCCACGTCGCAGTGGCCGCCCCAGCGCCCGCCCGGCCGACGACGCGGGTCAGCTCACTTCGGGAACGCGCCTCAAGCGCGCTGCGATCGATCCGGCCCTCGAGCGCGAAGCGATCGAAGCGTCCATCGACGCCGCGCTGCGGGAGCTCGACTCGCTCGAGGCGGCTGCGCCACGTAAGAAGACCGTGGGTCGGCGCGTGCCACCATTCCCTGGCACCGGACTCACGCGCGCCGTACCTCCGCTTCCCAGCCTGCGACCAACGCGCAGCGCTCGCCCCAAGAAAGGCCGATAGCGAGGCGATCCCCGGAGCGTCGTCAGAACGCCGAGGTTCGAGGCACGCTGACCCGGCCGCGCCGCGCCCCCGCCTTGACGCGCTGCGAGCGCCGCGCCAAGCGTGGGCTCATGCGCATTCTTGGTACACCGGTGGGTTCCAGTGGCGGGTTGCTCGTTTCGGTCGCACTTGCGGCGGCGAGTTTTTCGACGGGGTGCACGCCGCAGACCGTCGTCAATTCACCCTCGGCCAACGCGCCGGCGCGGGGCATCAGCGTGACGGGCGTGGGCAAAGCCAATGGCAAGCCGGACGTCGCGCGCAGCACCATCGGTGTCGAGGCGCGCGCCGGTACGGCCGACGCAGCAATCGCTGAGGTGAACGCGCGCATGGCGCAAGTGATCGCGGCCGTGAAGCAAGCAGGCGTGGCCGATGCCGACATTCGCACCGCCACGTTGTCGCTCAATTTCGAGCGCAACTACGAGCAACCGCCGCGCCCGATCGAGATGGCGCCGGCAACCGCGCCCTTGCTCGCGCCCGTCCCGGCACCAGCCGCAAAGCCCAAGGTGGCGCCGGCAAGCCCGGACGTGCCCGCACCGCCCGTCAAGCTGCCGCAAGGCTTCTACACCGCCACCAACAACGTCGAAGTCACGATTCGCAATCTCGATCTCGCGGGCAAAGTGCTGAGCGCCGCCACCGGCGCCGGCGCCAACCAACTGTACGGTCTGCGTTTCGAGATTGAAGACCCGTCACCTCTGCAGGTAAAGGCGCGTAACGATGCGGTGGGCGACGCTCGTCAGCGTGCTGAGCGCCTCGCTCAGTTGGCTGGCGTCAAGCTCGGACCTGCTCAGTCGATCACCGAGAGCGACGGCGGCGGTTCCGGCCCCATGCCCATGTACGCCGCGGCCAGGATGGGCTCCTCCGCGCCGGTCGAGCGCGGCGAGCTCACCATCACCAGCACCGTCCAGATCGTCTACTCACTGGCCGAGTAGCGCGCCGTCTGCCTTACCGGCCCGCAGCCAGCTACCGGGGACGCGGGCCGAGCGACCGAGGCCAGCAACATCTCGAGGCTGGTCATGGTGTGCGGCTTGTCCAGAAAGCCGACGACGTTCGGCATTTGCAGCAATGTCGAGGCGTCTTCCGCCTGAAATCCACTGGTTATGACCACCGGTATCGTGCTCCGCACGCCACGCAGCAGGTCGAGCGTCTGCTCGCCGGATTGCTCCGGCATCGTCAGGTCGAGGACCACGAGATCGATGGCGTCCGGGTGCTGTTTGAGGAGCTCGAGCCCCCGACGGCCGCTATCGGCCGTCACGACCTGATGACCGAGCTCGCTCAGCATCTTGCCCGTGACCAGGCGGACCGCGGGCTCATCGTCGATCAGCAAAATGCTGCGGGCGGCGCTGGTGGCTCGTGCTGCGGGGGGACTGCTGGCGCGGCGTGCCACTGGCTCGTGCGAGACCGGCAACAGCATGCTCAAGCTCGTCCCTCGTATCGACGTTGCCTCCACACCGAGCCAGCCGCGGTGCGCTCGCACGATGCCGGCGGCGGCGGCCAGACCCATCCCACGCCCGGCACCCTTCGTCGAAAAGAACGGCTCGAACAAGTGCTCACGTGCTTCGGGAGGAATACCGACGCCGGTGTCGCTGACCGTCACCTTCACGTATGCGCCCGCGCCCAGCCCGTACGCGCCGCCGTCCGATGCTTCGAGTCGCACCGCTTCGGTGCGCAACGTCACGGTCCCTCGCTTGCCTTCCATGGCGTCCAACGCGTTCAGGATCAGATTCGTCGCGACTTGGCGCAGCTGAAGTCGGTCCGCGCTCACCGGCGGCAGCTCTTCGGTCAGCTCGAGCACCAGGCGAGCCTTGGATTCGACGGTGGCATGCAGCAACCGCAGCGCAGCCGCGAGCTCCGCATTGAGCTCCAGGGTTTGGATCGCGAGACTGCGCCGTCCTGCGTAGGCCAGCATCTGTTTGCTGAGCTGGGCCGCTTCGCCAGCAAACGAGAGGATTTCGGTGAGGCAGCGCGCCAGCGCGGGCGGCGCATCGCTCGGCAGCTTACGTCGAGCAATCTCCGCGTTGCCCACCACACCGCACAGCAAGTTGTTGAAGTCGTGAGCGACCCCGCCCGCCATGACGGCCAAGCTCTGCAGGGCCTGACTGCGCTGCAGCTCTCGCTCCAAATCGCGCTGTCGGCGCTCCGTCACCACTCGTTCGGTCAGATCGCGAATCGCCCGCAGCGTGAGCTCCTCCTGCGAGCCGTTCGGCTCGAAGCGCGTCTCGGTCACCAGCAGTAGTGTGCTCGCGTTCCGTTCGAGCACGACCTCGTAAGAACGGCGTTCTCCGACATTCGGCGTCGCGGACGCCAGCGTGCGACGGCTGTCTTCGGTCAAAAGCTCGGAGAAGCGCTTGACCGCAAGCTCGTCGCGCCCGACGCCGAGCGTTCCCGCGAGCGCTTCGTTGGCGAAGACCACGCGACCCTGGGTGTCGAACAGGCCCACGCCCTCGCCCAGGCTCTCCACGATCGCGCGTTGCATGAGCTCGCTGCGCCGCAGTGATTCCTCGCTGCGCTCTCGTGCTGCGATCTCGCGGCGCAGCGCTGCGTTCAAGGCCAGCGCCCGCCGTCGTGAGTCGACGACCAGCCCGAGCCCGCCTGCCAGCACGAGCTTCAGCAGCACGGCGATGATACCGGCAGTGGGACCGGTTTCAGCGCTGGTCGCCAAACGCAACGCCGCGCCACGATCGACGAGCGCGACGCAAACGATTGCCAGGAGCGCGCCGCGTAGACCCAGCCAGGCTGCCGCCACGAGGCAGATGCCCAGACCGAGTAGAAAGGCGGGGCCGCCGAGCCACCCATGCAACATGCCGAACGCGCCTCGGTAGGCGAGCACCAGCGCGACGAGGATGCCGCAACGCACCACGACGCCTCGCCGCGCTACGGGCGATACGTTCGGCTGAACCGAGGCGTTCCCGTCGTTCGGACCGAACATCTGCTCGTCATAGGCCGTCATGGCCGGCCCATCAAGCGGCACGTGCGGCACTGCGGCGAACGGCTTAGGGCCCGCGAATGGCTAAGTCGTTCGAAGATCGTGGTCGAGGCGCCCGGATGGCGAGGCGCGACGAAGGCGCCTACTGCAGTATGTAACTAAGGAGCAACGAAGCCAGGCGGGAGGCATCGGCCGCGAGATCGACTTAGCCATTCGCGGGCCTCTTAGGCGGCTTGATTCTTCACGGCCTCGACGAACGCAAAGTAGTGCTCGGGCTGACCGGTGCGATGAAGCGCATACCAAGCCGCCAGGGCCGCCGGCGAGAACACGCGCAGCTTTTCCAGCACGTGCTTGGCAAGCTCGAGCGATGCCGTTGCCGGCGCCGTGATGACACCATCGTCTTCGACCACGGGTTGGTCGACGTAGTAGCTGGCGCCGGCGTAGCCCGTGGCGGCGAGGAGCTCCGGCGCGTTGCTGGTGTGGCGTCGAGTGTCGAGCAAGCCTGCGCGCGCCAGGCCGAGGGTGGCTCCGCAAATGGCCGCTACCGGCACGCCCGCTTTCACGAACGCTCGCGCTTTTTCCAGCGCAGGGTCGGTGCGTTGCTCGGCCCAGATGTCGGCTCCTGGTAGCAGCAAGAGCGCGCTGTTGGAGGGCGAGAGCTCGTTGATGCTCAGGTCTGGAAGGACGCGCAGGCCGCCCTTGGTCACGACCGGGTTGCGGCTCAAGCCGACGCTGCGGACGCGGTACTTGGAGAGCATGCCCGGCGCAGGTGCGTTCAGGTGAGCGATAGTGAACCCCGGCTCCCAATCGGCGAGCGTCTCGAGCACGAGCAAATGAACGTCTCGGAGTTCCATGTCGGGTCGAACAGCAGCTTATGTGCCAACCGAGCGTCGACAAATTGGCGCCGCAATTTTCTCGCTGGCGCACGCGCGCCGAGCGCTCGGGCGCGGGGCGCGCGATGCCCAAGGCCTTCGATTGGGGGCGCGACATTCCGCTACGAAGGGGCGTGAATGAACCGCCACGCCGGGCCGCGTTGCCGCACGGGCGCGACAGGGGAGCAGCATTGTCCACGCATTGCTATGCTCCGGGCCGAGCGTCAGGCGGCGTGACCGAGGGTACGCCGCTTGCAATCTTGGGCGCGTGGCTGGAGCTTCTCGTTCGTTCGTCATTGGGGTTGGGCTGTTGGTCTCGCTATTGGCGTCGGCGGCGCCCGCCGCCGCGCAGGAATCGAGGCGACCCGGCCCCGCGCACCGCCTGAAGTTGGATCTGGATTTGCCGATCGTGCTCATCGCGAGTGCGACCGTATCGGGCTTTTTCTTCCTGCCCGAGGCCCCGGGAGTGGTCTGCGCTCCGACGTGCGATCGTAGCAAGATCAATCGCTTCGATCGCATCGCGGCGGGTAACTACGACCGATCGTGGACCACCGTGGGTGACGTCGCCACGCTCTCGACGATGGCCTTGCCGTTCATCGTGATCGTGGCCGACGAAGGCCTTAGAGATGGTTTGAACGATGACGTCGTGGTAGCGGAAGCGGCGTTGGTCACGAGCGCGGCTCAGGTTTCGCTCAGCTTTGCCGTCGAACGACCACGGCCGCGCGTGTATTCCGAACGAGCGCCTCTCGGGCAGCGCAACGACGCCAATGCCGCGCGCTCCTTCTTCAGTGGACACGTCGCCAACACCATGGCCACTTCCGTCGCCGCGCTGCGCACCCTTCAGCGGCTGAGGCAGCCGGTGTTGGCCTGGACCACGTTTGGCGCCGGAGTCGCGGGCACGGGCCTGGTCGGAGTTTCACGCGTGCTCTCCGGCTCGCACTTTCCGTCGGACGTCTTGATCGGCGCCGCGTTCGGAGCCGGCGTGGGGCTCGCGATGCCTGCCTTACACGACAGACCGCTGCGCATCGAGCCGTTGGCAAGCGCAGACGCCAACGGCTTGCAGGTCCCTGGCTTGCAGGTCAGAGGTGCGTTCTAGAAGCGCGGTGGCGGCGTGCGTCATGAGCTCTTGGCCGCGAGGAGCGGGGGACGTACGCTCGCGGCCGACAAGCGGCTCGACGAGTGACCGTTGGCGGGCTCTCCCTCGGCGCGATCACGCATCAGCGCGGCGAGCGCGTCCTCGATGCTGTCGAATTCATTGGCGGGGCCACCATTGAGGACAGAGCCCGCGTACATCATTGCGCGCTCCATGGGTGGCTCCTTCACTCGGTAGCTGAGATTGATGTACTTCGTGAGGATGACGCCGCGGAGCTCACGGAAGCGCGGGGCGATGCGCGGGCTGAGGCGAAATTTCGAGAGCTCGAGCACCAGATCCACCTTGTCGGTGAATCGTCCCTCGAAGTAGGTCTCGTATTGTTGCACCCATACCTCGAGGTCCTCCAGCGTTTCGAGGCGCCAGTCGACGTAGGCGATCACCACGTCGTGCAAGCAGCGATATTGAAAATGTATCCGTCCGAGCATCTCCCACTCTCGCGCTATCAGCTCGGCTAGCTTGCGACATTGGCGTCCAGAAGCCAACCCATGGCGGTGTGGCGTTGTGGCCCACCACGCTCGCGGCGCGTCAGATTACCGCCGTGGATGTGTCCGCGCCGCGTCGGACCTTGGAGCGATTGAAAGGTCATCATGGAGTTCCGGTTGGAAGACCGCCCATCACGATGCATAGTCGTCCACGGGTTTGATCGCCGAAGGAGGAGACGTCGATGCTGAGTCATGAAACGTTCGCGGTGGGCGCGTTGACCTTGGGCTTGCTGCTGACGACCAACGCCGAAGCCGCGTCGCCTCGGCAGCTGCTCGCGCTCGATCCCGCGCTCGGGCAGCTTCCGGAGTCGGTGGCGGTGGACGCTCACGGGAGCTTTTACGTTTCGATGGGCAGCCAGGTCGCCAAGATCGATTCGTCGTACGCCGTGTCGACGCTCGCCAATCTGCCGCTGCCGGCGGGTGGGTTTGCCACCGGAGTGAAGCTCGCTCCGAATGGTCGCTTGTTCGTGGCAGGGGGCGCCTTCGACCCCGCTCTCGACGCTAGCTACGTCTTCAGCGTCGACGCCAGCTCCGGCAGCGTGAACGTGGTGACAGCGCTAGATCCCGATGGTTTTCCCAATGATATGGCGTTTGACGACGCCGGCACCACCTACTTAACGGACTCGTTCCTGGGCGTGGTGTGGAAGCTCACGCCTGGCGGAGTCGCTTCGATTTGGGCGTCCGACCCGCTGTTGCTCGGTAATCCGAACGCGGCCGTGCTGGGGCTGCCGTTCGGCGCCAACGGCATCGTTTTCGATCGAGCCAAGCGAAATTTATTCATCGCCAACACCGACTTGGGTGCGATCCTCGAGATCCGGGTTCGACCGAACGGCACCCCGGGTGACGTAGAAGTATTCGCGGCCGGGCCCGAGCTCGTCGGGGCGGATGGGCTGGCGATGGACCGCTCGGGCACGCTCTACGTCGCGGTCAACGCTCAAGATCAGTTGGCGACCGTGGACAAGCACGGGCGTATCGCGGTGCTGGCGAGCGGTGGCCTGCTCGATGGGCCGTCGAGCCTGGCGTTCGGGGTGGCGCCCTGCGACCAGCACAGTCTGTTCTTTACCAACTTCGCGATCAGCCGCGCCAGCGGCGCGAAGCTCGGCATCCCAAACCCCGGCCTTCTGTCGTTGAGGGTGCGAACGCCTGGGCTACGGTTGCCCTAAAATTGGTAGGAGCGTGCGCATGCCCATGATCCAATTCTTTCGTGCCGACGGCGCCGAGCGCGCCGGTTACCTCGCTCGACCCAGCGCCACCCCGAGCGGCGTCGGTTTGGTGATTGCCCACGAGCTATGGGGTGTCGACGGACGGATGCGCGATTTGGCCGACCGCTGTGCGGCGCTCGGTCACGTCGCGTTCGTCCCCGACTTATTTCAGGGCAAATTGCCGAAAGACGTTGGCGAGGGCTTGGGCGTCATGGCTTCGCTCGACATGAACGACACCGTCACCCAAGACTTGGCGGGGGCGACGGCGCTGCTCGCTGGCGAGGGCTTGAAGGTCGGGTTGCTCGGATTGTGCTTTGGCGGCGCGCTCGCCATCGCCGCCCCCACGCGCATCCCCGAGCTCCGCGCCGTGGTCTGCTTCTACGGCGTCCCCGACCTGGCTGTTTTCGACCCTGCGCACATCCGCGTTCCGTTCTTGGGCCACTTCGCCCAGCGCGACAACTGGTGTACTCCCGAAAGGGTCGACGCTCTCGAGCAGCGCCTATCCGCAGGCGACGTCGACCGAGAGCTGCATCGCTACGACGCCGACCACGCGTTCATGAACCCCACCGGCCCCGCCTACGACGCGACCATTGCTGCCTCCGCCTGGCAGCGCACGGTGCGGTTCCTCGACGAGCGCTTGGGCCAGGCAACCAGCTAGCGTCTTGGACCGGTTGCAGTCGCGGCCGCGCTTTCGCTATTGGGCTGCGGCCACGACCCCGCTTCCGACGAAGCCATCGGCGCCACAGCCCCAACCCTGACGGCGGCGACTCCCGCCGCCGACAGCTGCGGTTATCGGGTGACGAGTGGCACGTACGGCCCCGCTGCTGGCGTCGACCTTTACATCGACGACGCCGTCGTAGCGCCGCTCTAGATGGGTGCGGCTTCCGCTCGTGAAATTGGCTAGCCGCCTTCGCCGGCGGCCCCAGCCATAGCGCCGCCTTGCCCGCCGTTCGACTCGCCGGCCACGCCGTCGCCACCAGCACCGGCCGCGCCCCCGGAGCCCGGCCCCGGGCCTGCGCCGCCGAGATCGACGCTGCCCGACCCTCCTTCGTTGCCTCCTACCTCGAAGCACTCCCAGCCTGAACGCTGGCAAACACAGGAGCCCAGCTGGCTGGGGCAAACGATGCCTCGGCTCGTGCACGCCTCGCCGGCCTTGGGGGTAATTCCCTCACAGCCGGTTGGTCCGGTGCCGCTGGTGTTCTGCCCGGTACGGCCGCCTCTGGCTCCGCTGTTGCGCCCCCCGCTACCCGAATTGCCGCCGGTGCCAGCCGAGCCAGCGCCGCCGCCGTTCACGGTCGCGCCGTCGTCATCGTCGTCGTTCTTGCCGCACCCGAACGGTACCGCGAGCACGGCGCCCAAACTCACGACCAAGAATAGCTTGTAAGTGTGCATGGTGGCTTCCTTCACTTCGGCACCGGTACGCTGCCGGACTCACAACCGAACAGCAGCTGGAGCGACGCACCATCGGCTTGCACACGCGAGCAGGTGCCATCGCACAGCACGACTTGATTGCCTTTGAGTTGCCAACCTTCGCGGCAATCGCCCATCGAGTCGGGCAAAACCAGCTGCGACGCCCCGCTCGAGGTCGTCACGATCAAGTTGACGAGCGCCGGGTCGATGGATTGTCCCATGGGCGGCTCGGGAATGTCGTACGTGCACGAAATTTCGCCGGTGACCTGGTTCAAGCCGGCGCGCAGGGCGGCACTGAAATCGGGCGCGGTCGTCATATCCATGTGGCAGTACGGAGCCCCGTCGATGCGACAGCCGGCACGCGCCGTGGCGCCCTGAATGGCGGCCTCACTCATCCATTGTCGACCGCCTTCGCTGCCCGGTGAGCCGATCAGGAAGGTGCGCACACCCTCGCGGCGGGCCCGGGCGACCTCGTCGATAATCGGATCGGCGTTGACGGGATCGGGCGAGCCACCGTTCACGTCGCCCGTGCATTCCAGCGTCAACGTGGGCAAGCCGTCGGTGATGAGCAGCAGGTATTTTTGACCAGGGTTCGTCGCCGGCAAGAGCGAGCTTTCGAGCGAGTGCCGGTACGCGCCGTGCGTTGGCGTCCAGCCGTCCGGCTCTTGATCATCGAGGGCGTCGATGAGCCGAGCGCGGTGCTGAGCGGTGAGCGGCGCGACCGCGATGCCTTCGTCGATGTTGACGCATGCGTCGAGCGGTCGGGCGGTGCGGCTGCCTTCGGTGGGCATGTTCGGGTAGAAAAATAGCCCGAGCGCCAGCTCTTCCGGCAGCGTGCCGATCACGTCTTTCAGGGCGTCACGCGTGATGTCCCATTTAGTGGCGGCGTTGCGTCCGCCCCGCCCGTTGGGCGTCTCGTTCATCGACAAGCTGGTGTCGACCACGAGCTGCAGAACGGCAGGCTGAGTTTCCGGCTCGGCGCTCCAACCGGCGCAGGCTGCGCCCGTGAGCGCGTCGGCCTCGTCTTCACTGAGCTCGAGCACGCCGCCGTCTTGGGTGGCCGGATTTCCGGTCGTTGCCCCCAAGCCGGTGGTACCGGAGGTGAGCCCCAAGTTGAGCGTGCCCGCGGTGTTGCTCGAGCCGCCGCCGCCGCCGTCGCCGCTGCCGCTGCCGTCGCCGTTTTCTTTATCGCCGCAGGCGGTGGCGCATATCGCCATCAACAGAGCGCCGGGAATGACGAGGAGATGTTTCATGGTTTGCTCCGTACTTCGTTCTCGGGTCTTCAGCGTATGCCCAGCCGCGGCTTGCAGCCGAGCCGCACGTCCACCTGACCCGCCTGAAAGCGGGTGCAGGTGCACGGACACACCGTAATTTTGGAAGGATTTACGGGGTCGTCGTAGTACCAACCGCCGTTGTTGCTTTGGGCGCACGCGCCGAGCGCGTCGACCCTGGGTAACTCTTCGGCGGAGCCGGCCCCCGGCGTGTAGATGACCTGCACCTTCTTGGGGTCGATCTTCATGCCGCTCGGCGGCTCCGGAATGCGGTACTCGCAAGCCAGGTCGCGATTGCTGATGTTGCCGAGCGCATCGACGAACGATTGCGTGACGTCGCCGGCGTCGGTCAGGAACGCCTTGCCGGTGCCGCCAGAGCGCGCGTAGTTGTCGAGGTTGAACTTGGCGACGTCGCCGACGCCGATGACGAAGGTGCGAATGTGCTGGGCACTTTCGTAGCCTGCTTCGGCCGCTCGTGAGATAGCGTCAGGCGCGGTCTGGCATTGGGTCGGAAAGCCGTCGCTCACCAGCACGACCAACGTCGCGCGCTCGGGATGTTCGGTGGCCCAGGTCCGCGCATAGTCGATGGCGCCTTCGAGCGCCGGCACCGTGGGCGTCAAACCCGCGGGCGTGACCTCGTCCATGGCCGCGACCAGCTCCGGGCCGACCTCGGCGAGCGAGCCGATGGCCACGGCCGGCTCGGCGTATTTGTCGGCGTCGCAATCCAAGTTGTCGTCCGACACGCCGCTAAGGCTGAAAAAGCCGATTCCGGCGCGAATATCGGCGGCACCGGGGTCGCGCGCGAAGCTTTCGACCGCGTCACGCAGCGCCTCCCACCGAGTCATGCTCGAGCCTTCGACGGCGAAGCCCATCGACTGCGAGCGATCCATCATGATGAACAGATCGACCGGCACGGCTTCCGCCTCTACCGACACGCCCGAGCAAGCTTCGGGGGCGCCGCCTGCGCCACCGCCGCTTTCGTCCGTAGGCGCGCCTCCGCCGCCCGCTGCGTCGTCGCTGACGTCGATAGGCAGCCCTTCACAGGCTTCTACGGGAATGTTGCCGAGGCTGCCACCCGTAGCGGAGCTGTTCGAGCTGCCCGCCTTGGGCATCGTCGGGGGGCTCCCCGCGGCACTGCCACCAGTGCTCGCGCTCGGGCTCGTTCCGGCGGCGGCGGGCGGTCGTTCGTCGACAGTGCTGCTTTGGTCGTCGCTACAGCCGAAGGCCGCGACCACCGCCAGCGTACAGAACAGGGCCAGCTTGTTTGCGTTTCTGCGCATGGCTTTTACTTCACGGTTGGGCAGCCGTAGACGACGTCCACACGCCGCGCGCCTTCGCGCTTCAGGCGCTCACAGGTCTCTCCCGTCAATACCAGCGTGCTGGGTGCGTCGGGAGCAATGTCCCAATTGGCGCCGTCCTCGAACGGCACGACGCTGCAATCGACGGCGACGTTGACGAGCTTCTTCTCGCGGGGCTCCTCACCCAGCTCGACGTCGCACGAACGCACGAGATGCGTCGTGATGTCGACGAAGGTTTGAGTCAGCTCCTCGACACCACCAGCCGCCGACACCGCGTAATAATCGGGTGGCGCCGCCGGATTCGGAACCCCGCCCGCGGTGGCGAATTTCGACAAGTAGTCGCCGTATGTTTCGGTACCGGGAATGCCGACCACGAACGTCGGCACCCCCGCGGCGGCGAGCGCGTCCAGCTGCTCGACCACGGCCGCGTCGTCCAAGCAATACTGGCCTTCGCCCTCGCAGCAATTGCCCTCGGGGCACAGGCCGTCCAGGTTCGGGGTGCAGGCGTCGGCGTCGCACACGTTGTCGACGTTACAGTTCGGACCGCCATCGGTTGCCAGCAGCACGAAGCGGTCGCCTTTCAGCGACTTGCCTTCGCCGACGGTGAAGTAGTGCAGCGCCGCCTCGAGCGCTGCTGCCGTGGGCGTGCCACCCCCCGGCCCGGTCTTGTCGAGCGCTTTCATTACGTCTTGGACCGAGCTTTCGCCGGGCTCGACGGGGACCTGCACGGCGCTCGCGGCGCTGGGCACCTCACAACAGCCCTCGAAGCAGTCGAGTGGAATTTGCGCGCTTTCGCCGAACGGATACAGCAAAAGGCCAAAGCTCATCTCGCTCGATACCGCTTCGAGGGCGGGCCGAAGCGCGGCCTTGAGCGCGTCCCACTTCTTCAGCTCGAAACCGTCGGGCTGGTCGTCCATGCTGCTCGACTTGTCGATCACCAACAGCACGTTGGCGGCGCTGAACGAAGCCTCCACCGAGGTGACACCACATTCGTCGAGCCCATCGAACGACTCGCACTTTTCGATGCCCGAACCCACCGGCGGCGCGCCCCCGCTCGTCATTTCCGACGAGCCAGTGCCGCCTTCCAGCCGCCCGAGGTCCGGACCTGTGCCGCCGTTACCGGCCGAGCCCGCGCTGGCGTTGTCCACGGTCGCGTTGGTGCTCTTGCAAGCGCCGAATGCACCCGACGCCATAGCCGCCAAAACGAGCCAATAACCGCATCGCATGCTGGTCACTCGCGAGAGCCTCCGCGATTGAAATGATAAGAGACTTACGAAACTCGGAGTCCGAGCGCGTCACATGAGCTTCTCATTCTCGACACTACGAAGCAAGTGACTGAGCCGCTCGTGATGGCTCACGGTCGGCCATCCGTGCTCGAAGGCCGGCCACGCCTACGTTGCGGGGGGAATTTTCATGCGCCGCCCGCGCACGAACCATTCAACGCGCGCGAGTAACCGATGCGGAGCGCGCACAGGCAGAAGGTCAATTGGTGCGTTGGCTCGGGGCGAAACAGCCCATGGCCAGGGCTAGGCTTCGACCCGAGCGGTGCTTTTCAACGTCCACAAGATGAACGAGTGAGCT
>Ga0164241_10003355_pt1 | contig 16261 bp, 9 predicted proteins | sample OricomyardsoilBY_FD_108780 | JGI IMG/M metagenome (GOLD analysis project Ga0164241, IMG submission 108780) | Backyard soil microbial communities from Emeryville, California, USA - Original compost - Back yard soil (BY) | ecosystem: Environmental > Terrestrial > Soil > Unclassified | place: USA... | reverse complement strand
TGGAGAAAACCTGCTGATCACCGGATCTACCGGATGTGGAAAGAGCTATCTTGCCTGTGCTTTAGGACACCAGGCTTGTCTTCAGGGACATAAGACTATCTACCTTGGCATGAACCGGCTGATAGAAAAAATTACGCTTTCTAAACTGGATGGTTCTTATATCAAATTATTAAATCACCTGGAACGACAGGCACTTATTATCCTTGATGACTTTGGCCTGCAGAATATGAGCCAGGAAGTACGCCTTACTTTATTACAATTACTGGAAGATCGCTATGGTAAGAAAAGCATTATTGTTACCTCACAGCTTCCGGTAGCAAAATGGTATGAATATATTAATGACCCTACTCTGGCCGATGCCATCCTTGACAGACTGACAGCCGGCGCTCACCGGATAGAATTAAAAGGTGAATCGCTGAGAAGAAAAAAAGTAACCGAATATAAATAACGATTTGTATTTTTAATCATCATTTAGCTCTTTCTTTTATTGCCTGCTTCGCAGGTGGGTCAACATCACCGGAATGGTGGGTCAACATGAACGGAATTTACACAGACACCTTTTAGTAAAGAAACTTTTAACGCTGATTTCTATTTCGTCCTCTTAGGATTTTAATATTTACTGGCAACTCAGACTATCGCGATTTCCCCATGGATAATCAGGTGTCAGGCCACTCGAAGTGGCCAGACACCTTTTAGTAAAGCAACTTTTAACGCTGATTTCTATTTCGTTCTCTCAGGATTTTAGTATTTGCCGGCAACTCAGACTATAGCGATTTCCCCACGGATAATAGTTGATCATTTTCCTACTCTTTCAATTGGCCTAAAACGCAATGCACTCCAGGTGTCGTTAATTGAAATGGCGGTTACTGTTGTGATTCCATATACTTCACCGGTTTCCCGAATAGTATCGCGGTTAACATCGGTCTTTATTTTTGATGTACCTTTTGGATAAGCAAACCACAAAACACTATCGGGTTCGATATACTTCAATTCCTTTTTTAAAAAATCTAAATACTCTTTGTTATCGTTGATGAACACTAACGTGTTTTTACTTTTTTTTAGTGTTGGTTGGTGCGTTGAAAAAAATACAAATGTGCCATCAAATGCGTTGAGTTGTCCTGCTGTCATTGTGCAATTAATGTGCAATTGGTATATGTCTGTCTTACCCCTCATTTCAATGTGTAAAATGCTCCTGCTCCCTTTTGTCCGCTTGGTTTTATCCGACATTTATCCGACATATCCGACATTTACTTAGGTTCTTAACTCGTAATAAGCACCCTTTTTTTCGCCAATTCTTATTAAAATATCTAATTCCATAAGCAATTCTAAATCTCTTAATGCCGTCCTATCAGTGGTTTGATTGATTTCCTGATACGCTTTGTTTGTAATCCTACCCTTCTCTTTTGCGAATAAAACAGCCTTTATTTGCCTGTCGTTTAGATTTAGCGATTGCAAATATTTTTCATTGTAAATATCTTTTCTAAACTTAACAGAAATGTCGCTTGAATCATAACTGAAAACAGGTTCGGGGATTCCCGCTTGTTTACATTCTCTGATAATTTTTAATGTTCCTCGTCCCCAAGATTCAATGTAACCGCTGCGAAACAAAGTATTTGCAATGTCAGGATTGTATGGTCGTGAGGCGTGCTTTTCCAATAGGTTTTTAACTGTCCAGTTTTCGGGTAATTGACCTTCGTTCCAAATAATAATTTTGTCGCTGTAAACACTTATTTGAATAGGAACACCACCCGAATAATCTTTATGTGCAATGGCATTTAACAAGGCTTCACGAATTGCATCTTTAGGATATTCATACTTTTCTATTCTATTGATTCCTTCGTAACTAATTGGAGCTTTAATGTATTTGGTAAAAAGCAAATCCATAGTTTTCTCAATTTGCTCAAACAAGTTACCGTGTATTTCATCTTGAAATTTCAAATCATCATCGGTTTCAAAATACCCGATTTTGATATAAGCACCAGTTACAAAATTTTCGGGATTAGAATGAAATAAAAGAATGGCGGCACGTTTTAAAAAATCATTCTCTTTTAGTTGTAAGTTTTCAAGTAAGTGCTCGTTGCTATCTGTTAAAATATCTTCCTCAATTCGTTGGCTTTTAAATGCACGTTTGCGAAAGAAGTCAAATGTTTCTTGTTTTAAATCTTTTGCTAAAACCTTGGGAACTGGCACACTGTCCCAGCGTTTGCCTTTTTTCTGTAAAAGAAATTTATCTAAAGCTGTTCCTTTCAATTCCTGTTTGGTGCTTCCGCTTCTGTAGTGATATTGCCCTTTGTAATTTACAGGGTAAGGATAACCTTCAACTATTATTTCTATAAAATCGCCTTGGTTTCTGGTATGCAAATTCACATCTGTCATAATTCCCAAAACGTCTCTTACTTTATTGGGTATTTCTTCCAATAATCTTTTTGCATCGGTTAAGCCAACCACGTTTCCATTATCGTCTTTGCCTATAAAAATGCTGCCACCATTGGCATTAGCAAAACCGCATATCCATTTAAGATATTCTTCTCGCCAACTTTGTTTGTATTCTATGTTTTGGCTTTCTGGCATCCTTCTTTTTTCGTTATTGGTTTAACTAAAAATGTAAGTTTTATTAAGCAAGTAAATTTAATTCAAAGTTCTCAAATAGTTTGAAACCGTTGTTCGATGTACTTTTTAGTTTTTTTGCAATAAGTGTGTAAGTAAAGCCCTTCTCAATCATTGACTTTAAATGGAGTTCACTATCTTTTAGTTTGAATTAATATTATTTCCTAATTCGTAACCTTCCTTTACTGTAATCACCCTAATCTCATTTTCCATGCAGGTGTAATATTTTCATTATTTGCATCAAGTTTCTGCCAAGTCTTGAAAGCTCTGAAACAATAAGTAAATCACCTTTTTTTAATTGGCGTAATAATTTTCCAAGCTTTCGTTTCTCAATTTTTTTAGTAGAACTTATTGTTTCTTCAATTAGCTTATCAAGCATTATACCTTGAGCTTTACAATAATTATCTATTTCAAATTTTTGATTGCCGGTAGTTTGTTTGTCGCTACTTACTCTAATGTACCCGTATATCATAAAATTTTTGGGTAAAGAAAGGCATTTGTAATGGAGTGTCTATCCCGAAAATATTGAGGTAAAATTGATCAATGCAATTTTGCCAGTGCCTTTGGATGAATGCAGTAAAGAAACTTTTAACGCTGATTTCTATTTCGTTCTCTTAGGATTTTAGTATTTGCTGACAACACAGATTACCGCTATTTCTTAATGGATAATCGTTCATCATTTTCCTACTCTTTCAATTGGCCTAAAACGCAATGCACTCCAGGTTTCGTTAATTGAAATGGCTGTTACGGTGGTAATCCCAAATTCTTCACCGGTTTCCCGAATAGTATCGCGGTTAATATCAGTCTTTATTTTTGAAGTACCTTTTGGATAAGCAAACCATAAAACACTATCGGGTTCGATATGCTTCAATTCCTTTTTTAAAAAATCTAAATACTCTTTGTTATTGTTGATGAACACTAACGTGTTTTTACTTTTTTCCTTTTTATCCAGGACAGTTTTGAAACCAGGTTTTTCAAACGCAATTTCAATTTCTTTTGGTGCATTAATTATTACGCCGCTGTTTTTAAACCTGAATTTTTTGATAATATCCTGCATTGTATTTTTCATTTCGTTAAAAAAAAGAATGACAAAGTATTCGCTATCGAAATAGCTAAAAAGAATGAGTGGGAGAAAAAATAAAGGTTAAAGTTAAAAGCAACATGATGGAATAAAAAATTAGCATTTTTCATACGATCATTTTTGTGCGTACGAAGGAAGGTTAACCGTCGTTGATAATCAACAAATAAATAACGTCAATTTCTATTTTGTTGATTTTCTGCCTCAGGCATGTGCCTGTAGTTGTCAGCCCACCCGAAGTGGCCAGACAGACGCCTTTCATTGCATACAGCAATATGATCTGTTTCCAGCATTTGTATGCGGTCCCTATAACATTTATTCAATCGTCTTCCACCTTCGCTTACCAATTATATACAATCCCAATATTAATCCCAAATGCACTGTAAGCTGATTTTGCAGTGCTGTAATAAATTGACTGAAATTCATCCGAAGTTTTGTCAACCGGTTTATACTTTTCTTTTCTTTCTAACAATGGGGCATAAACGAAATTAACGCCGGCTTTAATTGTTAACCCCTCGGAAAGTTTTTGCTGGAGATCCATACCTGCATTAAAAGCAATAGTTGTGCGTTGTAAATTCTGGGTGCCGTTGTAATTTTTGTTGCTGGCGAAATCATAGCCCCCAGAATTTAGTTGTTGAAAAATTTCATTGGCGCCAGGGTTTAAATTTTGTGCATTAATATCATTGGAAGTAAGCAACACATTATAAGCAGAACCTTTCTGAAAATGATCGTAATAAGTGATATTATTTTTTTGGATCGTATCTATCTGGTATAAACCTCCAAAATCGATAACTGCATTATAATTGGATGTATTTTGAAAAAACATCAATGAAGGGCCTACCTGCAGTTTGATTACCGATTTATCTTTCTTACCCAGATGAAACCTGTAATTAAACATTACAGGCAGGTTAAATACATTATAATTAATTCTTTCGTTAAGGCTGCTGATGGTTATTTGTCTGCGATAAAAATCAACTCCGTCAAAGGATTTGAACGTGTAAACGATAGGTTGTGTAAGTTCATATTCTGCAGTGAATCTTGAATAATCAAATCCCACTGAAATACCGCTTTTCTTTTTTCTTTTTCCAAAATAATAAATAAAATTTGCACCCGCATGTACGCCGACAAGTTGACCGTTGTTTTTTAAAACACCTTTTTGTGATTGCAGCACATCCATCAGGTCATTGCCAGATTTGTCCTCGTAACCTAATTGGTTTAGTTCTGGCAAATTTATTTTTGCAGAATTAAATTGCAAACCTACAAACACATCAAATCCTTTATCTGTGTAAAAATAACGAATGGGGCATCCTTTATTGGCCTCCGTTCCGTAAGTGTCAGAGCATTTATCTCTCGAGTCAGGAACTCCATCCAGATCGTAATCGGGTCTTCCATTGGCAGTAAAATCACCGGGATTTGTCGGGTCGGCATCTGTACCGTTTAACACAGCATCACTGTCCGCGTCATTGAGACATGTTATTTCGTCTTTGTAGGCTTTATAATTTGTGTCTTTAATACTAATTATTTTTACGTTACCGGGTGTAAAGAAAGTCATCCTGATGACCAGAGTATTAGTGGATCTAAATTTATAGATTGAGTCCTCATTCTTTTTAACATCAGCTTTTAAAAGGGAATCCTTTTTTATAGAATCACTTTTAGGATCGTATGTAATTTGCCGGTCTTTTAAAACCGAATCTACATAAGCGGGGGGCAGCACATATTTTCCTGCTTTTTGAAACTCAACATATCGTGTTACCAAGAACCACTTATCGTTTTCACCTGTTGAGCCAGAATTAATTCTTACTATACTGTCTTTCGATAAATTTTTAATTTGCAGTGCGACATCATGTGCGTAAATATCAAAGGCTTTATAATTTTTGCTGTTTTGATAGCTTCCTTTTTTATTGTACCTGTTATAATGGTAAACAACATCCAGATCATTTTCAATTTTTGCACTTGAATCAAAAAGGCTTTTAAATTTATTATAGATCTGCACATCCACATCGCCATTATCTTTAATACCAAGGCTCCATGAATCAATTAAATCCTTCAGTTTGGCTGAAGCCAGTGAATCTCTGGTGTTTGTTTGCGCTGATGCAAAAACTGGAAACAGGATAATAAGTAAAACGATTTTATATTTCATAAACTTATTAATTAATGGCTGATTATAAACTTGGAACTTACCTTCTTCAGATCGCTGCTGTTCAGTATTAAAAAGTAAAACCCTGCAGGCAAATTATTTATACTGAATTTTTCATTTATTTCAGGAACAGTTTTCTCAAATTTTTTCCTGAATACAAGACCTCCCAAAGCGTTATAAATTTTTGCGTCAATATGACCATAGATATTGCCCTTTAAATTAATTTCAAAAACTCCTTTATTAGGATTGGGCATTACCAGCAGTTGAACCGCATTATCCACGTTAGATCGCCGCACACTATCCTGCTTATCGTCGTATGGACCGTTATAGTAAATTTTGGTATAGCAACCATCATTATTATTAAGCAATACCCAAAAAAAATGTTTGCTTTCATCAAGCGAGTCATTAGTTATAAACCTGGCATCAGGAATAAAAAACTGGTATACCTGGCCTGGTACTGTAACCGGCGGCCCGAATGCGGTGTCCGGCAAAGCCTGGATCAAACTATCATAGCCCCATTGATATCCCGTAAATGATTTATCAGGATAGACAAGTAGGTTGCCAGGCTGTTTTTTGAAAATTTTTAGTTGCTCATTGCCAATATTTTGAGAGCTAACCTGCACTAACTGGGACACAACACTTTCACAACCGGTTACGTTATTTGTAGCCAAAACACTTATTGTATCTATCCCCGGATTATTAAATGAAATGACAGTATTAGGATGAACCCTGTCCTTTATAAATACCTTAGGCATATCAGGCTTCGAACTCCATTTGTAAGATACACCGCTTCCCGGAGCTGCCGGTGAATTAAGATTAAAATTTATGTTTTGCGAAGAATCACATAACAATAAAATTTCAGTATCAGGATAACGGGAAAACGAAGTAAAACCAGGTTTTAACGGAGATGGTCTAACCGTAATCGTAAAGACTGAATCGGAACCAACACAAGAATCACTACCGGCCCTAATGGAAACAGTAACTGTGTCAACAATTGGAATGGTGTCAGTATTTGTAGCAGTAAACGCAGGAATATTGCCGTTTCCGCTTAACCCAAAACCAACTGATTTGCTACATTTCCATGTGAAAGATGCATTGGGCGAAGCGCTGCCGAATATAATTTGTTTCGCCTGATCGCCATTGCAAAATGTATAATTTGGAATTAAATTTATAACGGGTGTAGGATTAACCTTGACCTTTACAGTATCAATTGTATCACAATCATTACCTGAAGTTAAAGTAAAAAGATAATTTACCACAACAGGTTGTGAAGTGGTGTTGTGAAGCGTTTCGCTAATAGATGCTGTGCCATCACCGGCTGGTCCGTTCGCTATTCCGGTTACGCTTTCTCTTGCCCATCTAAACTTTGTTCCGGCGGCGGAACTCGTTGCTTTATATATGAAGAGCGTGTTATCACAAACGCTCATATCTGTGGAACTTGTAATAATGGGGGTCGGATAAACTGTAATTATAAAAGAAGTGTCCGCACCGGAACAATTATTATTGCTTGCAGAAATTTTAACGGCAACTTTTGCAGCAATGGGAACCGTCGTATTATTTGTAGCCATAAACACCGGAATACTGCCACTTCCTCCTGAGCCAAAACCAATTGTTGGCGTACAAGTCCACGTGAAAGATGAATCCGGCGATGTGCTGCTGAAACCAATTCCATTTACAGCAGCCCCATTGCAAAAGGTATAGCCATGTATCGGAGTTAAATCTATTTTTGGTGTTGGGTTAACGGTAACCTTTAACGTATCCGTTTTACTACAGCTTTTTTCAGCATTTGAATCAGGAATTAAAGTATAAACATAATTTACCACAACAGGTTGGGTACTATCGTTGTGAAGAATTTCGTTAATTGATGCAGTCGAACCGCTGCCTGGTTTATTTGTTATTCCCGCCGCAGTATCTCTTTTCCATTCAAATTTCGTTTTGGCGGCTGAACTGAATGCTGTATAGCTGAATGGGGCATTATCACAAACGCTGGCAACTTTAGGGCTTATTAAATTAGGGGTAGGCTTAACCGTAATCCTAAAAACAGATGGGGCCACACCGGGGCATTGATCTCTGCTGGCTGTGACTTTAACGGTAACTGTTGCGACAACGGGCACAGTACCTGTATCGATGGCAATAAAAGGTTGAATGCTGCCGCTATCTTCTGAGCCAAAACCAATGGTTGTATCGGCGGAGGCCCATGTAAAAGACGCATTCGGCGACGTGCTGCTGAACGGGATTCCATTACTCACAAAATCTCCATTGCAGAATGATTTATCACTGATTGGATCTATTTTAGGTGTTGGGTTAATGGTAACCTTTAAAGTATCCGTTTTACTGCAGCTCGCAGCATTTGAATCAGAGAATGATAAAGTATAAACATAATTTACCACAACAGGTTGCGTAGTATTGTTGCGAAGGGTGTCGTTAATTGATTCAGTTGAACCGCTGCCTGGTTGATTTGTTATTCCCGGTACAGCATCTCTTTTCCATTTAAACTTTGTGTTGGCGGCTGAACTGAATGCTGTATAGCTGAATGGAGCATTATTGCAAACACTGGCAACTTTAGGGCTTATTAAATTAGGAGTAGGCTTAACCGTAATTGTAAAAATAGTATCTGCACCGGGGCAGTAATCGCTACTGGCAGTAACTTTAACGGTAACCTTTGCCAAAAGGGAAGTTGTACCTGAATCGATGGCAATAAAAGGTGGAATACTGCCATTGCCACTTTTGCCAAAGCCTACATCTATGTCGGATGCCCATGTAAAAGATGGATCCGGCGACGCGCTGCTGAACGGGATTCCATTACTCACAAAAACTCCATTGCAGAATGATATATCATTTATTGAATTTATTTTAGGTGTTGGGTTAACGGTAACTTTAACGGTATCTCTCTTATCACAACCTACAGAATTTTTATCCGGAGATAAAGTATAAACATAATTTACTACAATAGGTTGTGAAGTTGTATTATTAAGTGTTTCGCTAATTGATTCAGTTAAACCGCTGCCTGGTTGATTTGTTATTCCCGCTACAGCATCTCTTTTCCATTTAAAATTCGTTCCAATTCCTGAACTAATTGCGGTATAATAAAACGGCTCATTGTTACAAACACTGGCAAACCTGGGGCTTATTAAATTAGGTGTAGGGTTAACCGTAATTTTAAAAATAGATGAGTCTGTCGCGGCACATTTATTACTGCTTGCTGTAACTAAAACTGCAACTCTTGCAACAACAGGCACACTATCCATATTAGTAGCAACAAAAGAAGGAATACTGCTGCTGCCACTTGTGCCAAAACCAATCGTGGTATTAGATGCCCATGCGAAAGTTGAATCGGGCGAAGCACTGCTGAAACTAATTCCATTTACAAAAGCTCCATTGCAAAATGTATAATTAGAAATTGGATTTATTGCCGGTGTGGGGTTAACCGTAACTTTCAAAGTTTCAATTGTCTCACAACCCGTACCTGTAGATAAAGTAAAAACATAATTCACTACAACGGGTTGTGTAGTGTTGTTGTGAAGGTTATCGTTAATTGATGCAGTTAAACCGCTGCCTGGTTGATTTGTTATTCCCGCTACAGTATCTCTTTTCCATTTAAAAGTCGTTCCGGGCACTGAACTTGTTGCGGTATAGTCAAACGAGGTATTACTGCAAACGCTCTCTGTTTTTGAACTTGTAAAAGCAGGAGCCGGAAGAATATTGACGACAACCGTTCCACTTTGCGTTTGGCTACAGCCACTACCATCCGTTACCGAAATTAAATTATAGGTGATTGATCCGGACTGCCCTGTTGAAACGCCTATTCTGATTGAAGTATCACCCTGATTTGTTGTAACGGTTTGAACAGAACCACCATTAATATTGTATGCAAAAGTATAAGGCTTATTTCCATTCGAGCCTTTGAATGTAACTCCGGGTTCACCTCCGTATTGACAGCCGGTTGCATCAGCGCTTATTGATGCATTGGGCAATGGGTTAACAACTAAATTAAAAGTATTGGTGCCGGTACAACCATTCGCAGCCGTACCTGTAACCGTATAGGATGTAGTTGCAGGAGGCATAACCGTAAATGGATTTCCAGTGAATGATCCTGTTTGCCATTGATAGGTATCAGCCCCAAAACCTATCAATGCAGAAGAACTCCCGCTGCATATTGTATCAGGAAAAGCCAATATGCTTACGGTTGGCGGGGTGATGTCTTTTGTAATATGAATTGAGGAAGAACTATTGCAAAAAGCTGTATCTGTTACCGTAACGACGTAAGTTTCCGAATCTTTTACTTCTATTGATTTTGTAGTTTCACCGGTACTCCATAAATAGGCTAAATTACCCGAACCGGAGCCAGTTGCTGATAAGGTTATGCTCGTGTTTTTACAATTGAGTTGAGTAGTATTTGGGTTAGTGGAAATGCTTACCGAACACTGAGCTAAGATTGCATTGTTGTACAACAAAAAACTAAATATAATAATTAGTGGATATATTTTTTTCATTGCTCTTAATAGAATTTAATTTCAGGCGCATTATATGTTGGATCTAAAGAATCGAATTTCCTCAAAACTTTTAGTTTAGGCAATAAACTATGGCTAAAGGGATTCCAGGAATAATAAGTTCCCTTTGATGTTTTGAAAATTATTTTATCCTTATTAAAGACAGCCTGTTCAATATTGCCATAATCTTTTTTATAGGGCAATTCGTTTCCAATTAAAAGCCTGTCTGGTTTTAACGATTTCCCGTCCAATTTATAAACGCTTGAATTGCTGGTTTTAGCCACAGCAAGTAAAAAGTGATTGATGCTATCGGGGTTATCCTTGTAATCAAAAAAATGAATAGCTGTAATTTCAGACTTTAATTTGTTTTCGAAAACAGGTTGATATTTTTTTCTTTTCCCGTTATAATCTATATACCCAATATATCCGCTTGATGTGCCAAAATAAATGATGTTTTTATCATCATTAAAATCAAGAGCAGTAACTCTTGCTCCCATATAGATAGTGTCAATTGCTACGTGGTTATCATTGTATACATAAATATAGTTGTCAACGTTTGGAGAAAAATTCAGCTTCCCGTTTTTACTTTTTACGTTGGGATCGTTTTGAATATTACTAAAAATATCTTTTAATCTGTCATCTTCCTTAATTACTGTATCCAGGGATTTATTTATATCGAAGTCATCGTAAATCCTTTGGTATAGTTCATTGTCATAATAGAGTTTGTTTCTTATAGATTTATAAATTCCATAGGCAGCTTTATCATGGAAGTTTTTTAATGAATCATTTAATTGATCAAAATATTGGCTATATGCTAAGAAATAATCTTTCGCATAAAATGTTTTCTCGTTATTATTATCATCTGAAGGCCCATCTTGAATTAAACGGGCATATTCACTGGCTGCATTTTTCAGGTTTAGCTTTCTTGCTGAATCAGCACTTTGGTCCGCAATTTCTTTTTGCTTTAAAGCATCTTCTTTTGCAATTCGTGCCGCAGTTACATTTTGATCTGCAATTCCTTTCTGTTTTAAAGCCTCAGCTTTTGCATTGTCTGCCGAGTCTTTTGACCTAATTGCTCTGTTTCTTGCTGAATCAGCGTCAATCTTTGATAACAAAGCACTGCGATTGGCATTTAAGGCGATATTTTTTTGATCATTTGCAACTCTTGCGGATCTTTCGGCCTCAACCTTCGCATCATTTGCCGTTTTCGTTGCTCTTCTCGCGCGATTCCCAAAATATAAAGCGACAACAAAAGCAATAACCATTAATGCCAATAATCCTCTTAGCTTTCGCAATCGTTTTCTTGTTTTAACGAGTTCTTCCTCACGATTTTTCTTTATAGTATAAATACTTTCGTTTATGCGTTGCTGTAATCCTGGTGGAAAGGAAAGATTTTGTTCAAAAGGCCGCAGGTAATCTATATCATCCTGGCTAAATAATCCCTGCCGTTCGCTATACACTTTATATATATCCCCTGCCTTTTCCCGCATCTTCATTTCTTCGGTAAGGTTTTGACCCACTACCAGTGCCAGTAAGTCGTGGCTTATTTCGTACTGCGTTTCATCACCCGCTTTCAGCGTGCGTATAATGCGGCGATATTCAAGGTCTTTCAGTAGATTGGCGAGAGATTGTTTTGCCACCACTTTTTTATGTGCCAGGTCATCCTCAATGGCAGTTTCACTTAATTGCAGCTTGGTAAATTTATCCGTTATCATAGCCGCCAGTAATTCCAGTGATACGTTGTTGCCATAACTATTGTCGAGATCTGTCATTTGCTTTCTCAAAAAACTTTCCAGTATGGTTTCAAGGTTGTCGTCATCGTGTATGAGCCCGGCATCCAACACCGGCATTTTGTTATCTATTTTTGTTACCTGTGCACGGTCCCACAACTCGCCCAAAAATACCTGCACATGGGCCAGTTCTATTTCCATTCTTTTATCAGGCAGTTTTAACAGTATGCTTTCAGCCAGTTTGCGGCTGTCGTCCACACTGAAATAATCCCTGTATCTTGGCGCTTCGAGTATATTATAAATAACTTCTTCCACATTTGTTCTTCCCATTTTTTCTACCCTGAAGCGGTGCTGAAATATACTGGGGCAAAGTGACTCAAATTCTGAAAGATGCCCGATAAATTCTTCCCGCATAATGAGCAGGACGCGGCTCGGCAGCTTATTCCGGATAAGTTTGTTGAGGAGGGTGAAGAAGGTATTTTTTTCGTCGGTGTTACCAGAGATCAGTAATTCTTCAAACTGGTCAAACAGGAAGTACACCGGCTGAAAGCGTTCCGAAAATAATTTTTCAACAGCCTGCCCGAATTCTATTTGAGAATCCGCCGGCATTTTGGTAACCGTATCCAATTCTATTTTTTCTTTAAGCACTTGGTTAATTCCGGCAAAAACAGAAGCATTGATGTCGGCGCCTTTGCGAATGCTAAGGGCATACCAGTCTGCGTCTGAAAACTGGTTACGAAGACCACATTCGATAAGACTTGTCTTTCCGGAACCGGAAGGTCCATAAACGAGGAGGAGCTTCACGCCGCTCAAGGCACTATACAGGTCATGCGTTTCTTTTTCACGTCCAAAGAAAACATCGGCATCAGCTTGCTGGTATGAATCCAGGAATTTAAATGGTGAATTTACCCGGCTCATGTTATTCTCATTTTAAATGGATTCAGCACATCCTCCAGTTGCTCAAACAAATCGTCCAGCGGCGGCTGGTTGTTATTCTGTTCTAAAACAGCTATTGATTTATTTGAACCGATATCACCGGCGCCGCCAAAAGCAAGCTCATTTTTGTATTGAGCATAATTATATTGCCGATTGGATCTTTCATGCCCCGTGTAATAATATATTTCAGGTGTTTGTGTGGGCTTGCCGGCATACACACTTTGATCAATAATAAAAGGAGACAATGAAATGAAGCTGCCCTTAACCCGGATATTGTCCATGGCTGACGATACATCTGTGCCTTTGAATAACAAAATACTTCTGTTATATGTGTAGGCGCCTTCAATCGACTTTTTACTATAATCCTGGTTAGTAGCATCAACTCCGCTATACAAGCCATGCAACTCTCCAAAAAGATGAACAAAACTAACAGGGGTGCCCAGGCTGTAGTTAAGATTTATATCTTTAATGGAAACGAGCCTGTATTTAGCGATGAAAGAAACCTTGCGAAGCCAGTAAACGAGTGCAGTAAGGTATTCATCAAGGAGTGCAGGAAAGGTGTCATCTTCCGGAATTTTATTGTCTCTCAAATCCTGGCGTTTGTTATTCAGGAAAAGCGCCGTACCATATAGCGCTGAACCTGTATCCTTAAGTTCGTCCGTAAATTTTGAAATCTCTTTCATATAACCGTTTGATGCAAGAAGATCGGTAGAGATCAATAGCAGGCTGGTATAATCGAAACCGAGATATTGGTTTTCTTCCATTTGAATAAAGTCAGCAATAATTCTGGCCTTAGGTTTGCTTTCCATCTGTAGTATTTGCGCCAATTGTACATAACATAAATAACGAAGCGTTGCCTGGTAAGCTTCCGCCATAAACGAAAGGCGCCGCAAGGTTTTTTCCTGGCCGGGTGCAGTGCACATTTTTGATAAAAAGGTTTCTACGAGCCAACCGTAATTCTGAAAAATATTCCATGTCAGGTTGCTAACAGATATACCTTGTTTTACCAATTCCTGCTGGAGGCTTTTTATCCATCCATTGCCTTCACCAACCAGGTTTTGGGCCAGCACAGAAGGCAATGACTTGTCAGATCCTGCCTGCCCCACTACAAAACCAAAATTGGCATTAGTGATGGAACCTATATTGTAAATGTTGTTGGCAGATTGAACAGATTTGATGGCCATTTGTTCCATCACGCTTTGCAGCACATCCAGCTTTTTTTCTATCTCCTGCGACTGCCCGTTTACATTAACTGTAATGGAACTGGCAGTAACACCTTGTATGATCATATTATTGTTTCCTGCCGCAGTAGCAGTATTGGCAACTGTGTCTCCAATATGCACATCGCCACCGGCGGAAATTATTGATCCAATGACTGCATTTTTTACATTGAAATAATTGGTTATTGCCTCTTTGGTTTTTTTCATGATCTCTTGCTGTAAAGCAATAATGCCCTTATCTTCCAATCTATCCAACTGTTTGCGAAACTGGTATTTTAAATCATCCATGTTATTGTAAACGGTAAAAAAATGCCCGATGCTTTCAAGGCGTTTTTTAAACTTCAATAAATCTCCGGCCTCTTCGTCGTTCGGATCGGGCGCCGGCGCACCGGATTTAAAATAGGTGTATATAAGCGGGCTGCCGGTTTCTTTGAACTGCTGTAGCGCGGTATCAAACTCTTCCTGGGTATATTTTCCTGCTTTGGTAAAAAACAGGCAGATTACGATTTGAGATTTTCTCAGTTCTTCATTGTATTCGTACTGTAAGCTTGTTTGAGATACCGTATCCAGGAAGTTTTCCCATTGTACCAATTCGAGGTAAACTCCTTTGTTATGCAGCCGATCGTTTTCTATACTCAGGAATTCCCTGAAATCTTTTCTGTCCTGAAGTAGTTCTGCTGAAGATGCAATAAATATCCGGATGGTATTCATATCAGATCGATCTAAGGTAAAGAAATACGTTCAAACCATGCTTTGGTTTTACGATAAATTTCACTTTCAAACTGGTCGCGCTCCGGTTTTAGTTCATTAGAAGAGGCGAGAAAGATTTTTATTTTCTGCATGTTATATGATTTACCCGTGTAAATTTATATACCATCTAATAGGGTTTGTCATGCCAGGAGTCGCAACGTTGCTGGTTAGTTTTTGCAAAGGCATTCATAAGTTGGATTCAACTATCACCGCAAAGCCATGCGGGTAAGGTAATGCTATTTTTTATAATTAAAAAAACATTGCTTGACAAATTTCTGATAACTGACGGCATTCTATTTTTAATGCCGTTAAATTATGATTTGCCGCTAACCGGTTATTTTTAATTTCACCGTTTGGTATTATTGCTACTCGCAAATTGCGTTTTAAGCTGACACTATCTTGCTTTTTAAAAAACACATCACTGCTTTTGCATGTAGAATTTAGGAGTAAAAAAACTTATAATGCGGATTTGTATTTTCCCTGCTTTATGCATTAAGCGTTATGCCTTTTGCGTTGTTGGTGAAGTTGTCGCACTTATCCTTGCTCGACACCAACAAAGACCTTATATTAGCATTTTTCATACGATCATTTTTGTGCGTACGAAGGAAGGTTAACCGTCGTTGACAATCAACAAATAAATAACACCAATTGCTTTTTGTTGATTTGCTGCCTCATGCATGTGCCTGTAGGTGTCTGGCCACCCGAAGTGGCCAGACACCTTTCACTTACATTGCTAATTTGTATTTTCCTGCTTTAGGCATTACGCCTTATGCCGCTTGCTTTCTGGCGGAATGAATGAAAAATGTTTATAAAAATTGTACTAAAAGATAAAAAGAATAAACTGATTCGGTAAATGATAAAATAAAATGTCCTGAGTTACAAACCTCACGACAGCGCTACTTTTCAATTTAATTGTAAGCTACGAATAGCGGGTGTCAGGCCACTCGAAGTGGCCTGACACCTTTCATTGATAATGCTGATTTGTATTTTCCTGCTTTACGCATTAGGCCTTATGCCTTTTGCATCGTGCCCTCTACCTTATTTTGGCAGAACAGTCAATTCGGAAGTTACTTGTCCGGGTACGCCTGCTTTAGCTTCAACGGTGATGGTTAACCGGTATCTGCCGGTTGCAACATTGTCTATCAACGTTTCCCACTTAAGATGCGCCGCTGTTTTGTCTTTCAAATCTCCTTCAAGATAAGTGGAAATACCAACCGGAATCGGGGCATCCAGTGAGTTTAAAAGTATTAAAACACGATTAATTTTTCCCGGTGCTTTGATATCGGCTTCAACCAAAAGCTTATCGCCCAATT
>Ga0164241_10003354_pt1 | contig 16262 bp, 12 predicted proteins | sample OricomyardsoilBY_FD_108780 | JGI IMG/M metagenome (GOLD analysis project Ga0164241, IMG submission 108780) | Backyard soil microbial communities from Emeryville, California, USA - Original compost - Back yard soil (BY) | ecosystem: Environmental > Terrestrial > Soil > Unclassified | place: USA... | reverse complement strand
CGGGGTCCACGCAGGGCGCTGCGCACCGGCCCAGGTCCGCGAGCACGCACGACGACGCCCCGGCGGCAGGGACGAGCGGCAGGCGGCGGGTGCAGGTGCGCAGGGCGAAGGTGTCCGTGACGGCCTCCGCCGCGGCGAGCGCCTGGCTCTGCGACGCGAACGGCCCGACGTGCGCCGCGACCGTCCCGTCGGCCTCGGCCCGCACGTCCCGCACCACGGACAGCCGGGGGTGCGGCTCGGCGGTCAGGCGCAGCCACGGCATGCGCTCCGGGTGCTTGGAGCGCCGGTTGTAGCGCGGCTCGTGCTCGGCGATGAGGCGCAGCTCCCGCACCGACGCCTCGAACGGCGTCCCGCACACGACGACCGAGACCGTCGCCGCGATACGGACCATCTCCGTCATCCGGCGTCGCTTCTCGCCCGCCGTGAAGTACTGGCGGACGCGGGAGCGCAGGTTGCTGGACGTGCCCACGTACAGCACCTCGCCGTCGGGCGCGTGGAACAGGTAGACGCCGGGCGCCTGGGGGAGACCGTCGGCGAGGTGGCGCTTGCGCCGGACCTCGGGCGGCACCGGGTCCGTCGCGTTCGCGAGGTCCTCGAGGTGCGTCACCCCGAACGCGGCGTGCCGCTCGAGGAGCGCGTGCAGGACGTCGACGGTCGCGCGCGCGTCGGCCAGCGCGCGGTGCTCGGGCGTGACGCGCGCGTGGAACAGCTGTGCGAGGGTCGCGAGCTTGTGGTTGGGGGCCTCGTCGCGCGTCACGACGCGGCGGGCGAGCGCGACCGTGTCGACGACGGGGAAGCCCGGCCACTCGTACGCGCACGCCCGCGCGGCCGCCCGCAGGAACCCGACGTCGAACGGGGCGTTGTGCGCGACGAGCACCGAGCCGTGCGCGAACTCGAGGAAGCTCGGGAGGACGAGCTCGATGGTGGGGGCGGTCGCGACCATCGCGCTCGTGATGCCGGTGAGGCGGGCGATGAACGCCGGGATCGGCCGGCCCGGGTCGACGAGCGACTGGAACTCGCCGAGCACCTCGCCGCCCCGGACCTTGACGGCGCCGATCTCGGTGATGCCGCCCTCGCGAGCCGACGCGCCCGTGGTCTCGAGGTCCACGACGACGAACGTGACGTCCTGCAGCGGGGTGCCGAGCTCGTCGAGCGTGGGCTGGTACGCGACCGGTGGCTGCGTCGTCGTGCTCATGGCCGCGACGCTAGGTCAGGCCACCGACAGCGACCGCCGGCGCGGGCTCAGAACCCGTGCTTGCCCGCCTCGGCGTACAGGGCGTCGACGTCGCCCGCGAAGTCCTCGAGGACGAGGAAGCGCTTGACCCCGAGCTTGTTCGACAGGTAGCCGTTCTCGACCGTGAAGTCGGTGGTCAGGACCCGGAGCTTGCGGATCGACTCCGCCCGCGAGACCGCCTGGTTGGCGCGGTCCACGGCCTGCTGCAGCGCAGCCAGGACGTCGGGGTCCGTGGCCGCCTGCTCGACCGTCAGCTCGGGCTTGCCGTGGACGGCGAGCCAGCCGGGCAGCGCCTCGGCGTCGAGCGTGATCAGCGCCCCCACGAACGGCCGTGCGTCGCCGACGACGACGCACTGCGACACCAGGGCGTGGGCCCGCACCCGGTCCTCGAGCACGGCCGGGGCCACGTTCTTGCCGCCGGCCGTGACGATGATCTCCTTCTTGCGGCCGGTGATCGTGAGCATGCCGTCGCCGTCGAGGGCGCCGAGGTCGCCCGTGCGGAACCAGCCCTCGTCGAACGCTTCACGGGTCGCCTCGTCGTTGCCGTGGTACCCCCGGAAGACGCCGGGTCCGCGCACGAGCACCTCGCCGTCGTCGGCGATGCGCACGTCCGAGCCGGGCAGCGGCGGGCCGACGGTACCGATCACGACGTGGCCCGGGACGGTCACCGTGACGGGCGCCGTGGTCTCCGTCAGCCCGTAGCCCTCGAGGACCGTGACGCCGACGGACCGGAAGAAGTGGCCGAGGCGCTCCCCGAGCGGCGCACCGCCCGAGATCGCCCACTGCGTCTTCCCGCCGAGCGCGCTGCGCAGCCGGCGCAGGACGAGCGCGTCCGCGATCCGGTGCCGCACCCGGAGGACCGGTCCGGGGCCGCGGCGCGTGTCGAGCGCCCGCGACCAGCGGATCCCGGACGCGACGGCCCAGTGGAAGACCTTCACGCGGCCCTGCTCGGCGGCACGCTGCTCGCTCGAGTTGTAGACCTTCTCGAAGACGCGGGGCACCGCGAGCAGGAACGTGGGGCGGAACGACGCCAGGTCGTCGAGCAGCGTCGCGGTGCCGGAGGTGTGCGCGAGCACCGAGCCCGCCGGGACGACGACGACGGAGATGAAGCGCGCGAACACGTGTGCCATCGGCATGAACAGGAGGGTCCGCGAGCTCCCGGCGAGCACCTCGTGCATCTTCGCGATCGCGTTCGCGCACAGGTCCACGAAGTTCCCGTGCGTGAGCTCGACACCCTTGGGGTTGCCCGTCGTCCCGGACGTGTAGATCACCGTCGCCACGTCGTCGAGCACCGCGAGGGACCGCCGGCGCGCGATCTCGGCGTCGTCCACGCGCGCGCCGGCCGCCTCGAGCGCGCCGAGCGCGTCCTGCGAGAGGGCCGCCACGTCGTCGAGCGTGGGCACCTCGGCACGGAACGCGCCGACGGCCACGGCCATCGCGTCGTCCTCGACGACGAGCAGCCGGATCCCCGCGTCCTCGCACGACCAGCGGACCTGCTCCGGGCTCGACGTCTCGTAGAGGGGGACGGGCACGAGTGCGGCCGCCCAGCAGGCCCAGTCGAGGACCGACCATTCGAGGCTCGTGTGCGCCATGATCCCGACGTGGTCGCCCGGCTGGAGCCCGCGCGCGACGAGCCCCTTGGCCACCCGCACGACCCGCGCGTCGAAGTCGCGCGCCGTCACGGGACGCCAGCCTCCCGCGCCGTCCCGCTCCTCGAACAGTGCGCCGTCCGGACGCTGGGCGACGCGCTGCGCGAGGAGCACGTTGAGGTTGGACCCCGGGTCGACCTCGACCAGACGGGGGGTGCTGGACTCGGGCATGCGGCTCCCATCGCTGGACGCCCGGCCGGTGGCGGGCGCCTGCTGGCGGTCACGAGACGTCGGGAAGTCTACTGGTCGGCGGCTCGCGCGCCACGGACCGTGGACGGGCTCGTCCGGCGGGGCCGCCGGGTTATAGCCTGCACGCGGCGTCTCTCCCGGACCGGTTCATGTCTGCCCGTCCCGCAGCGACGACGCCGCCCACCCGTTCACCACCGGACCCACCGGGACCGGTCAGCACAGCGAGGACACCATGTACGCAGTCGGCGTCGACATCGGAGGCACCAAGATCGCGGCGGGCGTCGTGGACGAGGACGGCACCATCGTCGCCAAGACGCGCCGCAGCACCTCGCCCGACGACGTCGCGAGCATCGACCGCGCGATCGCGGAGGTGTACGAGGAGTTCCGCGCCGACTACGAGATCGGCGCGATCGGGGTCGCCGCCGCGGGCTTCGTGAGCAACGACCGCACCACCGTCCTCTTCGCCCCGAACATCGCGTGGCGCGACTACCCGCTCGGCGACAAGGTCAGCGCCCTCCTGCAGGACGACGTCCGCGTCGTCGTCGAGAACGACGCCAACGCGGCGGGCTGGGGCGAGTTCCGGTTCGGCTCCGGCAAGGACGCGAGCGACATGCTCATGCTGACCCTCGGCACCGGGCTCGGCGGCGCGATCGTGGTCGACGGGCGCCTCGTGCGCGGCCGCTGGGGCGTCGCCGCGGAGATCGGGCACATGCGCGTCGTCCCCGGCGGCCACTACTGCGGCTGCGGGCACCAGGGCTGCTGGGAGCAGTACGCGTGCGGCTCGGCCCTCGTGCGCGACGCGCGGGCCGCCGCCGTCGCCCAGCCCGACCGGGCCGCCGCGCTGCTGGCGCTCGCGGGCGGGCACCCGGAGGCGATCATGGGCCCGCACGTGACGACCGCCGCGGAGGCGGGCGACCCGCTCGCGCGCGAGCTGTTCGCCGAGCTCGGCCGCTGGGTCGGGGAGGGCTCGGCGTCGGTCGCCGCGCTGCTCGACCCCGAGCTCATCGTCCTCGGGGGCGGCGTGGCCGACGCGGGGGACCTGCTGTTCCCGTCCGTGCGGTCAGGCTTCGAGCGCGAGCTGTCGGCGCGCGGGCACCGTCCGGAGGCCACGATCGTCGCCGCCGCGCTCGGCAACGACGCGGGCATGGTCGGCGCCGCGGACCTCGCGCGCGTGGACTGACAGGCCCGCGGGGGCGTCAGACGACGGCGCCCGGGTCGTCGTCGTCCTCGTCGCGGCGGTGCGGCATGCGCCACACGAGGATCCCGAGGCCCGCCAGGAAGGCCGCACCTGCGACCTGCCCGACGAGCGCCGGGAACGGGCGGACCACGACGAGGAGCACGAGCACGACCAGCGGCGCGACGGCGACCAGCCCCCACGCGAGGTTCAGGAGCGGGTCGTGACCCAGGAGCGGGGGCGGATCCGGTGGGACGAAGTGCGACTCCTGCTCCTCGAGGCGGTCGACCTCGGGGCCGCTCGGCCAGTCCCGGGGCCCCGCGGGCGCGACCCACGGCGCGACGTCGATCGTGCGGGGCGGAGGCTCGGATCCGGCGCCGGCGGGAGGCTCGCCGGGGCGGGGCACGTCGTGGCCGTCGGGCTCGGCCGGGGTGACCGGGCTCCGCGCGTCGGCGACGGCGGACGGCGCCTCGAGATCGGCGACCAACGAGCTCCACTGCTCCTCGGCCCACGCGTCGGTCCAGGCCGACTCGTCGGGCCGCGACGCACCGCTTCCGCCCGGCTCGCCGGGGCCCCCGGGCGCGCCCGGGTCGCGCGCGCCGTCGTCGGGCACGGGCCCCGCGTTGGGATCGACCATGGAACCACTCTAAAGTCATCAGCACACGCCGGGGGAGGACCACGGCTCCTGGGGAGGCGACACGGTGTTCTACTGGCTGATGAAGATGATCGTGGGGCCGGTGCTCCGGCTCGCGTTCAGACCCTGGTCGCACGGCGCCCACCACGTGCCCCAGCAGGGACCCGCGATCCTCGCCAGCAACCACCTCGCGGTCGTCGACTCGTTCGTCCTGCCGCTCACGGTGCCCCGCAAGGTGCAGTTCCTCGGCAAGTCCGACTACTTCACCGGGTCCGGCCTCAAGGGCCGCCTGACGGCGGGCTTCATGAAGGGCGTCGGGACCGTCCCGGTGGATCGCAGCGGCGGCCGCGCGTCCGAGGCGGCCCTGCGGACCGGCCTGCGTCTCCTGGGCGAGGACGAGCTCCTCGGCATCTACCCGGAGGGAACCCGCAGCCCCGACGGCCGCCTCTACCGCGGCAAGACGGGCGTCGCGCGCCTCGCGCTCGAGTCGGGGGCCCCCGTGGTCCCGGTCGCCATGATCGGGTCCGACCTCGCCCAGCCGCTCGGGCGGAAGCTCCCTCGGCCCAAGCGGATCGGCGTGGTCTACGGCGAGCCCCTCGACTTCAGCCGCTACAAGGGCATGGAGGAGGACAGGTTCATCCTGCGCTCCGTGACCGACGAGATCGTCTACGCGATCATGTCGCTGTCGGCTCAGGAGTACGTCGACATCTATGCCGCGACCGCGAAGGCGCGCCTCGCGCAGGGCGTGCCGATCGACGCCGACGGCGCCGCGGCGGCGGGCGCACCCGGTGGCCGCCCCGTTCCGGACGTCGTCCTGCCCGAGCCGCCCGCCGAGGGAACCGGGGAGCCCGAGGCCGGTCCCGACGACGACGTCGCCGGGACCGCGGCCCAGGACCGTCCCGCGGACGACGGGCCCCGCTCGTCGTCGTCGTCAGTAGACTGACCGCGACCCGGGCCGGCGGCCGTCCCGGACCTCGTCGGCCGCGGGCTCGCCGCGGCCGGGAGCGTCCGGCGTCCGCGTGAACGTGGCGCATCGTCCGCGCACCGTGAGCGCGAGCAGCACCGGCCCCCAGTACGACCGGTGCGAGGGCGACCCCCTCGCGCCCCAACGAGAGGTTGATCGCATGTCGGTCCGTCGCGTCGCCCTGCTCACCGCGGGTGGCTTCGCCCCGTGCCTTTCCTCGGCAGTCGGTGGCCTCATCGAGCGGTACACCGAGCTCGACCCCGAGATCGAGATCATCGCCTACCAGTACGGCTACCACGGCCTGCTGACCGGCACGAAGATCGTCGTGGACGCGGAGACCCGCGCCAAGGCCGGGATCCTGCACCGCTTCGGCGGGTCGCCGATCGGCAACTCGCGCGTCAAGCTCACGAACGCCGCCGACTGCGTCAAGCGCGGGCTCGTCCAGGAAGGCCAGGACCCGCTCAAGGTCGCGGCCGAGCAGCTCAAGGCGGACGGCGTCGACGTCCTGCACACCATCGGTGGCGACGACACCAACACGACCGCCGCCGACCTCGCCGCGTACCTCGAGGAGAACGGCTACCACCTCACCGTGGTCGGTCTCCCGAAGACGATCGACAACGACGTGGTGCCGATCAAGCAGTCGCTCGGCGCGTGGACCGCCGCCGAGGAGGCCGCCGGGTTCGCCGCGAACGTCATCGGCGAGCACCGCAGCGGGCCCCGCATGCTCATCGTCCACGAGGTCATGGGCCGGCACTGCGGCTGGCTCACCGCCGCCGCCGCCCAGAAGTACCGCGAGTGGCTCGACCTGCAGGAGTGGGTCCCGTCGATCGGTCTCAGCAAGGAGCGCTGGGACGTGCACGCGGTGTTCCTGCCCGAGCTGGCGCTCGACATCGAGAACGAGGCCGAGCGCCTCAAGGCGATCATGGACGACCAGGGCAACGTCAACATCTTCCTGTCCGAGGGCGCGGGCATGCACGAGATCGTCGCGCAGCTCGAAGCCGCGGGGGAGACCGTCGAGCGCGACCCGTTCGGGCACGTCAAGCTCGACACGATCAACCCCGGTCAGTGGTTCGCCAAGCAGTTCGCCGAGAAGCTCGGCGCCGAGAAGGTCATGGTCCAGAAGTCCGGCTACTACTCGCGTGCAGCCGCCGCGAACGCCGAGGACCTGCGCCTCATCAAGTCGATGACCGACCTCGCCGTCGAGTGCGCCCTGCGTGGCGACTCGGGCGTCATCGGTCACGACGAGGAGGACGGCGACCGCCTCAAGGCCATCGCGTTCCCGCGGATCGCCGGCGGCAAGCCGTTCGACGTCTCGCAGCAGTGGTTCGGCGAGCTCCTCGCCGGCATCGGCCAGCCCCTGGTCACGGCGCAGGCATGAGCGTCGGCGTGCTCCCCGGCGTCGGGCTGGAGTCCCTCGACGCCTACCGCGCCAAGGTCGCGCTCCAGCAGCCGACCTGGCCCGACGCCGGGGCGCTCGCCTCAGCCACCGACGAGCTCGCCGCGGCGGCACCCCTCGTGGTGCCGGCCGCCGCTGACCGGGCTCGCGAACGTCTCGCCGCCGCGTCCCGCGGCGAGGCGTTCCTCCTGCAGGGCGGCGACTGCGCCGAGTCGTTCGCCGAGGCGGGCGCCCTGCGGATCCGCAACAAGGTCCGCACCATCCTCCAGATGGCGGTCGTCCTGACCTACGGCGCGTCCATGCCCGTCGTCAAGATGGGCCGCATGGCCGGCCAGTACGCGAAGCCGCGCAGCTCGGACAGCGAGACCCGCGACGGCGTGACCCTGCCGGCCTACCGGGGCGACATGGTCAACGCCTACGAGTTCACGCCGGGCGCGCGCGTGCCGGACCCCGCGCGGCTCGTGCAGGCGTACCGGATCTCCGGCGCGACCATCAACGTCGTGCAGGCGCTCAGCGAGGGCGGGTTCGCCGACCTGCGCCGCGTGCACGAGTGGAACCAGGGGTTCATGCGCAACCCCACGTACGCGCGGTACGAGTCGACGGCTGCGGAGATCGACCGGGCGATCCGGTTCATGGCCGCGTGCGGCGCCGACTTCGAGGCGATGCGCACGGTCGAGTTCTTCGTCGCGCACGAGGCGCTGCTCCTCGACTACGAGCGGGCCCTCTCGCGCGTCGATCCGCGCACCGGGGCCGCCTACGACACGTCCGCCCACTTCCTGTGGATCGGTGAGCGCACCCGCCAGCTCGACGGCGCACACGTGGACTTCCTGTCCCGGGTCGCCAACCCGATCGGGGTCAAGCTCGGCCCGACGACGCGCCCCGAGGACGCGGTCGCGCTCCTCGACAAGCTCAACCCGGCCGGTGTTCCGGGACGCCTCACGTTCGTGGCACGCATGGGTGCCGCGAACGTGCGCGACGCCCTGCCACCGCTCGTGGAGGCCGTCCGTGCGGACGGCCGGCCCGTGGTGTGGGTGACCGACCCGATGCACGGCAACACGATCACCAGCGCGTCCGGGTACAAGACCCGCCGGTTCGCGGACGTCCTCGACGAGGTGTCCGGGTTCTTCGAGGTGCACCGTGCCCTCGGCACCGTGCCGGGTGGGCTGCACATCGAGCTCACCGGCGACGACGTGACGGAGGTGCTCGGCGGGAGCGAGGAGATCGACGACGCCGGCCTGGCTCGCCGGTACGAGACGCTCGTCGACCCGAGGCTCAACCACCAGCAGTCCCTCGAGCTCGCGTTCCGCGTCGTGGAGATGCTCCGCCGCTGACGCTCGGTTCGCTGACGGTGACGCTGCGTTCGCTGACGGCGCGGGTGGTGTCACCGCCCGCGAGCCCGGCCACGGACGCCTCCCCGTCCCCGCCGCGAAACGGCGGCGCGGCCGGCCGTCAGAAGATCGTGAGGGAGACGGTCGACCCCTTGGGGGCCTTCTTCTTCCCGTCGGGGTCCTGGAACCGGACGGTGTCGAGGATGCCGCCGAGGAACTTGTTCACCTTGACCTTGAAGCCCTTGGCCTCGAGCAGCTTCTTGGCCTCGGCGGTGTGCTTGCCCGTGACGGAGGGGACCGTCACCATCTGGGGGCCCTTGGAGACCGTGAGCTGGACGGTGTCGCCGCGGTGGAGGGTGGTGGACTGCTGCGGCTGCTGGCTGATGACGGTGCCTTCGGGGACCTTGTCCGAGAACTGCTTGGTGACCTGCGGCTGGAGGCCTGAGCTGGTCAGGGTGTCGACCGCGTCGTCCTGGTCGCTGCCCTTCACCTGCGGGACCGTCACGGGTGCCGGGCCGTCGGAGACCACGACCTGGATCGGATCGTTGTGGGGGACCGAGGTCCCCGGGTCCACCGACACGGAGATCACTCGGCCGCTGGGGACGTCGTCGGAGTAGTCCTGGACCGGGGTGGGCACGGCGTCGAAGCCGACCTTCTTCAGGCCGGCGAGGGCCGCCTCCTCCGTCTTGCCGACGAGGCCGGCGGGGACGGTGGCCTGCTTGACGCCCTTCGAGACGGTGACCTCGACCGTCCCGTCCTTGCGGATCTTGTCGCCTTCGCCGGGGTCGAGGCTGACGACGTCACCGCTCGGCACGACGTCGTCGAACGCCTGCGTCTGGTGCGAGTGCAGGTCGACGGACGCGAGCGCGGCGTCGGCGTCCTTGGCGCTGGTGCCGACGATCCCGGTGGGGACGACGGTGAAGGCGCCGGGCCCGGAGCTCATCCACCAGGTCCAGCCGGCGAACACGCCGACCACGGCGAGCACGAGGACGAGGGCCCATGCCCAGCGGCGGCGGCGCCGACGGCGCTTGCGTGCGACGTCCTGCGCGGGGACGACGGGGCCGGTCAGGACGGGCAGCTCCCCGCGCGTGGTGCCGGACCCGAGCTCCTCGCGGGTGAGGACGCGGGTGCCGGTGCCCAGGTTCCCGAACACGGCGGTGGGGATGGCGTCGAGGGAGCCTTCGTCGAGCGTGGCGTCCGCTCCGTCGTCCGCGCCGTCCTCCGGGGCGTCGTGGGCCTCGCTCGGCGGTGTGCCCGAGTCGTCGAGGTCGGTGCCGCCGCCCGTGCCGGCATCGGCCGCCGCGTCGTCGTGCGTCGTCGTGGCCGGGCGCGCCGCGCCCACGGGGCCCGACGGACCTTCGACGACGACGGCCTCCGGCGGGTCGGCCCGACGCTCCAGGTCGGCGTCGGACAGCATCCGCCGGGTCTGCCGGACGAGCGCGAGGGCCGCTGCCGCATCCCGCGGGCGGTCGTCGGCGTCGCGTGCCGCGAGCGCGCACACGAGCTCGTCGACCTCGATCGGCATCCACCAGGCGCTGCGCGACGGGGCAGGGATGTCGGAGTTGACGTGCTCGAACGCCACCTGGATCGGGGACGACCCGGTGTGCGGGTGCTTGCCGAGCAGCATCTCGTAGGCGAGGACGCCGACGGAGTACACGTCGGTGCGGGCGTCGCAGCGCCCGGTGGTGATGACCTCGGGGCTCAGGTAGGCGACCGTGCCGAGCACGGTGCCCGTCGCGGTCGCCGCGACCTCCGTGACGGCTCGTGCCAGGCCGAAGTCGGCGAGCTTGACGTGGTCGTCCTCGGTGAGCAGGACGTTCTCGGGCTTGATGTCCCGGTGGACCAGGCCGGCGCGGTGCGCGGCGGCGAGCGAGTCGAGCACCTCTTCGAGGAGCCGCAGCGTCTCGCCGAGGGTCAGGGTCCGCTCGTCGCGCAGACGCGCCCGCAGGTTGGTGCCCGGGACGTACTCCATGGTCAGGTAGCTGGTCTCGCCGTCGAACCCCTGGTCGTACACGCCCACGAGCCCGGGGTGGGTGAGCCGGGCGGCGGCACGTGCCTCGCGGCGGAACCGGGAGACGAACTCGGCGCCCTCGACGCCGTCGACGAGGTGCGCGTGCATGATCTTGAGCGCGACGTTGCGGTCGAGGCGACGGTCGACCGCGAGGTAGACGGTCGCCATGCCGCCCCGGGCGATCCTGGACACGACCTCGTACCGTCCGTCGACGAGGGTGCCGACGAAGGGATCGGAGGTCGTGGTTGCCACGGTGGAAGTCTACGGACCCGTAGGGCTGCCGTGCTGCATCCGCGCAGGACCGGGCGGCGAGTCTCACCCGGTCGTTACGCTTCTGTCGTGACCGAGCAGCAGCCTGAGCAGACCCCGCCCGCCCCCGCCACCCCCGACGACGTCGCCTGGCTCACGATTCCCGAGGTCGCCGAGAGGCTCGACCTCGACGTCGTCCGGGTCCGTCAGCTGCTGCGTGAGCGCAAGCTCGTGGCCGTGCGCCGGGGCGAGCGCGGCGTCCTGCACGTCCCCGAGGCTTTCCTCGTCGAGCACGACGGCGAGCTGCAGCCGATCCCCGCGCTGCACGGCACCGTGGTGGTGCTCGACGACGCCCGGTTCACCGACGACGAGATCGTCGAGTGGCTGTTCGTGCCCGAGGAGACGCTCGGCGGGCTCGCCCCTGTCGAGGCGTTGCGGCAGGGGCAGCGGGCCGCGGTGCGGCGCGTGGCGCAGGGCCTCGGCTGAGCCGAGTCAGGCGTCCCGCTCGACGAGGCCGCGTGCCAGCGCGAGCAGCATCGTCCGGCCCGGCTCGACCAGCGCGTCGGACTCGAGGGCCGCGAGGGCGCCGTCCGCGAGGTCGTCGATGAGCGACTCCATGGCGGCGACGGCGCCGGACCGGACCAGCACCGCCGCGACCTCGTCGACCTCGCCCCCGGTGAGGTCGGCGCGGCCGAGCGCGGACTGCACGAGCACCCGGTCGTCGTCGGCGGCGGCGGCGAGGGCGCGCGCGACGAGGACGGTGCGCTTGCCCTCGCGCAGGTCGTCGCCCGCGGGCTTGCCGGTGCGGGCAGGGTCCCCGAACACGCCCAGCAGGTCGTCCCGGAGCTGGAACGCCTCGCCCAGCGGCAGCCCGTACGACGACGCGGCGGCCAGCGCGTCGCCGTCCGCCCCCGCGATGGCCGCGCCGAGCAGGAGCGGGTGCTCGACCGAGTAGCGCGCCGACTTCGCCCGGATCACGGTGCGGGCGCGTTCCTCGTCGGAGACGGGGTCGGCGCCCCACGCGACGGCCTGGGCGTGCACGTCGAGGAACTGACCGGTCGTGACGACGAGCTCCATGTCGTCGAACAGCTCGCGCACGAGGTCGGCGGTGGGCCGGTCGAGGCCGGCGGTCGCGCGGCCCAGCACCTGGCCCGCGAGGACGAGGGCGAGGTCGCCGAGGAGGATCGCGGCCGACTCGCCGTAGCGGGCGGCGTCGCCCGACCAGCCGCTCTCACGGTGCCGCGCGGCGTGCACGACGTGCGCCGCGGGCAGGCCGCGCCGGGTCGCGGAGGCGTCCATGACGTCGTCGTGGAACAGGGCGGCCGCCTGGAACAGCTCGAGGGCGGCGCCGACCGTCAGGGCCGCCCGGCGCCCGCCCTCGTCGTCGCCGCCGTGCGCGCGCCACGACCAGTAGCACAGGGCGGCGCGCAGCCGCTTGCCGCCGGACAGCATCGCGTCGAGCGAGTCGGAGAGGACCTCGGCGTCGGGGCTGACCGCTCGCAGCCGCCGGCGCTCCGCGTCGAGCGTGGCGCGCAGGACGTCGTCGACGCCGCGGCGCACGTCCTCCTGGTCGACGAGGACGGGGACGGAGGGCATGGCCCGAGTCTATCGGCCGGTGCCCGTCGCCCCGGGGGTGGTCGTGCCGCCGCCGGCGCCGGCGCTCGGGGGCGTCGTCGCAGGTCCGGCGGACTTCTTCGCCTTCGGCTTCGGTGCGACCACCTGGCCCGACACCGTGACGAGGGACGTCCCGTGCTGCTCGACGACGGCGACCTGGACGAAGTCGGCGAGCTCCGTCGACCCCACCTTCGTGCCGGTGCGCGCCGTCGCGGAGGTCTTGCGGTACGTGGCGCCGTCGTCCGCGCCCTTCGGCTTGCCCGACGCGCGGGTGAAGCCGGCCTTCGTCCACGCCTTCGTGTAGGTCTTCACCACCGCGGCCGAGCCGGTCGTGGTGCTCAGGCTCAGGGAGAACTGGACGTGCTTCCCGTCGGAGCTACGGTCCGCCGAGCTCGACAGGACGCTGGCGCCCTCGGGGACGGGAGCGAGGCCCGTCGGCAGGTCGGGTGCGAGCGCGCCCGCCGTGGACCCGGCAGCGAACGACGGCAGCGTCGTGGTCGCCGACGCCGGCACGGCGCCGCTCGCGGCTGCGGAATCGTCGTGCAGCGACCCGACCTTCCAGACGACGCCGACCGCCAGGGCCGCGACCGCCACGCCGAGCAGGACCCGGGCCGCGTGGTGCGGGCGGGCCGTGGCGCGCGACGGACGCCGGGCGCTGCGGGAGGAGCTGCGGGTGGCGTTCACGCGCCCCACCGTACCCAGCCCGGCGAACGAGCCCGGACGGCCGTCGGGAGTCGACCACAGGCGGAACCGCCCGCCCACAGCCCGGACGGGGGGCTACCGGCCGGGGACGACGGCCCGTGGGATGGGCGCATGGACACGCCGCTGCTCGCCACCCGCCCCGCCGACCTCCTCGCCTACGTGCCGTACCGGCTCGGCTACCGCCCGCACGACAGCGTGGTCGCCCTGAGCCTGAGGGCGCCCCGCGGAGCCGTGGGGCTCGTCGTGCGTTCGGACCTCGCCGACCTCCTCTCCGACCAGGGCGGCGCCGCGCTCGCCCGGGCCGTGGCCACCCACGTGCTGCGCGACGACCCGCGCGACGTCGTCCTCGTCGCGTACGGGGAGGACGAGGACGCCGCGCTGCGCGGCGCTCGCGTGCTCGCCGACGCGCTCGCGGAGGTCGGGCCGGACGTCCCCGTGGCCGCCCGCTGGCACGTCACCTCGACCGGCTACCGCGGCCTCGGCTGCGACGACCCGGGATGCTGCCCGCCCTCGGGACACTCGCTGGCCGACCTCGAGGCCAGCCCGGTCGCGGCCGGCCTCGTGTACGCCGGGGTGGGCCTCGCCTCCTCGCGCGAGGAGGCGTACGCGCTCGCCCCCGCGGCGCCCGCGCGCCGCGCTGCCGCTCTGCGTGCCGCCCGTCGTTGGGCCCGACGCCGCGACGAGCTCGGCGTCCGCGCGTGGCGTCGCGCGTCCCTGCGGGCGTGGCGCGACGTCCACGCTGCCGTCGCCGCGACCGACCCACGTTCGCTCGAGCGCGAGGTCGCCGGGCAGACCGCCGCACCCCAGCGCCTCGTCGCCGAGCCCCCCGCCGCCCGGCCCCCCGCGGCCAGGCCCTCGGCCCGGCCGTCGGCCGCCCGGGTCGCCGCCGCCTGCATCGGCCGGGTGGCCGCGGCGCTCACGGACCCCATCGTGCGTGACGCGGTGCTCCTCACCGTCCTGCCGACCGGCGACCCCGGCCTGCCCGACCGGATGCTCGACGCCGCGTCGACCGGCGTCGGGCTCGAGGCGCTCGAAGCCGCGGCCGACGCCGTGTGCCTGCTCGTCGACCCCGGGCGCGGCGTGGCGCCCGACCCCGACGACGTCCGCGTCGCGCGGGCCGTCGCCGAGCTCGTCGCCGGCCACGCCCGCGGGGACGGGCACGCCTACGCGCTGGGCCTCGCGGCGGCGCTCGCGTGGTGGGCGGGCGACGGCGGCCTCGCCGGCGCCCGTGCCGACCGTGCGCTCGAGGTCGGTCCCGACCACGGGCTCGCGCGCCTCGTCGCCGACGCGCTGGACCGCGGCGTCGGACCCGGCTGGGCCCGGGCGGACCACATGAGCGTCCGGTAGCGTCTACTCGTCGGAACCGCAGACGGAGGAACGCATGCCAGTGGTCGTCGGAGTGCTCTCCACGCCGGAAGGGACGCGCGCGCTCGACGCCGCCGTCACCGAGGCCGCCCGCCGGGCGACGGTCCTGGTGCTCGTCCCCGGTCGGCCGGAGGAGTCCGCCGACCCGGCGCTCGCAGCGGCCGAGGCGGCGGGCGTCGACGCCCGGCTCGCCCCGCCGAGCGAGGAGAGCGAGTTCGCGGCGCGCCTCGTCGAGGCCGCGCAGCGCACGGACGCGGACGTCGTCGTGATCGGGCTGCGCCGGCGCAGCCCGGTCGGCAAGCTGATCCTCGGGGCGGGGGCGCAACGGATCCTGCTCGACGCTCCGTGCCCGGTGCTCGCCGTCAAGCCGGCGTCCTGACCCCGCCGGAGGACGCGACCGGGGCCGCCCAGGGATGCGATCCGGACGAGGCGGGGGAGCGGGGGGCGAGATCCGCGGAATACCTGGGGTCGACGGTGCGTTGTGGCCCTCAGATCCACCCGAGATCCCACCCTCCCGAGGCCGTTCGACGAGCCCCGGGCACGTCACCGGCCGGTACAATGGTAAGTACGCCGGCACGTCCGACCGGTGACTCGCCGTCTGTCCCCCGCCAGCCGAAAGGTCGTTCGTGGCGCCCCTCATCTCTGACAACACCCTCCCGCGCGAGTTCGAGCACTCCGCCCTGCAGGACCTCCTCCGTCGTGGAGCGGCCTCGGGCAAGGTCGACGCCCAGAGCGTCCGTGCAGCCTGCGACGAGGCGGGCGTGCAGGACGCGAAGCGGCTCAAGGCCGTGATGCGCGCCCTGGCGGGCGCCGGCGTCCAGGTCGAGCTGGGCTCGGTCAAGGTCGCCGCCGCCTCGAGCCCGTCGTCCACGACGACGGCCCGCGCGACGTCCCGCACCAAGGCCGCGGGCACGACCGCGACGAAGTCCCGCACGTCGACGACGCCCACCGAGGCGTCCGACGAGGCCGAGTCTCCGGCTGAGGCAGGCGCCGCGAAGCCGGCGTCGAGCTCGACCCGGTCCACCGCGGCCTCCCGCTCGCGCACCGCGACCAAGGCGGGCACCGCCGCGGCCGCCAAGAAGACCACCACGAGGTCCCGCGCCGCCGCGAAGGCGGCGAGCGAGGCCGAGGACGAGTCCACGGACGTCGACGAGACCGAGGCGGCCGGCGAGGAGACCGCTGCCGGCGCGGCCAAGAAGGGCGAGACCTCCGAGAACGAGGACTCCGGCTTCGTCTACTCCGACGCGGACGAGGACGACGCCCCGGTCCAGCAGGTCGTGACCGCCGGCGCCACCGCCGACCCGGTCAAGGACTACCTCAAGCAGATCGGCAAGGTCGCGCTCCTCAACGCCGAGCAGGAGGTGGACCTCGCCAAGCGGATCGAGGCCGGCCTGTTCGCCGAGGAGAAGTTCGCCAAGGAGTACCCCGGCTACGACCGTGCCAAGGCCGACGCCACGACGCGCCAGCTCGTGCGTGAGCTCCAGTGGATCGCGGCCGACGGCAAGCGCGCCAAGAACCACCTGCTCGAGGCGAACCTGCGCCTCGTCGTCTCGCTCGCCAAGCGGTACACGGGTCGCGGCATGCTGTTCCTGGACCTGATCCAGGAGGGCAACCTCGGTCTGATCCGTGCCGTCGAGAAGTTCGACTACACCAAGGGCTACAAGTTCTCGACGTACGCCACCTGGTGGATCCGTCAGGCGATCACCCGCGCGATGGCCGACCAGGCCCGCACCATCCGCATCCCGGTGCACAT
>Ga0164241_10003353_pt1 | contig 16263 bp, 14 predicted proteins | sample OricomyardsoilBY_FD_108780 | JGI IMG/M metagenome (GOLD analysis project Ga0164241, IMG submission 108780) | Backyard soil microbial communities from Emeryville, California, USA - Original compost - Back yard soil (BY) | ecosystem: Environmental > Terrestrial > Soil > Unclassified | place: USA... | reverse complement strand
GTCGTGCTGCCCGAAATCGTCGCCGGTCATCTTGCCCGAGCTGTCGGGTTGGTGTGAGCAGCTCCAATCCGTGGTGCGTCGGCTCGCCGACGACAGCGCAAGGTCGGTGGATCTGGGGCCGGGCGCGCGCAGCTTCGATCGCGCCGTCGGCTGCCTGTATGCCGGGCGGGTCAAACATGGCTATGGCTATTCTGCCGCACCGTCTCCGGCGAGTCGCGCCGTCTTCCAGCAGTTCCTGAGCCGCGCCGCAGTCGCCAGCACGAAACGCTGACCTTGCTCCGTGTGGGGCGCTACGCTCGGCGCGATGGCCCGCATCGTCGTGCTCGACGGCTACACGGTCAACCCCGGGGATCTCGGGTGGCAAGCGCTCGCGGCGCTCGGCGAGCTCGTCGTCCACGACCGCACGCCCGATGAGCTGGTCGTCGACCGCGCGCGCGGCGCCGCGATCCTCGTCACGAACAAGACGCGCATCGACGCTCGGGCGCTCGAGGCGTTGCCGGAGCTCAGGGGGATCAGCGTGCTCGCGACGGGCGTGGACGTCGTCGATACACGTGCCGCTCGCGCGCGAGGCGTCGCCGTGAGTAACGTGCCCGCGTACTCGACCGCGAGCGTTGCGCAGCACACCATCGCGCTCCTGCTCGAGCTCGCGTCGCACGTCGGTCTGCACGCCGCGGCGGTTCGGGCGGGGGAGTGGTCACAAAATCCCGACTTTTCTTTCTGGAAAGCGCCGCTCCGCGAGCTGGACGGGCAGACCTTCGGCATCGTCGGGTTCGGCGCGATTGGCCAGCGCGTCGCCAAGCTGGCGCTCGCGCTCGGCATGCAGGTGCTCGCGACGCCGTCACGTCGGCTCGCCACCCCGCCCGCGGGTGTCCGTTACGCCGAGCTCGACGAGCTCTTCGGTGAGGCGGACGTGCTCTCCCTGCATTGTCCGCTCACCGACGCCACGCGCCGCCTCGTGCGGCGGGAGCGACTGCTCGCGATGCGGCCCCACGCGCTGCTGCTCAACACGTCCCGGGGTGCGCTCGTCGACGAAAAGGAGCTTGCGACGGCGCTGGTCGAGGGCGTGATTGCCGGCGCCGCGCTCGATGCGCTCGATGTCGAGCCGCCGCCTGCCGACCATCCGCTCCTCCGCGCGCCGCGTTGCATCATCACGCCCCACCACGCCTGGACGACCCGCGCCGCGCGCGAGCGGCTCCTCGCCGTGACGGTCGAGAACGTCGCGCGGCTGCTCGCCGGCCACCCGCAAAACGTCGTGAATGGCTGAGCCGGACGCGCCGTCGTCCCTCCGGCCCGTTTCCGCGGCGGCCCATTACGTCATCACTCGCACCGTGCTCGTGCGTGGTCTGGGCTTTCTCTACGTGGTCGCGTTCGCGATCCTGGTGCGGCAGCTCCTGCCGCTCATCGGCTCGCGGGGTCTCTTGCCCGTGGCGCCGTATCTGGAGCGCGTCTGGCAGCACTTCGACGGCTCGCCGGCTTGGCTGAAGGTCCCGACGCTGTTTTGGCTCGGTTGCTCCGATCGGACGCTCGTCCTCGCCGCGTGGCTCGGTGTCGTGCTCGGTGCGCTCGTCCTCGGCGGCGTCGCCAACGTGCCCATCCTCGTCGCACTCTGGGCGCTCTACTTGTCGTTCGTGCACGTGGGGCAGGTTTTCTACGGCTACGGCTGGGACATCCTGCTCTGTGAGGCGGGATTTTTGGGGGTGTTCCTGGTGCCGCTCTGGCGGCCCGGGCTCCTGCAGCGCGCGGAGCCGCCGCCGTTCGTCGTCATCGTGCTCTTCCGCTGGCTCACCTTTCGGCTCATGTTCGGCGCGGGGCTCATCAAGCTGCGTGGCGACGAGTGCTGGCGCGAGCTCCGCTGTCTCGATTTCCACTACGAGACGCAGCCCAATCCCGGACCCTTGAGCCCGCTTTTTCACGGGATGCCGCGCTGGACTCACACGGCGGGCGTACTCTTCAACCACTTCGCCGAGCTCGTCGCGCCGTTCGGCGTGTTCGGGCCGCGCAAGCTGCGGATCGCCGCCGGTGTGGTCATCGTCGCATTCCAGACGCTGCTCATCCTGAGTGGGAACCTGTCGTTCTTGAATTGGCTGTCGATCCTGGTGGCGCTCGCCTGCTTCGACGACGGCGTGTTTCGGCGGCTTTTGCCGCGGCGCCAGCGTGAACGCGTGGCACGCGTCGCCAGGGACCTCCTGCCGGCGTCGCGCGCTCGTCGCGTCGCGAACTGGAGCATCGCAATCCTCGTGGGCGTGCTCAGCCTCGGCCCGGTGACGAACCTGCTGTCGGACCGCCAGCGCATGAACGACTCCTTCAATCCATTCGAGTTCGTCAACACGTACGGCGCTTTCGGGAGCGTCGAGCGCGTCCGGCACGAGGTCATCCTCGAGGGCACGCTCGGCGACGCGCGAGCGCCCGACGCTGTCTGGCAGGAGTACGAATTCCCGTGCAAGCCCGGTGACGTTCGCCGTTCACCCTGCCTGGTCACGCCCTATCACTACCGGCTCGACTGGCAGCTGTGGTTCGCCGGCCTGTCGAGCTTCCAGCGCGAGCCTTGGATCGTTCATCTTGCGTACCAGCTCCTGCGCGGTGACCCGCTCCCCAAGCGTTTGCTGGCGCGCGATCCCTTTCCGGAGCGGCCGCCGCGGTACGTCCGCGCGCGTCTCTATCGCTATCGGTTCGCGGACGCGCCCGGCCGAGTGTGGGACCGGGAGCTCGAGGACGAGTACTTGATGCCGCTGTCCCTCGAGCATCGGGAATTTCGAGCGTTCCTCGCGGCGTATGGCTGGCTCGACGCACCGCGTGAAGTGCCGCGGCTCGATGCGGAACCACGGGCGACCCCAGTTCCGCCCTGACCACAACGGATAGCCGCTGCACACGGCATGGCGCCATCGACCCGAACGGACGGCACGCTCACGCGAGCTGACGCGGTGCGCTACCGCGTTCGGCGGCGCGACGACGGCGGCGAAGCTCATCGGCGGCGAGCATCGGCGCCAAGAGGACACCACCGGGTGCCACCACCACGGCTGTCCAGAGCAGGAACCTCCAAAACGTCGGCATCGCTACGAACAAGTACGTATGCAGTGGGCATGCCAGTTTCTTGACTTCCGTCGAGCTCAGATTTCTCCGCTAAACAACGACATGTCTCGTGTGCGCGCGGGGCACGCGCCGTGATCGCGGTGTCACGGTGACGGCACGCTGTGTCGGGCGTGACACCCAGGGGTGACGATCGTCGGGACGAGGTTCGTTTCGGTGCGCCGCTCGGGCGGTCAACTCGAGCAGTCGACGTTCGTTCGTTGGCGAGGAAGATGATCGGATCCGGCTGCGTAGGCCACGAAGCATTGCGTCGGTGGGTCGGGAGTGGGACGGTGCCGGCTCGGTCGTGCCCAAACTTGCTGAATCGTCCGCGTTGGCCGTGCTTCGCATCGCGACCGGCCTGCTCGTGTTTCCTCACGGTGTCCGAAAGCTCATCGCGGGGCCGGTCGCGGCCATCGGCAAGTCACTGGTGGCGCACGGTTTTCCGGCTTGGTTTGCGTACCTGGTGACGGCCGGCGAGCTCTGCGGCCTGCTGCTCGCACTTGGCCTCTACGTTCGGTACTCGGCCGCGGCGGTCGCTCTCACGCTGTGGGGTATCGTCGTGTTCGTGCAGGCGTCGCTCTTGCGCGACTGGGGGACCGGTCGCGGCGTTGCGCTCGAGTATCCAGTGCTGCTCGCCCTTACCGCGACACTGTTCGTTCTCGTGCCGCCCACGCGATGGTCGCTCGGCCGGCGTCGCTGACGGTTTGACGGAGCAGAGCGGCCCGCCTGCGGTCCTGCCGGCTTCCGACTACGGCGAGAGGTTGATGCCGGCGCCGAGAGCAAGGCTCACGACCAGCATTCCGATGAGCAGCGCGAGCCCACCGAGCCCGACGGTCACCAGGAGCTGGAGCGCGTTGAACCCCGGCTTTTCGGGCGCTTCGTAGACGCCCGGGGCGTCGGCGGGGCCGGTCTTCGCGCGGGTCAGGCGCAGGAGGCGCTTGGCGGCGTGGCCGGGCCCGGCGTCGTCCGCCTCCGGCGCGGCTTGAAGGGCCCGGCGCTCGTCCGAAGCGCCGTGGAAGAAGAGCCACCAGACGGCGGGCTCGGGCGTATGACGCAGTGCGCGCGCGACGCTCTGGTGCGGCACGACGCAGCTTGCACGACAATAACGGCACGTGTGAACCGTGCCGCGCTCGACGAGCTCGAGCGGCGCGCCGCACGACGGGCAGGCGAGTGAAACGACGCCGGCGGCGGTCGCCGCGGCGCGGGCCTTCGGCCGATCGCTCCGGAGCTCCTCGGACACGGCAGCGGTGAGCGAGGGCAGCAGCGCTCGAGCGGCGTCGGCGAGCGCGTGAACGGCCCGGTCGCCGCAGCGGGGGCAATGGGTTTCGGCCGCTCCGGGGCGAGGCACCGAGATGGCGAGCGGCTCGCGGCAGCGCCCGCACACCGGGTGGCCGGGCGCCGCGTCGATCGCGAGCGCGTCGAACGTCGCGTGTTCGAACGTGCGCGTGACGCCGGTCGTCACGTGGGGGTTCTCCGAGCCGATCCACAAGACCGGGTGCGGGTTGCGCCCTTCCGGCGCCGGACCGGCCAGATCGCCTACCCCGTGGGCGAACGCGAGCGCGTCCCGCCACAGGTCGATGTCGAAGCGCTGGCGTAGCCCGCAGTGCGCGCACTCCACGGCGCCGTCGGCGTCGAGGCAATCGAGTGGCGCGAGGAAGCGGCACGAGTTGCAAGTGAAGCCACAGCGGACGGCCACCCACGTGTGGTCGGGTGGCTGCGCTGGTGCGGGTGCCCGCACTTTCTCGAGCGCTTGCCGGCAAACCGCGCAGGTGTGGCCCTGAAGAGGAGCGATGATGCCGCACTCCCGGCAGATCCAGATGCTGACGCCCGGCGCCCCGGCCGCGTACCCGGGCGCGCCCGCCGCCGCGCCGAAACCCGACGGGAAGCCCTGCATCCGCGCGAGCGTATCCGAAGCGGGCGACCCGGTGGGGACGATTCGCCCGGCTTTTGGCGTCGAAGCGGCGCCCGGGATCCGTGTACGCTCGGGGCTTCGCCCATGGATTTCGTGAGCGTCGGCCAGCATGCGGAGGGGTTCATCGCCATCGGCCAGCACGCGCGTGGCGTCATCGCGTTCGGCCAGATCGCGACCGGCGTGATCGCGGTCGGCCAGGTGGCGCGCGGCTGCTTCACGCTCGGCCAAGTGGCGCTCGGCTTCACGGGCTGGGGGCAGCTCGGGTTCGGCGTGCTCCACGCCGTCGGCATGTTGGGAGCCGGAGGGCGCGGCTTTGGCATCGTTGTGCGACTCACGCCGGGGGTCGGCCGCGCGCGCGTCGCCCCGGAGACGATCTCGCTCGATCGCTGCCGTGCAGGCGAAGCGGGTTGGGTGAATGTCGAGCTCTTTACCGATGGGCATGGGCTCGGGTTGGCGAGCGGCGGACAGCGCTTGCCCGTGAAGCTCGACCGTCGACTTCAGCGCGACGCGGGCGTGCTCACCGCGCATGGGCCGCGGCAGGTCTGGGCGTTCATCGCGATGCGCAGCGGCATCCCCGTCTGCGAGCGCATCCTGCACGCGCCCCCGCGTCCCTACGAAAAGCCCGGATTTTACGGCCTGGCGGCCATCCAGTTTGCCGGCCTCGTCGCGCTCGCCACCGCGTGGTGGGTCTTCGCGGGGCGTGACGTGCTCGGGATCCTCGATCAGTACGTTGCGTTTTAGGATTCGTTCCGCACGAGCACCCACAAGGACAGGCCCGTCGTTGCCTGGATGGGCACCGGCTCGAGCCCGAGCGCGACCGCCCAAGCGGGTAGCCGTGGACGCGCGAGGAGCGCTCGGTGATAGCCAGGGAGCCGATCGGCGACGGCCGCGCGCACGAACTCCGCGGTCGTCTGGTCTCTCTGGCGAGCGGCGACGATCTCGGACAGCGGTCGGGCCGGATCGGCGCCGCGTGCCCAGTACGCGTTCGCGAAGCCCTCGGACAAGACGAGCACGTCCGGGCGGCGGGTCGCGACGTCGGCGATGGGCGCCTGAAGCTCGACGGCTCCGACGAGCGGATTGCGGCCGCGCGGCGGCTCCGGGCCGACGCGCGTCACGCGGTACGGGGACGAGCCTGAGACGTCGAAGTGCGGTTGATACACGAGCAAGCCGTACGTCTCCACGCGCGAGCCCGGGCGTTGCCGCGCGAGGAACGCCGTCACCTCGCGGCGTGCGTCACCGAGCTGCGTGAGGTGAACGGCGAAGCTCGCGAGCGCCGACCAGGTGACGGCGGCCGCCACCAAGCCTCGGCCCACGCGTTCGCTGCCCGCGCGGCCGGCGAGCGAGATGACGGTCGCCGCCGCGACGCCCGCGTAAGCCGACAAGAAGCAGCCGAACGGCAGCAGGAAACGGTGCTCGGCGCGCCCCACGGCCAGCGTGAAAAAGACGAAGCTGCTCGCTCCCGCGACGAGCGGCAACGCCCGTGGCGCGCGTCCCTCGAGCACGCTGGCTCCGGGTTTGCGGCCGAGCGCGACGGCGACGCCCGCGAGCGACAGCACGAAAATGGGCAACGGCCACCAGGCGTGGCTCGCGGCCGCGCAGGCGTCGTGCACGTTGGCGGCCAGTCCCGAGAGGTCTTTCGAGTACGCCCGCCACGCTTGGCTCGCAGGACCACGGAGCTCGTCGAGGCGCCGCAAGAATCCGCGAGGATTCAAGAGCGCACCGCTGAGGACGCCGTACGCGAGGGCGCTCAGGGCGGCCGAGCGCGCGAGCCGTCGCAGGTCGTCGCGCGAAAAGCGCCGCTCTCGCACGAACGGCACGAGCACGAGGTAGCCCGGCGCGACGAGCAAGAAGCTCGCATAGGCCTGGTCCTTCGTGGCGACGGCGGCGGCCGCGAACAAGCCGAAGCGAGTGGTCGCGCTCGCGTCCGCTCCCTCGAGCACGTCGAGCACGGCGTCGAGCGCGAGCAGCGTCCACATGAGGTACGGCACGTCGAGGTTCGAAACGCGGCCGTAGAACGCGAACGTCAGGTTCGTCGCCGCGAAGAGCGCCGCGCAGCGCGCCTCACGCACGCCGAACGTCCGCCGCACGAGGCGCGCGAGGGCGAGCAGAGCGAGCGTCGCCATCGCCGTCGCCGTGAGCTTCGCGATCAGCGAAATGGCCGTCATGGTCGGCACGGCAAGCACGCGCGCTTGGATGGCCGGCCCCGTGAGCGGTCCGGCCAGCACGGCGACGAGCAGCACGGGCAGGCTCGGCACGGCGAGCAAGAGGTAGTGGAGGAGCGGGTAGCGGTGGGCGGCGCCGGGCGTCAGGTTGTGCGCGAGCCCCCCGAAGATATCGCGTGGGGCGACGCCGTCGTTTTCCCAGCCGTGCGACCCGGGCAGGTCCCAGCCGAGCGTGACCAGCTCCGAAGCCGCGAAGGCCAGCGCGATCGCGAGCACGAGGCGATCCTCGGCGAGCAGCCGGCCGAAAGGACGAGCGAGCCACGACCGGAGACGACGGGCGCGCGACACGCGGCGCACGGTTACCACGGGATCCGACGGGGCCGAAGCTTTCGCGCTATCGTCCGCGGTCGTGAGCCAAGCGACGCGGCCGCTCGTCACCGTCGATGCGCGCATGCTGCTCGCGACGGGCATCGGGACGTACCTGCGGGCCCTGTTACCGCGCGTCGTCGAGCGCCTGCCCGAGGCGCGCTTTTGTCTGCTCGGCGACCCCGCGGCGCTCGCGGCCGCCGCGCCCGGCGTCGAGGACGAACGGCTCGCCGTGCGGAGCTTGCGCGCCGGGGTCTACGCGGCGAGCGAGCAGCCGGCTCTGCTCGCTCGAACGCCGCGGGACACGCGCGTTTTCTGGGCGCCGCACGTGAACGCGCCACTCGTAGGACCGGGGCGCCTGCTCGTGACCGCGCACGACGCGTTCTACGCGAACCCGCCGCGCGGCGCCGAACCGCGCTGGGACAAGCGCCTTTACCTCGAGCTCATGCTGCGCGGCATTCGGCGCCGCGCGAGCGCCATTCTCTGCGATTCCGCGTTCACGCAGGGCGAGCTCGAACGCTTGCTTGGACCGTTTCGCTGCCCGCTCCACGCCGTGACGATTGGCATCGAGCCGGCTTGGTTCGAGCGTCCCGCGGAGCCGCGGCCACACCCGGCGCCTTACCTCGTGTACGTCGGCAATCTCAAGCCGCACAAGAATCTGCCGCGCACGCTCGCGGCGTTCGCGGCCGTCGCCGAGCGCGTGCCGCACGATTTCCTGCTGCTAGGTCCCGGCGATCCGAGCCTGTTGCGCGCGGCCGTCGCGCCGAACGTCGCCGAGCGGGTTCATTTTCTCGGCGTCGTGAGTGACGAGCGCCTCAAGCTCACGCTCGCTCATGCCGACGGTCTCGTGCTCGCGTCCCTTTACGAGGGGTTCGGCTTGCCCCCGCTCGAAGCGATGGCGCTCGGCGTTCCGTCGCTCGTTTCCCGCGCGGCTTCGCTGCCCGAAGTGTGCGGCGACGCGGCCGTCTACTGCGACCCCGAGTCCGTCGCCGACATCGCGCGCGGTTTGCTCGAGCTTCTCACCGACGAGCGGCTCCGTGCGGCGCTCGTCGAGCGCGGCTTCGCGCAGGCACGCCGCTTCGACTGGGAGCGCTGCGCCGATGACACGAGCGCCGTGCTCCGAAGCCTATTGTGACGCGCGGCTCGCGCTCGAGGTGGAACGGCGCGCCCCTTTGCCATTGCGGTGTGACCCAGTGGCCGCCTTCAAAAATCCCTACGCCCCCATGGCTTCCAAGGTGCGCGCCGTGACGCTGTCCCAATTCAGGCTGGCCAGCACGCGTTCGCGCCCGCGCCGTCCGAGCTCAGCCGCTCGCGCGCGATCGAGCAAGAGGTCGGCGAGCGCCGCGGCGAGGGCCTCGTCGTCGCCCGGTGGTACGAGAACGCCGGAGACGCCGTCGGCGACCGCGTCGGGCACGCCCCCGTCGCGCGCGGCGACGACCGGTCGCTCGCACGCGCCCGCTTCGAGATAGACGATGCCGAAACCTTCGACGTCGGGCGGCACGCTGCGTGACGGCATCACGAACACGTCGGCCAAGGAGTACCAGCGCGGTAGCTCGGCGTCCGCGACGGGCCCGGCAAAATGGACCGCGTGCGCGCACGAACGAGCGAGCGACTCGAGGCGAGCGCGATCGGGGCCGTCCCCGGCGATGACGTAGGCGGCGTTCGGCACGCGCTCGAGCACGCGCGGCAGCGCTCGCAGCACGCTGTCGATGCCCTTGCGTTCGACCAGGCGAGCGATCGTCAGCAGCACGGGGCGTCCGCCGAGTCCAAGGCGCTCGCGGAGCGCGCCGGCGTCGGTGGGACGGAAGCGGTCGGTATCGGTGCCGTAGCGCGTGACGCTGATGCGCGCCGCGTCGACGCCGAGCTCGCGCGCGCGGCCGGCCGTGTAGTCGCTGCCGGCCAGGATGCGGTCGGCCGCCGTGAGGGCCTTGCGGCGCACGGTGTCGTAGGCGCGCTGGGCGAAGGGCGCGGCGCGCCACGGTGCGAGCAAGAGCTCGCGGCCGTGGACGGCGATGGTCACCGTGTCGAGGCGGCCGAGAGCACGCAGCGCGAGGGAGGCGGGCGCCGTGCTCCATTGTGCGTGCAAGGCGTGCTCGAACCCCTCGTCGAGCACGAGGCGAGCGAGCGCGGGGACGCAGGCCGCCACGAGCGTGTCCGCGCTGCCGTGGCGGAGCACGCGGTAGCCGAGGCGCGCGTCTTCTTCGGCGGCGCCGGGCGCGTTCGGCGCCACGACAGCGAACGCCTCGCAGCGGCGCGCCAGGCGGCTCGCGAGCTCGACGGCGTAGGTCTGGATGCCGCCGCGGCGAGGCGGAAAATCCTGCGTCACGAACACGAGCCGCATGCGGCTGACGATAGTACGACGGCGGCGGCTACCCCTAAGCTGTGATACCAGGAGGGCCCTGATGCCCTCGCCCCAGGTGCGGTTCCTCCATCGAGCGCTCGATGTGGTGGGCGGCGCCGAAATCTTGCTGGCCGATCAAGCCGGCTTTTTCCGGCGTGCCGGCGCCGAGGTGCGGGTCCGGACGCTCGTCTACGATCCTGTCGCGTGGGACGACCGGCTCGGCGGCGTGCCCGTCGATGCCTGGTTCCGCGCCGCGCACGACGGGCCGCGCCCCCGTCTCACGCGAACGCTCGGCCGGCGCCGGCTCGGCTGGCTGCTGCGGGATCTCGAAGCCGCCGACGTGAGCATCGCGCTCGGCTACCCACTGAGCGCGGCGCTCGGCGCGGCCAAGAGCCGCGGCGCGCGGATCTGGCACTGCCTGGAGGCGCCCCGCTGGCTGCATCCCGAGGCGTCGAACCCGTACCTGGCGGAACACCACGCGCGCGCTCCGCTGCGTCACGGGCCGCACCATTATCGCACCTCGCTCGCGAGCCCGGTGGGGGCGCTGCCGTTCATCGGCCGGCGCCGCCCGAGTCGCGTTGCCGAAGACCGGCGCGGCGTGCTCGGGCTCACGGCCGTCTGGGCGCTCAGCGAATACACGCGCGACAGCGTGCTCCGCATCTATCCGACCGTCACGGCCGAGGTGCTGCACCCGATCGTCCGGTTCCCCGAGGGTGTGCAGGGGAAGGCGCCCATCGCGCGCGACGGCTTGCGCGTGCTCGCGGTGACGCGACTCGAGTGGGTGAAAAACCTGGACACGCTGCTCGAGGGTTTCGCGCGCTTCCGCCAGCGCAGCGATCCCCACGCGAAGCTCCACGTCGTCGGCACCGGCTCGGCGCTGCCCGCCTTGAACGAGCTCGCGCTCGCGCTCGGGCTCGGAAATTCGGTCACTTTTCACGGTTTTCTCGGCGAGCGCGAGCTCGGCGAGCTCTCGGCACGCTGCGATGTCTTCGCGTGCGTGCCGCTCGACGAGCCGTTCGGGCTCGTGTTCCCGGAAGCGATCGCGCGCGGCCTGCTCGCGCTGGGTCCGGATCACGGCGGTCCCGCGGAGATCCTCGATCACGGTAAGTACGGGGAGCTCGTCGATCCGCTCGAGCCTGACTCGATCGCGGGCGGACTCGCGCGGCTCAGGCGCCTCACGGATGCCGAGGTCACGCAGCGTCGCCTCGCCGCCGACGCGGCGTGCCGGAACCGCTACAGCGCCGAGGTCGTCGGAGCCCGCATGCTCTCGCTGCTCGAGAACGTCGGCGTCGAGCTCTCGGAGGTCCCATGAGCACCCGCGAAAAGCTCACGATCGTCTGTCTTTCGTCGCAGCCGTGGCAAGACGGCATGTGGACGAACAAGCAGCACATCATGAGCCGGCTCGCGCGCGAGCACCGCGTTTATTACGTGAATTTCGGGCCGAATCCGCTGCCGGAGCTGCTCCGCAAGAAGGCGCAACGCGGCGGCCTGCCTTGGTCACCGGCCGCCGCCGTGCTCGAGCCGGCGACGGAGGAGCAGTCGGGCGTCACGGTGCTCGACTTCCTCTCGCCGCGCGCTTTCGTGCGCAAAAGGCCGGCGAGCCACCCCTGGTCGATTCAAGCCAATTTCGACCTGCGACTGAAGCTCCTCGCGCGTTACCTCGAGCGGAACGGCCTGCGCGACGCCGTGCTGTGGGTGTACCACCCGGGCTACGGCGCGCGGGTCGCCGAGCTCCCGCATGCGCTGCTCGTGTACGACTGCGTGGACGAGTATGCGGAGTTTCCGACCTACAAGCCCGACCCGGGTTGGCTTTACGAGCGAGAAGCAGCCCTGTGTCGCGTGGCGGACGTGATCACGACGACGAGCGCCGGCCTCCACGCGAAGAAGCTCCCGTATAACCCGACGCACACGCACCTCGTCCACAACGTCGGGGATTTCGAGCACTTCAGCCGCGCGCGCGCCGCCGAAACGCGCGTCCCCGACGACCTGGCACGGCTGCCGCGGCCCGTCGTCGGCTTTTTGGGCGCCGTGAGCGACTACAAGCTGCACGCCGGCTGGCTCACCGAGCTCGCGCGTCGGCACCGCGACTACAGCATCGCGCTCATCGGTCCCGTGGGCGTCGGCGATCCGACGACCGACGTGACCGCGCTCGGGGCCGAGCCGAACGTGCACCTGCTCGGGCACCGGAGCTACGAGCTGCTCCCGGCCTACGTGAAGGGCTTCGACGTGAGCGTCATCCCGTACCGCATCAACGAGTACACGGCGTACTCTTTCCCCATCAAATTCTTCGAGCTTTTGGCGAGCGGGAAGCCGCTCGTCATCAGCGAGTTGCCAGCCCTCGCGGACTACTACGAGCGCGTGCGCGTCGCGCGGGACGCCGCTGAGTTCGTGAGCGCGTGCGAGGCGGCCCTCGCGGACCCCGCAGCGGGCCGTGAGGCACGCCTCGCGCTCGCCGCGGAAAATACCTGGGAGGATCGCGTGGAGCGCATCATGGTCCACGTGCGCCGCGCGCTCGCCGAGAAGGGTGCACGGGCCCCCGAGGCCCGCGGATGAACGAGCCCGCGGCGGACGCGCCGAAACCCACGCCGAGCGCTCCGCGTGCCACCGATCCGGCGCGCCAAGCGAGCGCGCTCGTCGTCGGCTCGACGCTCGCGACCATCGCCGCTGCGCTCACGCCGCTGCTCGTCGTGCGGCTCATCGGCAAGACTGACGTCGCGCGGCTGCTCTCGGTGACGCTCGTCTACGAGACGCTCGCGATGCTGCTCAGCACGGGCTTCCCGTACACGCTGCTCTACGAGCTCAGCAATCGCGAGCCTCCGGAGCGGGCGGCGATCGCCCGGCGCACGTTCGGCGTCGCGGCGTGTCTCGGCGTCGTCGGCGCGCTCGTCGTCGCGCTCGTCGCGGGCGTCGTCGCGCTTTTGCCGTTCGGCTGGGCCACGGCGCCGACGTTCACGAAACAGCTGCATTTGTTGCTGATTTTCGCGCCGTCGCTGATCGCGGACCTGCCGTTCCGGCTGCTGCCGAACCTGCTCGTCGCCGAGCGGCGCGCGCAGCGCTCGGCCGTGCTCCAGGTCGTGCGCACGATCTTGCTCACGCTCGCGACGCTCGTGCCGCTCGCCTCGGAGGCCAACGTCGATCTCGTGATTCAAAGCTCGGCGGTCGTGCGCTGGGGGTTCGGGCTCTGCGTGCTGTGGGAGCTCCGGCGCCTCTACGGGCCCGTGGCGCGCGTCCCGTCGCCGCTCACCGTGGGCGCCCTGTTCGCCGTGGCGGTGCCGATTGGGGCGACCGAGGTGCTCGGTCAACTCAACGCACAGCTCGATCGCTGGCTCGTGCTGCTCGTGCTGCCCGCGACGCGCCTGGCCGATTACCAGGCGGGCGCGTGGCAGGTGCCGGTGATCACGACGATCGCTTACTCCGTGGGGGCGGCCTACACGCCGAACTTGGTCGAGCGTTTCCAGCAGGGTGATCCGCGCGGGGCCCTGGATATTTGGCGAAAAAACGTGCAAAAGGTCGCGCTCATCGTCGTGCCGGTCACGATGGCGCTCGTCGTCGGCGCCGAGGAGCTCATGAGCGTGCTCTTCACACGTGCTTACGTCGATGCCGCGGCGATTTTCCGGTTCTACTCGCCGCTCACCTTTTTGCGGGTGGCCGCGTACGGGCCCGTGATCGTTGCGGCGGGACGGCCGGGGCTTTCGCTGAAGGCGGCGGCGTTCGGCTTATTTTGGAACGCGCTCTTGAGCGTGCCGCTCGTGTTCAGCATGGGGTTTCTGGGACCGGCGCTCGGCACCGGGCTCGCCTTCGTGCTGCACGTGGCGACGTACGTCGTGTTCATCGGCGTCGCGACGCGCGTCCCCGTCAGGGAAATTTTCCCGCTCGCGGCGTACCTGCGCGTGTTCGCCGTGGCGACGGTCGCGGGCGTCGCGGGCTGGGGCGTGAAGCGAGCGCTGGCGCTGCCGGCGCTGCCGCTCTTGTTGCTCGAGGTGGGCGCCGTGCTCGCCGTCTACACGGCGCTCGGCCTCGCCACGGGCCTGCTTTCTCGCGCTGATCTTGCGTTCATCGCGAGCATGTGGCGTCGCAAGAAACCGGCTCCAGCCTGAGCGACGCCGTTACGGCAAGCGTCGCGCGCGCACCCAGACGTCCAGGCATTGCCGGCCCGCCGGCGTCCCGCGCCGGCCGAGCACTCCGCGCTGGGGCGGCGGGAACATCGGGTACGCCTTCACGGTCACGACGCCGAAGCCCGTGGCGTCGAGCACGCGCCGCAGGAGGCGCTCGTTGGCGAAGCTCAGGTGATCGGGTAGGTCGAGCGACACTGGGATCTCGCTGCGCTCGAGCTCGGCGAAATTACCGGTTTGCAGGAGGAGCTCACCGCTCGGCTCGAGCAGATCGCGCAAGGTGCGGAGCATGGCGGGCGGCTCGGGCAGGTGCGAAAACACGTTGAGGAGCGAAACGTGGTGGTAGCGCTCGCCCAGCGCCGAGAGCTCCGCGAACGTCACGTTCAAGCGCCGCTCGCGCGCCGACGCCGCCTTGGCTTCGTTCGGCTCGAGGCCGCGCGTCTTGAGGGCGCCGCCCGAAGCCTCGCCGAGCGCCTCGAGGAACTCGCCGAAGCCGGCGCCCACGTCGAGCCAGCGCTCGCCCGCGCCGTGGAAGTAAGCTCGGCCGTAGAGGTCCGCGAGCCTTGCCAGGTAGTGCTCGACGCGCCGCCGTCCGCCGTAAGCGCCCGTAACAGCGAGCTCTTTTTCGCCGGCGTGAAGGCCTGTCTGCGCCGCGCGACTGATGTCTTCGAGCCGTGGCCTCGGGCTCACGTAGACGAGCCCGCAATCGGCGCAGCGCACGGCGTGGTGACCGTTTTCGGTGGCCCACGGCTTGCGCTCGTCGCTGCCGCACACGTAGCAGCTGGCATCGCTCACGGCGCGCCTCCGCGTTCGGCGTTCCACGCGAACCAGCCTGGGTCCGCGCGCTCGGGGGTCGGCTGGGGGCCGCGGCGGATGCGCACGAGCTCCGGTCCGCCGGGCGAGGCCACGTCCAGATCCCAGAGCTCGCCCGGCTTGTTCACGCGGCGCTCGAAGCGCCGTGCCTGCGCGATCACCGCGAACTCGCAATACGGCACGGCGCCTGCGCCGAGCAGCAGCTTGCGCGGGGCCCGGGCGCGCGCGAACTCCTCCCCGCTTTTCGTAAACTCGTCGGTCAGGGCTTGCATCAGATCGCGCGAGGCAAACAACCGGGGCGCCGCGAGGTGCGGATGGTTGGTCGCGGGGGCGGAGAAATAATTGACGACCAGCATGCCCGCGACAGCGGCAACCACGCGCGGCATGGCGCCCAGGAGCTCTCGCCAGCCCGCCACGGTGACGAGCGCGACGGGGACGAGCGCCGCGGCCAGGTGGCGCGCGGCATGCGCCCAAATTAAACCCCAAAAGAGCACGGTCGGAAGGGCCCAGGCGACGCAGAGCAGGACCAAGCGCCGCCCGGCCCCGATCTCCGCCTCGCTCCGGTCAGCGCGGCGCAGCAGACCGACGAAGCCAGCGGCCGCGGCCACCCAGAAAACGCTGCCGAGCGCCCGCTCCGTGATGAGCCAATGCCGCCGGTCGACGAGCGCCCTCCAGTCGAATGGAAACTGTTGGTTCCAGGACGCCGCGAAATCGAACGTCGAGATCCCCACGGGCAAGAAGGCGTGTGACAGGAAGAGGGCAGCCGCGACGCCGACGGCCGGCAGCGCGCAGGCCACGAGCAGGCGCCGGACCGTCGGCGCACCCAGGCACGGCACGAGCGCCGGAAAGGCGAGACCCGACAGCACGATGTCCGACTTCAACGCCCCGGCGAGCGCGCTCGTCACGGCCGCGACCGCGAGCCAGCGCGGCTCGAGTCCCGTCGCCGGGTGGGCGTGCTCCCGTGAGCCGTCCGTCAGCGCCCGGGCGAACGCGTAGAGGCTCGTCAAGAAGAACGCGAGCGACGGAATGTGGGGCATCCCGTAGCCCTGGCCGTACCAAAACGCCGGCGCGAACCAATACGCCACGACGGCCAGGAACGCCGTGCGCCCGTCGCGCGCGAGCTCCCGGAAGAGGAGGAACATGGGCACGAGCGCGAGCGAGCCGAAAAGCACGTTCACCAGGTTGAGCACGTGCGAGATAGCGCCGGGCGAGAGGCCGTGATCGAGCGCGTAGCCCAGCAGCATCAAGTAGAGCGGGCTCGTGCGGTTCAGGTAGGTGTCGGTGGCGAACACGCCGTGCGCGCGCCAATCGAGCGCGTAGAGCCCGAGCCGCGCCTCGTCCTGCTCGCCGAAACCGCGAATTCTGAAATAGAAATGGATGGCGAGCGACAGCAGCGTGAGCGCGCCCAGCAGACGCCACTCCCAACGCTTCATTGTCGTCACTCAGCTCGCACCGTGTTCGCGCGAGCGCTTGGCGGCGCGTTTCGCC
>Ga0164241_10003352_pt1 | contig 16265 bp, 14 predicted proteins | sample OricomyardsoilBY_FD_108780 | JGI IMG/M metagenome (GOLD analysis project Ga0164241, IMG submission 108780) | Backyard soil microbial communities from Emeryville, California, USA - Original compost - Back yard soil (BY) | ecosystem: Environmental > Terrestrial > Soil > Unclassified | place: USA... | reverse complement strand
TTAAGCAAAATATCCAGTAATGAAATTCCCGGAAAATTGGTTTTTACTTTATATGACACCTATGGTTTTCCTGTTGATTTAACCAATGATATTGCGCGTGAACGCAATATGACGATTGATCTGGCGGGTTATGAAATTGCTATGGCAGAACAGCGCGCCCGTGCGCGGGCGGCCGGTAAATTTAAAGTAGATTACACCGCAGCAGGTCTCGATTTGCCCGCTACAGAATTTTTGGGTTACAGCGATTTGCATCATCAGGGTAAAGTTATTTCTTTAATAAAAGATGGCAAAAAGGTTGATCGACTGGAAGCGGGCGATGAGGGTGCGGTTGTCTTGGACAAAACCCCTTTCTATGCAGAATCCGGCGGTCAGGCAGGGGATTGCGGTTATCTGGAATTGGGCAGTAATCGTCTTGAAGTCGGCGATTGCCAGAAGCAAGGTAGTAGTCATCTTCACATCGTTAAAGTGCTTGAAGGTGCCGTTTCTGTTGGTGATTTATTTACCGCTCGCGTTGATGCCAATGTACGTCAGGCAACAGCGTTAAATCACTCAGCCACACATCTGCTGCACGCTGCTCTTCGTAAAATTTTGGGTGAGCATGTCACACAAAAAGGTTCATTGGTGGATTCAGAGCGTTTGCGTTTTGATTTTTCGCACAATGAAGCGGTCACTGCTGATCAACTGAAAGCAATAGAGAATTTGGTCAACCAACAAATCCATGTTAACTCTGCTGTTGAAACGGATTTGTGCGATATGAATCAAGCCAAATCCAAAGGTGCTATGGCATTGTTTGGTGAAAAATACGGCGACAGTGTTCGTGTGTTAACGATGGGCGAAGGTTTCTCGGTTGAACTATGTGGCGGTACCCACGTAAAACGTACGGGTGATATTGGTTTGTTCAGAATTATTTCTGAATCAGGTGTGGCCGCTGGTATTCGTCGTATAGAGGCGATTACCGGACAGCAAGCCCTGGCGCGTTTTGATCAGGTGGAATCTTTAGTGGATGCTGCTGCTTTTGCATTAAAAGCCAATCGCGATAATTTGTTGGAAAAGTTGGAAGTGTTGGTTGCACAAAATCGCAAACTGGAAAAAGATCTGGCGAATTTAAAAACCAAACTCGCTACATCAACCGGTGGTGATTTGTTATCGCAAGCACAAGACATTGGTGTAGGTAAATTATTGGTATTGAATCTGGATGGTGCAGATGCCAAATCTTTGCGCGACATTGCGGATCAATACAAACAAAAATTGGGTTCGGCGATTGTGTTGTTATCCACAGTTGAAGATGGAAAAGTATCTTTGGTGGCCAGCGTCACACAAGATCTCACCAGTAAAATCAAAGCGGGCGATTTGGTGGGCTATGTGGCCAAACAAATTGGTGGTAAAGGTGGTGGTCGTGCTGACATGGCGCAGGGTGGCGGAACAGAAGTTGATCAGTTGGCGACTGCTTTGGCTTCAGTCCTGACTTGGGTTAATTCACACTTAGGTTAATTGCTGAACAAAAAGCGTTAAATATGTAGATTAATCTGAATTTTTAACAAGGTTTTGGGTTAACTTTTGTTGCAATCTGGTGTTTAATTGCAGCCCTTTTTGTGATCTGGTTACTACTCCCTATCATTAGCAGAATAAGACCTCACTGGTTTAAAAAGGTTGGCTGGAATGAGTTTGTTAGTTCAAAAATACGGTGGTACTTCGGTTGGCTCTGTTGAGCGCATCATGCAAGTAGCCGAAAAAGTTGCCGGTTTTCGTGCCCAGGGGCATGACATGGTGGTTGTGGTTTCTGCTATGAGCGGTGAAACCAATCGCTTGATTGGATTGGCTAAAGATATTCAGGAAACGCCAGATCTACGGGAATTGGATGTGTTGGTTTCCACTGGCGAACAAGTGACTATCGCCCTCTTGTGTATGGCACTTAAAAAGTGTGGGGTAGAAGCCCGTTCCTATACGGGTGGTCAGGTACGCATTTTGACTGATAACGCGTTTACCAAAGCCCGGATCCAGTCAATTGATGAAGTTAATATTCGCACTGATCTCAATGCAGGTCGTGTTGTTGTGGTAGCCGGGTTCCAGGGTGTGGATGACCAGGGCAATATCACGACACTGGGTCGTGGTGGTTCGGATACGACCGGTGTTGCATTGGCGGCGGCTTTGAAAGCCGATGAATGTCAAATCTATACCGATGTTGACGGCGTTTATACAACTGATCCACGCATTTGTGATCGCGCAAAACGTTTGGATAAAATTACTTTTGAAGAAATGCTGGAAATGGCCAGTCAGGGCTCAAAAGTTTTGCAAATTCGCTCAGTAGAATTTGCAGGAAAATATAAAGTACCACTGCGCGTACTGCACAGTTTTAAAGAAGGCCCCGGAACTCTAATTACCCTCGATGAGGAAAGCTCGACTATGGAACAACCGATTGTTTCTGGCATTGCATTTAATCGCGATGAAGCCAAAATTACTTTGGCAGGTATTCCTGATACCCCTGGCGTTGCGGCGCGTATATTGGCACCTGTCGGCGAAGCCAATATTGAAGTCGATGTGATAGTGCAAAATGTGTCAGCTGATGGCACTACAGATTTAACCTTCACTGTTCATAAAAATGATATGAATAAAGCTGTTGGTGTGTTACAAAACGTGGCTAAAGAATTAGGCGCGCGCGAAGTGCGTAGCGACGATAAAGTTGCAAAAGTTTCGATTGTGGGTGTTGGTATGCGTTCTCATGCCGGCGTGGCGTCACGCATGTTTACTGCTTTGGCAGCAGATAACATTAACATCCAAATGATAACCACCTCTGAAATCAAAATTTCGGTGATTATCGACGAGCGTTACTTGGAGCTGGCTGTGAGAAGTCTTCACACCACTTTTGGATTGGATGCCGAACCGTCAGAAAGCAGAGTGAGGGGCTAGGCTGTAGTATCTGGGTTGAGTGAAGGCAATTGGCTGGAAACAGCTGTAACAATAACCACAAGTGTTTGTTTTTTGCTTCCCTTTCGTAAAAAGTAGTCAATACTTGTTTTGGGCAATCAATTGTCAGAGACGCGACAGGGGTTTCAGAAGGGGCGATAGTGGCAATGGGTGTCTAAGTCGTACTCTTACAGGATGAGTGAAGGAGATTAAAAATGTTGATATTAACTCGCCGCATAGGTGAATCTTTAATGATTGGTGATGAAGTCACGGTCACAGTGTTAGGTGTTAAGGGTAATCAGGTTCGTATTGGTGTGAACGCTCCAAAAGATGTTGCAGTGCATCGTGAAGAAATTTATCAACGTATTCAACGCGAAAAAAATGGTCAGGATCCGCAAGAAAGTTAATTGATTATGTATTCTGATCTATCGCGCGGCGGTTAGAGAAATCAACCGTCGCGTTGTATTTCCGCAAACCACACTTCTCCCAAAAATAATCACTATTTTGTTTTTAATTGAATGAACTTTGCGTCGATAAAATTTTTTGATTCAATCACATCGACTTTGATTTTTAATTAATTGTGGTATGATGCGCGCCTCAAACGGAGAGGTGGCCGAGTGGCCGAAGGCGCTCCCCTGCTAAGGGAGTATACCTCATAAGGGTATCGGGGGTTCGAATCCCCCCTTCTCCGCCATAAAACGAAAAGCCCAATCAAATTTGATTGGGCTTTTTTATTTTGTACATCGGTCAGAAATGCTTAATTGTTCTAAATAATTATATTTTTTCTAAAATGGTTTCCGATTCTATAACTCGTATTCAGATATTTAAAATTCAGTTTGGTTTCACCAATCCGATGGCGGCATCCAAAAAAATCGCTGCCACAATTCTTTTTTCTTTCAGTTTGAGTGCAATCATACTCATTCCGTTGTGGTCATCTCCACCATAGAAGCCAAGAAATTTCTCGACTTCCATTCCTGCAAGGCTATCGCATTGAAAGCTATGCGCATTTGCCAGTCTTTGTCCGATTAGCTCACCATTTTCGATTTGCATTAAAGGGCGCTGATTTTCTGAATCTGCTCGCGCAATTTTTCAACAGCAATTTTATTTTCTGCAACACGATTACGCTCGTTGGCAACCACTTCCGCAGGCGCTTTTTCAACAAAGGCTCCATTGTTGAGTTTGGCTTCGGTGCGTTCTATGTCCTGAATTAATTTATTGCTTTCTTTGGTGAGGCGCGCGATTTCTGCGTCTTTATCAATCAGGCCAGCCATTGGGACCAGAATTTCCATTTGGCCAACCAGCGTGGTGGCAGACATAGGTTCTGTGTCGCCTGGGTTTAACCAGGTTACTGATTCCAATGATGCTAATTTTTTCAAAAATGCTTGATTGGATTCCAAACGCAGTTTGTCTTCGGTTGTGCCATTTTTGAAAAGTACGGTTAGATCTTTTGCAGGCGATATATTCATTTCGCCACGAATATTTCGTACTCCCAGAATAACAGCCTGTAACCACTCAACATCTTTCAATGCTTGCTGATCAATTTTGCTTTCATCCGCAACGGGATAGCGTGCCTGCATAATGGTCTCACCTTTTGCTCCAGCAAGAGGTTTGATTTTTTGCCAGATTTCTTCAGTGATAAACGGCATTAGTGGATGCGTTAATCGCAAAGTGGTTTCCAGTACGCGAATCAATGTGCGACGCGTACCTTTTTTAATAGATGCACTCTCTTCGCTCTTGTCGAATAATATTGGTTTGGATAATTCCAGATACCAATCACAATATTCGTTCCAGATAAATTCATAAATGGCTTGTGCTGCAAGATCAAGACGATAAGTATCCAGTGCTTCGGCAACTTGTTTTTCAGCTAATTGGAGTTTGCTGATGATCCATTTATCAGCAACTGATAATTCGTAATCAGTAGAACCACTTTGCGCGCAGTCTTGATCCTCACATTGCATCAATACATAGCGAGTCGCATTCCAAATTTTGTTACAGAAATTGCGGTAACCTTCAACGCGCCCCATATCGAATTTAATATCTCGCCCCGTTGATGCCAATGAACAGAAAGTAAAACGCAAAGCATCAGTACCGTAAGCTTGAATGCCTTCCGGAAATTCTTTGCGGGTTTGCTTGTCGATTTTCTGTGCGTCTTTTGGATTCATTAAACCCGTAGTACGTTTTTGCACCAGGGTTTCCAAATCAATACCATCGATGATGTCGAGTGGATCAAGAACATTGCCTTTTGATTTCGACATTTTTTGGCCTTGGCTATCACGTACCAAGCCATGAACATAAACTGTTTTAAACGGGATTTGCGATGTGCCATCAGGGTTTTTGACCAGGTGCATGGTCATCATGATCATGCGTGCAACCCAGAAGAAAATAATATCGAAACCGGTTACTAATAAATCGGTTGGATGAAATTTTTTCAAAAATTCCGTTTGTTCCGGCCAACCTAACGTTGAGAATGTCCACAAACCGGAACTGAACCAGGTATCCAATACATCTTCATCCTGATGTAAATTTATTTCGGTGCCGAGATGATATTTTTGACGAACTTCCTCTTCGTTACGACCCACATAAACTTTTCCACTGGCGTCATACCAGGCAGGAATTCTGTGTCCCCACCACAGTTGACGACTGATACACCAGTCCTGTATATCGCGCATCCAGGAAAAATACATATTTTCATATTGCTTGGGCACAAATTGAATGCGGCCATCTTCCACTGCTGCAATTGCAGGTTCTGCTAAAGGTTTGGTGCGGACATACCATTGGTCTGTTAACCAAGGTTCAATCACAACACCGGAGCAATCGCCACGCGGTACTTTTAATGCGTGATCATCAATTTTTTCCAACAAATCTGCGGCTTCAAATGCAGCGACAATTTGTTTGCGTGCTTCATAACGATCAAGCCCTGCAAATTCTGTTGGCAGTGCGCCATCGAGTTGAGTATTGAGACTGCCATCCAAATTAAAAATCTGTGCCTGCGCCAAAACAGCGGCATTTTTGTCGAGCACATTAATTAATGGCAAGTTGTGACGTTTGCCAACTTCATAATCGTTAAAATCGTGAGCGGGCGTAATTTTTACGCAACCCGTTCCAAATTCCTGATCAACATAATCATCAGCAACAATAGGAATTAAACGATTCACCAAAGGCAATAAAACAAATTTTCCAATTAATGATTGATAACGTTCATCTTCCGGATGAACAGCAACAGCACTGTCACCCAACATAGTTTCAGGGCGAGTGGTAGCAACCACCAAATAATTTTTTCCTTCAGCTGTGGTGGCACCATCGGCTAATGGATAACGCAAATTCCAGAGAAAACCTTTTTCATCGTGATTTTCTACTTCAAGATCAGAAATAGCGGTGTGTAATTTAGGATCCCAATTGACCAATCTCTTTCCACGATAAATTAATCCATCTTCATACAACCTTACAAAAGCTTCTTGAACGGCTTTTGATAAGCCATCGTCCATCGTAAAGCGTTCACGAGACCAATCCACTGATGAACCCAAACGACGAATTTGACGCGTAATCGTCCCGCCGGATTGTTCTTTCCATTCCCAGACTTTTTCGAGAAATTTTTCGCGACCGAGATCATGTCTGTTAATACCTTGTACTGCTAATTGTCGTTCAACCACCATTTGTGTAGCGATACCAGCATGGTCAGTGCCGACTTGCCATAAAGTGGTGTCGCCTTTCATGCGACGATAACGAATTAATGCATCCATCACGGCATTGTTAAAACCATGGCCCATATGCAAGCTGCCCGTGACATTGGGTGGGGGGATCATGATGCAGTAAGGATTAGCGTCGCCCGCAGGTTTGAAGTAACCCTTTTCTTCCCAGGTTTGATACCACTGACGTTCTATAGCATGGGGCTGATAGGTTTTTTCCATAGCAATAACAGACTCTTTTTGATGTGTCCTCGTTTTTTGTATCGTGAGGACATAAATATGATTAAAATCGAGCCGGCGATTATACAGTCTGTTTTTGCCCCGTTGTTAATAAAAAATTCAATCAACCGGATGTTCACTATGTCGAAAAAACGCCCGATTTATATCCCTTTTGCGGGGCCTGCTTTATTGGAGTCTGCGCTGCTCAACAAAGGCAGTGCATTTACCCAGCGCGAACGACAACAATTTAATCTGGAAGGGCTTTTACCCTACAACATTGAAACCATTGAAGAGCAGGAATCACGTCTTTATCAACAGCTTTGCTCCTTTCATAATCTGCTCGATAAACATATTTATTTGCGCAATATTCAAGATATAAACGAAACAGCTTATTACAAATTAGTGGTGGGGCATCTTCAGGAAATTATGCCGCTCATTTATACACCGACAGTCGGCTTGGCTTGCCAACAATTTTCAAAAATATATCGTCGAAAAAGAGGGTTATTTATTTCCTATCCTGACCGTGATCGCATCGATGATATTTTGCAAAATGCGACCAAACATAATGTGAAAGTGATTGTAGTTACTGATGGTGAGCGCATTCTGGGATTGGGTGATCAAGGCATTGGTGGAATGGGAATTCCAATCGGTAAATTATGTTTGTATACCGCCTGCGGCGGTATTAGTCCTGCGTATACTTTGCCAATTACGCTGGATGTCGGAACCAATAATGCAGCGTTACTGGATGACCCTATGTATATGGGCTGGCGACACCCTCGTATTGGTGGCGATGAATATTACGAATTTATCGATCAATTTATTCAAGCGGTGAAACGACGTTGGCCAAAAGTATTATTACAATTTGAAGATTTTGCGTTGGATCACGCCACACCTTTATTGCAACGTTATCGCGATAAATTATGCTGTTTTAATGATGATGTGCAAGGTACGGCAGCTGTTGCTGTGGGAACGTTGTTGTCAGCGTGTAGCGCGAAAAAAGAAAAATTATCAGATCAGCGAATTGTATTTGCTGGCGCAGGCTCAGCAGGTTGCGGAATTGCTGATCACATAGTCAAACAAATGATGCATGAAGGATTAACTCAGGAACAAGCGTGTTCGCAGATTTTTTTATTCAGTAAAGATGGATTACTGCAAAACTCCATTCCGAATTTGTTGGAATTCCAGCGGCCTTTTTGCACCTCAAATGAAGTGATTCGATCATGGGGAATTGATCCGGCAAATTTATCATTATTGGATCTGGTAAATGTTTCAAAACCAACGGTGTTGATCGGTGTTTCGGGCCAACCCGGATTGTTTACAAAATCGATTATTGAAAGTGTGAATGCCAACACGGCACGTCCTATTGTGCTGGCTTTATCCAATCCCAATTCACAAGTGGAAGCTCAACCTGCAGACATACTGCGTTGGACAAATGGTGATGCATTGGTAGCAACGGGTAGCCCATTTGATGCTGTTGATATGGGTGATAAAGTCGTTGAAATAGCACAGTGCAACAATAGTTATATTTTTCCGGGTTTGGGTTTGGGGGTGATTGCCTCGGGTGCCAGCCGAATTACTGACAATATGATGATGGTAGCAAGTATTGCTTTGGCGGAAGTATCGCCAACACAGCTTGATTCTGAGGGGGCGCTTTTGCCTCCTTTGTCTGCAATCAGGGAGGTAAGCAGAAAAATTGCATTGGCAGTTTATCGTCAAGCGATACTGGATGGGGTGGCGCTGTCAATTCCTGACGAATTGTTGGCTGATGCAATTGAAAGACAATTTTGGGTGCCGGAATATCGAGAATATCGACGAACCTCTTTCTAATGTCGAGGGGAAATTGGGCAGATATCTTTACAAAAAATATGTATTTGGCGGTAATTATTTTGTGGGTCTGTTTAGGGTATGTGCTAGTCTGAAAAGGAGTCTTTTGCTGGTATTCCATAGGTTTTTTCAGGGGCGGCAGAACATCCGATGAATTTTATGCCATCAACTCTATCGTTTCTTGATAGACTCATGCACAATAGCGCGTCAGTTTATTTGGTATTAATCTGTTTAACCCCCTCAGTCATCGACAAACAAGAGTTGTTCGATAAAGGACTAAAACATGGATTTTCTTAGCGCTCAACAATATTTATTGAGTAAACATGAATCGAAAGAAATGTTTCCATCAGGACAACAGGATCTAGCGGTTTATAAAGTTTGCCATAAAATGTTTGCTACCCTGACAGCCGAGGGTGGCTCGCCCAGGGTTAGCCTCAAATGTGATCCTGATCTCGCTATTCAATTGCGTGAACAATATCCTGCAGTACATCCAGGCTTCCAGATGAATAAAAAACACTGGAATACCATCATGTTGGATGGATCTATCCCTCCTGCGCAAATTCAACGTATGATTGACCACTCTTATCAGTTGATCGTTGATAATTTGCCAAGCAATGAAAGAGATGCATTATTGGCCTCCAAGTCCTGAGGCCTTTCAACTCCCGAAATGTTTGACATCATCGATTGTGAATATTCGTTGAGTGAGAACTATTTTGGATACCGATTTATCCCCGACTATTACTCCCGCAGAATCCACTAATATGGCGCTAGGTCATAGGCTCAGGATCTTGCGTGAAGCTTTTGGTTTATCACAGCGTGAGTTGGCCAAACGAGCGGGTATCACCAATAGCAATATCTCCATGATTGAGCAGGGCCAGGTTAGCCCCAGTGTCCACAGCCTCACTAAAATTCTCGATGCGTTTCCCTTGAGTTTGGCAGAATTTTTTTCCAGCAATCTGATGTCAAACCAATCTCCGGTGATTCGGGAAAGGGAGATCTCTGCTTATACTTCAACGGAAGGTATATTGGTTAACCAATTGGATCAGCCAGGATTGACGGGACAGGTGCACCTGTCACGTTTATTTTTTCCATCAGGTATTGCCGATAGTATGAAATCAGCCATTGAAGATATTGCAGGCTGGGTGCTTTCAGGCGAGCTGGATTTACATCTGGCAACTCAAGTTTACAAATTGAGAAAAGGCGATGGTTTTTATATTAAACGAGAACAAATATACCGCTTTGCAAACACAGAACTGGACATCGTGGAACTGATGCTCGCGAGTATTGATCCTAACAAAAAATAATCCGGTATTTTTCAAGTAACGTTTTAAGCCGTGACTGCTACACTCATTAAACCTTCATTATTCAATCAAGAGATATTGACTATGTTTCAAGGAAAAGCCTTCACTCTCACATTGCAAACTGATGGTATTGCTGAACTTTGTTTTGATTTACAAGGTGAGTCCGTCAACAAATTTAATCGATTGGCAGTGACGGAATTGTCGCAAGTTCTCGATCTGCTGGAACAGTCAAAAAATATTAAGGGGCTGTTGCTAACTAGTGCCAAAGAGGCATTTGTTGTGGGTGCCGATATTATGGAATTTACGGCTGTATTTTCTACAGCGGCAGAACAAATTTCTGCACACCTTGCCCCTAACAATCAAAATTTTTGTCGACTGGAAGATTTGCCATTTCCAACAGTAGTCGCAATTAATGGATTTGCGTTGGGTGGCGGATTGGAAGTCTGTCTTGCATGCGATTATCGAGTAGCGTCCACAGCTGCAAAGGTGGGGTTACCTGAAACCAAACTGGGCATTATTCCTGGTTGGGGCGGCACTGTACGTTTACCGCGGATAGCGGGGTTGGATACCGCCGTCGAATGGATTGCTGCCGGAAAAGAAAATACCGCCGAAGAAGCATTAACAGTACGCGTGGTTGACGCCGTTGTTGAACCTGCAAAATTACGTGATGCAGCGTTGTTTACATTGCAACAATGTATTGCAGGAAAGTTTGATTATCTTGCACGTCGCGAACAAAAAAAATCACCTCTCAAATTAAATTTTATTGAATCCATGATGGCTTTTGAAACTTCAAAGGCATTTGTCGGTGGTCAAGCGGGCAGAAATTATCCTGCACCGGTTTCAGCAATCAAAGCCATGCAAAAAGCCGCTGATAAAGGTCGCGATGCAGCTTTGCAATGCGAGGCTGAAAATTTTGCAAAAATGGCGAGTACTCCTGTTGCGCATTCGTTGGTCGGAATTTTTATCAACGAACAAATATTGGGGAAAAAAGCCAAAAGCTGGGAGAAGAAATCTGACAAAAAAATTGCACAAGCAGCAGTATTGGGCGCCGGTATTATGGGTGGCGGGATTGCTTATCAATCTGCATCCAAATCCATTCCCATCAAGATGAAAGATATTGCGCAAAAAGGATTGGATATGGGTTTGGCGGAAGCTAATAAATTATTAAACAAACGTGTTGAACGCAAAAAAATGACGGCATCCGAAATGGGTGAAATATTAAATCGAATTGATCCTGCCTTAAGCTACGATGGTTTTGATCAAGTCGATATAGTAGTAGAAGCTGTTGTTGAAAATCCAAAAGTGAAAAAAGCGGTGTTGGCAGAAGCAGAAGAAAAAGTGAATGCTGACACTATTATCGCTTCCAACACCTCAACAATTTCAATCAGTTTTTTGGCAGAAGCACTAAAGCGCCCGGAAAATTTTTGCGGTATGCATTTTTTTAATCCCGTGCATATGATGCCACTGGTTGAAGTCATTCGCGGTGCAAAAACATCGGATGTTGCAATCGCAAGAACCGTTGCCTATGCCAATGCTATGGGTAAAAAACCGATTGTAGTAAAAGATTGTCCAGGGTTTTTAGTGAATCGTGTTTTATTTCCTTATCTTGCCGGTTTTGCTTTATTAATTCGCGATGGTGTGGATTTTCAGCGCATTGATAAATTAATGGAAACCTGGGGTTGGCCAATGGGGCCTGCATATTTGTTGGATGTGGTGGGTTTGGATACCGCCGTACATGCTGAAAAAGTGATGGCGGAAGGTTTTCCTGATCGCATGAAACGCGATTTCACTTCATGTACCGATGTCTTATTTGCCGCTGGTCGTTTAGGGCAAAAAAATAATCAAGGTTTTTACAATTATGAACTGGATAAAAAAGGCAAACTTGCAAAAGTAGTTGCTCCAGAAGTGGCAGATATTTTAAAACCGGTTATTCAAAATACTATTGAAATTTCTGATGAAGATATTGTTTCACGAATGATGATTCCAATGGCCACCGAACTTGCGCGTTGTTTGCAAGAAGGCATTGTTGATACGGCAGCAGAAGCCGATATGGCTCTGGTTTATGGAACCGGTTTTCCACCATTCAGAGGTGGCGTTTTCCGTTGGTTGGATTCAATTGGTGCAAAAAACTTTTGTGATTTAACAGAAAAATTTTCAACACTGGGCGCACTTTATGTTGCTCCGGACAATATCAAAGCACTAGCTGCTAACAATCAAAAATTTTACGGCTAAGGAGTGAAGAATATGAGTTTACAACCACGTGATGCCGTTATTGTTGATTACGCGCGCAGTGCCATGGGTCGATCAAAAAATGGTTGCTTTCGTAATATGCGTGCTGACGATATTTCAGCAGCGATTATTCGCGGATTATTAGTGCGCAATCCAACAGTTGATCCATCCACTATTGATGACATGCTCTGGGGTTGCGTTATGCAACGTGAAGAGCAAGCATTTAACATCGCGCGCAATATTTTATTGCTAGCAGGTTTGCCGCATACAATTCCTGCACAAACCATTAACCGGTTGTGTGGTTCATCCATGGCCGCTTTGCATATTGCGACAGCGAATATTCGTGCAAATTTGGGCGATGTCTATTTGATTGGCGGTGTTGAACATATGGGCCACCTGCCTATGTATGAATCGGTCAGTATTAACCCATTAATGGGATTATCGGTTGCAAAAGCTGCGGGCAATATGGGTATGACTGCCGAATATCTTGCATTGCTTCATGGCATTAATCGTCAACAAATGGACGAGTTCAGCGCGCGTTCTCATCAACTCGCAGCACAAGCGCGTAGCAATGGAAAATTTGCCAAAGAAATTATTGCTGTTGCAGGGCACAATGCCGATGGTTTCCCGATGATGGTAGATCAGGATGAAACAATTCGCCCTGACACTACCGTGGAAACATTGGCAAAATTACCGCCTGCATTTGATCCCAAAAATGGGCAAGTTACGGCGGGCAGTTCGTCTCAATTGTCGGATGGTGCTTCCGTAATGTTGGTGATGTCTGCTGAGCGTGCAAAATCATTGGGGCTTACGCCTGTAGCAAAAGTGGTTTCGATGGGGCTGGCAGGTGTCGATCCATCTATCATGGGCTATGGACCTGTTCCCTCTACAGAAAAAGCGTTGAAAGCAGCTAATCTGACAATAGATGACATAGATATTGTTGAGCTTAATGAAGCCTTTGCTGCTCAAGCATTGCCGGTTTTGAAAGATTTGAAGTTGCTCGACAAAATGAATGACAAGGTCAATCTTCATGGTGGGGCGATCGCGCTTGGCCATCCATTTGGTTGCTCAGGTGTACGTATAACCGGCTCTTTGTTGACGGTGATGCAAGATAAAAATGTGAATCTGGGCGTATCAACCATGTGTATTGGTTTGGGGCAGGGCATTACCACAGTACTTGAGCGATTGAATTAATTTCAATTAAAGCTGATGTAATAAACCCTGTGGGCGGTGGTAGAATGCTGCCGCTTTTTAATCACGGGGTTTATATGTCGTCTTTGTATGAAATTGTCGAGTTAGCTAATGGCGACGTAGTGCTGCGCCATGTTGATAATGAATCGTCAGAACCGCTTGTTCAAATCCATTTCTCTGAAGAATCCCTTCACTATTTAGGTGAATCCAAATTCGCTGTCGCCAAGATAATGATTGAAGCTGGAATGGATGCGGCGAGTGATGAAACCGAAGATGAAGCTATAGAAACCTATGAAGAGCTCGATTCAATTCAGGATCATGTAATTCACTGAATGTAGAAATAAATAACACTTAGTCTTTGTTATTAACGACGAGTCCTCAACAGTAATCCCTGACACTCCCCTTTGGTTGCTGCAACTTCCAGCTGCATTAATTCTTTCTCACTCAATCGGCCGGGACTGGCAATTACAGTATTGCTTGTCCCTGATGCCAAGGCTTCCCAGATCACCCAGAGATTTTCATCCTGACAATGAATCAGTCGAATACATTGGGTATTCACGCCATAAGCTGCCAATAAGTCACGATTTAAATGTTTAGGCGAGATCCAGGTGATCCAGCGATCACCTGAGTTATGGCTGAGATGAGCCAGCATAGGTAAAAGCAAATGCAGTTGATCAGGACTGTCACTGGTGAGCACCAGTTCGGTGACGCCGAATATTTTTGTTGGAACAGGTTGGGGTTGAAATTTATAAGGACTAGTCACGGCGAATTACTCCTACACTTAAACCTTCTATGCTGAATTCCTGTTTGCGTAAATCGACACTAATGACATTGAACTCGGCGTTTTCTGGCCAAAGCTCAACAATTGAATTGTTATTGGTTTTTTTAAAACGTTTGACCGTGACTTCATCATCAATACGGGCAACTACAATTTGTCCATTGCGTGCTTGTTGAGTGCTGTGTACCGCTAACAAGTCACCATCCAGAATGCCGATATCTTTCATACTCATGCCTTTAACACGCAAGAAATAATCAGCGGTGGGATTAAAGAATTGATTGGGAATATTGCAGTAATCCTCAATGTTTTCCTGGGCAAGGATAGGGTTGCCTGCAGCGACACGGCCGATGATCGGAATACCTGCATTCTCTACTTCAGGTAAACGAATTCCGCGCGAGGCTCCTGGAATAATTTCTATCGCGCCTTTGCGAGCCAGAGCTTTGATGTGTTCTTCCGCAGCATTGGCGGATTTAAAACCAAGAATTTCTGCTATTTCCGCGCGAGTAGGCGGGTAGCCAGTTTCTTCCGCGTATTTCTTGATAAGGCTCAATACTTGTTCCTGGCGTGATGTAAGGCTGAGCATAGGCTTCTCCGTTATCTGTGTATTTATACAGTTATTGTGATTATATACAGTATATTGATCGGTGCAACCCCCAACCTGCAAATGTTTTTCGGGGAGAATTCTGTCGATATAAAAAGCCAGGAGTGGAAACCGGTGCTTAAATACATTCAGCGACAAAAGATGATTAAAGAAAAACGCAATCTTGCCGCTAGATTTAGCACTAACCAATCACAAGAATTCAGGGTGTTTTATGAATGCTTATTCGGCCGCTCAACATTATTCCAATGTCAAAGTGCAATCCAATGTTGAGGATGCAAGTCCGCATCGTTTGATCCAGATGTTATTTGAAGGGGTTTTGGAGCGAATCGCCCAAGCCAAAGGCGCTATGTTGCAAAAGCAGGTCGCTCGCAAATGTGAATTAATTGGTAAGGCAGTGGCAATTGTAGGCGGATTGCAAGGCAGCCTGAATGATTCGGAAGGTGGTCATTTGACGGCTAATCTTGAAGCTTTATATGACTATGTGATTCGTCGCTTGATTCAGGCCAACCACGAAAACAAGCCTGAATATCTTGATGAGTGCGGTCGTCTTTTGGGTGAAATTAAACAGGGCTGGGATGCCATTGGACCTGATGCGAGGAAATGATCATGAAATTAACCTTAATAGATATTTCCTACACGGGTGAAGCCGGTATTTCGGCGTTGCGCTCAGTACAGCATGAATTGAATCGGGCAGCGCAAATGGAGGATTGGGAAAAAATTCGCCATCTGGATGCCATCTGTGCAAATCTCATTGAAAAAGTGATAGCGGCCAATCAAGAAGATAAATCTACTTTGGTGAGTGCTTTATCAGAACTTAAAGGCGTGTATTCGAATTTAATTATTCGCTGCTATCAAGAAATGGATGTATTAGAAAAAGTCAGCTAGGTATACTTCGAACTTCAGTTTTTGAGTGACCTTTGCATGACCTATCAATTTTTTGCTACTTGCCCCAAAAGCCTCGAAGGATTGCTTTTTCAAGAATTGACTGATTTGGGTGCAACTGATTTGCGCGAGACAGTTGCCGGTGTTTATTTTTCTGGCGATATTCGCCTCGCGTATAAAGTGAATCTGTGGTCTCGTCTGGCCAATAAAATTTTATTACCTTTGGATAGTTTTCCTGTTTCGAGTCAGGAAGAGTTGTATGAAGGTGTCCGTAAACTTCCCTGGCAAGAACACATCAGCCCCAATGGCAATTTGTTAATTGATTTTGTCGGCACCAACGATGCGATTCGCAATACCCAATTTGGGGCGATGAAAATTAAAGATGCAATTGTCGATTGTGTGCGCGATTTTTCCGGATCACGCCCGTCAATTGCCAAGCGCGATCCAGATCTGCGAGTCAATGCACGTTTATCCAAAAACAATCTGATTATTAGCATCGATTTATCTGGCGATAGTTTGCATCGTCGCGGCTATCGTTTAAAACAAGGCATAGCACCTTTAAAAGAAAATTTGGCGGCGGGGATTTTATTGCGTGCCGGTTGGCCGCAAATTGCCAAAGAGGGTGGGGCATTGCTTGATCCTATGTGTGG
>Ga0164241_10003351_pt1 | contig 16270 bp, 17 predicted proteins | sample OricomyardsoilBY_FD_108780 | JGI IMG/M metagenome (GOLD analysis project Ga0164241, IMG submission 108780) | Backyard soil microbial communities from Emeryville, California, USA - Original compost - Back yard soil (BY) | ecosystem: Environmental > Terrestrial > Soil > Unclassified | place: USA... | reverse complement strand
TTTATAAAAAACAAACAATAACATAAACAATCATAATCATGGCAGACGTAAAACCAGATGAGATTTCAGCAATCCTCCGCGAGCAGCTTTCAAACTTTAAAACTACTGCCCAGCTGGAAGAAGTAGGAACCGTATTACAAGTGGGTGATGGTATTGCCCGTGTTTACGGCCTAACCAATGCACGCGCAGGCGAATTGGTTGAGTTTCAGAGTGGAATTAAAGCCATTGTACTAAACCTTGAAGAAGATAACGTAGGTGTGGTATTAATGGGTTCTTCGGATAAAATAAAAGAAGGCGATACCGTAAAACGTACAGGCGTTATTGCATCTATTAAAGCCGGCGACGGTTTAGTAGGCCGTGTAGTAAACACTCTTGGCGAAGCAATTGATGGCAAAGGCCCTATTGAAGGTACTTTGTACGAAATGCCTTTGGAGCGTAAAGCACCGGGTGTTATTTACCGCCAACCGGTTAACGAACCTTTACAAACAGGTATTAAAGCTATTGATGCCATGATTCCGATTGGCCGCGGCCAGCGTGAGTTAATCATCGGCGACCGCCAAGTTGGTAAAACAGCCGTGGCTATCGATACCATTATTAACCAAAAAGAATTCTACGCCAAAGGCGAACCTGTTTTCTGTATATATGTAGCATGTGGCCAAAAGGCATCAACTGTTGCACGTGTAGTTAAAACATTGGAAGAAAACGGCGCTATGAATTACACCGTAGTAGTATCGGCATCAGCTGCTGATCCCGCACCTCTTCAATTCTACGCACCGTTTGCAGGTGCCGCTATCGGCGAGTTTTTCCGCGATACAGGCCGCCCTGCATTAATTGTATATGATGATTTAAGTAAACAAGCGGTAGCATACCGCGAGGTGTCACTATTATTACGTCGTCCTCCGGGCCGCGAAGCATACCCTGGCGATGTATTCTACTTACACAGCCGCTTACTTGAGCGTGCAGCTAAGGTAAATGCCAACGATGACATAGCCCGTGCTATGAACGATATACCTGAATCAATAAAAAGTATTGTAAAAGGTGGTGGCTCATTAACCGCACTTCCCATTATCGAAACACAAGCAGGCGACGTATCAGCATACATTCCTACTAACGTTATCTCGATTACCGATGGCCAGATATTTTTGGAAAGTAACCTGTTCAACGCAGGTATCCGTCCGGCTATTAACGTAGGTATATCGGTAAGCCGTGTGGGTGGTAATGCACAAACCAAAGCCATGAAAAAAGTGGCCGGTACATTGAAACTTGACCAAGCACAATACCGCGAGTTAGAAGCTTTCTCGAAATTCGGTTCGGACTTAGATGCTGCAACTAAAGCAGTATTGGATAAAGGTGCCCGTAACGTGGAGATTTTGAAACAAGCACAGTTCAGTCCGTTTACAGTTGAAAAGCAAGTTGCTATCCTGTACATCGGTACTAAAAACTTGGCAAGCAAAGTGCCTGTAAACAAAATGAAGGATTTTGAAAGAGACTTTTTAACCCAATTGGAAACACGTTTCCCTGAGGTATTAAACAGCCTTAAAAACCCTATGAGCGCTGAAACTGAAGCTAAACTGAAAGAAATAGCTGCTGAGGTAGCCCTACAGTTTAACTAATAGCAGTACCGAGGATTTAAAACCAAGTGAAGAAGTAAAATGGCAAACCTTAAAGAAATACGAATCAGGTTAACAAGCGTTAATACTACGCAGCAAATTACCAAGGCTATGAAGCTGGTAAGTGCTTCGAAGTTAAAGCGCGCACAGGATAGGATCCTCCAAATGCGTCCTTATTCAGAGAAACTGAATGAGATACTCAGCAACATTATGGGTAATTTGGAAGGTAGCACCTCGTTAAGTTTTAACCGTAAAAGCGAGCCTAAAAAAGTGCTGATTGTATTAATTACATCTGATAAAGGTTTGTGCGGTGGCTTTAACAGCAACTTAATTAAAACTACCCGCAGGTTGCTTACCGAAACTTATGCCAAGCAAAGGCAAAGTGGCAATATTACTATGCTTACCGTTGGTAAAAAAGGGTATGATTTTTTCAAAAAAGAAAAAGACATCACCTTTATTACTGATTACACTAACATTTTCAGCAACCTAACTTTCGAAAAATCGCAAGCTATATCAAGCGGTTTAATGGATGCCTTTACGCACGAAAAGTACGATGTTATTGAACTGGTTTACGCTAAGTTTGTAAATGCCGCCTCGCAAGTATTTAGTGTTGAACGCTTTTTACCGGTTGAACCATCAGCTAACTCGGCTACTATTACCAAAAAAGCCGATTATATATTTGAGCCTGAAAAGGAACAGTTGTTAGAAGAATTAGTACCTAAAATATTAAACACACAGTTTTTTAAAGCCTTGCTGGATAGCAGCGCTTCGGAGCACGGTGCACGTATGGTTGCCATGGAATCGGCCACTAACAACGCACAGGAATTAATGCGTGCCCTGCGCATACAATACAACCGCGAACGACAGGCAGCTATTACCAAAGAGATTTTGGAAATTGTGGGCGGTGCAGCAGCGCTTGAAGAAAACTAAAAAAACATAAAGCCTTCCGCCAAAAACGGAAGGCTTTTTTAATTTTAACCGTATGGAGAACCTTCACCAACATATTGAAGCCTTAGTTTTTAGTTCGGAAAACGCTATTACTAAACAGGAAATTGCGTTGGCATTAGCCAAAGCACACCAACAAGTAAGCGTTGATGAAACAACTGTTGAGGAGATATTGAGCGACTTGCAGGATAAATTTAAAAGCGACATCTACGCTTTTGAACTGCGCGTAATTGGTGGAGGGTACCAGTTTTTTACCAAGCCCGAATATCATACAACAGTTGCTACGCTTATTGGTATGAAGGAGAAGAAACGCCTTTCGACCGCTGCGTTAGAAACCCTTTCAATTATAGCATACCGTGGCCCTATTACTAAAGGCGAATGCGAAAAAGTACGTGGTGTAAACTGCGACTACAGCGTTGAAAAACTACTTGAAAAGGAATTGATAGAAGTGGCAGGCCGTATTGAAGATGCCCCCGGAAAGCCCGTATTATACAAAGTAACCCAAAACTTTTTAGACTACTTTGGTATCAACTCAACCAACGAACTACCTAAGCTAAAAGATATTTTGCCTTCGCCCGATGATAATGTTATTGGCGAACAGTCTGAAAGCGGGTCGGAGATGCCAACCGAAGAAACACCTGCCGCACCTGCGGAACAGGAAGAAAACACACCAGACACAACAACTGAAGAATCTTAACAAAGTCGATTCCTTAAATTTCTGAAAATTTGTAAAAATCGGGTTTTAATAGAACTTTGGCGTGCCTGTGGCATATCAACCCCAAAAATCCATGCTCATGAAAAAGAACATTCTACTACCAATAGCCATGCTGCTTTTTGTATTAGCAGGCTATGCACAACCCCAACCTGTAGGCCATCTTACTATTTTTTCGGAAGACGGTGATAAGTTTTACCTGGTACTTAACGGCGAACGCCAAAACAACGTGGCACAAACCAACCTGCGGGTTGAAGACCTTACACAAGACTATTACAATGCTAAAATTATTTTTGAAGACAAAAATCTGCCTGAAATAAACAAAACCTACTTGGCCATTGCCGATGCTAACGGAGTTAAGCAAGATGTTACCTACAAAATAAAGAAGGATAAAAACAACGGTAAATTATCGCTAAAATACTTTTCAATGACGCCCGTTGTGCAAGGTTACGTGCCGCCAAGTAATGTATATATAACACATTATGGTACACCTGTTACCCAAGTTACTACAACTGCGCCGGGTACAACAACTACCGTTACCGAAACTACAACAGTTGGCACGCCTAACACTGTAAACACATCGGTAAATGTGGGTGGCGTAGGTATGAACGTTACCATTACCGATCCGCTTGCAGCACAAACAACTACCACTACTACGCAAACCACACATACACAACATACCTATCAATCAACCGCAGTAAACGAACCGCCAAGGCAAGTTGGGTGTATTAACGCATACCCAATGGCTTCGGGCGATTTTGCAAGTGCTTTAAGCACTATTAAGGGCCAAGGTTTTGATGAATCGAAGTTGAAAACAGCCAAGCAAATTGCATCGTCTAACTGCTTAAATGCAACGCAAATAACCCAAATATGCCAGGCCTTTGGGTTTGAGGAAACCAAATTGGACTTTGCCAAATACGCATACGACTACTGTACTGAACCCAAAAATTATTTTAAAATAAATAATGTATTCAGCTTTACGTCAAGCTCGGATGAACTGAACGAATATGTACAAAGCAAACACTAATTAACCCAAAAGCCTCCGTTGTAACGGAGGCTTTTTTATTTTTACCATAATGAAGGGAACCATAAGATTATATGTGCTAATACTTTTTACTGTTGCCGCCGCGCAGCTAAAAGCCCAAACAGATAAACCTGTTTACCACCCATGCTTTTTAATGGATAGTGCCGATGCACGGTTAGATTTTATTAAAGCCAACGCTTCCAAAATATTTATCGACTCGTTTGATTGTAAGGCTACCCTGTTGGATAGCATAGCTGTATTATATGTGCGCAGTAAGGATAAAAAATATTTAGATGCCTTGAATACAATACTACTTAACCCGCATGCTAAGGTTGATGGCCTATACACCGATGTTATTAAAAGATTTACGGATGATAACTTGGGCGACTTTATGAACCAACTTTATATGGCACGGGGCAAATACCAAGCGTTGGAGAAAGAACTAATTGCCATGATGAACATGATTGTAGATAGCCGGCCTTACAAACTAAAATATATAGGGCAAATAAATGTAGAGATAAGCAAAGCCAAGGATAAGAAGGATACCTATAAAGCCTCGTACTTAGAAAAGCTGAAAACTAAAATTGAAGAAGAAAAATACTAACCGAACGATTCGCCGCAACCGCAGGTTTTTGATGCATTAGGGTTACGGTATATAAAGCCACGATTGTTCAGCCCCGCTTCAAAATGTACTTCGGTACCGGCTAAGTATAATTCGTGCATGGGGTTAACCAATATTTTTACACATTCTACCTCATACACTAAATCATCAGCCTGTTGGTTATCAAAATCAAGCAAATAGGTAAAGCCGGCACAGCCACCGCCTTTTACACCTAACCTTAGGCCTTGGCCCTCGATAATATTTTGTGTGGCAATCAGCCTTTTTATTTCGCTTATAGCACTGGGGGTTAAAGAAATTCCTTTCTTAATTCCTCTTTCTAACACTAAATCTTCCATAACATTTTATTTTCGACACACAAAAATAACACCTTTTGCCGTTATAGTAACACAAAACCCTAAATCATGGTTATAACAACCCTACTTGAAATACTGAAATACACCTTACCTGCGCTTATTGTTTTTATGACAGCCTACTTACTATTAACCCGTTACATGCAAAAAGATGCCACCAGTAAGGTAATTGAGCTAAAAATGCAGCGCGATAAAGAAATTGTTATCCTGCGCCTCCAGGCCTACGAAAGGCTATCAATGTTTCTTGAACGCATGAACCCTGTAATGGTAATATCGCGCGTGCGTACACCCGATATGTTAGCGAGCGAATTACAGTATGCCATGGTTAAATCAATCCGCGAGGAATACGAACACAACCTATCGCAGCAAATTTATGTATCAAGCACTACCTGGAATTTGATAGTTGCATCGAAGGACGAGATTATTAAAACCATTAATTTAATAGGCACACAAATGCCGCCCGATAGCAGCGCCGGAAGCTTAATTAATGCTTTGTTTAACGGCATTGCAGCCGCCAATGCACCGCTACCTACCGAGCACGCACTTGAATTATTAAAAGCCGAGTGCAAGGAATTGTTTTAGCCATCGGCGTTGTTATGTAAATTGCAACGCACAACGTTTAATTATGAGCAATAAGTTTACTACCGATTCGGGCATTGAAATAAAAGCTACTTACCCCACCTATGCTAAAAATGTAGGCGTACCTGGTGTATACCCATATACTCGTGGTGTACATGCCGAAATGTACCGCAGTAAGTTATGGACCATGCGCCAGTATGCAGGCTTTAGCACTGCCGAAGAAAGTAACAAACGTTACCACTACTTGCTATCGCAAGGGGTAATGGGTTTAAGTGTAGCGTTTGACTTGCCTACACAAATAGGTTATGATAGCGACCATGAACTTGCCGAGGGCGAAGTAGGTAAAGTAGGCGTGGCCATTGATTCGTTACAGGATATGGAAACGCTGTTTAAAGGCATTAAGCTGGAAGATGTTTCAACTTCAATGACTATTAACTCAACAGGATACATTTTACTGGCATTTTATGTCGCCCTTGCTAAAAGGCAAGGGGCCGATTTAAAAAAAATATCGGGTACTATACAAAACGATATATTAAAGGAATACGCTGCACGTGGCACATATATTTACCCGCCCAAGCCAAGCATGAAAATTATTACCGATATTTTTGAGTATTGTAATAATGAAGTGCCTAAGTGGAATACCATCTCTATATCGGGTTACCATATTCGCGAGGCGGGTTCAACTGCTGTGCAGGAAGTGGCTTTTACTTTGGCCAATGGTAAAGCCTACTGCCAAGCGGCTATTAGCAAAGGGCTTGATATAAATAGCTTTGGCCAAAGGCTTTCGTTTTTCTTTAATGCACACAACAACTTTTTCGAGGAAATTGCCAAATTTCGTGCAGCGCGCCGCATGTGGGCCGAAATAACTAAACAATTAGGCGCTACCGATGCGCGTGCGCAAATGTTACGTTTCCATACCCAAACGGGGGGATCAACATTAACGGCACAACAACCTAAAAACAATATTAGCCGTGTAACGCTGCAAGCATTAGCCGCAGTATTGGGTGGTACACAATCGTTACATACCAATGGTTACGACGAGGCCTTATCGTTACCAACCGAGGAGGCCGCTAAAGTTGCATTACGTACGCAGCAAATAATAGGTTACGAAAGTGGCGTTACCGATACCGTTGACCCATTGGCAGGCTCGTATTTTATGGAGGCATTAACCGATGAAATTGAAGCCGCAGCTTGGAAGTACATACAGCAAATTGATGAAATGGGTGGAAGTGTATCGGCTATTGAAGCAGGGTTTATGCAAAATGAAATTGCACGCTCGTCGTACAAATACCAAGGGGCAGTTGAAAGCAATGAAAAAATAATAGTGGGCGTAAATAAGTTTACTGAGAAAGAAAAACCTCCTACCGACTTGTTACGTATTGATGATTCGATACGAAAAGTACAGAGCGAAAAATTGGCTAAGCTACGCGCTGAACGTAATAACGAAAATGTAGCAACTGCATTGGCTAACATACAAACTGCTGCTACAAGCGATAAAAACATAATGCCGTATGTGATTGAAGCAGTTGAGCAATATGCCACCTTAGGCGAAATTGCCGATTCGCTACGCGAGTTATATGGCGTGTATCAAGGTTAGCATTAACTAATACTTTACAAGCTTACACCTAAATTATTCATTTAGTACCAGTTGAAAATTAGGCTATTCCGCATGTATGGTAAATACAAAAAAGTTTAACACAAAATGGATAGTGAATAACCCCATTATGCTTAATGTTGGGCTATATTTACGGGTAATGTTACGCAACAAATTCCTCTACTTTATTTTCCTGCTTTTTCTGGCATCGTGCGGGCACACATACGTTGCTACTAAGTATGGTTATGAGGAAAAGAACATTACCGCTACAGCTCAAAAGGACGAAAAAGTAGCAAGCATGGTACTGCCCTACAAAGATTCGTTAGATAAACAGATGAATGTAGTGCTTGGTGTAGCCGATGATGCACTTACCAAAACACAGCCCGAAAGTGACCTCGGAAATTTTATGTGTGATTTAGTATTGATGAAAAGCCGCGACTATGCCGATGTACCTGTTGATTTTACTTTTTTAAACCACGGTGGCATACGCCTACCCAGTTTACCTAAAGGTGATATAACATTGGGGAAACTAATTGAATTAATGCCTTTCGAAAACCGTATTGCTATTATGCAGCTAAAAGGTACAACCATTGATACCCTTTTTAATTTTATGGCCAGTAAAGGCGGCTGGCACATAAGTGGTGCACGCTATAAAATAAAAAACAACGCGGCTATTGATATTACTATTAACGGCCTACCACTTAACCCTAACAGAACATATTCCGTAGCCGTATCGGATTACTTAGCACAAGGCGGCGATAATTGTTATATACTTAAAGGCTTACCATACACCGATACCCGAAAAACAATACGCGATGCATTAATTGAAGGGTTACAGGAAATGACCGCAAAAGGGCAACACGTAAAAAGTGTGTTGGACGGGCGCATTGAGTTAGTGAATTAGACAACCGGATTTAATATAGGTTTATGAAACGGAAAGATTTTATACGACATAGCGCTACAGGTGCATTGCTACTTGCGGCAGGTAGCATGCCGTTTGACCTACTGGCTAAGGGCAGCAATGTAACTAAGTTAACCATACTGCATACTAATGATCAGCATAGCCGTATTGAACCATTCCCGATGGATGGAGGCAAATACCAAGGCTTAGGAGGTTTTGCGCAAAGGGCACAAATGATAAACCTTATACGCGCGCAGGAGGAAAATGTATTACTATTAGATAGCGGAGATATTTGGCAGGGTACGCCTTACTTTAATATATATGGCGGCGAATTGGAATTTAAGTTAATGAGCCAAATGAAGTACGATGCATCGACACTTGGCAATCATGATTTTGATGCAGGATTAGGTGGGTTTGTAAAACAGTTGCCACATGCCACGTTTCCGTTTTTGAATTCTAACTATATTTTCGACAACACACCGTTACAGGATAAAGTACAGCGTTACAAACTTTTTCAGTATGGGCATGTTAAAATAGGTGTGTTTGGTTTAGGTATTGAGTTGGCAGGTTTGGTGCCTACTGATTTATATGGGGGCATACAATATACTGACCCTGTGTTGGCGGCCAACAAAATTGCGGAACAATTAAAGCATGACCATAAGTGCGACATGGTAATTTGCCTTTCGCACTTAGGGTATAAATACAGCGAGAAAAAAGTGAGCGACATAATACTTGCTGAAACAAGTAAGAATATAGACTTAATATTAGGTGGGCACACACATACTTTTTTTGATAACCCGGAGGAATACAAGAATGCAGCCGGCGAAAAGGTACTAATAAACCAAGTTGGCTGGGCTGGTATTTATTTAGGACGCATTGATTTTTACTTTGAAGAAAAAAGAAAAGCAGCGTTGATTTCGGGTAAGCCGCAACTTATTTCGTAGCGTTTACCTATGGCTAACTTTTTTTGCGAAAAAAAGAAGTAGAAAAAACTTTTTTTCTAAAAAAAATGACAGAGTGGTTGATGAAAAAAAAACTACAAAATCAAGGGTTAAAAAATTTTTTTTTAAACAACGTTTTACCCATTTTCACATCACCTACGACACACATTAGAAATAATTTTATTCAACCTTAATAAAGCAGATACGTGAGCATGAAGGAAAAATCGGCAAGCACTGTTTGGAACAACTGTCTGGAAATAATAAAAGATAACGTTAGCGCACAAAGTTTCAAAACATGGTTCGAGCCGATAAGGCCGGTGGAATTAAAAGGCACAGTCCTTACCATCCAGGTACCATCACAATTCTTTTACGAATGGCTTGAAGAGCACTACGTTTCCTTATTACGCAAAACAGTTAAACGCGAACTTGGCACAACTGCCCGCTTAGAGTACCGTATTGTAGTTGAAAACTCATCGAATGGTGCATCGCCATCAACCGTTGATTACCCTAACTACAATTCAGGAAACTCATCAAACACTGAAGTTGGTTTCCCTTATTTTTTAACGGGCAACCAAATCAAAAACCCGTTCATTATTCCGGGTTTAAAGAAAATTAATATCGATTCGCAGTTAAACTCGAATTACAACTTCGATTCATTTGTTGAAGGCGATTGTAACCGTCTTGCACGTAGTGCAGGCTATGCGGTGTCGCAAAAGCCGGGTGGTACTGCATTTAACCCATTAGTACTGTATGGCGGTGTTGGCTTAGGCAAAACGCACTTAGCACAGGCTATAGGAAACGAGGTAAAGCAGAACTTTCCGAACAAGACAGTATTATATGTAAGCAGCGAGAAATTTACCAATCAGTTTTTTGATGCTGTAAAAAACAACTCTGTTAACGATTTTGTACATTTCTATCAATTAATAGATGTATTGCTGGTTGACGATATTCAGTTTTTCGGTAACAAAGAAAAAACACAGGATATCTTCTTCCATATATTTAACCACTTACACCAAAACGGCAAGCAGTTAGTATTAACTTCTGACCGCCCTCCGCGCGATTTAGAAGGTATGGAAGAGAGGCTGCTATCGCGCTTTAAGTGGGGATTAAGTGCCGATTTACAAGTGCCCGATTTTGAAACCCGCATTGCTATATTAGAGAAGAAGATGTATGCCGATGGCATTGAGTTGCCACGTGAGGTGGTTGAGTTTGTTGCCTACAACATTAATACCAATGTACGCGAATTAGAAGCTGCCCTAATATCACTTTTAGCCCAAGCATCATTAAATAAGAAAGAGGTTGACCTTGACTTAGCGAAGAAGATTATCAAAAACTTCGTTAAAAGTATTTCGCGCGAGGTTTCTATCGATTACATACAAAAAACAGTATGCGATTACTTTAACGTACAGGTTGATATGCTACGCGAAAAAACCCGTAAGCGTATGATTGTACAAGCTCGTCAGCTTTCTATGTTCTTGGCTAAAAACTATACCAAAAACTCATTAAAGGTTATAGGTAAGCATTTTGGTGGCCGCGACCACTCAACAGTTATCCATTCGTGCCAAGCAGTTCAAAACTTGATTGACACCGATCAGGAATTCCGCGAGGCAGTAGCCGACATACAAAAGAAGATACAAATGAGTATTTCATAAACTTTTGACACACAAACACTGGATAAAAAATCCTTTCCAAACTTTTGGAAAGGATTTTTGCTTTAAGAGTTTGAATCTTTGCCGAAATTTCTATTTTTGTCGTCCTCTTTGAAAAGAGGCTGTTTTTTTACCCCCAAGGGGCTATGAAGCAGGGAATAGAAAAGAGTTCTTTACATTGGTGAGGTGGATGAGAGGCTGAAATCAACAGTTTGCTAAATTGTCGTACTGGTAAAACGGTACCGAGGGTTCGAATCCCTCCCTCACCGCAGTATTTTAAAATATTCGGGGCGTAGCGCAGTCCGGTTAGCGCACCTGCTTTGGGAGCAGGGGGTCGAGTGTTCGAATCACTTCGCCCCGACTTAAAAATGAAAAGCCTTCTCGCAAGAGAGGGCTTTTTTATTCCTACCATTACCCAAAGCTTTAAGGTAATTCAATTAATAATAATTCTGCTATCAGCAGGATAGCACCATAAGTATAGCCCTAAAAAAAATTGAATAAAATATTGGAACTTGTACGCTGTACAACGCACATTAGTAATGCCTATCAACAATTTCAATATACAAGGGTTAACCGCAGCACAGGTTATTGCAGCACGCCAGCAACATGGACAAAATATGCTGCACTACAAAAAGCAAAATGGATTTATAACTGCCCTGAAAAGTATTGCCAAGGAACCGATGGTTATATTATTGTTGGCGGCATCGGCTATTTATTTCATTAGTGGTAAAACCGGCGATGGTATATTCTTATCCTCGGCTATTATTCTTGTTGCAGGCATTTCGCTTTATCAGGATTCAAGAAGCCGGAATGCGTTAGAGAAATTAAAAGATTTTACCCAACCCAAATGCAAAGTAATTCGGGATGGAGAAACGGTAGAAATAAAAAGCGAAGAACTTGTTGTAGGAGATTTTTTGGTAGTAGAAGAAGGGACATCTATTACTGCCGATGCTACTATTGTTCATTCAAACGATTTTTCGGTCAATGAATCTATACTAACAGGCGAATCGCTTTCAGTTTATAAAGATCAAACAGCAGAGAATAATTCAATTTTTAGTGGCACCACTGTTACCAGTGGTTTAGCCATTGCTACTGTAACCGCCATTGGCAACAAAACAAAACTTGGAACTATTGGTAGTAGCCTGGAAAACATAAAAGAAGAACCTACACCATTAGAGTTACAGATTAACAGCTTTGTAAAAAAGATGGTGATAATAGGTGCAATAGTTTTTGTTATAGTTTGGGGCATCAACTATTTCCGTACGCATTTAGTGCTGGATAGTTTACTTAAAGCCCTAACACTTGCCATGAGTATATTACCCGAAGAAATACCAGTGGCATTTACCACATTTATGGCATTAGGGGCATGGCGATTAATGAAGATGGGCATTGTTGTAAAACAGATGAAAACCGTTGAAACACTTGGAAGCGCCACCATTATTTGCACCGATAAAACAGGAACTATTACCGAGAACAAAATGAGTTTAGCAAAGTTGTTTTCGCTTTCAGCAAACAAAATTACAGATGCCAAAGAAACCTTAACAAACGAGGAAAAGGAGGTTATCCGTATAGCCATGTGGGGTAGCGAGCCCATACCTTTTGATGCAATGGAAATAGCCCTGCATGAGGCATACGGTAAATTGACCGCAAAAGATGAAAGGCCTAACTATAAATTAATTCATGAATATCCATTAGGGGGCAAGCCGCCTATGATGACCCATGTATTTGAAGATAACACAGGTGTACGAATTATTGCCGCAAAAGGAGCCCCTGAAGCCATGATGGCAGTGTCAGTATTAAAGCCCACCGAAAAGCAACAAATAGAAAATGCCCTCAACGTATTAGCATCTGATGGATACCGTGTGTTGGGAATAGGCAAAACAACTTTTTCAGGCAACGATTTTCCCGCAACACAACAGGAATTGAAATTTACTTTTAAAGGTTTAATTGCCTTTTACGACCCACCAAAGAAAAACATCCAGCAAGTGTTTAATGATTTTTATACCGCAGGCATTGCCGTAAAAATTATTACCGGCGATAATGCTGCTACTACTACCGCTATAGCTAAGCAAATAGGATTTAAAGGCTACGAAAAAAGCTTAACCGGTGAGGAACTGATGGCCTTGACAGAAACTGAATTAAAGCAACAAGTGCTGGATACTAATTTGTTTACACGTATGTTTCCCGATGCTAAATTGAAAATAATAAATGCGCTAAAAGCAAAAAATGAAATTGTAGCCATGACCGGCGATGGGGTAAATGATGGCCCTGCCCTAAAAGCGGCGCACATAGGTATTGCTATGGGTAAAAAAGGAACAGAAATTGCCAGGCAGGCAGCCTCGCTTATACTGTTGGAAGACGACTTATCAAAAATGGTGGATGCTGTAGCCATGGGAAGAAGAATATATACCAACCTAAAAAAGGCAATTCAATACATTATTTCCATTCATATACCTATTATACTAACGGTATTTATACCCCTTGCCTTAGGGTGGGTTTACCCAAACATTTTTTCGCCTGCCCATATTATACTGTTAGAACTAATAATGGGCCCCACCTGCTCCATTATTTTTGAAAACGAGCCGATGGAGGAAAATACAATGAAGCAAAAACCACGTGCGGCTACCTCTTCATTTTTTAATTGGAAGGAACTTGCCACAAGCATAACTCAAGGCTTAGTAATTACTATGGGCACTTTAGGTGCTTATCAATATGCATTATATCAAAATTTTGATGAATTTCATACGCGGGCTATTGTATTTACTACGCTCATTGCAGCAAATATATTCCTTACTTTAATCAATCGTTCGCTTTACTATTCGGTACTTACTACACTTAAATATAAAAACAACCTTGTTCCAATAATTATATTCATTACGGTAGCCATTACAGCATTATTACTATATGTAAAACCACTAACCCGTTTCTTCCAATTCGAACCACTTCAAATTCCCGAACTGGGCATAGCCATTGCTATTGGCTTTATTTCGGTAATGTGGTATGAAATAGTAAAATGGCGAAAGCGGGCTAACAATGCCAGTAATTAAATTTTCCTGCCCATATTTTCCACTCAACTATACGAGCCGTATAATTTGTAGCAAAATTATGGCCGGCCGTGTGGTGGAGGTGGGGGCATAGCCATTGCCTTAAGTATATCTTCAATTATTTCATCAAAGCGTTGTTTTTGCCCGGCAGTGCAAATACTGCGCACTTGCTTAAAATGATTATAGGTTACCATATCTATTTCAGCCTGCTTATCTCCTATCAGTTTTGCAATTTCAGCAGCATGCGCTGTGCTACTACTATCCTGACTAAGTAATTGAAATAATTGATGCCTTAGCAATCTTGTACTATCTCTTATCTCCTCAACCCTTGCGTGGTGTTCATCGCGCATCTGTATATAAGCTTTTTGTTGCTGGGGGGTCATTTTCAGTTCATCAATTATTACAGCAAATGGTTGTTTGCCATGCATAGGGCCGTGCGGCGTGGCACCCATACTTTGCCACCATATAAAACCCATAGCGCTTATATTAAGAACTACTAATACTACAACCAGTAATATTAAAAGCCTCGATTTAGTATTTACCTGCTTCTCCATATTAGTAATAATACGATTCATGGGTTAATGAATAATCTTTAGCCAATGCCCTTGCTTGTTCATTGCCGCTTATACCTGCATCCTTATTAGGTAATAAAGTCCATGTACATACATTTAACCCTATAAGTACTAATACCATGGCTGCTATCTTGTAAACAACAGGCATTCTTACCACCTTGCCAGCAATTTTCGTTTCAGCACTAATACGTTGCAGTATTTTGTTTTTAAGCATTGTATCAGCATTGGCAGGCACAATATGCTCGGCATTTTCTAAAACATAATTAATCCAATCTTCCCTCATTTTCATACTATTTAGTTTGACGTTGTTTGTTTTTAATACCTGCGCTACATCTCATTATTATAATAATCTGCCAGTGTTTTTTTTAAATTTTGCCTTGCACGAACCATCAACGATTCGACCGCCGAAACCGATAGTTGCATTATTTCGCCTGCCTCGGTATAGCTTAGTTGCTCAATCTTACATAATGTAAAAGCTACTCGCTGATTTTCGGGCAATTGGTCAATGGCCCGAAAAAGATACGCAGCCAATTCCTTCTGCTCCAACTCTATTCCGGGGTGAACAAAATCGGGTTTATCGTAAATAGGTTCGCCTTGGGCACCAAATAGGCTTTTTACAAACCCAAAACGCTTTTTCCTTTTCTTACTACGTATATAATCAAGGCATTTAGAAATGGCAATTCGATACATCCACGTTATAAGTTTCGAATCGCCCTTAAAGCTATTTATTGAGCGATAAACTTCAACAAACACTTCTTGGGTAATATCTTCTGCATCCTCTGCATTTTGCACCATTCCTATACAAGTATTATAAACCCTGTTTTGGTACATATCAACCAAAATGCTGTAAGCATTATTATCTGCCTGCTTAAGCTGATCAATAAGGGTTTGTTCGTTAATCAAGGGTTAGGCTTAGTTATATTTAACAAATTAAAAAAATAGGACTGTGAAATGCACTTAAGGTTATATACAGCTGCTAACAAAGCGCACTTAAACTGCAAAAAAGATATGCATATCTATGTTAAACGCAACGGGTTAGCCGTAAAAGCACGTCTAATTATGGTATATTAGATGGCTGTAAACTAAATACTATTGCCAATGAAACTTGTAAAACATACTTTGTTGCTGTTACTGGCTGTATCTGCTTTGCTTTTTACAGGCTGCAAGCCCGATGAACAAACCAATGGCAACTTTACCTTACAAGTTAACCCAACGTACGGCTCATCGGCATTTGTAATGAATGCGGCCAACACCGACCCTGATGGAAGAAATGTAAAGTTCAATGTATTTCAGTTTTACCTTTCAAATATTACATTAATTAAAAACGATAACTCGGAAGTGCTGCTTAAAAATGTAGCATTGGTTGATTTAAAAAACTCGTTAACGTTTAATATAAACGGTGCGCAAATGAATGGCGACTTTAAAGCAATTAAATTTGGAGTAGGGCTAGATTCCATGTTAAACAATAATACTAACCCGGGAGACGAGCCCGTTACAAGCCCACTTTATACCGATAACAATTTAGGCTATTGGGGATGGATGAAATACATTTTTTATAAAATTGAAGGGGTTACTGATACTACTACTTCTGGGCAGCAAACGTATAATAACACCTTTTTATACCACATTGGCACTGATGATTTATATCGCGAAGTAACCCTTACCAAAAACTTTTCGATATGCTGCAACAACGCAGTTACCCTTAACCTGAACTTTGATGTAAGGAA
>Ga0164241_10003350_pt1 | contig 16270 bp, 8 predicted proteins | sample OricomyardsoilBY_FD_108780 | JGI IMG/M metagenome (GOLD analysis project Ga0164241, IMG submission 108780) | Backyard soil microbial communities from Emeryville, California, USA - Original compost - Back yard soil (BY) | ecosystem: Environmental > Terrestrial > Soil > Unclassified | place: USA... | reverse complement strand
GACATGGGATCTGATGATGAAGAACATCTACAACCTCAATGTGAACCAGCTATCGCGCGACGGTTTTCAACTGCGCGTTATCTATCGCGACGACCGCACCGGTATTGACAATCCACAACTACAGGAAGGTGCCACCGTGCGTACCCGGCAGTTGGTGGAAATCATGGGACTTGACCGGTTGAACCCGGTGAATGACCCTCAGCGCGATGGAAATTTTGACTTTGTTGAAGGTATCACCATTAACACGACGACCGGACTTATCATCTTTCCCTACCTGAATCCATTCAGCGATGCGCTGCGAGAGGCTTTCAAAGGTGAAAGCAATGAAACATTCCTGATTCAGAAATACTCGTACGACACACTCTACAACACGACTAAGGCTGACGCGGAATTATTCGCTACCAAGAACAAGTTCTATATCAAAGGTCTTTACAACGCCGGAAGCGCAAAAGAGATTATGATCCCTGGCTTCGGTGTGTCGCAAGGGTCAGTCAAAGTTTATGCCGGGGGAATTCCACTCAGTGAAGGAACCGACTTTGTAGTTGATTACACGTTCGGAAAGGTGACGATCATGAACGATCAGATCCTGAGTTCCGGAAAGGATATTCAGGTACAGTACGAAACTTCGGACCCTTTTGCTTTTCAGACACGAAGCCTTCTGGGCACGCGGTTTGACTATCACTTCAGTGAAGACATCAACTTTGGCGGTACTGCGTTGTACTACAATGAGCGGCCACTGATCAGCCGCAATGCTGTCGGTACTGAACCCGCCCGAAATCTGCAGTATGGGCTGGACTTCAACATTAACAAAAAGAGCAGGCTGCTGACCAAAATCGTTGACGCCATTCCCCTGCTACAAACAAAAGAGATCTCTTCCTTCAACCTTACAGGCGAGTTTGCGCAGCTCCTTCCTGGAACCTCCAATAAGATTGACGGCGAGGGCACTGCTTACATCGACGACTTCGAAAACACCGCCACTCCGTATTCACTCATGAGTGCGTTCGGCTGGAAGCTGGCAACGACGCCACGCAGCGATGACTTCCGCTTCGATCCAAGTGGCGGTGCGCAGGACGATGTTCGTGCAGGATACAATCGCGCTAAGATGGCGTGGTATACTGTCGACAATCAACTGTATCGTAACGTAGGAAATTACAAGCCTGACAACCTCACCGATGAAGATCTGAAGATGCACTACTCGCGCGCCGTGGATCCTCAGGAGATATTTCCCAACCGGCAAACAACGCAGGGGGTATTCTACGAACAGATTTTCGACGTTGCTTATTACCCCACTGAGCGCGGACCTTACAATTACAATCCATCTCTTAACAGCGGAGGTTTCCTCAATAATCCTACGAACAGCTGGGGTGCTATCACCAACGCCATTCGCACCGAAGTTGACTTCGACAAAGCCAATATCGAGTACGTGGAGTTCTGGCTACTGGATCCCTTCATCAACACCCAATACGGTCGGATCGACGATGGCATCAATACACCAAAATCGAATACTACGGGAGGGCAGCTCATCTTCCAGTTGGGAAGCATCTCAGAAGACGTGAGCCGCGATGGCAAACACGCATTTGAAAATGGTCTTCCTCCGGACGGCAACCTCGATGGCGGCGGGGCTGCCAGAAACAATTGGGGATATGTTACGTCGCAGCAATACCTCACACCCGCATTTGAGAACTCGACGGCGTCGCGTACGAATCAGGACGTTGGCTTCGACGGTGTACCTACCGATAAAGAAGCTGCTACTTTCCAGAACTTTCTAAGCCAACTCACCGGTGACGCGCTTACAAGGGCCCAGGCCGACCCTTCAGCAGATAATTTCAAGTACTTCCTGGGTGCCGACCTGGATGCGAACAATGCGAAGATCCTAGAACGCTACAAAGAAATAAACGGTCAGGATGGCAACTCGCCCATCATTAGCGGCAACAGTGATATTTCACCTTCGGGAAGTCAGAATCCAGACAACGAAGATCTGAACGCAGATAATACGCTGAGCGAAGAAGAAGCTTACTATCAATATAACATTGACCTGAAGCCCGGTCAGCTTGACATTGGCAAGGAGTACATCGTAGACAAGATCACAAGGAAGGGTAAAGACTCTCCCGAGGAAGTCACCTGGTATTTGTTCAGGATCCCTGTCCGGCAGCCTGATGGAAAGTTCGGGGAGATCGATGGTTATAAATCCATCAAGTATGCCCGTATGATCCTCACCGGTTACAGCGAACCCGTCGTGCTACGCTTTGCCAACTTCCGCATGGTGGGCAGCCGTTGGAGAAGATACACCGACAATTTAAGGGAGAGCGCGCTTATTCCAGATCCGGAACCCGGCGCTGACAACTTCACCGTGAATGTGGTTAACCTGGAAGAGAATGCAGCTGGTGACAGCAGGAAGTCCCCTTATGTGATTCCGCCCGGCGTGGTGCGCGACCGTGATAATACCTCTTCAGTACCCCGCCAGTTAAACGAACAATCTGTGCAGGTGTGTGTGGATGGCCTTCAGGACGGAGATGCCCGCGCCATCTATAAGAATGCTGCGGCTGACTTGTTCAACTACGGACGCATTAAGATGTATTACCACGCCAACAGCGAAGCGAACGATGACGAACTAACCGCGTTCCTCCGGATGGGTACTGACTTCGATCAGAACTTTTACGAAATAGAAATTCCGCTTAAGATCACCAAACCGGCAAATACAACTGATCCTGACCTCATCTGGCCAGACGACAACACCATTGACCTTGCGCTGAACGAACTGTACGCACTCAAGGCGCAGCGCGACCGAGAGGGCTTCCCGCTGACTGAGTTGTATCCTCGCGAAGGACCGAAGCAGGTAGATCGTCATCGTCTGCGGATTTTTGGACGACCAGACCTGAGCAGCGTTCAGGTCATGATGATTGGCGTGCGTAATCCAAAGACCGATGACAAGCGTCCAATATCTGTCTGCATGTGGGCCAACGAACTACGCGTTACCGACTTCGATCGTACCCCCGGCTGGGCCGTGAACTCGACCCTAAGCGCGAAGCTGGCAGACTTTGCCACGGTTAACGGAGCTATCCGTCACACCACGTTCGGGTTCGGTGGCGTGAGCTCAAAGATCTCGGAGCGTACCCGCGACGAGACTACAGCCTACGACATCTCCGCCAACATTAATGTGGATAAACTCATTCCAGGAAACACGGGTATCAAGATTCCCATGTTCCTGGGTTATCAGAATACGACCATCAATCCGAACTACGATCCGGCAAACCCCGACCTGCGTATAGATGCCGCGTTACGATCGTTCAATACCGACGAGGAACGAAGCGACTATCTCAAGATGATCAGGGATCAGGAGACGCGAAAGAGCATCAATTTCATCAACGTACGGAAAATTAAGACGAAAGCCGACGCGCCATCTCATCTCTGGGACATTGAGAACTTCGCCGTCAGTTATTCGTATAGCGAATCCAAGCGCTCCAACTTTACGCTGGCTGAGTCCCTAACCCGGCAGTACAGGGGCTCGCTTGCTTATACGTTTACCCCCAAGGCTACAGGAATAGAACCTTTTAAAAACTCCGAGGGCCTCGGATCGCCGTGGCTCAAGGCGATTAAGGATTTTAACATCAGCTTCCTGCCCAGTAGCCTTGGCGTTAGATTTGACCTTGATCGCTCCTTTGGAAAGAACATCTATCGAAACGACGGATTTGAGTCGGCTCCCAATTATTTGAAATACTTCACCTTCAATCGCCAATACAACCTGCGCTGGAATCTTTCGAAAAGCCTTTCATTTGAATACAATGCCCTGGCCAACGCGATCATAGACGAGCCGGAAGGCGAAGGAGATACGGTGCGCACCACCATCATCAAGAATCTCAAAAACTTCGGTCGGATGAAAAACTTTGACCAGCGATTCACCTTTAACTATGCCATACCCCTGGATAAGTTCCCTGTAACGGACTGGCTGGGCGCAGACTATCGCTGGCAGGCTTCCTACAACTGGCGCGCCGGGCCTATTAATATGCCCGATACCTTGAACTTCGCCAACACCATACAGAATGCACGCGATCAAAATTTGTCCGGCCGCGCTGATCTTGTCAAGCTCTACAACAAAGTCAAATTCCTTAAGGAACTGAATACGCCCAAACGTCCTGCCGCGACTCGTCCGGGTACAAATCCTAAAGTTCCCGCCCGCCCCGATCCTAAGGCCGATACGGTAAAGGAAAAAACCGTTCCTCCTTTAATCAAAGGACTGCTTCGAACGCTGATGTCGGTGCGCTCCATTAACGGAACCTATTCACTTACCGAAGGGACCACCTTGCCGGGCTACACCGGAACTCCCAAGTTCCTGGGCATGGACGACGGATGGCGTTCACCCGGTTGGGGTTTTATTTTCGGTGATCAGGATCCTGCCATCCGGGAAAACATGGCAAACGACGGATTCATCACCATGAATAAGTCGCTCACCGCACCATTTACGCAACGCCGCGACCAGGCTATAAATCTGAGGGCTAACATCGAACCGTCGACCGATTTTAAAATTCAGATAGACGTGAGGAAGGAAAAAGCCGATATCTACCAGGAAATTTTCCGTTACGCCGACGCAACAGACACCACCTTCGCCGGATACAATTCTTTAAGTCCGAGCCGCGGCGGCAGTTATCGGATTTCGTTCCTGGCTATCAAGACCGTGTTCGACAAGACCAATGATGAAGTTTCGTCTGACGTGTTCCACAAATTCGAAGAAAATCTTGGCATCATGCAGGAACGCTTCCGCATCATCACGGGCAACAACGAGTTCGATTCTGCGTCGCAAGACGTGTTGATCCCCGCGTTCATCGCGGCCTATTCTGGTAAGGATGCCCGCTCCATGAGCCTGGCGCCGTTCCCCAAAACACCGTTGCCAAACTGGCGCGTGGACTATACCGGGCTGAACAAAATTCCAGCCGTTAAGAACCTCTTTCAGTCCGTCACGCTTTCACACGCCTACCAATCCAGCTATGCAGTAACGAATTACAACAACTCGCTCGAATACAATGACAAGGAGAGTCTGGAGATTAACCGACCGGTCGAGGACTACAACACCGGAAGCAACTTTGCCACCAAAGTAATCGATAACAATCCGGTGCCTTTATACGTGATTTCGCAAGTGCTGATATCCGAATCATTCGCGCCGCTGATCGGTATCAACGTGCGGACGAAGAACAGGATCACGGCCAACTTCCAGTACAAGACCAAACGCGACCTGGCACTCAACATCTCGAACGCGCAGATCACGGAATTAAACAGTAAGGATATTTCCTTAGATGTGGGTTTCACCAAGAACAATATGAAGCTCCCTTTCAAATCGCAGGGCAGGCTCATCGTCTTAAAGAATGACCTCACCTTCCGATTGACCACCAGCATCGCCGATACCAAGACAATCCAGCGAAAGATCAACGAACTAAATACCGTAACGAACGGAAGTATTAACATCCAGCTTCGGCCCAACATCAGCTATGTGGTGAATCAGAAACTCAACGTGCAGCTGTATTTTGAACGCACCATCAACGAGCCACTGGTCTCTAACTCCTATCGCAGGGCCACGACAAGGTTCGGGCTACAGGTGAGGTTTAGTCTGGCTCAGTAGATTACCGGAACTGACTTGTTTAGAAGTCTGCTGATCAGAAAATCCATTTGGACGCCATGTTCGCTGAGTTGCAAAGAACGCAGACTGCCTAGTCAGCACTTTTTTTGCTATTTTGCGGCACTTAAAATTCCGCATCATGAACATCCCCGACTCCCTGCTATACACCAAAGACCACGAATGGATCAAAATCGATGGCACGACAGCCACTATCGGTATCACTGACTTCGCTCAGGGCGAACTGGGGGACATTGTATACGTCGATATCTCCTCTGTAGGCAAGGATGTCGCTGTGGGTGAGGTGTTTGGAACTGTAGAGGCGGTGAAGACCGTTTCTGACCTTTACATGCCACTTTCAGGTAAGGTACTGGAGGTGAACTCGTTGCTCGACGGCAGTCCGGAGAAGGTAAATGAGGATCCATACGGCGATGGCTGGATGATAAAGGCTGAGGTTAGTGGAAAGCCTGAAGGTTTGTTGTCGGCGGCTCAATACAAAGAACTAATCGGCAAGTAAGGTTTGTTATAGTTCAATACGCCCCCCGCCTTCGGTGGGCAAGCCCGCAGACACGCTGAATCGGACAGACGGCAAATTTTGCGGATCACCTGTGCCGTGTAGAGCGTATCAATGAATCAACCTGAAGATCAACATGATTGAATTGCCCGTAATATCGTCTGAAGAAACGCGGAAACGGAAGCCGAACTGGCTCCGGGTGAAGTTGCCTGTGGGACCCGACTACGCGCGGGTGCGTCGTCTTGTTGATGATTACAAGCTGCATACGATCTGTGAGAGCGGAAACTGCCCGAACATGGGAGAATGCTGGGGAGCTGGAACGGCAACGTTCATGATCCTGGGCAATGTTTGTACGCGCAGCTGTTCTTTCTGTGCGGTAGCCACTGGCCGCCCTACCGAATACGATGCGGACGAACCCAAACGTGTGGCAGAAGCCATCAGGCTGATGGGTGTGAAGCACGCGGTTATTACTTCTGTCAATCGTGACGAACTGAAAGATCGCGGTGCCGAGATCTGGTATCAGACGGTGGTGGAAACAAAAGCTGCGAGCCCGGAGACGACCATCGAAACCCTGATACCCGACACCAAAGGCAATTGGGACGCGCTGTACCGGATGATAGAGGGTGGACAGGAAGTGGTGTCTCACAACATGGAAACCGTCGAGCGACTCTATAGAATGGTGAGACCTCAGGCAAAGTACTCCAGAAGTCTTGAGCAGATCAAGAGAATCCGCGAGGCGGGTATGCGCACCAAGTCAGGTATCATGTTGGGGGTGGGTGAAACGCAGGAAGAAGTGTTCAAGGCTATGGACGATCTGGCCGCACACGGCTTAATGATCCTTACACTCGGACAATACCTTCAGCCAACAAAACTTCACCTGGAAGTGGCTGAGTTCATTCATCCCGACACTTTCGAAATGTACAGGGAAGAAGGACTGAAGCGCGGACTTAAGTATGTAGAATCGGGTCCACTCGTTCGCTCCTCTTACCATGCAGAACGACACGTAAACGTTCCGTTGGATTAGCCGCGATTTACTTCGTTGGTCTTGATGCCGACGTTGCTTACCGAATTTCAAATGAGTCTTTACAGTCATTGCCCTGCGATGTAGCCGGGTATCCATAGTTAACTTGCGTTGCCAGCGGTAATTTGAGTGCCCAAAGGTTGCCTTGATTATCGCCAGGCAAGCCAACCACCTAAAATCACGACACGACAACCTCGCCTCCGGCGAGGACGACACCATCGCCGAAGGCGTCTTTAAAAATTATTAATTATTAATTGTTAATTATTAATTCCTCCCCTGCGTATTTTTGTCGAAAACGGTTTCGTGCAGCGTAAATTTTTTCTCCGAGATAAGAACTACATTCTCGAGCAAGCGCAGTTATCCCAACGCGATCCCCTGCTTCAATACCTCATCGACTTCGTACGCGTAGAATACCTGATGCGCTGCAACCCACTCGGCCTGGCGGATGATACTTCCATTCGTATCAAGACCAGTCCGGTGGATGACTACAGCAAGCTTCACGAATTTTATATGAATCTCTCCGGCGTATTTCGATACAAATACTACGGCGACAACCAGCTTGAGTTTGGCTTCGACGGGCGCGACGACTTTGAGCGCTACTCCGAGGAATGGAAAACAACGTTTAAAACCTGGACGCGGTCCTTCTGTAAGCAGGAGAATTTCCTGAAGGCAATCCTTGAACTCACCGTGCTCTATCCCGACGACTATACGCCACAGATGGCAGGGCTGAGACTAAGTTACTTCATCACGCGCACTTTTGAAGTCAAGGTCGATGGCGCGAAGGGAATCGTAGATCTCAAAGCTGCCGCCAGGTAATTACTCCCGATTTTACTCTTCTCTTCCCATCAGTCTGAGCAGCGCGATGCGCGCCGACAAGTAGTCGTACACAGCCTCGAGGTAGTTAGTTTCGGCAGTAGCCAGCGCCAACTCAGCGTCCGTCAATTCCAGTCGCGATGATACACCCTTCTTATAGCGGTACTCAACGATCGAATAGCTGAGGCGCGCGGTTTCGCTTACCGTTGCTGTCGTCTGCAGCCGCACCAGGGACTCCCGGCTGTTGGCAACCATCTGATGCGCCGTAGCCCGAAGTTGTTCATAGGCGTCTTTTTTCCGCAGCGCTGACTGCGTCTTTTCTACCGCCGCCTGTTTCACTTTTGCCTGATTGGCCATGCCTGTAAATAACGGGACCGCTACCTGCAAACCGACAAACGAATAGCTTGGAAAATACGCATTGCTGTAATCAAAACTGTTCGTCTGGCTGCTCACCTGATAGGCTCCTACGGCGGACACGGTAGGCATTCTCGCACCCGACGCAGCGCGTTCCTGACGATCCGCGATCTGTTCCTGCAGCGTAAGCACCTGGTAGGTTGGATTCTGCGTGCGTGCGGCCGCGTACACTTCATCCTCGGAAGGAATGGTTATGCCCTCGCGCAAGAACAACGAATCTGAAAGATGTATCTCCGTGAGCGAATCAATAGCCAACAATGCCTTCAGCCGAAGCATACTGGTTTGTTCTGCGTACTGCAATTTCAACAATACTGGCTCCAGGTTCTTCACCGACGTAAAAGCGCGTAACGTATCGACGCGAATTCCCTTGCCTTGCAAGAAAAGGGATTTTGCATCCCTCAACGCCAACTGATTCCGATCGATGCTTTCTTCCTGTACCTTGATCCTTTCCTGGAGTACAAGCACTTGCAAATAGGTTTGTTTGACAATCGCCACCGTCTCCAGCTGACGATCCCGAAACTGCAGGTCACTTTCCTGCTCTTTTAATTTGGCGCGCTGAAGCGCGGGGTACGCCTGCAAATTCAGCAGCGGTTGCGTGGCCGATACCATTGCTGCCATTTGATCCTCACCACCAAACCGGCCGTATGGAATTTTCCCTTCCGAGGGAGCTCCTTCGCCAAATCCAAAGAAGGGTGGCAAATCAAAATAGTGATTGGCCACACCGGTAGCAGTAACCGTCGGCAGCAGTGCGCTTCGGGCGATGACGCGGTCGTATGACGCTCGCGTCATATCCAGTTTGGTGGCCTGCAGATCCAGATTCTGTGCCTTTGCCCGCGATACGGCTTCGTCGAGTGAAAGCTGTTCCTGTGCGTGTACAGTGAGCGTGGTAGTCACGCTCACGATAAATGCCGCAATGATCGTTTTATACTTCCTGAAGTTCATTGTAAATCGATTGATAAGGGTCATTAATAATTCGAACATCGTTACGCCAGCGATACGCTGTCTGTTCCTTTGATTCCTTCTGCATTGGAGTGAGTGTCGGTAGGTCGTGGTTGTTGCACGTGCGCGCGTGAGAAGTACGAGTACACTGAGGGAATCACGTACAGCGTGAGCAGACCCGCGAAGATCAGCCCGCCCACTACGGCAATCCCCAGCGACGTCCTGCTTCCGGAAGCTGTTCCCAGCGACAACGCGATGGGTAAGGTTCCAAAAATCATAGCCAGTGTTGTCATCAGGATCGGACGGAAGCGGGAAGCCGCTGCCGCGAGCACGGCATCTTTCACCGAGAGTCCCTCCTCTTTTCTTTGATTGGCAAATTCCACGATGAGGATACCGTTCTTCGTGATCAGACCGATCAACATAATGATTCCGATCTCGCTGAACACGTTGATTGATTGTCCGGTGATCCAAAGACTAAGCAGCGCCCCAGTAAGTGCCATCGGCACCGTAAGCAGGATGATAAAAGGATCGATGAGGCTCTCGAATTGTGCCGCCAGCACCAGATAGATCAACACGATGGCAAAGATGAACGCAAAGATCAGACTCGAGCTGCTTTCGGCATAGTCGCGACTTTGTCCGGCGAGCGCTGTGCTGAACCCAGGAGGCAACAACGGCTTGGCTATTTGATCCATTTCTGCGATCGCCTCACCCAGGCTGACGCCTGGCGCAGGCGTTGCCGATATCGTGGCACTGTACGATTGATTGTATCGGTAAATCGCTGGTGGGCTAACTGTCTCGTTCAACGTTACCAGATTATCCAGGGAAATCATTTCGTTATCCGCGCCTTTCAGAAACAGTGAGCGAAGGTCATCGGGTGCCGATCTTTCCTTCCGGTCAAGCTGGCCAATCACCTCGTACTGACGGTCGTTGTAGATAAAGTATCCGTAGCGACGACCGCTCAGTGCAAGCTGAAGCGTACGGCCGATCTCCTGTGTGGATATTCCGGCCTGCGCAGCTTTCTGACGATCGATCGTAATTCCGATTTCCGGGCGGTTTATCTTAAAGTCGGGATCCTGAAAACTCAGCTTGCGACTTTGGTATACACCTCCCATCAATTTTGGCATCAGGTCGATCAGACTTGGCAGATCTGGCGCCTGCACCACGTATTGCAACGGCTGGCTACTGGAAAATCCACCAATCGTGGGTATCTGAATCGGAATGGTGATTACGTTTCGGAAACGGCTGGATGCAGCCACCAGCTTTTCATACACTTGTTGCTGCGTCATACCACTCTTACGATTTTCAGGATCTTCCAGGAAGATCCATTGAAAGCCGCCGTTCACAGGCTGCACGAGCGTACCTGAGGAGGCCGCAACGGCAGCATACGTCGTATTTTGATTGAGGTCAGGGATCGAGTCAGAAACATACTTGTTGATTTCCTTCATCGTCTCCTCCATGCTTTCGAACGAAGTACCTTCGGGTGCCATGACCGCCAATCCAATCATGGACCGATCTTCAAGCGGAGCCAGCTCCGATGGTAATTTGGGCAGCAGGTACCAGGCTATGCCGAACGACAGTAACAACAATACGAATCCCGCCCATCGCACTTTGAAAAACAACGCAAGCGTATGCTCATATCCCCGGTTCAATGCCTCGAACCATGGTTCTGTTTTGCGATACAACCAGCCGTGTGATGCGCCCGCCTTCAACAGGTACGCGCTCATCATGGGCGATAACGTCAAGGCGACGAATGCTGATATCAATACAGAGCCGGCCACTACGATGGCGAACTCTTTGAATAATTGTCCGGTGATGCCTCCCAGGAATAATATGGGAAGGAACACCGCCGCCAGCGTGATCGTCGTGGAGATTACTGCGAAATAGATTTCGTCGGAACCTTTTCGTGCCGCCTCCAATGGCGACATTCCTTTTTCAATCTTTCCGTAGATATTCTCGAGCACCACGATCGCATCGTCGACAACGAGACCGATGGCCAGCACCAGTCCCAGCAACGTCAATACATTGATGGAAAAATCGCCCAGGTACATGATAAAGAAGGCGGCAATAATGGATACCGGAATGGCAATGAGCGGAATCACGGTGCTACGCCAGTCGCGGAGAAAGATGAATATGATCAGGGCGACCAGTCCGAAGGCCAGCAGCAAGGTCTCTTCCACTTCGTTCAGAGAGTTGCGCACAGGTACCGTAAAGTCTTTTCCAAGCGAGATGATATATTCCTTAGGCGCTGTCTTTACGATGTCGTCGAAGCGTTCGCGGAATTCATCCACGATCGCCAGCGAGTTAGCGCCACGCTGTGGCTGCACGCCGGTTCCCACACCGTAGCGGGCGGTATTTCCGGATCCTACGATCATCGCGGTACGTTCATTCTGCGACGACATGATGGCTGTACCGATATCTTTAAAGCGAACGATCGCTCCATCCTGTTCGTGAATGATCATGTTGCTGAAGTCCTCCTCGGTAACCAGTCTGCCCTGCGTACGCAACGTCACTTCCGTATTCTGGCCTTCGATCCGGCCGCTGGGCAGATCCACGTTCTCTCGTTGCAAGGCATCCTGCACATCTGATGGCGTAAGTCCATACGATGCCAGTTTTATCGGGTCCATACGAAGGCGCATGGCGCGCTTTCTGCCTGCATAAGTGTCGACCAGCCTTACCCCAGGTATAGACTGCAGGCGTTCCTTGATGTTGATGTTTACAAAATCGGTGATGTCTTCCAGGGTTTTCGTATCGCTCTGCACCGTGAGGAAGACCAGAAAATCGGGAGGTCCCAGTTTCTCTACAATCGTAGGTTCGATGTCAGACGGCAGCTGCTGACGCGACTTCGATACTTTGTCGCGCACGTCGTTGGCCGCCGCCTCCAGGTCGGCATCCAGATTAAACTCTACTGTGATGATACTCACCTGCTCCCGCGAAACCGAAGTCAAAGCGCGGATGCCGTTTGCCTCCGCGATCGCTTCTTCCAACGGTTTGGTTACCTGTGAGGCGATAATGTCTGCGCTCGCGCCAGGATATACCGTAGTCACGGCAACGATCGGCGAATCGGTCACCGGGTATTCGCGCGTTCCGAGGAACGTGTAACCCACGACGCCGAATAATATTAATAGTACGGACATCACCCCGGCGAGCACGGGTCGTGATATACTGACTTGTGAAATGGCACTCATAGTTTGAAAGGATGAATGTGGTTAAGCGTATTTAGTATTGACTGTTGGATACTTACTCCCGATCTATCAAAGCGTGGTAGTCATCAGCTTTCAGGCGACCGAAGCTCTTCATCTCCTGCTTCTTCCTGAGTATCGCTAGTGTCGGATGGTCTGAAATATCCCGTACCTATTTCCCGGGAGGAATAAGACTCTGAAACTCTAAACCAGTTAGCACTTTGCGACCGGATGCTACGACATACTCAGAAGGGAAGGTCGGGCCATTCGTCGTATTGCGAAATCTGGTGAGCCGGGGATCTCCCTCGACGTGCCTACCTAAGCGTAACAAACTGTACGGGAGCACCGGGGACAAGCCGCAGGAGATTGCTGGTGATGACTGTGTCTCCCTTGTGCAGGCCCTGCGTGATTTCCACCGATCCGGAGCTTCGTTGTCCAATCTCCACTGGAGCAGCTTCCACGGCTCCACTCCGGGACACATACACCGTATAGCCACTTGACGACGGGATGAGTGCCTGAGACGAAACCGTTAACGCTTCACCTGAAGTACTCAGCGCAAGCGCCAGACGCGCACTTTGGCCGGGCAACAACTTGCCACGAGGATTCTGCGCAATGGCGTGCACCGGCAGCGTACGTGTATTTTCACTCAGGCTTGCCGCCCGTGCCACAACGGTAGCGCTATACTGTTCTTTGTCTGAGGCAATGGTAAAAGTGTGTTTGCTGCCGGGAGTGATCACATGGGTGTATTTCTCCGGAACAAAAAATTCCACCTTTACCACGCTATTGTCTTCGATGTTTGTGAGCACGGTGTTTACCGATACAACAGAACCCGGATAAACTTTTATGATGCCCACCTGACCATCGAAAGGAGCAACGATGCGCGTCTTTCCTACTGTAACAAGAACTTCCTGAATTTGAGCCTGCAGCACTTTAAGATTCGTGATGGCCTCGTCGTAGTCCTGTTGCGCGATGGCATCGTGCGAGAGCAGGTCTTTCAACCGTTGTTCATTGAGGATAGCCAGTTTTTCCTGCTGGCGAAGGCGCTCCAACTGTGCCTGCAGATCTGCATCGTCGAGTTGGAACAAGACGGTGCCGACACGGACTTTGCTGCCTTCTTTCACGTGAACTTTAACTATACGTCGTGTTAGCTCGCTGACGATATCTACCTGCTGATTGGCCACCAACGTGCCTGTAACTTCAAGTTCCTCACGGACAACGCCTGGTTGAATGATCACCCCATCTACGGGAGTAGCGGCAATCGTGGCGCTCGCAGGGGTGGCGTGATTGGCTGCGTCGTCGTTAAGATCGCCGGCCTTTGATATGCAGGCTGCCACAAGTACAACGATAGCAAGGAGCAATAAAAACTTCTCGGCATACTTCTGCCGGATGAGTCGGATTAAGGGTGACAGGTTCATTTGTTGATTTATTGATTTGATGATATGTTGATTGAAATACATATCGATATATTTAAATATATCGATATGTATGACACGGATAATAACCGAGAACGGCCTTCCGGTAGTTCCCGATATTTAGATTTATTTAAATATTTCGATAGATGCGCCGAAAAAAAAGGCTGGATTAGCGCTTCAGCGTCTCGAGGAAAGTAATGTATTCGTCTATCACCCTGTTGTTTAACCGGTATTTGACGTTCCTTCCCTCCTTCTCGGAAAGAATGATTTCTGTATCTACAAGAAGTTTCAAATGATGGGCAATGGACGGCTGGGCCAGGTTGATCGTCTCATTAATATTAGAGCAATACAGACATTCATCCTTCTGCTTTCTGATCTCCTTCAAAATCTGCAAACGATTGGGATCGGCCAGTGCCTTCGAGATCTTCTCGGCCTTCTTTGAATTCATGAGTACCTGGGTTACCATGACAAATTAACCATTTCTTCACGTAAATAATTCAAAAATGGCTATTCATATGTTTGCACATGTTATCTGGAGGGTGCAAAGGGACGCCTCCAGGTGGTAGTGCTGTCGGTGGTTCCGAAAATCGAAATCCATTTGGACGCAGAAAGACGCCGAGGGCCCTCCTTCACCTCGTTCCGGCGGGCAGGCAGAGTTACCAGATTACCATGTCCATCCAAAAGTTGTCTGACATACGTAGTCAGTTTTGCCTGCGCCTTCTACAGGATGATTGTCAAAGTTTAAGGTGAAACCAACCTGGATATAGAAATCCAGGGGCAGGTCATATTTCGAATCCAATGAAAAGTCAGTACGGAAACGTCCGGACTCCGTAAGGCTCGGGTAGCCCACCACACGAGTGAGTAAGGAAAGATCTCCGATATTGAACAAATTCAATTCAGATCCAAAGAAACTTTCCCAGGTCTTACGGTCCGGGGTGTCATCGAAATAAGTCTCTGTATTGTAGTTCGCCCCAAGAGAGACCCCCCAATATAAATTGTTACTGTGGATCAAATATTTACCTATCCCTGGCTTCGCCAGGATACGAAGCCTCAACAACTGTTCTGTGTTTGAAAGGAAAGTAACGGAAATCGGTATGTACCAGTCTTTGGGTAAGAAGTAGGAATAGTTAACACCACCATCCTTGCGTTGCACCGTTTCCACATCATCCTGACTGGAAATGACCGAGTTGTAGTTGGCATCCGCAGCCCATCGTTTGCCGATATATCCGACAGTACTTCGCAAAGAGAATTGTTGCGCGTTCTGTGCTTTGGTGATGCTATATCCTAGCGACAGTGAGGCCGACATGCGATCCCAGAATTTATCGTCACCCGATCTCAATACAACTATATCTAGTAGTGGTCGCTGAAGATCACCCTGATCTGTGCCAATAATAGTTACGTGCGTGGAGTCTGAAGACCGAAGCGTACCTCGTACACGATCGCCGTTGGAAAGGGTAACAAAAAAGGGAGTAGACGTGTGTATTTCTTTCACTTTATCCCACTCTATTGTAAAATCACTGTCGCTGTATGGAGTCTCTATTTTAATAACCCCTTTGTTGAGGATCTTGATTTCTCCGTATACATGATTGCCATTGTGAAAGGATAACGAATCCTGGGCGGCAGCGCTGGTGATTACGCACCAGAAGAGGACAACGAGTATGTTCTTCATAAGCCAGAGAGGGTTAGACGGCTTACGAATTTACGAACCTCAATGGAATGGCAAACAAGATTTCACCCTATCCGCGTCGTAACCTGAACGGTATAGCGGAACTATTTCTTGCTGGCGTTAAAAAGTTTCTCTTTTTCTTCCTTGGTAAGGCTGTCGTACCCACCATCGGATATTTTGTCGAGGATGTTGTCGATTTCGTCCTGCGAGATAGAAGATCCGCGCGGTGGATGAGGCTTTCTCGGTTCGTTTTCTTTCCGGTAAGACACCTTGACATGGCGTCGCCCTGAGAACAGGCGCCGGAACCAATCCAGGGTAATCGTTATCCAGGCGCCCCAATTGTTTCCTGCCTGAAGTTGCTTGATGTATACGAAGCCGATTAATGCGCCGCCTAAGTGCGCAACATTTCCTCCTTCGTTAGGACCTACTGATCCGAGGAACGACAGGAAAATATAAAACGCGGCGATGTACTTGATGCGTACCGGACCCAGGAACAGCAGGAAAAACGTATAATCCGGAAGCAGTGTCGCCGTGGCTACCGCGACGGCGTATACCGCAGCCGATGCGCCCACCATTCCACCACCTGGTATCCTTGTCTGATAGAACGGCACCAGGTTATACACCATCAGATAAGCGATCGCGCCGGCGAAGGCACCGAGAAGGTAAACGGCAATTAACTTGTCACTTCCAAGGTACTCGACGAAAAG
>Ga0164241_10003349_pt1 | contig 16271 bp, 10 predicted proteins | sample OricomyardsoilBY_FD_108780 | JGI IMG/M metagenome (GOLD analysis project Ga0164241, IMG submission 108780) | Backyard soil microbial communities from Emeryville, California, USA - Original compost - Back yard soil (BY) | ecosystem: Environmental > Terrestrial > Soil > Unclassified | place: USA... | reverse complement strand
AATCTGCTCAATGCTCGGCAAACTCGTTTCCAGCTCCTTCGGCAGCGCTTCGACAAGCTGGTACTCAGCTACGCCGATGGGGCTCGTCGTGTTGCGGAGTGCGTACTCGGCTACGACTTGGTTCTTGTTCTTGCAGAGCAACAGGCCGATCGTCGGTGCGTCGTCGGGAGCTTTGACTTGTTCGTCCACGGCCGTCAGGTAGAAGCCGAGTTGACCGGTGTGCTCGGGCTTGAACTTGCCCGCCTTGATCTCGATGACGACGTAGCAGCGAAGCTTGAGGTGATAGAAGAGCAGATCGAGGAAGAATTCGTCCCCTCCCACGGTGAGCAGCACCTGGCGGCCGACGTATGCGAAGCCCGCACCGAGTTCGAGCAGGAACTGCGTGACGTGCTTGAGCAGCGCTCCTTCGATGGCGCGCTCCTGGGCTTGCTCTTCCAGCCCCAGAAAATCGAGCCGATAGGGGTCCTTGAGGCTCTCGCGCGCCAGGTCCGAGTGGGGTTTCGGCAAGCGCGCTTCGAAATTGGTGATGGCTGCGCCAGTCCGCTCTTTGGCCCGTGCCTCGATCTGCATCACCAAGATGTTGCGGGACCAGCCGTGCTCAATGGACTTGGCGACGTACCAGCGCCTATCCTCCGGGGTCGCGAGCTTTTCGAGGAGAGCGAGTTGGTGGTACCAGGGCAATTGTGCAAGCACCCCTTGCACAAAGTCTTCGTCGGGCCACGCTTCCGAAAAGGCCCGCATATACTTTAGATTTCTCGGGGAAAAGCCCTTCGCTTCCGGAAACGCGGCTTTCAGATCGGCCGCTATTCTCTCCACGACCTTGGCCCCCCAACCAAGCTCTGCCTGCCGTTGCCGGATGTCGCGCCCGATTTGCCAGTACAGAAGCACCAGCTCCCGATTCACAGTCAGCGCTGCGCGTTGTTGGGCCTGGTGGACGCGGTGTTTGAGCTCCCCGATCCATTCCGCATAACCCTGCGGCGGCGGCTCCAGGGTCGCTGGCCTGTCAGCAGAAACCGCGGACTTGCCCGTGTCGGCCTTCTTGTTCTTGTCGCTCACAGCATCGCCTCCAGCTCGTCTAGGTCCTTGGCGATCTCGGCCTCGAGCGCGCGCAGCTTGGCGATGATCACCTTCGGCGGCTCGTACGTGACCTCTTCATGCTTGGCTTCCTTGTAGCGATTGATCGAGAGATCGAAGCCTTTTTCTTCGATCTCTTGCAACGGCACCATGAAGTGCTTCGCGGTGCGGTCGGTGTCCTTCTTGGCGTTCTTCTTTCGCCAGCGCGCGAGCGCGTCGGGCAAGTCGTTGTCGGTGATGGGGTCGCGTTTGTCGTCGAGCGAGAAGCCGTCGGCGCCGACGTCGTAGAAGAACACGTGGTCGGTTTTGCCGCCCTTCGTGAACACGACGATCGCTGTCGACACACCGGCGTAAGGCTTGAACACACCGGAGGGGAGGGAGAACACGGCCTCGAGTTGGTTGTCCTTCACCAGCAACTCGCGCAGCGCGGTGTGCGCCTTCGATGAGCCGAACAGCACGCCGTCGGGCACGATGGTGGCGCTCCGGCCGCCCTTTTTCAGCATGCGCAAGATGAGCGCCAGAAATAGCAGCTCAGTCTTCTTGGTCTTGACTGCCTGGGTCAGCGTCGGATGAACATCCCCTTCGTCGAGACTACCCTTGAACGGCGGATTGGCGAGAATCACATCGAAGCCACCGGTTGCCTGCTTTGGAAATTTTTCCGGGAAAGAGTTGGAGAGTGTGTCCTGGTAGTGAATATCGGGGCTGTCGACGCCGTGTAGCATCAGGTTCATCGATGCAATGCGCAGCATGGTCGCGTCGAAATCGAAGCCGTGGAACATGTCGTTCTGGATGTGCTTGCGGTACGGCTCGAGCAGATCGCCCGTGTACACGAACTCACCGTTTTCGCCTTTGACCTTGCCCTTGGCTGAGGTGTGGGTCTCGAGCAGATACTGCATGGTGCCGACGAGAAAGCCGGCCGTGCCGCAGGCTGGATCCGCGATCGACTCGTCCGGCTTTGGCTCGAGCAGTTCGACCATGAAGCGGATGATGTGCCGGGGCGTGCGGAACTGGCCATTGATGCCGGCGGTAGTCAGCTTGCTGAGCAGGTATTCGTAGAGGTCGCCTTTCGCGTCGCCCTCGGTGATTGGCAGCTTGTCGATCATGTTCACCGCCGAAACCAGGAGGCTCGGCTTCTGAACCATGAGCTGCGCGTCTTGCATGTATTCGCCGAAGGTCGTTCCGCCGTTCAACTTGCGGAAGTGCGCGAACACGTCGTCGCGAACGACGTCCAGCATGCCTTTTTGGCCCTTCTTCCGATCCGCTTCCGTGACCGTCGCGGGCAGCTGCTTGAAGTTTTTCCACCTGCGAATGTCGGTGGGGCCGGTGAAGCGACCTTTGAACGGCTTTTTGGTGCGTTCAGCTTTGCGCTCGCCGGTGGTCTCCATGACATCCAGCAAGCGCGCGAACATCAGGAACGAGATCTGTTCGATGACGGTGAGGGGGTTCGTGATACCGCCGGTCCAAAACTCTTCCCAGAGTTTGTTGATCTCCGACTTTTGCTGCGAGGTGAGAGTGCTCATAGGGCTTGGCTTGCGGGGGGACGGTCGCTGGGCGAGGCCTTCTTGGGTTCGAAGGCGGTCAAGATTGCGAGGAGCTCATCGACCGCGCCGGGCTCGGTGAAGATGCCGTCGACGCTCTCGGCGTGAATGGTCGTGAATGGGGGCTCGTACAAGCGCTCGATCTCGATGCCGCCGTTTTGAGCGATGTAGTTCTGTAAGACCTGCAAGAAGCGCAGTTGTTGAGAGGACAGGCGCGGATGGTTCCGGACAAATTCCGTGAAGGCCCGCTCGACGGCTGCTGCGTCGAGGCCGACGAGACCGCGAAACACCGTGAGCAGGGAGCGACGCGTTGCAGGGTCATTCCCCGCGAGATGCATTACGTTGGCCTTGTCGTCGACTTTCAGGACCAAGCCAGCGAGAACATGAAGCTCCTCATCGAGAACGGGTTTCCCGTCACGAATGCGCTGCAGAATCGCATTCTCCGCAAAGTGATTGATCAACACGGTCTCGACTCGACGCTTGTATTCGACGAGATCGAGGCCCTCGAGCCGCGGGATGTACGCTTCCACGGAATAGCCCGCATCGGTCACATCGAACACTTGAGGTGCAATGCGCGTGTTTTGGGGGAGCTGCTGGTATTTCATGATCCCGCGCAGATCTCGGCGGATCCCTTCCAAGTTGTGAACTTGAACGCCGGTCCAAAACTCCTTGCTACGGACTTGCTTGATCGAGTCGGCTCGGGCTTTGACTGGGTTCTGATTCTTCCCGAGTAGCTCGACGGCCTCTTCCACCCTCGCTCGCAGATCCTGAACCTTCGGCGCATCCGGTCCGCCCCTCATCAGCTCGAGCTCGAGGCGTGTCACCAGTAGGTCAAAGCGGTAAGCATCTTCATCCCCACGGACGCTGCGCAGATGTTGCAGCGGCGCGACGATGGAGAGGAGATCAGCCTTCGTCGCGGCCGCAAAATGGTGGATACGCTGCTCATCGGTCAGCATTTCGAGCTCGCGCCATTTGTCTCGCGCATCGAGAGCATTCGTGTCGCGCACGGCACGCACATCACCGATGATGAGCGCTGCGGTCGCCTCGAAGGCCTCCTGTTCCATTTGATCGAGCGCGGCCTGCGCTAAGTCGATGCGTGCTTCGAACAAGTGCTGCAGCAGCGACTTCTGAACCGACGGCTGCTTTTCCTTGTACTCCTCCTCGAAGAACCAAAAGTTGGACCAGTGGTCGAAGATCAAGAACTCGGTCTTATGGCGCCCCGGGCCAAATAAGTTCGGGGATAGGCGCGTGCCGCGGCCGACCATCTGCCAGAATTTCACGTACGACTTCACCGGTTTGGCAAAGACCAGGTTCACGATTTGCGGCACGTCGATGCCGGTATCGAGCATGTCCACCGAGATCGCGATCGTGAGTTCACTCTCCGAATTCTTGAAATCGTCGATGAGTTGGTCGGCCTTCGGTTCCTGATTGTCGATCACGCGGCAGAAGGTAGACCCATGTTGCGGGTACATCTCGCTGAAGACTTCTGCCAAATGCACGGCATGGGCGTGGTTGCGAGCAAAGACGATGGTCTTGCCGACATGGCTACCCGTTGCCTCGCGGATGCCGTCTTCCATCAACGAGCGCCAAATCACCCGCGTCGTGTCGCGGTTGAAGAAGTTCTTGTCTTGCTCGTGGCTCTCGTACTCGACCTGCTCGGCGAGCGGTTCCTGATCCTCCAGCTCTGCTCGCTGTTCGGCGGTCATCTGAGAGTAGCGAAAGCCTTCACGCCGAAAGTGCGTAGAAACCGTAACAACGCGAAACGGCGATAGGAACGCCGGTTTCGCGCTGAGTGCGTCTTGAAAGCTGAAGTGCGAGGTGGGGTCTCGATCTTCGCAAGCGAAAAGCTCGTACGTGTTGTGCTCGATGAACTGCACTGGCGTGGCGGTGAGGCCTACCTCGAGTGCGTCGAAGTAGCGAAACAGCGTGCGGAACTTCTTGTAGATGCTGCGGTGCGATTCATCAGCAATGATGAGGTCGAAGAAACCGACGTCGAAGTCTTCGAAGCACTTCATCATCGCTGGGTAGGTGGCGAGATAGATGCGCTTATCGCGATCGCTCGACGTGCTGCTGTCGATGATCACTCGCGGCTCGGCGGGGATGAACTCTTTGAAGGCGAGGTCAGCCTGCTTGCGAAGCTCGCGACGGTCGCACAAGAACAAGATCCGCTTGACCCAGCCGGCGCGCATCAGTAGCTCGCACAATGAGATCGCTACGCGTGTCTTCCCGGTGCCGGTGGCCTGAACGAGCAGCGCCTTGCGAAAGTTGTTGGAAAACCGCTCCGAGACTCGCTTGATCGCTTCGAGCTGGTACATCCTGTTCGCGATCGTGTGGTTCGGATCGACTGTTGCGAGTGGGCGGCGGTTGATGCGCTGATGCGCGAGATACTCGAGGCTATCCTTTGAGTAGAAGCCGTAGACTTTGCGCCACGGGTAGCCCTGCGCATCGTCCCAGAGGAACGTGTCTGGACCGTTGGTGAAGAAGATGACCGGGCGTACGCCTGTCGACTGCTGGAGTGCATTCGCGTACTGGCGAGCTTGCTCAGCGCCCTGCTTGACGTCCTTGGCTGTTCGTTTTGCCTCGATGACCGCCAGGGGCTTGCCGTCGTCGCCATACAAAACGTAGTCGGCTCGACCTTCGCCCGATTCGGTGGGCAAGCCTGAAAGACGGACTTCCTGCTTCACCTGCTCGGTGTTTGCACCGTTCGGGCCGACATCCCAGCCGGCCTCGACGAGCGCCTGGTCGATAAGGCGACGGCGCGTCGTTTCCTCGTTGAAGTTCAGGAAGGAAGCGACCTTCTGCCCCTCTTCCTTGAGGAGCGAAAGTTGAGTTGCGTGCTCGGTGGCCGCGCGTTCAGCCGCCAGGCGCCTCGCCTTCTCCTCGTCGAGGGCGGCGAGCATCGCTTCGTATTTTGCCTCCGCGAGACGTAGCTTCTCCAGCGCTTCTTTGGTTTTGTTGCTGCTGGAGCTGGCTGGAGGCGGGGCCTCGTAAGTCGGAGTTTCTTCGCGCTTGCCGCCATCGATCTTTAGGTGGAACCAGCGCGCGACGTCGAACAATTGGAACAGGCAATCGAGTGCCTGGGCGCTCGTGATCGGGCGCTTGGGATGCGCGGCGGCGTTGCCGGCTTTACGGATTGTGTGCAGTTTGTTCTGTACGACGTCAGGGACCGCCTGCCGAAATGGCTCGGCTCCCATCAGGTCGTTCAAGTTGTCCGATTGGGGGGGCTGCAGGCGGTAGGTCGCGTAGATCTCGACCACCATGAGCTCGACGAATGAGCGCTGCTTCATCAACGACCCCTGAGGGTCGGCATGCGCGTACTGCTCGGCGAAGCCAGCCATGTCCGCGAGGGCGGGCCGCTTCGCGCGCAGGAACTCGAAGTTCTGCGACTTCATGAAGGGGACCTCTCCGTGCGACATGCGGGTGGTCTGAGCACGATCCGTTCCATCACAATTCTACCCCGTGCTTCTTCGCCCAGTTCTGCAGCGTTTGATAGCTTTTTGCGCCAACGAGGGCAGCAGCTTTTGTCTTGTTTCCGTGCGCCTCTTTGATGGCTCTCGAAAGGTAGTGCTGCATGACCGTGCGCACCGATTCTTCGAGCTTGAAGCCGTTTCCGAGTGGTTGGTACAGGATGTCCTGGGTTGTCGAGCTGGGGCGGACTACCAGGGCCTCGGCGAGCGCCTTCTCGTCGATGGTCGTGCCTCTGGACCAGACGAAGGCCCGGAGCAGGGTTGCCTGCAGCTCCCTGACATTGCCTGGCCAGCGATGCTTGAGCAGAAGAGATTTTGCTGCAGCAGAAAGTTTCTTATGTTCGGCGTGCGCGCGTTCCTCGTTGAGGCTCGCTAACACGCGGTCTGTCAGCAGGCCCACATCGCCTTCGCGTTCTCGGAGAGGCGGGCTCCGCAGCGTGAGCACCGCGATTCGGAAGTAAAGGTCCTCGCGGAACCGGTCGGCGGCGACCTCGCTGAGCAGATCCCGGTTTGTCGCGGCGATGACTCGAACGTCCACGCCGATCTCGGTGGAGGCGCCAACACGCTGGACCTTTTTCTCTTGCAGCGCGCGAAGCAGCTTTACTTGCGCATCGAGCGGGAGATCGCCCACTTCATCCAGGAACAGCGTGCCGTGGTTCGCTTGCTCGAACGCGCCCGCCCTGTCCTTCTTCGCGTCAGTAAAGGCGCCGCGTGTGTTGCCGAAGAAGGTCGACTCGACGAGCCCAGTGGGGATCGCGCCGCAGTTGACCGGCACGAACGCGCCCTTGCGCCCGCTGGCCTTGTGCACCGCGGCGGCCAGGAGTTCCTTCCCAGTGCCGGACTCCCCTTCGATCAAGATTGGAGCCGAAAAAGGCGCGGCTTGGCGCGCTCGATTGACCATACTCGTCACGGCCTCGCTTCCACCCAAGATGTCCGCGAAGCTCGGATCTTCGGGGCGCGCTCCGACGCTCATCTGTTCCAGCTTGGCGTTGCCCTGGCGGACCAGCCCGGGCACGAATTCGGCTGCGATCTCGAACGGAAGATTGGCCGTTTCCACGCCTGCTTCTCGGGACGACTGAATGAGCTCGGCGTTGTAGCGAGGCGCGAGCAAGATCCAAACGGTAGCCATTGCCGGCGTGCCAGGGCTCAGGTGAAACGTCAGGCGCTTCTTTTTCGCTGGCGACGGAGGGAGCGCCGCGAGGGTGTTCGTGACCGCGCGATAGATGTCGGCGTAGTCGGTCGGAGACCGCAAGCGCTCGGAGCGAACGACGATCGGCGTTGCTGTCCGCTTCTTCAGCCAGCCGACGAAGATCGTCACCTCGCTCTTGTCGTAGTTGGTGAGCAGCACGATCTGCTCGAACGAGCGACTCTCGACTGCCTGCGCCACGGGCCCCAGCCCGGCCGCGGACTCGCCTTTGGCCGCCCTGAGGTCGGTCGCTCCAAGCCACGTCAAAAGCACCGAAGACATTCAGCGCCGCAGCATAACGAGTCTTCTGGTTCCAGAAGAAGATTTATCGCTAGCCCCGATGCGGTGGCCAAAATCGCGGCAATTCTTGAGGGGCGAGGAGCGACCGAGGCTCGGCACGATCCGTGAAGTAGCGGCGGGCATGACTACTCAAAGCGCACTCACCATCAACGTCCAAGTGGACGCAGCAACCATCGCAGCCTCCGTGTCTGACTCCAGGCCGGACGTTGTCGCAACCCTCATCCCGCTCAGTGAAAACCAGCGGCTCGGCTTCGTCGCCGACGCGTGGACCATCGGCTTCCGCGCGATCATGAACGCACACCGGAACGCCGAAGAGGCCAGGCTTGCCGACATCGGCAAAGGGATCCTGAACAGCTTGGACAAGGAGCTCGACGATCACGTCGTTCGCCAGCGTGACGCGCTGGTGGAGATGCTCAAACGCTACTTCGACCCCAAGGATGGTCAGGTCGCGCTACGCATTGACGGCTTCGTCAAAGACGGTGGGCAGCTCGCGACTGCGATGGAGAAGTACTTGGCACCCGAGCATGGCACGCTGGCCCGGACGCTCGCCCAACAGCTCGGCGAAAACAGCCCGCTGTTGAAGCGTCTGAGTCCGACGGACCACGAAGGCATCGTCTGCGTGCTCGAGACCCGGATCTGTGAGGCGCTGGCCCAGAACCAATCGGCAATGGCGAAGGCGCTCGATCCGCTGGCCGAAGAAGGAATCGTCGCGCGCTTCCTCGGGATGCTGCGCAAGGATCTCGAGAAGGCCGACAACGACCGCACCAAGCAGCTAGTCGCGGTCACCAAAGCGCTGGATGCCAACGATGAGGGCTCGCTCCTGAGCCGCCTGATGCGTGAAACGCAATCGGCTCGCATGGCGTTCGTGCGCGCGATGAACCCGGACGAGCCCGGATCGCCGCTGGCGGTGCTCAAGGCGTCGCTTGCCTCATTGCTCGAAGCACAGGGGAAGTCCCAGGCCGAAGCTCTAGCGGCCGTCGAAGAGCGCCAGCAGAAGCTCGACCAATATATCCGCGAGTCCGTGGCTCGCCTTGAGGAGCGACGGCGTGGTGACGCGCACAGTCCGCGTGGTGGCAACACGTTCGAGGGCAACGGACTGGCCTTCGTTCAGAACGCCGTTCAAGGCGCGCCGATCATCGTCGACAATCTCGGCGGCATCGTCGGCGCTCGCCCGGGCTGCAAAGTTGGAGACCAGGTGCTCCGCTTTACCGATGAGAGCGTGTTTGCGGGCGCGGCCCTCGTCGTCGAGATGAAGCACGACGCCTCGTACACGATCTCCAAGGCGTTAGCCGAACTCGAAATCGCGCGCAGCAACCGCGGCGCACAGGTCGGCCTATTCGTGATGGCGCGGAGCCACGCTCCAGCAGGTTTTCCAGCCTTGGCTCGCTACGGGCAAGATATCCTCGTGACCTGGGACGACGAAGACGAATCGACCGATCCTTACCTCCAAGCCGGCGTCATCCTCGGCCTTGCTCTTTCCAGCCGCCAACGTCGACCGGTCGACGAAGGTGACATCAAAGCACTCGCCGACGTGGAGCACCGCATCCAGCAGGAGCTCAAGCGTCACGAGACCATGAGGAAGCTCGCCGAGCGAATCCGGAAGGACGCCGAGGAGCTCGGGGAGGAGTTGCGCAAGGGCGGTGACAAGCTGAGCCTGTTGCTGCGGAGCGCGAAATCAACGCTGCAGGCGCTCAACGTGGAGTTGGTCGACGCCGAGGCCGAGCGCTCGGAGATCATCTCACTGCCCGTTTCGGCGCCCGCAAACGAAGGCGCCATTGCTCCGACTGGTCGAGCGTCATCCCAATAAATCACTATTGACTGTTCGAATTAGGTATCCGAGGAAGGACAATTAGAATGGCACGCAAGGTCTTTTATAGTTTCCACTATGACGCTGACAACTGGCGGGCGTCGCAAGTCAGGAACATCGGTATTGTCGAGGGCAACGCCGCGGTATCGGACAACGACTGGGAAACGGTCAAGCGAGGCGGCGACAAGGCCATCGAGCGTTGGATCGCCGACCAGATGTGGGGCCGCTCTTGTGTCGTGGTCCTGATCGGCACCGGAACTGCCGGGCGCAAGTGGATCAACCATGAAATCGTCTCGGGGTGGAAAGAGGGGAAGGGTCTGGTCGGAATACACGTGCACAATCTCAAAGACCGCCGGCAGCAGCAGGCGCTGCGAGGCACGAATCCGTTCGACGGATTCAACGTCGGCAACACGCCCCTCTCGTCTATCGCGCGCGCTTACGACCCACCGTACTTCACCAGCACCGATGTGTACGCTTACATCAGTAAGAACCTCGAAGAATGGGTCGAAGAAGCGATCCGTATCCGAAGTCGATATTGACGAACGGGGGAATAGGAAGAAAATGCCATTGAAGCCCGCGACGTTCATCGACACGTATCAGAAGGCGCTCGATGAAGGCGTCGCGGCAGCATTCGTCGGAGCTGGCCTTTCAGTGCCTGCAGGCTTCGTCGATTGGAAGGAACTTCTGCGCGAAATCGCAGAGGAACTTGACCTCGACGTGGACGACGAGGCGGACCTCATCGCCCTTGCCCAATATCACGTGAACCACGCTCGTGGGCGCGGTCGCATCAACCAGAAGCTCATCGAGGAATTCACCAAGGACGCGAGCCTCACGGACAATCACCGTCACCTCGCGAAACTGCCTCTCGAGTGCATTTGGACGACCAACTACGACCACTTACTCGAATCGGCGCTGAGCGACGCCGGCAAGCGCGTTGACAAGAAGGTAACGAAGGAGCACCTCGCGTTGACCAAGCCAAAGCGCGACGTCGTTCTGTACAAGATGCACGGCGACGTTGACCAACCCGACGAGGCTGTCCTTACAAAGGCGGACTACGAATGCTACGAACTGGCACGACCACTTTTCTCGGAGCAGCTTCGTGGGGATCTGCTTTCGAGGACCTTCATGTTTCTCGGGCTCAGCTTCACTGACCCGAACGTCAACTACATCCTTGGACGTATTCGCGCTCTCATGGGCCAAAATACGCGCCCCCACTACTGGATCACGAGGGACTGTGCAAAGGTTGCGGGGACCACGGCGGCCGACAAGAAACGCCAGAGCCATCGAATTGAAGACCTAAAGACGTACGGAATTCGCACCGTTCTCGTCGAGGACTACGCAGAGATCACCGATGTCCTTGCCGAGCTCACTCGGCGAACCCATCGCAAGAACGTCTTTGTGTCCGGGAGTGCCGTCGAGTACGGCGCGTTCGGGCGCGATCGCGCCATGCAGCTGCTCCGAACGCTCGGTGCTCGAACAATCGACGCGGGCTTCAATGTGGTCTGCGGGATGGGCCTCGGAATCGGTGATTCGATCGCGATGGGCGCGATCGAGGCCGTCTACCTCAAGGGAGATCGGCACCTTGACGAGCGGACTGTCCTTCGTCCTTTTCCGCAGGTTGATCCGAGCGCAGACCGCGACACGATCTGGGCACGCAACCGACAATTCCTGTTGGAGCGTGCGCGCTCGGCTATTTTCGTGTTCGGAAATAAGTTCGACGGATCTGGCAACGTCGTAGCAGCGTCGGGAGTTCTGAAGGAGTACGAGCTCGCTCGAACCCTGGGCCTCTATCCGATCCCGGTTGGGGCGACGGGCTACGCCGCGCGCCAACTGGCGGACGATGTTCTGGCCAACTTGGACGGCATCTATGGTCCGCTAGCGGCTGTGGCTAGGCCGGACTTGCAGCGGCTGCGGGACGAACATGCCAGCGACTCCGAGATTCTAGAAGCTATCGCCCGAATCCTCAAAGCGATCGCACCCAAGTAACTGGAGTTGGATTCGACCGAGGCGATGCACCGCTCAGCGCCGGCACCGGCGCCACGGCGGTGCTTCGCGTTCGCGCGGGCACGCAATAGGCCGGCGTCGACTTCTCCTTGTTAGCCTCTCCTGGCTCGGGTTGGCGGGGGCTCGCTACAGAGTTTGCACTGGCGCCGGTTTCAGATCGACGTGCAGCAACGCGCCCCGAATGCGCCGCTGCCGGTGGCTACACTCAGTCGATCAAGCTTTCCGCGATCGCAACGAACTCCGCGAGGCCCTGTTCGAGCTCGCGGCGTTCAGCGTCGTGCTGCGCTTTCTCACGCTGTCGCTCTGCGCGAAGCGCAGCTAGAGCCTGTCGGTTGTGATTGTCGTTTTCCTCTAGTTCACCTCGCAACTGTGAGAGCTGCCGCTCCAGGACCTCGCAGTTGGGACAGTCGCTGCCGGGATCGGAAGTCAGCGAAGTGCACAGGGAGAGCTGTCCACTTTCGGTGCGGTGCGCCAAAGCCTCGACTTCGTCGATGTCGAAGTGGTGGACTCCGCGGCTGTCCTTCGTTGGATGAAGCAGTACGCCTTCGATGCGACGTATGGTTGCCAAGCTCTTGCCGAGGCGACGCGCCACCTGCTGCCGAGTCATCACCGTTGAACCTATCACGCGGGGTGACGCATGCACGTGCATGCCGCATGCGCAGTCTGACCTGGCGACCGAAGTTGTGGTATCTCGCGGCTGGTGGTGACAGACTGAGTTCAGCTGATGACGGTAGCTAAGCCCCTGCAACGGAAAGACGTAGAGCGTGTTGCCGCGACGCTTGAGCGCGCTTTCCGAGCCGAATGTCCTGACATTGCTGAAGAGTTGTTTTTCGACCCAAGCGTGATCCCGCGTCCCAAGTCAAAGCGTGGCGTTGCGCTTTGGCAGGCCTATCGTCTCGCGTGGAGTGCCAAGATGCGTTTCGAGCGCCGCACACAGAAAAAGAAGGCGAACGTGCGTGGTCAGGGTGCACCGTTTTTTGACGATAAGCTCGTTGATCGGGCGATCGAGAACTTGCAGCGCGCGCACGCGGCAACGCGCAACGCGATAGATTTATTGACAGCGCATTCGGCCAAGCTGACCGAGGCAGCAGTGGGGATCGGCTGGAACAAGGACTATCTCTCGAAGGAGCCTCCTCCCAATCTCGGGGCTGCTCAACGCATCAAAAGTGCGGTGGAGGAGCTGATCGGTGACTTGACCACCTTCAAGGGTGTTCCTCAGGCCAGAACCCGCGGCGACTGGGACAGATTCGTCTCGGCGAGCGCGGCGAGCTTGCTGGACGCTGGCTTCAGTTCGAGAGAGGTGGCGGGACTTCTAACTGGACAGGCCGCTGAAAAGGTCGATCGCGCGACCCTGGAGCGCTTTCGTCAGCGAGTAAGAAGACGCGAGATTTCAGCGGGTTAGCTTAGTGCGTACGATTGGCGACGAGAGTCGTACGCATTTTGTTCTGGCGGTGGGGACGCGATCGTCGTCTAGTACGTGAGTGATGTCCGGTGTGACAAGCGAACTCCTGTTGCTGGTTGAGGCTGCCGAGCTGGCGCGGGTTTCGGTCGAGACCCTGCGCTTCTGGATTCGAACGGGGAAACTTGCGAGTGTTCGACCAGGGCGTCGCCGCATGATCCGCCGCGATGTCCTCGATGCCTTTCTGCTCCGCGATTCTCTGGCCGAACGCAAGGAGACGCGCAATGCTTCCTGATTCAGTAGCAGCGAAGTTCGAACAGGCAGCACGTCTGATGGCCTCGGGATTCGAGCATGCTGCAGACGCCATTCGCCTCCTTCGGGGCGCCTCAGGAGGTAAGCAGAAGCGCGCGACGCGCCCGCGCTCGATTCCGCCTCCTTCGCGCCCGGTGACCGAGCTCGAACAGGCTCGCGCCGAGCGAGAGTTGAAGAAGCGCGGCTTTTTGGTGGGGGAGGAGTAAGCAATGCGTCCCGGAACAATCGAAGAGCTGTCGTCAGGTCGTTTCGCTGCGCGTCTCCCACGCGCGCTCGACCCGCATCGTCGTCGCATCGGCACGTACGCAACGTACGAGGAAGCCGAATCGATGCTCGACGGTGCTTTGGCGGTCGCGCAAAAGAAGAAAATCAAGGAGCCCGGAGGCGAAGCGCTTTGCACTTTCCTCCCGGGATTTCTAGATCGACGAGAGTTGAGCGGAGTGCGGAACATAGACCGTGATCGCAACGCGGCGAAGATTCACATCGAGACCGCGCCATTTTTCGGAACGCCGTTGCTGAAGGTTACTCGCGTTCAAGTCAACGACTGGCTTGACCTGCTTCAGCGGCAGAAGTCTAAGAAAACGGGCGGACGCCTCGCGCCCCAGACGATTCGGAACATCCTGAATCTGCTGCGGGTCTGCTTTGAAGAGGCGACGAATCGCGGGCTGATGATGCAAAATCCCGCGCGCGACCTGCGCCTGAATCGGGCGACGACCAACACTACGGAAGACGCCTGGACGATCCTTCAACCGGCGGAGCAGGGCAGGTTTCTCGCCGCGATGCCGGCCAGTGAGCGGCGCTACTATCAATTCGCGATTGGTACTGGGCTTCGACCAGGGGAGCAGCGCGCGCTCCTCAAGCAGGACGTTCACGTGGACGTCGACGAGCCGTTCTTGACGGTTCGCTACGGCTCACCCGGAATGCCCACGAAGACAGGCAAGCCGCGCCGCGTCCCGCTATTCGGTGCGGCACTCGAAGCGGCCCGCGACCAACTCGCGGCCCTCAAGAAGGCGAAAAATCCCAAGGGGATCTTCTGGCCGGAACCTAGTGGTCGCTACCGCGAAGAGGGCGTATCAGAAGGCTGGGGGAGCTGGCTCCAAACAGCCGGAATAGCTCGCACCGTGCGGCCCTACGACCTGCGTCACACCTGCGCGTCTGCGCTCGTGTCCGGTTGGCTCGGCGGCCGCCGCTGGACGCTCGAAGAGGTCAAAGAAGTACTCGGTCACACCGACATCAAGACGACCCAGCGCTACGCGCATTTGGGAGAGACGGCGATCCGCGAGGCGGTCCGCGAGACGCAAGCGGCACTAGCCGGTCCGAAGCTGGTCCAAAACGACCAAAATCAGGCCCAAGCTGCCGAAATCGTTCAGTCTGGGTACGCTTTCGTAAACCGCAGGTCTCGAGTTCAAATCTCGAAGTCGGCTCCAATCTGTCCCGCTCGCTGTCCCATCCGAAGCGAGTCCGAGTGCAGCATCGAGTGGGAGCCAATCGCCGAGATTGAGCTCCGCCGCGGTGCGCGCCTGGCGCTTGTAGCGCGAGAGCATTTGCGACGAGCGGTGACCGGTGCGGTCGGAGACCCACGCCTCTGACTTGCCGTTGGCGAAGGCGATGGTCACGAACGAACCGCGCAGATCGTGGGCGCGCAGAGCCATGCGTTCGGGGGTCGCTTTGAATAGCTCAGTGCGGGTGATGCCCGCTTGGTCGAGGCGGCCGCGGAGCAGCTCGGCCATGCTCAAAGGGTCCGCCGGTGGCTCGAATACGAGTTCTCCGGGCGCGCCTTGAAAGGGCGCTAAAGCGGCTGCTACGCCCGGGGAAAGCGCCCATGCGCGGGGATCGTCTGTCTTGTTCTTGTCGAGCCGCACCGCGCCGCGCTTGAGATCGAAGTCTTCCCAGCGCAGGCCGAGCGCCTCGGAAACTCGGCACCCCTCGCGGGCGAGGAACCCCCAGAACAGCCGCTCACGGACCGGGATCGATTCGCAGGCGAGGAGCCGTGCGTCTTCGTCCGGGTACAGGTAGGCGAGTGCACGGCGCGCGCCGCCCTTTGGTACGAAGCCACGGGGCACTGGGTTGGAGGCTATGAGCTTCAGCGGGTAGACGGCGATCGCCAGCAAACGGTTTAACGTAAGCGCGACGTTGCGGCGCGTGAGCGTCGATAGCTTGCGCTGGCTCGGGCGCTTGCCTTCGAGCGAAGCCATCACCCGCTCGAGATCGGCGAGTTTCACGTCCCGCACGCGCACTGCGCCGAGCACAGGGTACACGTGCTGTGTGAGTCGGCTGATATCGTCGTCAGCCGAACGACGAACGCGAATTTGGTCGGGGTAGTCTTTGGCGAGCGTTCCGTTCGTCCACGCCTCACCGAGCTCCTTCAAGGTCCAGGCGGAACGCGGGTTTGCGGCGACGGGTTTCAGCGCCGGGGCTTTGCTCAAAAGCTGCTCAACCCCTTGTCGGATTCGAGCGAGGGTTGGGCCGTCGGCTGCGGCCGCGTCGGTCAGCGTTTGATGTGCGACGGCAGCGGGTTGGCTTGCGAGCAGCGCGGCGAGCTCAACCAGCACGGCTGCACGGGACTCGGCGAATTCGCGATCGGTGGAGGGGATCCGGTAGCGGTTGCGAGCCTTCCCGCAGCGGACGCGCACACGGAAGCCGCTGCCATCGGCTAGGGGTTCGAGGGTGGGAATTTCGGCCACAGGTAAGTGTACGCCGAGCGGTACCGACAACTTCCCTGGGGCTTTGATTCCGCTATCGACCAGTCAGGGGATTCACCGAAATCATGGTGGCCGCTTGCATGATGAATGCCACCCCATCGTGATTCTCTATGATCTTTAGAGTGTTGGTCGCATTCAGAGTTTGGATGCACGCGTGGTGCAGGGAAAGAACAGCCTCTTGCAGCGGCTTGTCGGCTTCCAGTGAGTCCACAACCACGCCGGCAGCCCGGGCCTCGTCCGCGGAAATGTGCCGTGAGTGTGAGAGCGTCAAGGCATGATCGCCGAATGTGTCGATCACTCTTCTTGCCTTTCCGCTTGCATCGGGGTCGCCGTCGAACATCCCAGTCTCCAGCCAGTGCGTCACGACTTTCTCAGACCAAATTATAGCTTTCTGAGCCTCGCCAAGCAGCGTCGGCGAGTACTTGCTGAAAATCATCTGATAGAGCGGAGCTGTGTGCGGGGCCTGCTGCACCTTCGTGATT
>Ga0164241_10003348_pt1 | contig 16274 bp, 11 predicted proteins | sample OricomyardsoilBY_FD_108780 | JGI IMG/M metagenome (GOLD analysis project Ga0164241, IMG submission 108780) | Backyard soil microbial communities from Emeryville, California, USA - Original compost - Back yard soil (BY) | ecosystem: Environmental > Terrestrial > Soil > Unclassified | place: USA... | reverse complement strand
CTTCGTGAACAGCGCGTCGGCGTCCTCACCGATCCAGTGCTTGTCGATGTTGGCGGCCGAGTGGACGACCCCCCGCGTCACGACGCCGGGCACGGTGACCCCGACCGGACCGTCGCTGGCGGGGAACGACTCGAGCAGTTGCACGAAGACCTTGGCCACGGCGTCCGGGGTCGACGGCGTCGGGGTGTCGATACGAACCCGCTCGGCCGCGAACTCCCCGCTCGTGACGTCGACCGGTGCGCCCTTGATGCCGCTGCCGCCGAAGTCGATACCGAACGGAAGCCTCGAACCCGCCGCGCTCATGCTGCCAATCTTGTCTCTCCGACGCATGGGTGCAACCAACCGGGTCGAACAGCGCACGCTCAGGCACGGAAGTCCTTACGCTGCCTCCGTGTCGATCGGGGGCGAGATCTGGAGGTACGCGAGCGGGGCGGAGGTGGACCGTCTGCGTGACCTGCTGGCATCGATGGACGACGAACAGCTGCGCGAGGCCCGTGCGTGGTATCCCGCCCACCGGGAGAACCTGGCGGGGCTCGTCCGGGAGTCGGAGCACGACCACCGACGCTGGCGTCGTCGACAGGTTGTCCCGGTCCTCGTCGCGGTCTGGTTGGGGACGCCGACGCAGGCCGCCCAGAGCGAGGGCTGGGGCTGGGTCGGCCTGGAGTACGTCGACGACGTGGTCAAGGGTGCGGTCGCACGCGGGACCTCGTGGGCTGAGAAGTTCGTGGCCGCGACCGCGCGGGCGCGGCAGTTCGCTGGTTCGGTGACCTACGACGTGGTCCGTCGGCTGTGCGACGCCCACGGCCTCGACCTGCCGCTGACCGATGCGTTCGTCACCGGCTGGCTGGAGGCCCTGTCCTGGCCGGCGCGGTCCGACGTCCCACCCACAGACCAGCTTCGCTCGGACCCTGCTCTCTGCCTGCTGTGGCCTGAGGCGCTGACGAGCTCGGAGCTGCACAAGCACACGTGGTTCCCGGCGGCCTTGGGTGAGCTGGTGGCCTCCGGCGACCTGCCGCGCGACGCGGTGATCGCGCGAGTGGTCGAGTGCCTGACGAACCTGCCCCGGCCCACCGCTCAACGTGCGCTCACCCTCCTGCTACGTGAGCTCGGCACCACGTCGGCCGAGACACCGGGCGGCCTGCCGATGCTGCAGGGGCTGATCGCGACCTGCCACGGCTCCGCCACGGCTCCGCTCGTGCTACTCGCCCTGGGACTGGTGGCCACTGAAGACGAGCTGACGGAGCTGACCGCCTCGATCACCGGGCGTCCGGAGCGGGCCCAGCGCACGGCCCTTCTGCGCTTCCTGCTCGACCCGGACACCACCGCACGCCTGGGCGCCGACGCCGTCCGGGAGGCCCTTGCGAGCTACGCGGATCTCGACGACGCCCGCCTGGCCGATCGCGCGCAGGCGGCACTGGGAACACCGGTTCGCGAACCTGCCACCGCGACGGCCGCGCTGGAGCTCTGGTCGCGCTCCCTTCCGACCCCAGCCGTGGACTCGCGGATGGGGGAGGCCGCACTGGATCGCGCCGGCTTCGAGATCATCGAGGGCGCGGCGAAGGCACCCATCAGCGAGTCGGCTCAGCCATGGGTCACGCCGGTGGCCGTGGGGCTGCTCAACACCTGGGCCTGTCGCGACGGCGTGGATCGGGTGCGCGAGGGCCTCCGCACCCTGCGCCTCGACACCGACGCGGTGGGACCCTTCGGCCAACTCGTCGCCGCATGGTCGTCGCACAAGCCGCTCGTCGTGCACGGACCTCGCAACGTCTTCGGGACGTTCAACCCCGACCCCGTCCCGTTCCACTCCCGGTGGATCGCGGAATGTCTCGAGCGGCTCGGCCAGGAAGGGACCTTCCTGAGCACGCCGAGGTACGCCGACGACACGCTGGACCTCGACGACCTCGTGAGCCGGCTCGCAGCCTCGCGGAGCTTCGGCTCGCGTGACCTGCTGCGGGCGCTGCTCGGGACGCGTCCGGTCGACCCGCGGCGCGCGGCCGAGCTCGACGGGCTGGAGCCGGTCCTCCCGGGCACGCGCGACTGCGAGGTTCCGGATGCCGTCGCCCTCGTGCGACAGGTGGTCGCTGACCAAGGGCTGGGGCCGCGACGCGTGTCGGCCGACGCCGTGGAGGATGGCGGCTGGCTGGAGGCGGACGGGGAGCTCTCACCGGGGCTCGTCCGTGCCCTGCTGCCCGTGGACCCGCACCTGCTGGGCGCCTCGATGCACGAGTTCCCGCGGTTCATGTCCCAGTACCGCGGCTGGCGCGTGGCGCCGGTCGTTCCCGACCTGCTGGTGTCGACGTACAACTTCGTCTGGACCTCGAACGCGTCCAGCGCCGGAATCAGCTGGTGGAAGGGCACCCTGAAGGGGCCGGGCGTCCCAGGGTTGCTCTCTCACATCGGCCTCCTGCTCGCCTACGCGGTCCCGAGCGAGCACGACCGCGGATGGGCTGTGGACGACACGTTGGAGGTCGTCGCGTCTCGCCGTTACGACGGTGAGACCGCCCTCGCGGCCGCCGACCTTCTGCTGCGTCATCGCCGGCTCAACCTGGCGCGGTGCGCCCAGGCCTGGGAGACCCTCTTCCTGGGCGGAGCGATGAAGGACGTGTGGCCGGTGGCCATGGGTTCGGCTGGGCTCGCGTGTCGACAGGCACGGAAGCCGCCGGGGCTCCCCGACCTGTTCCGGCTGCTCACGACGTACGTCGGCGAGGTGCCGCACCCGCGGCTGCCGGCGGAGATCGTCGATCTGGCGGTGGAGAAGGGCTCCACGAAGTCCCACGCCGAGGCTCGCCGACTCGTGGCTGAGGTGGGGTCGTGACCGGCACGGCGTACCTCGCGGAGTCGCGGCTCGAGGAGGTGGGCGGTACACCCGAGCTGGGACTTGCCACCGCGCTCGGGCGGACGCCGGTCGGCGAGGTGTGGAACCCCGGGTTCTTCACCGGCTTCCTGGCCCGGCCCGACGTCGCGGCGGCGGCGCTGCTCATGGTCGCCGACGTGGCGGGGACCAACTACGCCGACGTGAGTGCCGCGCGAACCGCTCAACAGGCGGCACGTGATCCGGTCGTGACGGCGAGTGGTGACCGGCTGCGCTTCGAGTCGTTCTCGCGAGACAACGGCGTCTACGCGCGCTTCGACCTCCTGCCGGACGGGATCCACAGCGGCGAGGTGCGGTTCGGCACGACCAACGTCGATGTCAACCAGCCGTTACGCACGGCGTTGGCCTCTGTCTCGCGGTCCGAGGTGCTCCATCTCAGCGTCGGCGACGACGAGCTGCGGGTCTCGACCATGGAGGACTCCCACGTCGAGCGGCAGGTGCCCCTTCCCGAGCGGTGGGTGCGCGGGTTCGCCGAGACGCCTTTGCTGGCGCGCGCCTCCCGGCCCGCACTCGAGGTCACCGGGCCACGGATCCTGTCCTTCTTGGGGAGCCTGCCGAAGGCACCTCTGCCGGGCCCGGATGTCTGGCTGACCCCGACTCCCGCCGGAGTGCGGTCCGTGCGGCGTCACGTGCGGGGCTCCCTTCACCTCCCCGGCTCGCTCCGGCTCCGAGCGGCCCACCGGATCGCGCGCTTCGCCACCCGGCTCACGGTGTCGGTCTCGCCGATCGGAACGACAGCCTGGCGGTTCGACCTCCCGGGCGGGAGCGTGACCTTGTTGCTGACCGCCGGGGCCTGGCGGGGGTTCTCCGGTGAAGGCTCGCTCCTGGAGCTGCTCGCGCGGCCCGAGGCGGAGAAGACCGGTCGGATGCTCCTGAACCACCTGGCCTGGGAACCGTTCGTCGACCCGCAGGACCTCGCGGTGTCCGTGGGCCTGGGCCGGGATCTCGTCGACGCGGGACTCGCGTGGCTCTCCGCATCGGGCCGGCTCGGCTACGACCTCGCCGAAGCGCGCTGGTTCCACCGCGAGCTCCCTGTCGACACCGAGCTCGTCCTGCGCAGCAGCCCGCGGTTGCGGTCCGCGCGAAGGCTCGTCGAGACCGGCGCGCTGCAGCGGACGGGCGACGCGTCGTGGCGGCTACGCGGCTCGACCGCCGAGGACTACGACGTACACCGTGAGGGGGAGCGATGGGCCTGCACCTGCGCCTGGGAGCAGGAGCACCATGGCGCCCGCGGTCCGTGCAAGCATGTTTTGGCGGTGCTGCTCGCCGACCGAGCCTGAATCCACGCTGAGTCGACACGGCTCTTGCCGTACGACGAGATCCTCCGCAGCACCGTGCCGTCGGGATCGATGGAGCGGTGGCGGGACAAGAAGCGCTACCTCTGGCTGATCGGCCTGGTGGTGCCGTCGCTCGCGTTCGTCGCCATCGGGATGTGGCGGGTCACCGGCTGGGGTGTGTGGTTCTGGATCGGCCCGGTCGTGATCCTCGGGATCGTCGCGGCCATCGACCTGATCGCCGGACTCGACCGCTCGAACCCGCCTGACGACGTGATCGAGGCGCTGGAGAAGGACACGTACTAGCGCTGGGTCACCTACCTCTTCCTGCCGATCCAGTACGCCGGGTTCGTCGGCGCGCTCTGCCTGATCTCCGGGACGCTCGTCACGCACGTCGATCTCAGCACGCTCGAGAAGATCGGCATCGCGATCTCGATCGGCTGTATCGGCGGCATCGGCCCGCATCGGCGAGAGCTCCTACGAGTTCTGGCCGCGCACTGTTCTCGGCTCCTTGAGGTCGGCGTGGAACCTGGAGAAGAGGCGGATCGCCCGTCGCAGGAGGCACCCGTTCCGGATCTCCAACGATGTGCTGAACGCCTGGCTGATGTCGGCGGTGCTGTGGAGCGCGCTGATCGCGTGGCTGGGTGTGGGCATCACGCCGTACCTCGTGCTCCAGGCCGCGAGCGGCGGCGCTACGAGCGGGTCGACCCCTCGCACTCCTGGAACTCCAACAACATCGCGACCAACGTGCTGCTCTACCGCCCGCAACGACACAGCGACCACCACGCCAACCCGACACGTCGCTACCAGTCGCTACGCGACTTCGAGGAGAGCCCGGTGCTGCCGACCGGGTACGCCGGGATGATCGTGCTGGCCATCGTCCCCGCCGTCTGGCGGCGGGTGATGGACCGAGGGTGCTCGCCCACTTCGGTGGCGACGTCGGCCGCGCGAACATCAGCCCGCGCCAGCGCGACAAGATCCTGGCGCGGTACGCCGTCACGGCGTCGGTCGAGCCTGTGGAGCCCACCGATGACGCCCGAGCCGTGGTCTCGACGAGCGCGACCGGGGGCGTGCCCGGCGAAGCTCTCGCGTGGCGGTGTCCTGGTTGCGGCTACACCTACGACGTGGTCGCGGGGGAGGAGCGGGAAGGGCCGCCGCCGGGACCGCGTGGTCGGAGATCCCGGAGACCTGGTGCTGCCCGGACTGCGGGGTTCGGGAGAAGGTCGACTTCGTCTCTGCCGAGGACGCTGTCGAGAGCTCTCCCCGGGCCACCGTCGCGGGCTGACGCATTCGCGGGACGGCGCGCGGCTCAGCCCTTACCGTCATTTCCCATGTGGGGCCGCAAGAAGCAGCAGCGCGCGACGGACGAGGTTCCGGACCTCGACGAGCAGATCCGCGCGCTCCGAGGCATCGTCACGAGCGATGGCGGCACCCGCGCCGTGGGTCCGTTGATCGCCCTGCTCACTGCTCGAGCATCCGTGGCCGGGATGGCGGACCGCGACGACGCCGCGCTCGAGGACCGACGCGCCGCGGCCGGACTTCTCCATGGGTACGACGGGCAACCCTCTCCCGTCGACCGGAAGGCCGACCTCCTGGTCCGGATGGCCCTCGCGGCGGCCGAACGGACGGCCGGCAACCTCGACGAGTCGCTCGACGCGGCGAGCTGGGCCATGGACCACGTCGGCACCATCGGGCCGGACGACGCCGAGTTCTGCGAGGCCTTCGTGGCCGACCTCGATCGACTGCGGGCCGACCTGAACGCCGCCAAGCGCCGACCCGAGGCGCTGCGTGCCGCGGAGATGGCCACGGACATGGTGACCCGGCTCGCCGAGTTGGACGAGGCGGCGTACCTGGCGCTGGTCGGAACGGCCTGGCTGAACGAGGCAAGTGCCCGCGCCAACGCCGGCGACTTCGACGGAGCAACAGCGCTCAACGAGGAGGCGATCTCCCTCCTGGAAGAGCACGCTCCGACGTCGCCGGCCCTCACCACCGCCCTGACGAACCGCGCCGCGCTGCAGCGGCGCGACGGTCAATGGACCGAGGCGGTGACGACCGAGAAGCAGCTGCTCGCCGGCCTCCGGGCCGACCAGCCGTCACCTCGCGAAGAGGTGCAACGACTCAACAGTCTCTTCCTCACCCTGGTGCAGTCGGGACGTCGTGAGGAAGCCGAGCAGGCCGTCACCGAGGCGATCGCGATCGCCCGTCGTGCGACGGCCCTCGACCCGACGCAGACCTTGGTCCTCGCCCAGCTCCTCGGCAACCAGGCGAACATCCGCGGTGAGCTCGGCCGCCACGAGGACGCCCTCTCCTCGTCGGAGGAGGCGCTGGCACTGCGCGAGCAGATGGTGCTCGCCGACCCGTCCCCCGCGACCGACGAGGGCCTCGCGATGGTGCTCAACAACCACTCGGTGGTGCTGCGCCGGCTGGGCAGGTACGCCGACGCGGCGGCCGCTGCGGCGCGGTCGGTCGAGCTGCGCCGCCGTAACGTCGATCCCGGCAACCCGAACTCGGTGGCACTCCTCGCCAACTCGCTGAACAGCCACGCCGAGCATCTCGGCCGCCTGGGCGAGGGGGAGCAGGCCGTCGCGCTCGCGGTCGAGGCACAGGACCTCTTCGCCGGACTCCCGGCGCCGGGAGCCAAGAAGCCCTACCTGCGCTCCAACCAGGAGACCTTGGGCACGGTGCTGGCGGTGGCCGGACGGTACGACGAAGCGGTCGAGGCAGCCCGCCACGCGGTCGAGCTGGGACGCGAGGCGGCCGCGGACGTCCCCGGCGAGATCCCGGAGCTGGCGTCCTGCCTCGAGTCGTTCGCCGATCGCCTCGAGCAGATCGGGCGGACCCCGGAGGCGGAGGCTGCGCGCACGGAGGCGTCCCAGCTGCGCGCCGTGACCGCTTCCTAGCCGCTTTCTAGACTGGCCGCGTGACGACAGCCGCCTCGATGACGACCCATGAGCGGGTGGTCGCGGCGGCCGCGGAGCTCACCCTCGAGGTCGGCTGGGGCGGGGTCACCATGGGCAAGCTCGCCGACCGGGTGGGGGTCTCCCGGCAGACGGTCTACAACGAGGTCGGCTCGAAGCCCCAGCTGGCCGAGGAGATGGTGCTCGCCGAGCTCGGGAATTCCTCGCCGTCGTCGACCGGGCCTTCGACGACCGGCCCGACGAGCTCGTGGAGGCGATCCGGAGCGCCGCGCGCGGGGTCCTCGAGCTGGCCAGGACGAACGCGTTGCTGCAGGCGGTCGTGTCCGCGTCGTACGGCGCGGAGACCGAGCTGCTCCCGCTCCTGACCACGCGGAACGACGCGCTGGTCCTGACCGCGAACCACGCCGTGCGCGCGCGGGTCACGGCGTACCGGATCTCGACGCCGCGATCGACATGGTGGTGCGGCTGGTGCTGTCGCACGTGGTCCACCCGACGGCGAGCCCGCCGCCACCGCCGACGACATCGCCTGGATCGTCAGCCGGATCCTCCGACCGTGACCTTCCCCACGGCGTCGTAGTCTCACGGAGTGACGGCGGGGACGATCGAGTACTCCTCTGCGGCCGGGCGCGGTGTGATCACCGCCGCGGTCCTCGGCTCGGGGATGGCGATGCTCGACGGCACCGTCGTCAACGTCGCGCTGAGGACGATCGGCGAGGAGCTCGACGCCTCGCTCGCCGAGCTGCAATGGATCACCAACGGCTACCTGCTCCTGCTTGCCAGCCTGATCCTGCTCGGTGGCGCGCTCGGTGACCGGCTCGGCCGGCGACGGGTGTTCGTGATCGGTGTCGTGTGGTTCGCCGCGGCGTCCGTGCTGTGCGGCGTCGCGCCCGACCCGACGACGCTGATCGCCGCGCGGCTCCTGCAAGGGGTCGGCGGGGCACTGCTCACGCCAGGCAGCCTGGCGATCATCGAGGCGGTCTTCGCGCCGGCCGACCGCGGCCGGGCGATCGGCGCCTGGTCCGGGCTCGGCAGCATCGCCGCGGCGATCGGGCCGTTCGTCGGCGGCGGCCTGGTGGAGTACGCCAGCTGGCGCTGGATCTTCCTGATCAACGCCCCGATCGCGGTGGTCACGGTGGTGGTCGCTGGGCGCTTCGTCCCCGAGACGCGAGCGGAGTCCGACGGCCCGTTCGACGTGCTCGGCGCGTTCCTCGCCGCCGTGTTCCTCGGCGGCCTCACCTACTGCCTGATCGAGTGGCACTCGTCGCTCGCCCTGCCCGCGTTGGCCGTCGGTGTCGTGTCGGGTGTCGCGTTCATCGTGGTGGAGCACCGATCCAACCACCCGATGATGCCGCTCGAGATGTTCGCCTCACGCAACTTCAGCGCCGCCAACGCGATGACGCTGCTGGTGTACGCCGCGCTGGGCGCGATCACGTTCTTCCTCGTGATCGACCTCCAGACGGTCTTGGGCTACGGCGCGCTCGAGGCCGGGATGGCGACGCTCCCGCTGACCGTGATCATGCTGCTGCTGGCTGCCCGCGGCGGCCAGCTCGGGGCCAGGATCGGGCCACGCATCCCGATGACGGTCGGGCCGATCGTGATGGCGGTCGGGGTCGCCTGGCTGGCGCTGGTCGGCCCTGGCACGTCGTACTGGTGGGGCGTGCTGCCACCCCTGTGCGTCTTCGGGTTGGGGCTGGCGCTGATGGTGGCGCCGCTGACCATGACCGTGCTCGCGGCGGCTCCCGCCGAGCGTGCCGGCATCGCGAGCGGCGTCAACAACGCCGTTGCCCGCGCCGGCTCGCTGCTGGCGGTGGCGGCGCTGCCGGTGGCGGTCGGCCTCGGCGGCGAGCAGTACGCCGACCCCATGGCCTTCGACGATGCCTACGGCAAGGCGATGCTGATCTGCGCCGGACTGCTGGTGATGGGCGGCATCGTCTCCTGGCTGACCATCACCAACGGCCCGGTCGTCGCCGGTGACGACGAGCCGGTCCCCGAGCCGATCGCGACAAGCCACCAGCTCGAGTGCCCCACGCGGGGGCACTGAGGTGAGGTCGGTCGCACGCCGCCTCGCCGTCGCGACGTGCGTTGTCTCCACGCTTGTCCTGGTCGCCTGTGGAGACGGGTCCTCGAGCCGGGCCGGTTCAACCGACAGCCCGTCGCCGGCCAGGACCTCCTCGTCCGGCGTACCGAGCGAGGATCCGACGACGACCACGGACGACCACTCGGTGGAGCGGCCCGGGCCGTTCCGGGCCCCGTTGCACACCGCAGACATCCTCGTCCTGCGGCAGCGGGCGCTCACACCGGCGATGCTGCGCAAGATCCGCGATCTGCCCGACGTCAGCCAGGTCGAGCAGTTCAGCTGGGCGCAGGTGAGCATCGAGGACCACGCGGTCAACGTCGCGGCCGTCGACCCCGCGACGTACCGGAACTTCAACCCGGACGCGGTGGCTCAGTTCCAGCAGGAGTGGAACCGGATCGCCGGCGGCGAGATGTCGCTGCGAGGGAGCTTTCGCAAGCAGGTCTCGAAGCAGGGCTACGTGCACCTCGGTGCCCGCAGCGGCGCGCCCGAGGTGCACGTCGGTGCTTACTCAACACAGGTCCCACAGGTGGACGCCGTCGTCAACGAGAGTTGGATCAAGACCCTCGGAATGGTCCCCGGCAACGCGCTGCTGGTCTCGACCGGGTCGAGCACCCCAGCCGCTGTGCGGAAACCCGTGCAGCGCATCGTCGGCGGCTCGGCGTCCGTGCAGCGGCTCGACGTCGCGGCGCAGCTCGGTCTCGATCCGCAGGCGGTGCAGAACGTCTTGCTCGTGGGCAGCGTCGGCGACGCCGTGGGCACCTACAGCTACTCCGTCCTCGGCGGCGGACGGATCGCGCCGCAGGCCTCGTGGGTGGCCAGCCACATCTCGACCGAGACGATGCCGATCATCGGGTCGATGACCTGCAACACCCAGATGTTCCCGCAGCTCCGTGCGGCCCTCGACGAGATCGTCGCGGACGGGCTGACGTCGGCGATCCACCCCGGCCAGTACGGCGGCTGCTACGTGCCGCGGTTCATCGCCGGCACCACCACGCTGTCGAACCACGCCTTCGGGCTGGCCCTCGACCTCAACGTCCCGGAGAACCAGCGCGGCACCGTCGGCCGGATCAACCGCCAGGTCGTCGGGATCTTCCAGAAGTGGGGCTTCACCTGGGGCGGCACCTGGCACTACACCGACCCGATGCACTTCGAGCTCAACCGGATCGTGCGTCCCGAGTGAAGGGAGACGAAATCCGGTGTCTGGGGCCGCCTGGCGTGGTCTGGACAAGCTCGACCGACGGACGTCGGCCCAGCATCACTCGCTCCGCTCGCGGACGTAGCCGGCGAAGCCCGGCATCGTGAACCGCACCAGTCCGTGCCCGACCGGCTCGATCACCCCCTTCTCGATCAGACGCTCGCGGGGCACGCTGATCGAGCGGGTGTCGGTGCCGAGGGTGGCCGCGATCTGAGCGCGGGCGACGTTCTCGGTGCCGGCCTGTGCCATCGCGGACAAGAACTCCTGCTCGCGCCTGGTGGCGGCCCCCCAGCGAGCGCGGTACATCGCGGTCAGCTGCTGGTCGGCGGCGGGCAGTCCTGCGGCGACGTCGGCGAGCCCGATGGTGGCGCCTGCGCTCGGCCTCGCCGCTGCCCAGGTGGTGCTGCCCATCAGTTGCAGGTAGTAGGGGAGACCGCGCGCCTCGCCGACGATTCGGCCGAGCGCGTCGTCGGCCCAGGCCACGCCGAGTGCCTCAGCGGGCGCCGCGATCGCGGCCCGGGCGTCGGGTTCGTCGAGCACGTCGAGGGGCACGAACGCACTGCGCTCGCCGAAGGTCGCCGCGCGGGTGAGCGCCTCCGGGGTCACGGGCAGCCCCGCGGTCACCAGCGCCAACGGGTTGTGCTCCCGGTCGCCGTCGAGGTTCTGCCAGGCGTTCAGGAGCACGGACATGTCGTCGGCGGAGGCGGCGTGCAGCTCGTCGACGAACGTCACGAGCCCGGAGCCACCTCGACGGCGCACTCGATCCGCCGCGTCGTGGAGCAGGTCCTCGACGGCCGCGATCGGAGCCGCTGCCGGCTCTGCCGGCGGGGTCCGGGCAAGCTCGCCGGTGACGCGGACCCCCGGTACGCCGAGCTGGAGGCCGATCCGGTCCAGTCGCGCGTGCCATCGGGCGGACTCGTCGACCGGGACGACCTCCGCCCGCTCGAGCGCCCGCCCCACCGCTCGGACCAGCTCAGGCAGGAACGGGTGCTGTCGCGAGCAGGCGACCCAGGCGGACACGAACCCCGACTCGTCGGCGTCGCGCTGCGCCGCACGGAGCAGCGAGGTCTTGCCGAGGCCACGGGGCGCATGGAAGACCAGCAGTGGGCCGCCGATCTCCCCGAACGTGCCCACCCGTCCGAGCTGATCGCGGATCCTGGCGAGCTCCGAAACTCGACCGGCGAGCACGCGGGGCACCTGGCCCGGCGTGTAGGGGTTCGGCAACGGTTGGGCGATGGCGGACTCCTGATAGGTCTTGATACTCCATCAAAGTATCAGAACTTATCCTCGGGCCGCCGTGCGGGTCCACCCGGTTGGGCGGGAGCATCGTCCGCCCTCCGCGGGTCGTAGGCTCCTGCGGGTGAGCACACTCGACGACGCCCGCGAGGGCATGGACCCGGCCGTCCGTCCCCAGGACGATCTGTTCGGCCACGTCAACGGCCGGTGGCTGGAGACCGAAGAGATCCCCGCGGACAAGGGCAGCTGGGGGCCGTTCCTCCAGCTCGCCGACATCGCCGAGCAGCAGGTCCGCGACATCATCGAGGAGCTCGCCGAGCGCGTCGCCTCCGGCGAGCAGGGCCTCGACGGCGACCCGATGCGGATCGCCTGCCTCTACGCCTCCTTCATGGACGAGGCGACCGTCGAGGGCCTCGGGATCGCGCCGATCCGTCCGCTGCTGGACGCGGTCGACAGCCTGCGCGACGTCCGCGACCTGGCGGCGTTCCTGGGCGAGTTCGAGCAGGTCGGCGGCAGCGGCCCGTTCGGGGTGTACGTCGACGTCGACGCCAAGAACTCCGACCGCTGCCTGGTCAACCTCACCCAGGGCGGGCTCGGACTTCCCGACGAGTCGTACTACCACGACGAGAAGTTCGCCGAGATCCGCGCGAAGTACGTCGACTTCCTGAGCCGGATGTTCGCGCTCGTCGGCCGCGAAGACGCCGCTGCTGACGCCGCCACAGTGATGCAGGTCGAGACCCGCCTCTCGCAGGGTCACTGGGAGCGCGCGGAGACGCGTGACGTCCAGAAGACCTACAACCTGACGACGCTCGCCGAGCTCGAGGCCCTCTGCCCGGAGTTCGACTGGGAGGCGTTCGTCCGCAACCTCGGTGGCGCCGGGGACATCATCGCCGAGACCTGCGTGCGTCAGCCGTCCTACCTCGAGCACCTGTCCTCGGTCCTCGCGGAGGTGCCGATCGAGCAGTGGCGCACCTGGCTGGCGATCCGGGTCATCCGCACCGCGGCGCCGTACCTGCCCGCCGAGTTCGTCGAGACGAACTTCGACTTCTACGGCCGCACCCTGAGTGGCACCCCCCAGCTGCGCGAGCGGTGGAAGCGCGGTGTTGCGGTCGTGGAGGGCTCGATCGGCGAAGCCGTCGGTCGCGAGTACGTCGCACGCCACTTCCCGCCGGCGTCCAAGGCGATGATGGAGGAGCTCGTCGGCAACCTGCTTCGGGCCTACCGCGAGTCGATCGCAGCCCTGGACTGGATGGGCGAGGAGACCAAGCAGCGGGCCTACGCCAAGCTCGACATGTTCCGCTCGAAGATCGGCTACCCCGAGAAGTTCCGCGACTACTCCGAGCTCGACCTCACGCCCGACGACCTGCTCGGGAACGTGCTCTCGGCCAACGCGTTCGAGACCCGCCGGCAGCTGGCGAAGGTCGGCGCCCCGGTCGACCGGGAGGAGTGGCTGATGCTCCCGCAGACGGTGAACGCCTACTACCGCCCGGGCATGAACGAGATCTGCTTCCCGGCCGCGATCCTGCAGACGCCGTTCTTCTCGCCGGAGGCCGAGATGTGCGAGAACTACGGCGGCATCGGCGCGGTGATCGGCCACGAGGTCGGGCACGGCTTCGACGACCAGGGCGCGCAGTACGACGGCGCGGGCAACCTCCAGGACTGGTGGACACCGGAGGACAAGGGGCGCTTCGAGGAGAAGTCGAAGGCGTTGATCGCGCAGTACGACGCGCTGTCGCCGCGCGACCTCCCCGACGAGCACGTGAACGGCGCGCTGACCGTCGGCGAGAACATCGGCGACCTCGGTGGCCTCACGATCGCGCTGATGGCCTACAACATCGCGCGCCGCGGCGACGTCGGGCTGGAGGACGCGCAGAAGCTCTTCTTCAACTGGGCCTTCTGCTGGCGGACCAAGCGTCGCAAGGAGCTCGCCCAGCAGTACCTCACGATCGACCCCCACAGCCCGCCGGAGTTCCGCGCCAACATCGTGCGCAATCTCGACGAGTTCCACGCGACGTTCGGCACCGAGCCGGGTGACGGCCTCTGGCTCGAGCCCGAGGCGCGCGTCCGGATCTGGTGAGCAACCCCGAGCACGGGCAGGCGGCGTACCGACGTCGCTTCGAGTGGGGCCTCACCGGCGCTCGGGCCATCACCACCGATGCCCAGCCAGGTGACTGCGCCGTGGTCGTCGACGTGCTGTCCTTCACCACCACGCTCTCGGTCGCGCTCGACCGCGGCATCAGCGTCTATCCGTACCCGTGGGCAACCGCGGAGGCACCGGCGTACGCCGCGGAGCGCGCGGCCGTGCTGGCGCTCGGCCGACGGGCAGGGCTCAAGGAAGGCGCCGTGAGCCTCTCGCCCGTCTCGTTCGACGGGGTGTCCGGGATCGAGCGCGTGGTGCTGCCCTCGCCGAACGGGTCAGCGATCTCCTTCGCCCTGCGTGACACCGGCGTGACCGTCGTCGGTGCCTGCCTCCGCAACGCGCGAGCGGTCGGCCGGTGGCTGGAGCGGAGTCCCGGGCGGGTGATGGTGGTCGCGGCGGGCGAGCGCTGGCCGGACGGCTCGCTGCGCCCGGCGGCCGAGGACCTCTGGGGGGCCGGCGCCGTGGTGCGGGCACTCGGGCTCGCGGACGCCTCTCCCGAGGCGCACCTGGCCGCGGCGGCATACGACGACGTGCGTGACCACCTCGGCTCGGCCCTGGCCGACTGCGCCGGCGGGCGAGAGCTGGTCGCGGCCGGGTTCGCGCGCGACGTGGAGATCGCGGCGGCGCAGGGAGCCAGTGTGGTGGTGCCGGTGCTGCGAGGGGATGTCTTCGTCGACCATGCCGCTCAGTCGTCGAGGTCGTGACACCCCTTCTTCTTGAGGGAGTGCCAGGTGTCCTGGCCCACGACTCCGTTCGGGGGGATGCCGGCATCGGCCTGGAACTGTTTGATCGCCCCGACGATGGGCGGCTCGAAACGGCCCGAGAAGTGATACGTGGTCGGGAGCAGATCCATCGAGCCGAGCAGGTTCCCGAGCATCCGTGCATAGACGCCGTCGGCGACGTCGACGACCCGACCCGGTGTGAGCTCCGGCATCGACTCCTCGGGAAGGAAGCACAGGCACTGCTCTGCCTGCTGGTCGCCCTGACGCAGCTTGGTGACGAACGATCCCCGTTGCTGCACCCGCTCCGCGCAAGCAGCACGCGCGCTCTCGTAGGGGCCCAGGTAGGTGGCGTAGCCGGCCGTGCCGGTGCCGTACGGTCGCCATGCCGTCGGGCAGGATCGGGCGATGGAGAGGTAGCGGGCGGTGTTGAGGTCCGCCGGGATGCCGGGGCCGAGGGCGCCCTCGGTCGTGCCGGTGGCGGTCACCAGCAGGAAGTCTCCCGTGCACGACTGGTCCACCAGCGGCACCCCGAGACCGAGGGGATCGACCGCCTGGTCCTCGTCCATGACCAGGGCCGTGGTGACACCGGCCGCGACCCCGACCACCGCGGACACGGCGACGGCGAGGATCCGAGCGGGGCGCACCGGCGCAGAATACGACGCGCCCCTGCGCGTCTCACACCATGGCGCCGGGGTCGACGTGGTGCTCCGGCGGCTTGCGCGGCAGGAAGAATGCTGGGACCAGGCAGAGGCCGACCAGCACCGTGGCGACCAGGAACACGTCGCCGAACGACTCACCCATGAAGTGCAGGCCCGCGACCATGACGGCCTGAGCCTGTGCCGGCGACAGGCCGAGCGACTCCGGAGTCGCGCCGTTCTGGAGTGCGAGCGTCGGCAGGACGACCTTCTCGTGTGCGTTGTAGGCGTTGGTCAGCAGCACCGAGAACATCGCGGTGCCCATCGAGATCGCGATCTGCTGGGTGATGTTCATCAGTGTCGAGCCGCGGGCGATGTCGTGGTCCTTGAGGCTGGCCAGCGCGGCCGTGAACACCGGCATCATCGTGGAACCCATGCCAAGACCCATGATCACGAACGCGGTGATGATGTAGGAGTACGACGTCGTGGCTCCGACCCCGATCAGCATGCCCATGCCGATGGTGTCGAGGACGATGCCGGTGAGCACCACCTTGCCGGGGCCGATCTTGTCGGCCAGGAAGCCCGCGATCGGCATGGTCACCATCGCGCCGAAGCCCTGCGGGGCCACCAGCCAGCCGGACGCCAGCGGGCTCTCGCCGCGCACCTGCTGGAAGTAGAGCGTGAACAGCAGCGAGGCGCCGAAGAACGCCATCGCGAACAGCGTCATCGTGATCACGGCGACAGTCATGTAGCGGTTGCTGAAGAGCCGCAGCTGCACCAGGGGGTGGATGTTGTGCTTGCGCAGGGCCCAGGGCACGAACGCGGCGACCAGGAGCAGGCCGATCACCGTGGGGATCACGACGCTGCTGGTGTGCCAGGTGCCGTGCTCCTGCTTCGCGGCCGGGATCGAGCTCACGCCGTACAGGAACAGGGCGAGGCCGGGCGAGAGCAGCAGCATGCCGACGAAGTCGAAGCTCTCGGAGGGGTGGACCTCGTCGCGCTCGAGGACGAACCAGGCGTAGATGACCGCGACGATGCCGATCGGGACGTTGATCAGGAAGATCCAGTGCCATGAGGCGATGTCGATCAGCCAGCCACCGAGGATCGGGCCGAAGATCGGGCCCAGCAGCATCGGGACGCCGAGGATCGCCATCACCCGGCCGAGCCGCTCCGGCCCGGCGGCGCGGGTCAGGATCGTCATCCCG
>Ga0164241_10003347_pt1 | contig 16277 bp, 12 predicted proteins | sample OricomyardsoilBY_FD_108780 | JGI IMG/M metagenome (GOLD analysis project Ga0164241, IMG submission 108780) | Backyard soil microbial communities from Emeryville, California, USA - Original compost - Back yard soil (BY) | ecosystem: Environmental > Terrestrial > Soil > Unclassified | place: USA... | reverse complement strand
GGTGAGCGCCGTGGCCACGAACGTCGGATCAACTGCACAGACCCAACCGGAACTGCGGAAACGGCTGGATCCCGTGAATGATCTCTTCAGCTCGCTCATGTCCCTGCGTTCTGCATCACCCTGTTAGGGCACTCGCTACTGCTTTCATTGCCTGAGAGAGGCGCGCTTACCCTCGCAATGCTTGCTGCCATTCTCGTGCTTGCATCGTGCAGAGAAAAGACAGTACGAGTCCTGTTTATCGGAAACAGTCTTACCTATGTTGGAAACCTTCCTGCGGTGTTCTCCGCACTGTGTACCTCATCGAAGCATCGTTGCACCACAGAGATGATTGCTCAGGGTGGCGCGACCCTTACGCAACGTGTCGAGGACAACTCATTGGCCCGTGCGACAAAACAGGAAAGGTTTGACTATATAATCCTCCAAGAACGCGGAGGCGACTACATCCCCTTACCAAGTCGCCTGCAAGCCACGAAAGAGGCAGAGCGAGCAGTTGATACACTTGCGCGTGGCGCAGTCAAAATAGGCATCAAGCCGGTACTGCTCGGCACATATCAGGACAATCCGCGCGTCTCGGCTGATCTCGTGTCACTAGAGGCCGCCCTCGCGGCCAGGCTTGGAATACCCCATGTGTCCGTATCTCAGGTCCTCGCCTGTGCCAGGCGGGAGAAGTCGTCACTTAGATGGCTTCACCAAGATGGTATGCATCCGGGCCCAGAGCTGACCTTGTTAATGGCGGTGCTTCTCCACAAGGAAGTGTTCGGCTCATTTCCCCCTTCCAGTCCTATTGTCGTTCGCGCACCGATGTACGGCCCGATGAATGGCCCTCGCGCGGACTCCTTTGCCAGCACTCAGTCGGCCCTCTCCCCCATTGACAATGCTGTCACCTATTCCGCAGAAACAGTCACGTCGGTAGTCGCAGTAGCTCAGGGTCTGTGCAAATGACGCACAATCCGTTGGGAGGGACTGGTCCGCATCAGGTGGCGTGCTTAGGAGAAGTGCAGTGTCTACGCGAATTCTAGCGCTATTCGCGCTTCTGATCCCGGCGGCGGCGTCTTCGAACGACTTTTGCAAGTATCCAGATACTAGCCGCCTTTCTGGAGACGTCGGATTCTCTAACGCTGTGCGCGAGTTCTTCGGGAATCAGAAGGCGACTTTCTATTCACGCAACTTGGACATAGCAACCCAGGCGCTAGAGGGCCTCGGGGGCCCTCCGCGTGACTTAGAGACAGTGGAACCTGGATTGGTTATGGCGGCGGCGTGCCGAGCGCACAGTTGCGACGAAAAGTCAGCAACCATAATTGCCTGCCCCTCGACTATTGTCGCGACTGCGATAATGCACTTCAACTGTGGACACCCGGAAAAGTCATGCGATACGACTCCGACTGTGACAATCTTCTTTTCGAATCCTAACAAACGCCAAAGAGGAAGAGCGGCGTTGGAGGATTGGGGTCGCCGAATGGGAAAAGAGAGCGGCAAGACCGTGACTTTCCTGTATCGAACACAATCCAATTCACCAATTGAACCGCTCAGTCTGAAGTAGGTGGCTCCGCGGGGTGTAAACGCGTTCCTGCCGCAGCACGACAGCTGGAAATGAAGTGGGAGCCTACTTCTATTCAAACGCCGCTCCGTCTGCGCTGGCACGACTGCTTGGGCTGGAAGCGCTTGAGGACGGTGCCACCATTGAGATTTTGAAGGGCGTAGGAATCCAGTCCGACTGGAAGTGCCTTGAGCTAGGCGCCGGCGCGGGCTCAATCGCGTATTGGCTCGCCGAAACCACCGGAGTTCCTGGGAATGTATGCGCTACCGATATCGATGTCGGATTGCTTGATTCGCGGCGCTGCGATGTCCACAGACACGATCTACGTGTTGATTCGCTTCCTTCGTCTGCCTACGACTTGGTGCACTTCCGGCATCTCCTTATTCACCTGCCGATGACTGAGCATCCGGACATTCTCCGTCGGTTGTTGTCCGTAACGAGACCTGGTGGACTAATCGTGGCGGAGGAGTCAGATTTGCACACGTGGCGCGCTGCAACTTCTTCAACCGTCACCAAGGCACGCATATTCAATGATGGTATAGCGGCGCTGCATGAAATCTACACAAAGCGCGGACTTGACACGGCGGTAGGCACCAAGTTGTCGCGTATGCTTCATCAGAGTGGATGGTCTGATATATCTCAAAGCGCTCGTACGTGGCGAGTTAAGGGAGGAACGCCGGAAGCGGAGTTTCATGTGCGCTCCATGCGGCAACTCGCCGAGTCATGTGAATCGACGTTCGCCGACTTGGCTGATTGCGTTCGTTCTGCAGCGCTATGTTGCGAGGATCCCGACTTCGAGTATCACAGTCGTACCACCCTTGCGGCAGTCGCTCGCCGAGCGTCGTAGCAGAGTTAGCGATGACCAGCGTCCCTCAATGTGGCTTCTAGTGCGTCAGTGGTCCTGCGCCAAGGACACAATTGAGTACCACGCGGACCGGACAGCCTATTCAGTAACGTCTAGGCTCGAAACTGCATAGGTAAACATTGGCGGTCGGTCGGTAAGCTCCCGACACGGCGCGCCACGTCGAAAGGTATCGATGCAAAAGTCCGGCAAACTGCCGGTTCCCAATTGCCTCCCGACGTATTGAAATACGCTGGGAGGGTCTGCCCAGGAGAGGACTCGATAGTTGCACGTAACTGTTTGAGTCAACAACAAAAGTCGCAATCAGGGAAAGCAGATACCTACAATTGTACTCACGGCACCGGTGACCTGGTTTTATTGGCGTCAAGTCAAGGTTTGCCGGAGCGGAACTCCAGTGGATTCCAACTGGCCGCCGTCAAACGGGAGCTTAGTTTCTGGTCCATCGGGCTACTCAAAGCGGGGGTGCCGTCGTATCCGCCCAACCAAATGTTCGGTTCGCTTGGCGTGGAGAAGGCATCGCAGGCAATCGCGGGGGGGAAGATTTCAAGTCTCAATTGGCGAGGGCCGCGATTCCCTTGCCAATCATCAGTACGCCGATCACCAAGAGTAGTACGGCCATCAGCGCTGCGTTGTGCAACGTAAGCCAGCCGCGCAATTCGTCCAGCCACGGACGCACGCGACGTTCTGCGATGAAGTAACAGGTCACAGGAATGACCACGGTGCTTGCGGCTACAAACAGGTAGACGCCCAGGACGATCGCGGTTTCTTCGAGCGGAAGTGGCCGGGAACCGAATGCCACGCCCGCTGCGGCCCCAACCGTCAGATTCTTGGGATTTGCCGCATAGATGCCAAACCCCAGCCCCGCTGCCGCCAGCGGGCCCATGTTTTGCACTGCGTCCAGCCAGTGCGGCAGGTGACCAGTTTCTCCAGGTTTGGGCCGGGCACGCCATTCCCGATACGCAAGGTATAGCAGTGCTGAGCCGATAAGCAGGTGCGCAATAATCGCAATTCTGCCGTTGCCGCCAAGCTCCAGTCCCGACAGATAGGCGAACAGCAGCAGCGCGGCCACGATGGCAACCATCCAGCCCAGCGCGAAGGCGGGCGTGGAGGTTCGCGCATGGGGCGACATCAGCAGCACGATCATCGCGATGATCGGCAGCGGACTGATGGATATGCCCACTGCCAGGGGCAGCAGTTCACCGATTACCTGGTACATGCGCTTCCGCTCGACCCCATCAGCTATGGATCTCCACGATGACGGTCTTCAGTTCCCCTTCGAAATCGAAGGGTGTCTGGTAGTCATAGGTGACAGGTGTGCCCGTGTCGGTACCAATGTCCTGGTTCTCCGACAGGGAGTACTTGAAGGGCGATGTTCTCTTGATCTTTCCTGTTCCAACCTTGTGACCATCGACCCGCAGCGTGACGGTGCCAGCCTTGCCCACTTCCTTTCCGCCTTCGTAGGCAAAGTCCACCATCAATTCGTGCTCGCCGGCCGCGACCACGTGATCGCTCCGGACCAGGTAGTGCTCAACGTCCAGGTAGTTGTGCGCCATCACCAGTTTGCCGGCCTTCATGTAGAAGGCCCACCCGCCGGTGTTTCCTCCCTGCGTGAAGATCATCCCGCTGTTGCCCTTGCCCACTTTCGCCTTTGCCTTGATCGAGAATGACTTGTTCTTCAGGTCGGGAGCAGAGGCTTCGGGCAGGCCTTCCAGCCGGCCGGGGTAGACGTAGCGATTGCGACCCGCGGCCAGGTTGGGCTTGCCGGTCAACTCGGAACTGAATCGTTCCGCGCCCCGCCAATCCAGAGGCAGTGCCTTGTTGGCCGATGCCTGCGCCCACCACAGGGCCTTCAGTTCTTCAAGTTTCTCCGGATATTTCGCGGCCACGTCATGCGCCTGGGAGAAGTCCTTGTCCAGGTTATAGAGCTCCCATTTGGCCGTGATGGGGTCGTACTTGGCGGTGCGTAGCGGATCCCAGGGTTCGAAGGCCAGTGAGGCCGCCCACCAGCCGTCCTTGTACATGCCGCGATTGCAGAAGATCTCGAAGTACTGGCTGGTGCGATGTTCCGGAGCCTTGGGATCGACGAGGGCCTCCAGAAAGCTGCGGCCGTCCATCGGCGTCTGCGCCGTTCCATTGACGCTGCGCGGCTCGGCGACGCCGGCTGCCGCCAGGATTGTCGGCGCAACGTCTATGACATGGGTGAACTGTGTTCGCACCTCTCCACCGGCATCGAACCTGGCCGGCCACTTGACCATCATCGGATTGCGGGTGCCGCCCAGATGGCTGGCCACCTGCTTGGTCCAGGGGAACGGCGTGTCCATGGCCAGGGCCCAGCCGGCAGGGAAGTGGTTGAAGTGCATCTCCGTGCCGATCTCGTCGATCCGCCCCAGCATCTCCTCGGTCTTCATCTGGTAGGCGTTGAAGAATGCATTCTCGTTCAGCGTGCCGTCGAAGCCGCCTTCCGCCGAGGCCCCGTTGTCACCGATGATGTAGATGATCAATGTGTTATCTGCATCGGGCAGCGAGGCAACATGGTCGAGCACCCGACCTACCTGCTGATCGACGTGATGGCCGTAGGCGGCGAAGACTTCCATCATCCGCTCGTACAGGCGCTTCTGGTCCGCGTTGAGCGAGCTCCAGGCCGGCATGCTTTCCGGGCGTTTGCTCAGGTCGGCGTCTTTCGGGACCAGGCCCATTTTCTTCTGACGAGCGAGGGTCTGCTCGCGATAGGCATCCCAACCCATACTGAACTTGCCCTTGAACTTCGCGATCAGTTCCTTGGGTGCCTGGTGCGGAGCATGCGTTGCAGCCGGCGCCAGATAGCAGAACCAGGGCTTGTCGGGCTCAATGGCTTCCACTCTTTCGAGCCACGCGATGGCGCGATCGGCCAGATCGACGCTGAGGTGGTAGTCGGCTGCAGTGGGGGTGCCGCGCGGCGTCTGGTTTTCGAACAGATAGGGGCGCACCTGGTTTGTGTCGCCGGCCATGAAACCGTAGAAGTAGTCGAAACCCAAGCCATTGGGCCAGTGATTGAAGGGCCCTACGAGGCTGGTCTCGTAGATCGGCGTATTGTGGTTTTTGCCCACCCAGGCCGTGATATAGCCGTTCTGGCGCAGGATCTCGGCAACCGTGGCGGTGTCCTTAGGAATGATTCCCGTGTAGCCGTCGTAGCCGGTTGCCACCTCGGTGATATTGCCCGTTCCTGCCACATGGTGGTTGCGGCCGGTGAGCAGGGCGGCCCGTGTTGGAGAACACACGGCGGTGGTGTGGAAGCGGTTGAATATCACGGCCTCTTTTTCCAGGGCCTCCATGTGCGGCGCCGGGACGCCTCCGCCGGATACCGAGAACTGGCCGAAGCCGCAATCATCCAGCAGGACGACGAGCACATTGGGTGCGCCTTCTGGCGCCTTGAGCGGCGGGGGAAACTGCGCGGGGTCCGAATTCAGGTAGGTCGTGCCGACACTGCCACGGTATTTCTGTTCGGCGTAGGGCAGGGCCGTCTGTGGCGTCGAAGAGGTGCTGCTCTCCTTGCCAGGCTTTGTGGCTCTGGACTTGCTTTTCTTGCTCATCGTTTGACTCCTGCTTTCTCAATAGTTGACGCCGGCGTGAAATTTGTCCTGAACGACACGTTCTTCTTCCGGACTGAGGCCTGGGTCGCCCAGCAGGATATCCACGCTCCCTATTTCTCCCGAGAAGGCGAACGGTGGCTTGTATTCAGTGCACACAGGTGATCCGGTGTCGCAACCCACACCGAAGGTGTCGAGACCGAATCGGCCGACCACGGTGCGTTCGATACGCTTCTTGCCCACTTCCTTGTCGTCGAGAAACAGAACGGCTTCGCCGCCCTTGCCCCCGCCGCCGCCGTCGTAGCGGAACTCAAACGACACCTTGGACTTCCCGGCCGGCAGCTTCTGCGCGGATTCGATGCTGGTCCGGTCGAGTTCGAAATAGTTGTAGTGATAGCAGGGCTTCCCATCCTTCACATACAGGACAAACCCGGCTGATTGACCGCCCTCCGCCAGCAGCACGCCCTCACCACCCTCAACAATGTGGATATCGATGCGGTGCGAGCGGTTCTTGGTGTTCGGCGCCGCGGTCTCGGCGAGCCTCACGGCGCCCGGGTAGTAGGTAAATTTCCGGCGATTGGGATCCGCTCCGCCCGGCGGCGGCTTCGGCACGGCGATCCTTGCCGCGCCGCGGTCATCGAAAGGATATACGTTGTACTTCGCGCATTCCTCGTCGAAGACCTTCTTCAGTGCCTCAACCTTTTCTGGATGCTTCGCGCTCAGATCGACGTTCTCGCTGTAGTCCTCGTCGATGTTGTACAGCTCCCATTTGTCCTTGTCCCAGTTGCCGGGTGCGAGATCCTGCCGCCACGGGAGCGTGTGCTGGGCACAGGCGATCCATCCGTTGTCGTAAATGGCGCGGTTCGTGAAGATCTCGAAATACTGTCGTTGCCGCACCGCCCTGGCGTCCTTTGAATCGAAGGTCGATGCGATGGAGACGCCATCCATGGGCTTTTGCTCGATGCCGTTCACCGCCTGCGGCGCCGGAATATCCGCCACGTCGAGGATGGTCGGGACGATGTCGATCAAGTGCGTGAATTGGCTGCGCAGGCCACCCTTGTCCTTGATTCTCGCTGGCCATGACACAACCATCGGATTGCGGCTGCCGCCGAAATGACTGGCCACCTGCTTGACCCATTGGAATGGCGCGCACCCGGCCCAGGCCCAGCCCAATGGGTAATGGGGTTCTGTGTGGGGTTCGCCGATCTCATCGATGATCTTCAGGGTGTCCTCCAATTTCGAAGGCAGGCCGTTGAGATTCATGATTTCGTTGGCGGTGCCACTGAAGCCGCCCTCCGAGCTCGCGCCGTTGTCGCCGACGATGTAGAACACCAGCGTGTTGTCGGCGTCTGGAAGCGCGGCAACGGCCTCGAGCAGCCGACCGCATTCATGGTCGGCGAATGACAGGTAACCGGCGTAGTTCTCCATGAAGCGTGCATAGAGCCGCTGCTCATCGGTGGAAAGCGACTCCCAGGGCTTCACCCATTCCGGCCGTGGCGTGTTGGCCGTGCCCGCTGGTATTACGCCCATTTTCAGCTGCCGTTGCCAGGTCTCGTCGCGGACCTTGTCCCAACCCTGATCAAACTGCCCCTTGAACTTTTCCCGCCACGCCTTGGGCGCATGGTGTGGCGCATGCGCCGCGCCAGGCGCGAAATACAGCAGCACGGGTTTGTCGGGATTGACTGCCTTGCTGTACTGAAGCCAGTTGATGGCCTTTTCCGTCATGTCGGTCATGAAGTGGTAGCCCTCTTCGGGCGACTTGTCTGGCTCTACGGCCTTCGTGTTTTCGAACAGGACGGGGTAGTACTGGTGCGTCTCGCCGCCAATGAATCCGTAGAAGTAATCGAAGCCGAGGCCGGTCGGCCAGCGGTCGAAGGGACCCACAACACTCGACTCCCAGTCGGGTGTGTTGTGGTTCTTGCCGAACCAGGATGTGTTGTACCCGTTGTCCTTCAGGATCCGGCCGACGGTGGCCGTGCTCTGCGGGATCATGCAGTCGTACGAGGGGAAGCCAGTCGCCCATTCGGCGAGGAAACCTGACCCGCAATTGTGATGATTGCGCCCGGTGAGCAAAGCGGCGCGTGACGGTCCGCAGATAGCAGTGGTATGGAACCGGTTATAGCGCAGTCCATTGTTGGCCAGTTTCTCGAGACTGGGGGTGGAGACAGGACCCCCGAAAGTGCTTGTCTGGCCAAACCCCACGTCATCAAGCAGGATAATGACGATGTTCGGTGCACTGTGCGGCGGCTTGGGGAGCGCCGGCCACTCCTGTTTTGACTCCTGGTAGGTCTTGCCGATCTTGCCGCCGAACGGTGGATCCGACATCGGCAGCTTCGAGCGATCCTGCTGCTGCTTCCCTGCGTCCTTCATTCCCCTCTCCTTGTAATGGAATCGGCTTGATTCAGGCTGGCGATCATCCCAGCCTCTCGAAGTCCGGAAGGGCCCAGCTCTTGTCGAAGAACGCTTCCGTTGGACCATAGAAGCGGAAGTACACGAACCAGCCGTCACCGGGAACGGTCTGCACCCAGTTGCCCTCATGTCCCTTCGGTGCCTTCGGACCGAAATACACATCGACGGAGCCATCGTCGTTCGTGACAATGCCTTCGCTGAGCGAGGAGATGTCGGGCCGACCCTGCGCGGTGACCACCATCTGTCGCGTGCCCTCGTCGTAGACGGTCACTGACCAGAACTGCGTTGCCGGTGGCTTGGGTGGCACGTGCAGCCGATAGTTGTTCTCGCCTGAAAGCCACTGACCTTTGGCGTCCTTGTAGGCTGCGATGTAGCGCTGGCCGACACCGGGCGTCTGGGTCAACATCGCTTTGGAAATGACCACCGCCTCGTAGAACCAGGCCGCACGTTCGTCCAGCTGGTCAAATGTGCTCGCTTTCTGGTCGACGGAAACCACCAGCGCATGCTTCCAGCGCGTGCCTTCCCAGAACACCGGCTCGACACGCTTGTCGGTGGTGTTGACCTTGGCCATCGCCTCCCCGACGAGCGCCCCTTGTTCCAGCAGCTGCTTCTGCTTCTCGTCGGGCTTGAACGCCTTGCCACGCTCGATGCCCAGGAACCTCAGTTGGGCCATGATCAGGCGATCGCGTTCGTCCACCGCATTGCGCTGGATCACCTCGTTGAGGCTTTCCCAGTAGGCCAGGCCGCGAGGCTGCATCTGGCTCCACGGCGTGTCACCCGCGTCGCGCGCAGGCATTTCGGTTCCGGTTCCTTTTGGCGACCAGGGGTAGGTCCGGATGTGCGGGACGATCTTTGCGATCTCGGCCTTCTTGTCGCGGCCGATGAGCCGGAAGCCGGCAAGGACGTCGCGGCTGGTGGATTGCACGACAAAATATCCTTTGGCTTCCACCGCGCCATGGCCTGGCGGAAGGATCAGGTACTTGCCGCCCTTGCCCATGTCGGGGCCCACCACACCCAGATCCGCAATCACCCGCTGCCAGTTGTCCAGAATCATTCCTGCGATCAAGCCGGGCGGCACGACGAGGACGAACGGACCGACCTCGTTCAGGTCGATGAAGGTCGCGATGTAAGGAGTCGTGTAATTGGGCGTCAGGATGCCCAGCTTTTCGGCGAAATCGAAGTAGTTGAGCATCTCGCCGCTCTTGCCGCCATGTTCTCCAAAGTGCCCGCGGCGCCATCCATTCAGGCCCACAGCCGGAATGCCCCACAGGTAGGCCTGGCAGGCACGTTGGAAATCAATTTCTTCGTAAAGCTTCGCGACTGACTCGTCGGTCGGATAGCCGCTCTGGAAAGCCAGCTTGCCGATTCGGGTGCTGAGCGTGGTATGTCCCTTGAAGGGGTTGTCCGCTTTCTGGTTCATCGCTGCAGTCCTTTCGCTCTATCGCGGGTAAGTTTCACGAAACCTTGACGACGTCATCCGGCTTCCATGTCTGGTCGTAGAATTCCGTCTTCGCGCCATAAAGTCGCAGCGCGACGAGGAAATTGCGGCCAGCGATGGTCTGGATGAAATTCGATTGCGGTGCGCCGTGGGGCAGCGACGGTCCGAACCAAAGATCGATCGAGCCGTCCGCGTTCTTCGCCAGGTCGTAGTAACCATTGAGTGAAGGCAGCAGCTGCGGGGTCTCAGGCATCGTGCCGTCGGTGACGTTGTAGGCCGTCACTGCCCAGAACGCGGCCGCCGGAGGGTTAGGCGGCAGGTGAAGCCGGTAACCGTTGCCACCCTCGAGGAAATTGCCGTCGGCATCGCGCGCTGTGAACGGATACTTCGAACCGGCGCCGATGGTGCGCATCACCATGGCTGGTGCAGACGAATAGGCATACTGAAAGAACGACGTGCGGGCCAGCACGTCCAGATAGCTCTCCTGCATCCAGTCGGCTGTTCCCCCAGCCCATGCGCGTTCGTACTGGCGGTCTTCGTAATAGCGGTTGCGGCCGTCATCCCTTCCCAGCTGCCGCATGGCCAGGATCATCTTCGGCGCATTCTCCACTGCCTTGCGCAGCAGCCCCTTCTGGCGCTCCGATGGCTTGAAGGGAATGTTGCGGATGATGCCGATGGCAGCCAGCAGGCCGCGGATCTCCGGGGCAATGGCCGCAACGGGCTCATAGTCGATGAATTCCTTCAGCTTCGCCCAGTAGTCATTGTCGGTCGGGTACATCATGTTGACCCGGACACCGCTGGCGTCCGGAAACTTCATCGGCAGGACCTGCTTTTCTTCGGTCCAAAGCGGGTAGACCCGCGTCGTCTCGGCCAACGCGGCTGCAGGCGCCGGATCGGGCTTGCCCTTGCCCTGCGCCATCACGGTACGGAAAAACAGGAACACGTTGTAGGTTGAGGATTTGAACGTGAAGTATCCGCCTGGCACATAGCCTTCGTGGTCCGGCGGCAGAAGCAGGTATAGGCCACCACGCGCCCTGTCTGGACCGATTGCCCCCACGTCGGTGATCGTGCGCTGGAAGAAGTCAGTGAACATGCCTATGACATTGGGCGGTGCGGCCACGACCAGCGGACCGGTCTCCTTGAGGTCGAGGTAGCTCATCGAATACACGACGTCCGCATTGGGCGTGGGCACCCACGTGCGGCTGTCCATCCGCTGCTTCCACACGGGCAGAACGCTGTAGCCCGCTCCGAATGCCGCTTCCGAGCCATCGCGCATGCCGATGACGTTCAGTACGGGCAGTGTGGCCGTGTAGACCTGGACGGCCTGCTGGTAATAGAGCTCATCGCGCCAGCTTTCGGCCTCTTCGGGCGGAAACCAGTTGCCGTTGTTGATCAGTCCGATAAGCGGGGGGAGCCTCGATGCGGAACTCTGTCTGGTCATCCTGACCTCCTGGTGTCCGGTCCAATCCAATGACGAGTGCGTTGAGGCACGTGACGCTATGCGCTTCCAGGCGGCACCACTATGCAGATCTTGTCATTCGCTTGCCTAGGCACCTTTCCGGCGTTTCAGGAAGGCGTTCTTACGAGACATGAGATGGCGCAGTGGTACGCGGCCCCCGGTGGGGTTGCATTGCTGTACGCACCGATGCAGCCTAAGCAATCGCAACGTGCCCACGTCCGCGCGCAAGGAGGCTTGAGGAATGGGATCAGCAGCGCCTATGGGGAGTGTCTCTTGGAGCCATGTCCCTATCGCATCCGTGGAAGACCTGCAGCAGGCCGTGTTCGGCGCGGGACTCGACGCCGTCCAGCTTTCGCGCGGTCCGGTGAATGGCAGCCTGGCGTTCGCCAGTCGTGACCGGATGATCTTCAGCACGGGCCTAATACGCGGACGAGTTTCCCTGACGGGGCCACTGTCGCCGACGATGACGACGTTGGGCATCGGGATAATCATCCCGCCGGGTTCGCGGCACTGGAAGGCGGACGTGGAGACTGGCGGTGTGGGCATTTTCCGTGGCGGCGACACACATGAGGCCATCTACTACCCTGGCTCCATATATGCCTGCGTATCGCTGGAGGACGACCTTCTCGAAGAAGTTGCGGCAGACAAGGGCCTTGTTCTGGATGCGCGGCAACTGGGCGGCTCAAGGATCATGCCGCAGCTGCTGTGTGAAGCTGCGCTAGCAAGACTTGGCAGAGGGTTCCATCGCGTGCACGGCGGCGCTGCAGATGACCTGCAGGATGCCGCCTTCCTGGGCATGATGATGCTGGATGCGCTCGTTGAGCACGTGGCTCGCGAACCCCTGGCCAAGGCAAACTGGCGCAATGCAGGGCAACACTGCCGCATCGTCGACCGGGCACAGCAGTACATCCTTGCAAACTTGACCACGCGCCTGGCAATCAGCGGCATTGCGAGTGCCGCTTGCACATCGCAGACCACGCTCTACCGTGCATTCCACGAGGTGCTGGACGAAACGCCACAGTCCTTCATCCGCAAGTTGCGGCTCAACCGGATCCGGCGCGACCTGATCTCTGAGGAGGAAGCGCGCTGTTCGATCACGCTCCTGGCGAATAAATGGGGCGTGGCAGAGCTGGGCCGGTTCGCGGCCTGGTACAGGGGCCTCTTTGGCGAACTACCTTCCGAAACACGACTGCGCCGGATGAAGGGCAGGGACTTTCCTTTTGAGACCGATTTCCGCCACTAGAAAGCGGGGCGATCCGCGTCCGCGGGCCAGACAAAGCGCAGCGGATTCTGAATTGCAGGTGCAGCCGACGTCATTCCGCTTTTGAGTAGCAGATTGCATTGGGGTGATTTCCACGTGTGAAGGCCGCGTACCAAATCTGATTGGCGGTCGGAAAAGCCTATTCTCCGAAAAAAGTGGGCACAACTTTCGTCACCGGGCGAGATACCTACGTTTGTACCTACGCGACGACGGCGCTCGGGCGATATGCAGTGAGAGCTTCTGATACATAAAACCCCGCGATTTGCAGGTATTTTGTGCCTTTATGAGATTTCTTGAGATCTCTTAAAACGTCTTGAGACTGCCCAGGAGAGGACTCGATAGTTACTTGTAACTATTAGAATCCACGTTGGAAATGATTCCAGAGCGGTCCCGATACCCCGAAATGTACCCGCACAGATCTGCCTCATCAAGATAGGGATATGCGCGACTTCAGGCTGGTGGCGGATAAAGGGTGCACAGGCACCTCGGTCGGCGATGCATGTAAACTGGGGCCTCAAGCGACGACAGCCGGCCATCCCACGGAAGGAGCGCAGCGCAATGGATAGCCATCACGCGTGCGTTCGTCATGATCGGCTTTGCTTGAGCATGTTGCAGAAAAGGGCGCCCTGCTCAATGGCGTCGTTCAATGCGATGTGTGTGTGTGGCAGGTCGTCGAACCACCGCTTCGGCATGTTTCGTTTGGTGCTTTCCCGGTAGTTTATCTTGAGTACCGCCATCGCGAATGACTTGATGTCGAGTGCTGAGTGGCTGAAGGGGCTCTCCCCGACGAACTTCATCAGGTACCAGTAGACGAACAGGAAATCGAAGCCTGCCGGGTATGCCACGAAGACGGGCTTGCCCTGCAGCGTTCTGATCCATGAGATAAAGCGCGTCATCGCGCGTTCGGGTGGCTCCGGGTCTTTGCGGCAGGCGGCCCAGGCTTCCGGCTGAGTTGCCCACCACGCAGCTGTCTTCGGGTGCGGTTGTGCGCCAGGAAGCGTTTCCAGGTTTGCCGAGAACGTGGAGACGAGCACCTTGTCGGCGGTGTATGCCGCGGCGCCAATGCTGAGCATGGAGTGCGGGCCCGGAATCGGACCGTCCGCCTCGATGTCCGTGCTGATGTAGATTTCATCCATACGGGGCTCAGGGTGGTTTGGCCGACCAACTGGGTAATAAACATACCACTTATTAAGAAGTGGTGCTAGTATTACCCACCCATGAAAACCCGGGATCTCAACACAGCACTCAGGGCCTTTCGCGAAAAGGGCGGCACGCTGCGCACCCGGGATCTCATCGCGCGGGGGGTGCACACCGACGCGCTGTATGCGCTGCGAGACAGCGGTCGCGTCGTTGAACTTGGCCGCGGCCTTTACCGCGTGGCCGATGCCGGCGAAGCCGAGCATCCCGACCTCGCCGTTGTCGCAGCGCGCGCGCCGGGCGCGGCAGTGTGTCTCATCAGCGCGCTCTCCTATCACGGCATTACGACTCAGATTCCATCCTCCGTTCACCTGGCCGTGCCGCGCGCCAGCTATCACGGCATCAAGCTGTCGATTCCCGTGACGGTTTATCGCTTCGATCCGAAAACCTTCAATGACGGACTCGAGACGCACAGCATGGGGGGCCTTCCTGTGAGGATCTACGGAGCCGCGCGCAGTGTCGTGGACTGTTTCAAGTTCAGGAACAAACTTGGCCTGGACGTTGCACTGGAGGCGCTGCGTCTGGCGCGGCAGAGAAAGCGCGTGCAGAACAAGGAGCTCCTGCGCTACGCGCAGCTGCTGCGCGTCGAGAAGCCCATGTCACCCTATCTGCAGGCGATCGAATGACAGAGAAGGGTCTGAAAAACGTCACGGCTTCCGTGCTCGCCCGACTTCGGAATGATTCGAAGTCGAGCGGAGCGCCGTTCCAGCAGGTTCTGCAGCTGTATGCCATCGAGCGGTTTCTGTATCGCATCTCGAAGTCCGGGCATGCGCAGAACGTCGTTCTGAAAGGGGCGCTTCTGCTGAAAACGATTGGCATCCCGAAGGCGCGCCCCACGATGGACATCGACATGCTTCGCAAGGGCAGGGCAGATCAGGAGAGTCTGATCGCGCTGGTCAAGGACTGCGCAGCGCTTGAGGTGGAGGCAGATGGCATCGCCTTCATCGCCGACAGCATAGTGGCCGAGGACATCAGGAAGGACTCGGAATACAAGGGAACCAGAATCCTGATGGATGCGCGCATGGATAGCGTGCGCCTGAAGATCCAGATCGACTTCGGCATCGGAGATGTCATGGTGCCCGGTCCGCGAATGATCGATTACCCTGTTCTCCTGGCTGGCGACCCCGTCCACTTGCTCGCCTATCCCATCGAGTCTTCAATAGCAGAGAAGCTCCAGGCGATGGTGGCGCTCGGCAATGCCAATAGCCGGATGAAGGATTTTTACGATGTCTGGATCTGTTCGAGACATCTGGACTTCAACGAGGGCACGCTTCTCAAGGCTATCGACGCGACCTTCAGGAATCGAGAGACGGAAATTCCAGCAGATGAGATCGAGGCGTTCACAACCGCTTTCGTTGGCGAACATGCGGTTCAGTGGAACGCCTTCGTAAAGAAGGCAGGAGAGAGCGTTCTTGTAGATGCGTTAGGCACAATCGTGGAGGACCTCAAATCCTTTGCAGTGCCGATGCTCCGTACGCTCGCCCGTGGGGAGAGGTTCGCGCAGCGGTGGAAGGCGGGGCAGGGCTGGGTCGCGGATTGAACGCATGCTCAGCGGGGAGACTCCGGGCAACGCTCTCCCGAATATGAGTAGCATTCTGGATTAGAGTGTTTTCAGGCCTTTGCCGCACCCACAATGTCCTGTTTCCTAGTTGAAGGATCGATGCCGTCTGCCAGAAGACGTTTGGCTTCCAGGTGACGGGCTCTGGCCCATTGAAGCGAGCCATCCGGAAAAACGCCATAGGCCAGAGTTCTGGCTCTCCCGGCGTATCGATAGTTGTAGCGCCAATATCGTCCGCCGCTGGGAGCTACCAACTGGTACAAGCCGCGGCCGTCGAAGATCTTTCTGGCATAACGCCTTGGCTTGTCTTGGAGATTGCCCGCTTCACCCTGCGGGTGGGGTGGACGACGAATATTGAGTTCTGGTGCAGGAAGGGTTGAACGGGTGTCGGATGCGCATGTCGGCCGACTATCGCCTTCTGCCGAATACAGGGCAAATTCCCACAGTTGCTTAAGAGAAGGCTGCCCGAGACGTCGGTCTGGCAGGAGGAATTGCCCCTTGCGGATACGATGTGCCAACTCGATTCCGGCGAGCGTGATTTTGGCCGTCCTGAATGTCTTCAATCCCAGCATTGGTGCACAACGGCGTTTGACGGCTCGATGGTCCTGCTCGATCACGTTGTTGACGTACCTGCTGCTCCGGACACGGACGGATTGCCACCTGTTGTCTTCGCCTTTCAGCAGCCGAAGGGCCAGATGCGTTGCCGCATGTCCGTCCACGTTGATCTTGCTGGGCCAACCTGTCTCGACCCTGTTCACGGCAGCCCGAAAAAATGCCTGTGCCGCCTCTCTGCTGCGACTGGCACAGAGCAATGAGTCCACCGATCTTCCTTGCTTGTCGACCGCTCTGTAGAGGTAGCAGTTGCCGCCACGCACGGGTACGGAGGTCTCGTCCATACGCCACGAGGGATTCACCTGGCTGGCATGTCGCGCCCAGCGCCTTTCGTATTCCGGCACGTAGCGCAAGACCCAGCGCATGATGGTCGTATGG
>Ga0164241_10003346_pt1 | contig 16279 bp, 17 predicted proteins | sample OricomyardsoilBY_FD_108780 | JGI IMG/M metagenome (GOLD analysis project Ga0164241, IMG submission 108780) | Backyard soil microbial communities from Emeryville, California, USA - Original compost - Back yard soil (BY) | ecosystem: Environmental > Terrestrial > Soil > Unclassified | place: USA... | reverse complement strand
TTTTTTGGTGGATTGCGTTTTTGCGAATTGCGACTTTTTTTGACATGGTATTCATTTGGCCTTATTTTCTAGAATTCCTAACATAGGAATCCTAAGAATTTTCAGCAATTCGGGACCCAAACATGGTTTTCACGCTGTAGCCACACATCTTTTCATCGAAAAGGGTCGGCAGCATACGAAAAAATCCTAGAAATTCTACGAAAATAAGGAAAATGAATATCATTAACATTTGGCCTTTAAATCCGGAAAATAAGGAAAATGAATACCATTAACATTTTGCCTTTAATTACGGAAAATAAGGAAATTGGGATAAAAACGAACCGTGCGCAAAGGCGGAAACAAAAAATAAAGTAATAAGCACAGACAGCGCGCGGGAAACAAAGAGGACGAGCGGAAACCATCCATGTGGTCTGTATTTTTGCTGCTGGTCGTCGTGCTGACCCAATCCGACTGTCTGACGGGGAGCTATGTGCACATTTCCCCCGTGAATTCGCACACGCCGTGCATGTCTCCCATCCACCACAATATCCGTGTCGAGTTCGGTGTCTGCTACCCTCTCTCCTTCAATTGTCCAGCATCCTCTTCCTGCAATCGATCGTGCTGCACGGACGACTGGAACCAATGCATGGAGTGCACGGGCTGTCTCGAATACGCACAAAACTCGTTCATGATTGTCGATGGTAAGTTGCAAGTGTACCTTCCGGCAGACCACAGTCCTGACTTGACCTGCTCATCCCAGCCACTGGTTGGTTATGCTTGCTCGGGTGCCGCAGAGACGCTATGCGGCCCATCGCAGATCAATGCGCTCCAGGCTGTCCAGGATAGCGTCTGCGTCGACATCTACCAATAGCACAACAATAAGGGAAAATAAAAGATATTTCATTAGACGCAAATCAGGCCCGAACAGTCTCGCGACATGCAGTCAGTGGCAATCAGACAATCCTCGCCGTCGTCGCACGGCACGCACTGAGCACCACCGCAGTCAATATCCGTCTCATTGCCATTCTTGACGCCGTCCGCGCAGTTATTCGGTGTATTGTAGCAGCCGGGTCCGGTTCGATCGGGCACAGGCCCCGTTTGGAACAGGTTGCTAGCAACCGACTTGGCAATCATGTCGGTCGGGAACACGGGAATATTTGTCGCCTCCACCCGGTAGGCTCCCAAACCACTGTATCCCACCGCAGTGTCGTAGTAGGGCCCAATTTGTGGAATGATGGTGTTGAGAAGGACGCTTTGGTATTGACGATTCACAATAGGAACGTAGGGATTACAGGGGATGCCTATGGCGGGTAGACAGCGCGCCGTCATACGACACTTGAGGGGGAATGTGGGCGCCGTGCTGTAGTAATTATCCTCCCCGAGGTCGAGGATAAAACGCCCCGACGGCGTGCCAGTGGATATCCACTGACAAACCACATTGTCCGAATCGTATGTGCAAGGTGAGCTGAGACTTGGGTTGTAGTTGATGTCCGTCGCAATCGTCATGCGCGAGCCGAGGTCGAACATGGCAATATCCCAGTACAACTGAATGTCGGGGTTCAGATTGCGGAAGGTCACGCTATACGTCACGTCATTCGGGCAGCGTGTGAACGGCGCCGACGCGTTCGCGACACGATTGCCATTGATGATCAGAGCCGCCTCGTGGCTGCGGAGCGTCGTTCCGCCGTAGTTGCTGACACAACCCTTGAAGCTTCCAAGACCGGTATCGTAGTACGATGCGTAGTAGAAGTAACTCGACGTCGCGCGAATCACAATGTGGCACGTTCCATCAATGATCGGCGTGGTCAGTGTTGCCAGAGCCACCGCATCTTCATGCACTCGGTCGCCGGGAGACAAGTCGTCGCGCGGGAACTCGTAGTCATTGAACGCAGGATTGATCGCACAGTCTCCCGTCGCATTGACCGTGTCGATGATGACGTTCTGGTACGGGACCTGCACCTCGCCAAAGTAGACCCCGCGGTTCAAGACATACGAGAAAATCTCTGCGAGACCGGCCTCGCACGAGGTAATGTTGGCGTCGATGGTGAAGACCCACGTCGACGGAGAGTACTCGTCGACGGTCATGACCGAGAGGAAATCAAACTCGGGTGTGCCCATGACGCTGCAGACGGTGTCATTCTGGTAGCCATTGCATTGCATGGTGCCATTGCCCTGGCAGATGCCGACGCCGTCCGTGCAGAAATCGCCAATGTCCGGCCACAGCTCGTCCACCAAGTGGTTGCAGTTGTTGTCGAGACCGTCACAGATCTCGTCCACCGGATATACTTCTCCGGTACAGTTGAATGGAACCAGCGACATGGAACACCCCTCCAGCCCAGCAGAGCACAGACCAACTCCTTCCGTGCCATTCGGACCATTGTAGCAGGTGCGGTTGACGCCGGCGCATGGCGGGTAGGCGCAACTGATATTGAGACAGTAATCGACCGTGACGTTCGTGCAGAACGGGTTGTCAAAGCAGTCGGGGTCGAAACACCCGGCGAAGCCGTCACAATCCCAGTCCGTGATGGGGTCATTGCAATGCTCGTCCGACGGCAGGATTTCCCCAGTGCAGTTACTCCGCTCCCCGCCCAGACACGTCTGGTTACCCGCACGACACACGCCGACGTTCAACGTATCGGGAGGACCCGTGTAGCATTCGCGGTTGATCCCTTCGCACAATGTGACATTGCACTCCAAGAAACCAAAGCACTTGGCGACGGTGTCATTCACACACTCGGGAACCGACTGGCAGCTGGCGTCTCCGCACCCGACGTAGCCGTCGCAATTCAAGTCCTGCGTCGGGTCCGTACAGTTCTCGGGCTGAGGAGTAATCTCCCCCGTGCAGTTGAAGAAATTCCCGCCATTGTCGCACCCCGTCATGCCACCGACGCAGATTCCCACACCTTCCGTTCCGGGAGGACCAGTGTAGCAAGCCAGTTCAATATCCTCGCACCACGGATCGGAACACTCATCGTACAGGCACTGCCAGTCGGTCTCGTTGGCGCAGTACGGACTAAAGAAGCAGGCCGGGTCGAGACACCCCGGCAACCCATTGCAGTTCCAGTCCAGGGTGCTGTTACACCGCTCAGCCTGTGGAATCCCCGGAATGGCATCGCAGACAGAGACATTCTGGAAGATTCCGCACACATACTCGCCGTACCGCAGACACATCCCGAGACCATTGCTGCAATTCTGACCGAGGTTGGGCCACAACTCGTCCACCAAGTGATTGCAGTTATTGTCGAGGCCGTCGCAGACTTCGGGAACGGGAGTCACCTCACCGAGACACCCAGACGGCTCAAAGTTGATGCAGGTCTCGTTCCCGCCCATGCAGAGCCCGACTCCTTCCGTGCCGGACGGACCCGTGTAGCAGGATCTCGTCAGATTCTGGCAGAACGCCGGCGTGCAATTGAACTCGGTGAAACACTGATTGGGGTTGAAACCACTACACGGGCAGAGGCCCCTGCATCCAAGCGGGCTGAGAGAGACGATATTCTCGTACACGAATTCGTACGTGTCCGTGAACTGAATGCAGAGCGGGTCCAGACTCAGAGTCGGGATGGCGACGTCGTAGCAGAGACAGAAATCCCCGCGCTCCACCGCAAACGACCCCGGGTCCTGCAACTCGGGCGGGAAGAGATCCGGCACGGGAATCGACTCTGATTCAAGGAACTCTTGCGCACCGATCCGCGCGACGAGCACGAACACGAGAAGAACGAACAACTTGCGCACTCCCAGCACCATTCTGGGGAAGAGGTTCCGTTTTTTCCTTTGAAACGACTCCTCAGCATTCCAAATAACGGCAAGTACAATTTAGGAGGTGTCTATATCAAATACCTTCAAGGACGTCATTCCATAAAAAAATTGCTAAAGGGGGGAATGCTAGAGTTTGAGAAAAAATGCTGTTTCTTCATGATGGTGTTTTTGTCATGGTTCGCGGTGGTGGTCGCCATCTTCTGCATGTACGAAAAAACGGCGCCGCACGCATCGTCGAAATCGGAGACTTGAATAAAATACTTTTTCATTGAAAATTCCAATAGTGACTGTCCACATAGTTATGCAGAATGAAGGCCATGCGATTCGCGTAGTTCAGCGTCAACGATTCAGCGGGGAGACAGACATTCGCCTTCGGATCCATGAGCACAAGAAGACGGAAGCCCATATTTTCCGTGATGTAGTGTGGAAAGTGACAACAGAGGAGGCAGAAAGCGAGACCAAAGAAAGCCCACAGGTAGGGTTGACAGCGCATGCGCGTGAGGAGCGAAGGTATCCACTCCATCTTAACCTTGACTTTTTTCTCTCTTCGCACTCTTCGGACCGGCATCGGTTGATTGATGAGGATGCTGAGGACATGCAGAATGTGGTAGCAGACAGTGTGTCCGTCGATGATGGTGTCCGGTTGCAACCCCGTGGAGAATGCGTGGAAGAGCGTAGCGGGAGAGAGATCGTTCATGGACTGTCGGAAAAAACCCTTGGGATCCATATAGATGCCGGCGTTCCAGTCGCGGTCAAAAAACACGTCAATCTGACTGGACAACTCCGTGTCGAACAAAAAGAGGGGAGGACAGGTCGCCCCTCGCGGGATGGACGACAGCACCAGGGATCGCACCATCGCGTAACGCGACCCTTCAAAAAGGCTCTTGTTTCCGAGGTCCTGCAAATTTTTCCGGAACATCTCCGTGTACCCGGTGGAGTTTAGCGGGTACGGCGGCTCGGGCACGAGGAAGCACGCATTCTCCATAAACCTCTCATATACCCAGATATTGTCCATATTAAAACAGCAAAAGCGACACTCGCCGCGCGGATAGCCATGCATGCATTCACGTCGTTCGTAACTATACTCCTGCTCTTCTTTTTCTCGCTCGTGCCAGTCTTCTCGAAGGAGTTCATCGTTGTCACAAAACAGCGGCATCGCATCCCGGCGCTCGCCAATTGGGTTCATCTCGAGACTCCAGTCCCAGGGCTGCACATCTTCGAAGGGGACGGCGCCCTGCTGGAAGGGCATCGCGCCCATCCCGACGTGCTCAGCATTGCCGCCAACATCCCCCGAGATCGCGAGACACGTCCCACCGATGAACATCTGACAGATTGAGTGAAACTCTCTTTTTTGGAAAAAAAATAAATTTTTAGTGAAATCATTGGAAAGGCGAGGATTTCTTGGTTCTCTTGGTGCTCGGCCACTTCCGCACAAAGATCACGCGCGCCACCGTCAGCCAGAACGCAAAGGCTTTCGCAGCGGCGTCGATGACCATCTCCGTTCCCGAAGGATCGAGGTCGTCATAGAGCGCCTCCCGCAGCGCAGTGTCATAGGACTCCCCCTTGAAAATCGCCTGCTCCACAATCGGCTGAATCACGTATTCCGTGGTCGGATTGAGGTACTCGTCCGCCTCCAGATTTCCCTCGTTGATCTCCTTCACCAGACGCTGTATCGGCTTGTAGTCGTCGTCGGCCAAGACGTGCCCGTCCTGATTGGGCGGGCGGCCAAACGCATGGGAGCTCTTGACGATCTTGTACAGGGCCTGCAAAGACGCATCCGCCGTTCCATCGCTGTAATCATCAAACCGCGGGTCGCTGCCATAGTCGCCATTCGGAGTGGTGGGCATGGCGCCGTAGATGGCAAGCAGCGACTCGCGATTGCGGATCGTCAGCGCGAGCCGTCCCACATGCTGACCAAAGAGATCCTCCATGTTCAGATCGACGCCAAAGTATCGGAGAATGCGGATCAGGCGCGGGTGGTACAGACAGTAATGAAGCACCGTATTCCCGGCGTAGTCCTGGATGGTCATGTCCGCACCCGCGACCAGCAGCTTGCGGAACAGTTCCGTCGGTCCGCCGTTGACGTAGTCGATGGCAAAGATCATCAACGCCGTCTGTCTCCGTCGCGACGACTGGTAGTTGACATCCGACCGCCTGCTGTCAATCTCGTCCATGGCGTCCTTGTACGCTTCCTGCACTGTCAGGAACAGGATCGACGCCGCCATGGACCCATCCGTCTTTGTGCTCACGTCGTGTCTCTCGAATCCAATATGCCTCGCTTCACTGCCTCCCGAACTCATTCATCCACTGGGCCTCTTTGTCCTTCTCATTTCTCCAAAAAGCCATGTTCTGCACGACGAAACTATTTTTAATATTCTAACGAATCTTTTTTCATTAGGTCGAATCTCCCGGTCTATTTCCGCTCTCTAGCCGTAGCGCCAGATCCACATAATGCGCCTGAGCGTGTCCGACCGCGCGCTCCAGCACGGTGACAATGAGGAGTTCCGTGGGATTTGGCACTGTGCCATACCCCTTTTTCCTGTCGCGTGCGCCTCCACTCCTTCCACCGCAAGGGTTCAACGTAGACCGGAGCCAGTTAATGGCATCCAAATCCCGAAGACGGTTTTCCGGAACCGAGGTGTGGATGTGGAGCGTCTCCGTTCCGTGTACAATCATGATGGGGACATCTCCTTGAACACGGTCGCGCAACTGCTGCTTCAGATCTTCGATGGCAATATGCCTCTCGTCGCTTCCCATTCGGTAGACGACAAATGGCGCACCCACCGGCGGCAAGGACGCGCTCGAATAACTCATCCCTTCCTTCTTCAACGGTTTATTTTCTATATTTCAACAGGACATTTTTGTATGTCCTGTTTCTACCATTTGAAAAAAGTGAAAAGAGAAATGCAGAGGTCGAGTCCGCTCGTTTCTTTTAATTATACGTACTTGGCGGAAGAAGCTGACTATGAAATCGATGTCTGGACCAGTGCGTCATTCGGGCGCGGACAGCGAATCACCCAACGCATTCGACTCTCCGCAGATGACGGAAACTCCATCTCGGGGAATGCCACATTCCGCGCGGGCCGGGACGAGAAATACGTCTTTCGACTGGACGACGCCATCCACTTCATGATCTACCAGTACAAGAGTACGGACAAGGGCGGGGAAGATCTCCTGCTTCCCTCGGGCTCCGCCTACGTGTACGTGGCGGAACTCTTGACGAGGAAGGAGGGCGTGACCGTCCCGGTGCGCATTGCGTCACTCACGGCATGGCCCGTGGACGAGGGAAATGCAGCGAGGGGGAGAATCACCGTCACCCTTCGTCTCCCTGACGTCTCCCCCACCTTCCTTCCCGGGACGGGCTGCGCAGACCTGATTCCCTACAACATGCCATGCATCGAGGACGTCCTGATGGCCGAGGTGGAAAAGACCATCGCTCTCGGGAATGCAGAGGCGCAGATGCAGTTGCAGTGCGACGTGAACATGCTCGAGGTGGTGATGGCTCGTGTGCGGGCGCGGTACTACTCGACGGGGATTCTGCCGCACGTCCCGGGGTACATTTTCTTTCGTCCGTGGGACCGGATGAACGAGGATGATTTGTCCGCGATCGAGAATCACATGCAACTTGCCGTTCGTCGATACGGCTGGAGACTGTCTTCGTTCAGCAGTGAGTTGGACAATCTCCTTGACCCCCGCCTCGCTCTGACGCTGGAACAAGCACTGGCTCTCGACACGGTCGCTCTCGGGTTCTCCCTCCTGTGCCACGCCATGCTCTACGTGGCCGACTATGCGCCGAATGATGCCCGCCGCGGATGGAAGAGCGGCATGCGAATCGTCGAGTGCTTCGAGGATGTTCTTCGTCGCAAACAGGGAGACTGCGAGGACTTTGCGCGCCTCATTTGCACCCTCGTTTTCCTGAGCACGTCGCGCGTGGTCTCCACCAAGTTGACGATCCTGACCCGCGTGAAGCGTTTGATGCGCTACTATGTGAACGCGGCGTGCCTCATGACTGTCGAAGGTGCGAAACTCGGCGACGGGGACGAAGGCGGTCTCGATTTGCGGCATGAAGACGGAGCCGGCTCCCACATGCAGAACACGCAGTTCCTGCGCGACGATTTCCTCAGCATGATCCGGAAAATCAATCCGGACGCCTATCTCCCCAAGGAGATTCTCGGTTACGAGTACCGGGGCGAGACGGCAGCGGAGAAGCGGGTTCTGGCAAAGCTGCCGCCGCTCCAACTGGAAGGAACGGGGAACATGTTCGCCCTCCAGCGCCTTAAACCGCTGCTCACCGATCCTAAGGAGCTAGAGCGCTACATCCGCTATGTAGACAACCAGGAGCTGGCGTTTGGCATTCTGGCCGATCCCGACAGTGTACAGAACGCGGCTCACTCACGTTCCGCCGGCGTGGAACTGCACGTCCCGTCGTGGCTGCGGCCGTGGAAGGTGAGACGGATGCCGCACAATACGGACAAGAGGACCACTCCGCTCAACGATTTCTACCGCAGCTACCGCCTCGCCATGCTGTACACGGAGGAAGAGTGCGCGATCAAAACGAGGCGCGGGACGTGGAGTTTCAACTCGATCGACATTGGGACGAGCCTCAATCTCGATGAGTGCGAGGTCCCGTTCACTGTCGGAGCGCCCTCGTTTGACATTGCGAGCCGTCGTCCTTGCTCGATGGCGACCCTGGTTCCCCCCTCTTCGGAGGAGTTCAAGGAGGTCATGGCGCGCTGGCGCACCCACATGTGTCCAGCGGTGCCACTGACGATGCCGACGGGTCACACGGAACAGCAGCGCAGTTTCCTCGAGGCGCTGCGGTCGGCCTTGGGCTGTGGTTGTGGTACATTGGAGCAGCCTATGTTTAAGGATGTGGAATTACTGACGCTGACGTTGTGCTGGCGCGACTGCTACAAGACGAACGTCCCCATACTCGGCGCCCACATTCGTGCGAACTCGAATGTGCTGCGTGTCAGCGTGCATATGGATGAGGTGTTTGACGACCTGGTGGTGTTTGTCATGCTCTTGCACATTAAAATGCCGTGAAATCGATTTTCATTGATTTTCCCAAAACTCAGAGTCCGAACTGAAAATAAGCTCGCGCTGTCGATCCAGTCTCGCAAACCATGGTCCGCTAAACATATTTCGCATAATCTCGTGGAATTTGAGAGCCGCGGTGTACGCCGTTTCAAAATCTTCAGCATGTCTGAACCTCTGTTTCGCCATGACCAAATTTCCTCTGAGCATTTCGACCCCCAACGAGTCCGGAACGAATATCGGCTGTCCCCCCGATCCAATCAGCCCAAAGATGGCCAGGGTGCCTACCGAAGCCTCGTATTCGTGAAATATGTAGGCGCCAATGAGATACCGAGTCGGGAAACTCCTCGTTGCCAACCAGAACGAAAGCACACGGGTCCGTCCCTTGTCGTCCGACCTCCGACTAGTTCCAAGCGTAGCGCCAATCTCTCGTACAGAATTGTATGAAACGGCTCGAACGTCATCATCCGTCAAACTACGCCACATATATGATCGCGTGGGATCGACGCCGTTAAACCATTTCATGTAAACCCGAATATTTGGTAATCCCGTCATTATTTCCGCTCCAACTTTTTTATTTTTTATTTTTCATGTGAAAATACTTTTCTGAAAAACTCTACCAAGTCCGCCGCTCGCTTCTTGCTCAAAATGAAATCCTTCCAGTCGCCAAAAGCCAAACCGTTTGGGTGAAAGATCAAATTAACGAGAGGCGAACCTCTTGCTCCAGGTTCTCGCAAAGGGTTAATTTGGATCGTATTAGTCTCAAAAAATACACATACATTAGTACACCAAGTTCCTCGCGCGCTCGATACATTCACCGTGGCAACATTTCCCCATGTTCTGACAATGGACGATATATTTCGTGGTAACACACACAAAAACTCCGAGAGTTCTGCTTCGTTGAGTTCCGCTTCGTTCGAATTTTTTCTCAACATTCCCACACTCTACAGAGCAATGTATTTTTTATTTTTTCACTGGATTCACATTGGATGAAAATTCAAACTCCTCGCTGTCATAGCAAAAGAGAAACGCGAGCTTGGCGACAATCGTGTGCATACTCTGAAACACTTCCTCGTGGAGAAGGCCGTGAACAAGAAACACATGCTCCCCTCCCAAACACGGCGCAGCTGCATACCACGGACAAATGCTGCCATCCTCCGTGCTGACAAAGAACGCACGGCGGCGCCGCAGATCTCGACCTCGGATAGCCAGAATGTCCTCCTTCGCCTTGTCATTGCCAAAGTGTTGTGCCTCCAGCGCCTTGGACTCGCCCAAGAACCATAGCGTGTTGTTGAAGAAGTCGACCCACGTCGTTCCGTAGCACAAACCACAAATGGTGATGAAGGACACTCTTCGCTCGGGACTCTCCAGGAGCAGATCGAGCGAGGCGGCAACGCGCGCGCCATTGCTGAACGAGATCACGCAGATTGGCACCTCGGGCATGTCATCGAGGTGCACGGAAATGAACTTGGCAAGGTCCACCGCCGCCTCGTACGGGTCGACTGCATCGTCCTCATCGATCCGCGGACAGTAGATGGCTGCGTCCGGATCGTGATCGAGGATCTCGTCAATGTACTTGTGCCAGTGCCCCGGACGCCCCCCGATCCCATTCAGCATAATGTACAGCGCACTCATATCGTGGTTCCACGTCCCGTACTTCCCGTCGGGAGACAACAGGACGAGAGGGTGTGGCCTCTCCTTCAGCGCGTGCAGCGTCGCCATGTGGAAGAACATCCGGCAGTAGGCATAGAACCTCGAGTTCATCTTCTCCAGCATGCTGCGCTTGTCGAGTGTCTCGGGATGGTGAACGAAACACATGCCGCTGTCGTCCGTCCGGTCCGAGACCGGCGCGCGCGGCACGGAATTGAAACTGTGGGACACCAGCGCCATACTCTCCTCTTTCCAAGGCCCGCGAAAGAATGAAATGCGGAAATCTTTAATCTTGTGAAAATGTGTTTTTATTTTGGCGGTGGGCGCAAGGAGGCAATGGAGCTTTTGTATTCGCGCGCGTTCGTCAGTCGAGACCCAGCGTGGCATCGCACTCGCCGAGGAGGGTGAGGAGCAGGCCGACAAAGACGAGGACGACGCCGACAAAGGAAGGGAGGAGAACGAGGAAGACGACCTTCTCAAAGAGGCTCGGGTCGTCGCGGAAGTCCCTCTCCACCTGCTTCTGCATGCGAATTACAAAGTCCTCCGAGTCGCTGTCGTCGTCATCGTCGCGAGGGAAGGGGTCATGGTCACGAGGTCGCGCAACGACTCCTAGCCCACCATACATATAATCGCCTATTGTACAAGAACTCTCGCTTTAAAAGACGTTGATAAAGAAATGATACATTTTGATTCGATAATCTGCGCGGTCAGCGATGGCCGTGGAGGAGGATTTCGTGGTTCTCGCCCAGATCGTCCTCGGAGCCGTCGCCCGAGGAATCGAGGTTGGGGTGGACGCCCTGCTCGGGCAGATCATTGAGGAGGATGGCGCGGAACAGGTCGCTGGTGCCGTCCTTGAGCGAGATGTAGTCAAAGAGGCTCACGTGCTTGTCCTCGAAATGGAACGTCATGATGTGGAACACCGAGATCACGATCAGAATGAGGTCCAGGAACGGGTAGATGAAGAACTCGACCGTCTCGGACATGACTTTGAAGTATGCCGGCGAGAGGGCGAGCACAATGATGATTCCGATGGCGTAGGCGGTAGCGCCACCGAGGGAGAAGAGGGCCTTGCGGTCAATGAGCTTCCGGAAGATGAATTCGGCGAGGATGGACAGGAGGTATAGCACAAAGAGCGCCGTGAAGGACACGATCAGCAGAGACATGTGTCTGTCAAAGGTCAGCGTGGGGAGGATGTTGGCGATTGCGATCATGACGGGCGCCGCATACTTGGACCCGACGTCCGTTCTGAGGAAGACACAGCGCTGGAGTTCGAACGACGCGCGCATGAAGGCAAACGCAATGTATGCCGACTCGGCCGAATCGACCATCGCGAGCACGTAGGCAAAGATCCCCGCCACGGCGCCCAGCGCACTGATTCCCGTCTCCCACCGTTTCGTGGCGCCCCCGCCGAAAATCCACAAACAGAACGGCACCAAGGAGACGGCGTGGAACAAGATCCCGAGACTCTGTGCCACATATAACGCTGCCGCCATCTTCGCTCTTTCCACTTCTATTTTCGCGCCATTGCAAAGTATAAGCGGTTCACTGCAAAAACTTTTTTTCTTCCGAGAGACCGGACGTTTCAGCAAAGTCATGGCGAAGGGCTTTATTGGATTTCTCGTCCGTCGGGGCGGACTGAGAATGCAGTCGGTCATGTTCCAGCGCATCGACAACGGGAACCTGTGCTGCTGGACGTACGACAGGAGCAGCGGAATCAAGGTGAACCGGAACGGCGAGGTCTTTGTGAATGGCAACTACCTCGGGATCGGTATGAAGGGCGAGGACTACTTTGAATACTATGTCGTCCGGCGGCCCTGGAGCACGGAAGAGGTGGAAGTCGATCCGTCGTGCGTCGTCGTCAAGGGGAACAAAGTGTTCTGGGCAAAGTTGAAGAGACCGCCGCAGATGCCGAAGATGGCGCAGATGATGCTCGCCACGGGATTGTGGCAAAAGAGATCCGACTAGGAAATGAAACTCCTCCTTTTATTGTTACAATCCATCACTCGTGCGACGTTCTCAGGACAAGACCACCTACCAGTCCAAGACCGAGGATGAATAAATGATCGTACTTGCCATCGAACTCGGCCAAAATACACAGGACAGCTATCATGACGAATATCAGGGCGGCCACCCCGACGACTTCAAACACCACTCCCCGCAGAATGGACGATCCATCGTCTTCTTCTAGGCGCGAAATATCCACAATGGACATGATTTCTTCACTATTTATTTTTTCCGTTCCAGAGAAAAAATATTTTTACAAAAAACACTTTGTTCCAGCATACAAATGTTTTTTCAATAAGAAGGAAAACTTTTTTCTTGAAAAGAGTAGGTTTTTGTTCGTTCCCGAGAGCAGAAGGTTTCCGTTTTTGGAGATGGAGTTTTTGCATAAACTTACCGGGGGCGTGGCTGTCTGTTTTTTAACTCTTACGTTCCTGACGATCCAGATGTGTCGTCACACCTCTGCGAAGGCATTCCCGAATCTTCTTTTGGATGAAGTCTTTTGGCCAACCCTCATTTGTTTCACTATCATGAGACCGCGCATGAAGATTCCGCGTGGTTTCATGGAATTTGCAGAAGAGGGTTTGCAATATGGATTCGCTTCGATATGTATGTACATTTTTGCTGCCACATGTTGGAGGAACGTGCCGCGCGTCTTGAATTGTCACCGTAGGCCACTGCCCGTGGATCTTACGCCGCATGAGAGATGGATGTGTTCGGTGCGCCTGACCATAAATGATCAACCACTTCTCATGCTCTCGACGCTGGAATACACTCTGTTTTTTGGCTTGTGGCTGTGTATATTCTTGAGCATGCTGGTCCCCGTGATTCACTTTTGTGTCGTGCATCGCACCAAGCCCGTAGACGTGACGCCAGACGCCATAGAGGAGGAAAAAAAGAAGGAATAAAAGAATTCATTTCGACCCCGGAAAATGACGAAAAATAAAAAATCATTGTTCGACCAAAGAGGGTTTAAAATGTCTCGCCTGGTAGAGCTCACCGACGCAGAAAAAGAGGGCGGTGCCGAGTATGACCCAAGGTACGTGCTGGAAGTGAGGCGATACAACGGGCAAATGGCGATGAACAGGAAACTCGAGCAGTTCGCAGCCTTTCTGAATGGGAGATGCCCTTTCCCCACCTTGGAGAACATGTCCGTGCCAGACTTTTTGGAAGAAGTGGCCAACATGATTGATATGGGGATTTCACACACGGAGGAGTACATGTACCGGCCCCGAAAAAGGCCCCGACCGGTACATGCAGACATTTCCATCCCTCCTCCAGCACCGCTGCAAGAACAGTTCCAATCAGTCGTAGACGCGTTCCGGACACGGGCTAGGGTAAAAGGCCGGAAGAGCAAGCGCGAGGACACCCCTGCCAAGGGAATAACGAAGAAGAGGTGAATATAGACGGCAAATGCTACAGCGCCTTCTAGCCAAGATTTGGAAAAGACAAAATATCCACTTTTTGAGAAAAAAAATATTTTTACGATGAAATTGGTGTGGAACGTATTTTTTCTCTTTCTCGCATTATCTTCGTGCGAGGACATTATCCCCGGCAAAATGAGTGATATCCGGGGTAGCGGGGGCGCGGTGCTCGAACTCACATTCCGAGTCGGGACGCCACCGCGCGACGTGAGGATGATGGCGGATTTTACGCGCGAAAATGTGGTGGTGGCGCAGAACCCGCTCAAGGATTCGTACTCTGCCACCGTCACGCCGCTGGGCTACACGGACCTCTTCCACATTGGGTCGAAGCACATCTTCCTCCCCATGGACTGGGACCCGGACGCGGTGGCGACGCTGTGTCCCGTGTGCGACGGGATCTTTGGGACGGGAGGCGCGTCGCCCGTGTGGATTCTGTGGCGCAGCATCTACGCCAGCGTGAGCGGTCTCCGCCTCCAGCAGGACACGGTCGAGCACGGCGCCAACTGCCTCCAGCCGTCTACGTGGTTCTGCGAGACCTCGGGACGCCTCATGGGACAGAACGTGCTGATCTTCTTCGACCCCAGCGAGCCCGTCACCCGGATCCCCGTGGCGCTCTTCAACAAGCTGCGCAACGGGAGATCCCTGAACGAGGACTGGCCCCCCGTCGACATCTACCTGGACGGGACGGGACCCGTGGAGAACCTGCACCTCCACATCCCGGGCGAGCAGGTGGTGAGACACGCGCCAGGCGAGCCGGACACGCTGACGGTCGACCAGACGAACACGAACGCGAGCGTGGTCACCATCGGCTACGAGGCGCTGCGGGCGGCGGCCATCCGGCGCGACTTCAACACGGCCAAGCTGATCTTTGAGCCGCGCATCACGCAGCGCAACATGACGCTGCTGCAGTCCATCACCCTCGTGTTCCTGTGGACGCTGTTCTTCTACTGGAAGCTCGTCAAGCCCTTCTTCCGTCTCCACCGCTCGCTGTGGGAGAAGCACTTCTACATGATCATCGCCGACGTCGCGTTCGACATCATCGTGCTGACCGTGCCGTACACGTACTTTTTCCAGCGCGGGTCGTTCGACGCGCTCAAGAGCAGCCTGTTCATGTTCATCATCGTCGGGGTCGTGGTGGCGATCGCGACGGCGTGGGAGTTCACCGCCCTGTTCAGCATGCTGACACGCGGGCCCGAGAACCTCGGACTGTTCGGCGCAGACTACCTGGACGTCAAGAAACGGACGGGGAGGAAGCCGGTGATTGTCACCGAGATCGGCCCCGACGGCCGGAGCCACCGCATCGACCAGGCCACGCGGCTGCGGTACACGCGGTCCACGCTCGTGCACCAGTTCGCCCGGAACACTTTAGTGATGATGTCCATCTTTATCATCACTCTCTCAGTGGCGCCCGACACCCTCCGCGGCGTCATGTTCTTCCTCATCGGCTGCTTCCTCACATTCTACTCGACGCTGAATCTCATCACCACCCTGTTCTTCAGTCTCCAGCAGACGAGCTTCCTATGGCATCTCTTCATGGGGAGCAACCTTGTGGCCACGGGCGGGATCCTCGCCCTGGTCGGCGTGATGATCATTGCACCGCTCGGCGAGCTCGCCCATTCGTACTTTGATCTCGTGGAGGGTCTGTTTATTGCCGCGTATTTTTTGCTCATGCTGTGCTTCGTTCTCTACATGGCCGGCGGGCAGGTCCGATCGTTCCGCGTTTGGATCACGCACCAAATCCACTTTGAAGGAAAGGATCACGAAAAAGAGATTTAATAAAATTAGCCTCTGTAGCAAATAGGGTTTGGAGCATGAAGCGCGCGAAGCCGAGTTCGGCCAAGAAGGAGGTGGTAGCGGTGGAAGCGGCACCTCGCTATTATGTCTTGTTGGTCCATGCAGTCGGCATCAGCGAGTTTGACATTACGAGAGAGCTGACAGAGACGGAATTTCGCATCCTCGCAAACGTCGACCGCAAGTTCAACTCCACACGGAACTCGCTGTGCATTACCTTGGCGCAAATGCTTCTGTTCCCACAGGACAAACCGAACAAGTATGATGGGACGCCGGACCTCGAGGCGGACGAACTCGCACTCATGGAACCGGACGAACTGGAAATGTACGACATCTCCCGAGTCTTGAAAACCGACGAGCGCGGGACCCTCGCCAATTATCTGCTCGTAAACGCAACCGCGAAGCCTCTCGGGGGGCCTTTTACCCGCGTTTTCCGCTTCTGCGACGTCGATTGAGTTTTTCTTTGGCCGTCTTTCCAATAAAGTCTTTTTCCTTTATTTCGTTTTTTCCTTATTTTCCGAATTTAAAGGCCAAATGTTAATGGTATTCATTTTCCTTATTTTCATAGAATTTCTAGGATTTTTTCGTATGCTGCCGACACTTTTCGATGAAAAGATGTGTGGCTACAGCGTAAAAACCAT
>Ga0164241_10003345_pt1 | contig 16280 bp, 11 predicted proteins | sample OricomyardsoilBY_FD_108780 | JGI IMG/M metagenome (GOLD analysis project Ga0164241, IMG submission 108780) | Backyard soil microbial communities from Emeryville, California, USA - Original compost - Back yard soil (BY) | ecosystem: Environmental > Terrestrial > Soil > Unclassified | place: USA... | reverse complement strand
TGATGAAGTATCAGTCTTCGTAGATCGACAGGGAATTATTTCTCTTGTTAAAAAAACCGAGGGCTCGTCCAAAGGATTTTTAAGGGACGCGCGGGCCACCAACAACATGAGTAATGAAAAATCAGTTGAGAGTGCTATGAATTCATAGCGCTAAATAATGATGTATTGCCCATTCCCTGGTCAACTGCCAACATTGACTAACTATAAATGAAACTGCTTAAAAATTTATCAAATATCATCAAGAATAGACCCAATTACCCAACTTGGGAGGCGATGCCTGACGGGTTGCTATTTTTCTTTTTCGTGACTGCATCGCTACCAGCATCTTATTGGAACTACGTTGTCGGTAAACTGTACGTGCCATATATAGATGCATTTAATCAAGCGGGTTTTACTTTGGTGGGAGCTGTAATTTCAATAGTTATGTTAGGGTTAGCTTTACAGGCGTGGTTTTTCACCTGCATTTCCGCAAGATGCGGCAAACTAGTCTTCGATAGATGGTTCAAATGAGCTAGTAGTTAACGCGATTAAGTCGTGTCTGATGTGATAGATAGCAGCCCAGCATTTCAACGAGTATTGATCTTTTGGTTGAGTTGGCCACTGATTTTTATTCCTCTTCATTTACACCGAAGATACAATCCATATACAGCGTTTATGAGTGAAGGAAATATAAAAGCTTCGTGTGTGAATGCCTCAAAGTGATTTCAAAGCTTTTTCGATAGCATCGAAAGTTGCTATGGGTAGTATTCGATTGCCATTCAGATCTACTGCATCGCCATATTGTCCTCGTGTAAAGTTCCATTTCTTTAAAAAATCATCTGAGTTCAAATAGGTTAATGCCTTAAATTCCAAATCAGACAACTTTGTGTTTGGTGCCGCAGGAACGCCGTCATACACCCTGATTAGCTGCCCTGGGGGTATAATCTCTTTTATCATTCTCTCTTTTTCCATGAGCTCCGCCACCAACATTTTGACTAAGGATCTGTGCTTTAAGCTAGTAATTTCATCAATCCAAGAATATTTTGAAGTGGTCCTAATTCGGCTTTTAGGCTGCGAGGCGTTCAAATAAGAATTAATAAGTGTACGATATACCTCGCCCGATTTATTGCGGATGCTTTGGGCTTTCGGAACTCCGTATTTTTCACCCATTCTTGAGATAGTTGATATAGAAAAATCATTGCCGCCCACATTTTTAATTTCATTGCACACTTTGTATATTGCATCTAACGACGCACTCACCCGTGGACTAGCCTCTGACTTTAACTTCTCCAATAGTTCTTCAGTGTTCATTTGGGCTTGCTTCCAAGACTAACCGCTGCTGAAATACTTGAGCGACCTCAGTGATACTAATTTTTTCAGAATCGTAGAGATCCTCTAGCTTGATCTTTCCGTCAATCAGCATATCCATTTTTGACCAAATTTTTACTTTTCCCATGAAAAGCCTCATAAGCTGATTTCCTATTAGCAATTGCTGTTCTTGATTCATTCCGAAAAACTTTGGTTGTATTCCGTTATGGCTTAACATTTTGTCCAGTAGTTGAGACCTTGGTGAAATAGCTATTGAGGCAGAAGCAGATTCATATATCTCAGCATTTTCGCAAACTTCACAAAGCTGGTGGAAAAAACTGGTTTCATCAGCAGAAAGGTAAATTTCTCGCTGGTCACTCGCTATCAACTGTAGCCCACTATCAACATGGCTATTTTCCTTATTAATAAGGGCTTCTATCTCCTTTAAAAGCTTAAATGCATATTGAATATCTGTAAGGAACATATCTAATTTTTTAGCTGCTGACTCAAGTTCGGAGTCTAGTTTGCGCACCCTTGCTTGCAGCATTAGTCTGTCAGACTCATCAAAGCTTGAGTTTTTCTTTGTTGCAGCATATTCCTGCTCATCCTGCTTAGTAATCTCAATTTCTATCTCAGATTTTCTGGCTGCTAAATTATTATGCTGGTCGGCCTGGATATTTGCCTGCAACGAAATCTCATTTATCAATGAATAAAGGCCACCTAAAAATGCTGGACCGGTAACAAAATGCCTACAGCGAAGACAATTCTGTACGCCAAGATAACCACCAGGAACCGATCCGCGAATGGAGGACTTTCCTATAACACCGCCCCCATCATCGCATCTTGTACCTGCGTAAGGGCACAGCCCATAGTCTCTAAACAAAAAGTTCCCCGCTGGAATTTTATTGTTCAATAGCATTAATGCGTCGGCCGAGTTACCTACAAGCTCGTGTTTTATGCTATCTATTCTATTCTGTTCAATTATCTTTTGAGCCGTCCTTGTATTCTTTTTCAATGAAATCTTTTCAGCTTCTGAGATTTTTTCACGTAAATCTTCAGAGTTTATTTTCACGTAATAAATCGCCATTAAAATAGAAGAATGCCCTACAATCTTCATAACTATCTCAATCGGTAGGCCAAATTCAAGTGCGTAAGCAGTAATTAAGCTAACCCTGAAAGAATGAGGAGTGTATTGAGACTTATAATTTGTCAATATATTACGGGCACCATCCACATGAGCAAAACTAAGACCAGGTGGTTGAGTGTTGTATAGTGACGCGGCCACTCGAACAGCGAGCCGTCCGCTAAAGTTGCCAGGAACATTCGATCCAAACTCTCTAAAGAGAAAACAATTTTTTCCTTTTGCCTTCCTCTGCAATTCATTTAGATTTGTCCTTTCGCACTCCATCCAACTTGCAGGACCTATAATTGGGTTATACTTTTCTTGCCACTTCCGTAGCTTAATAATCCAATATGCAAGTTGTTCAGGCATCCAAGGTACATCATAAGCTCCGCCTGCTATGCTCGTTTTATTCGTTGTAAATCTCATTCCAAATTGATTATTTGGATATTGTTTTATAAATCCTTGATTATCAGTCAAACCGGACATCGGACTGTCATTCTTTACAAACGTTATTCTTCCATCAAAGAATTCGGGGATAAAACAATCAGCTTCACCTGAGTCGTTATAAAAAATCTGCCTACCTCTTGCCGGAATCGACACCAGGGCGTAAGTGAGTATCCAGAAAATTGGATTCCATATTTTATATGATTCGTTTTCAAACTTTATGATGCAGTTTTTGTCGTCAAAGTCAATTTGATCAAATGGAATATCATACCAGTCCGCATCGTAAGTCTGTATATGCACAAGATCTGAAAAGTCAGTTGCATTGCTAGGAATAATCCAATTTTTCATAGCAGATACGTACTGAAATGCCAAGGCTGGCTTAACCGTTTCGTTGAAACCTTTTGAGAGCTTTGGTAAATCCAATACAATGCTTTTTAATCTGTTTTTTGCATCAGGGACAACAATAAGTTCACCTGTTTCGTCGTCCTCCTCTGTCAACTCCGTGAGAATTACACTGTCTAGAAATTCCGTCACTGCAAAATCCACTTTCTTCTTGGTGGCATCAGATTCAAATGAATCTAAAAAAATTCTATAGCTTTTTAAATCTACTGTTTTGTCAAGTAGAAATCCGCAAGGACTGGTAGCCATATTATTTTTTTGAATGTAAAATCTAACAAACCTGCACAGATAGCTCTCTTTTGAAATTCCGCCTTTTGCTGTCCGCATAAAATTTTTTATCGCAGATCCCCATTGCAGATAGGGATCTCGAATGTTTTTAACCTTAAATGGTTCCTCTTTTTCAAATAAAACATACCAATTGATCCATTGTTCTCTGTAATAGTCATGTGGCGCACGAGGTAATTTTGGATCTTTAGATTTAATCGCAAATTTTGTGTATTCATTGCTCGTTTTCAGGTTATTTTCTCTAACTATTGAACAAAACGTCTCGTAATCATAAGGCAAAGGCATATCGCATAAGTCATACCAATTAACCCACTCTTGTTTAAAGGTTCTTTCGGGATGCGCAGGAAGGCCATATTTTTTATAATTTTCTCTGTAACTCTGACTACTTTTAATTTCAAGAACACGAACAGCCTGCTTCAAGTCATTAATATTTCTCAACAAAAGTGGCTTGAGAAATTTTTTCATTCCACCTTTTTTAGGCCAAACTTCTTTGTAGTATTCTGCTGGATTTGATGGGAGTCTTGGATCTTCCTTGCACCTCTTTTTGTACTCCTGTGAGGTTGTGATTCCTAAATGTTGAGCCGCAGCACTTGCCTCCTCCCATGTAGGATATAGAGGCATTAATGATCTGCCAAAAAAACATGGTGCGCCGCCTTTTAATTTCCATTCACTCTTGTATTTGATTGTGGGATTAGGAGGCAAACAGGGATCTTCCTTATACTTCTTCTTATACTCATAGAAATCATTTATCTTTAAAATTTTTACCGCAGTCGATGCATCATCATAACTTTTGTAAACTAACTTTTCTTTAGACACGAAGAATGCATCAGCCCCACCTTTTGCGACCCATTCCTTTTGGTAGGTGTTTTCGGGAAATTTTGGTAGCAGTGGATCCTCCATATGCCTCTTTCGATAATTGAAAGAGTTATACAATCCAAGCTTAAACGCAGCTTCACTTGCCTCTTCGAATGTCTTATATACTTTAGGCTTCTTTGCAAAGAATGATTTTGCACCTCCTGACTCCTTCCATTGAACTCCATAGTAATGAACAATATTTTTTGGCAACACTTCACTCTCGATGTATCTCTTTTTATATTCTTCTAAAGAATCTATTCCTAAATCCTGAACGATTACCCTAGCCTCAGTCAAAGGTAGAAACGGCTTTGGTTCTTTTTCGAAAAACCATTTATGCCCCCCGTTTTTCGACCACTCATCTTTATAGGTTTTGCATAGATTATATGGAAGCAGCGGGTCCTTATGCCTATTTTTCGAATATTCAGAGTGGTTTTTTATATTTAACTTTGCAACTGCACGCTTAGCCTCAATCAAGCTTGAATAAAATACCTGCTTTGATTTTTTAAACACCTCATTGAATTTCTTATTGCTCTTCCCATCTACCGAAAAAACCAATTCAGGAAATGCAGGAAGATGCCGATCCTCATGGTATCGCGCACGATATTCCCTTATTGATTGAATCCCCAATTTTTTTACTGCTTCAATTACCTCTTCTAAGGAGCTATAGAATCTCTTGATGCCCAGAAATCCTTTTATCCCCCCATTTTTTTTCCACACATCAGAGTAGAAATCTTTAGGTCTAAGTCTAAGCCTTGGATCAAGAGAATATTTTTCCTTGTACTCTTCCGCACTTTGAATTCCTAGTTTTTTTGCCGCTTCGCTTGCTTCCTCCCATGTTGGATAAACATCAGCGTCCTGCCGGTCAAAAAAAACTTTTCCTCCTCCGCAGATTTCCCATTCATTTTTGTAATATGAGCTTGGACTTGATGGCAACCTTTTATCAAGGTGTCGTTTATCTGCATAATCTTCATAATTAGTTATTTTCAATCTCTTCACAGCTTTTCTGGCATTTTCAAAATTTTTATAAAAGCGTTTTTTCTCTTTTCCAAAAAATGCATAGCTTTTTCCTTTTGCCCATTCCTGAGGGTACGCAGAGGCTAAATTTGAAGGCAGCCTAGGATCTTCTTTATATCGCCTCGTATACTCAGCAATACCGTTTATGTTTAATTTTTTCGCTGCCGCGACAGCTTCTTCCCAAGTTTTATATTTTTTTTCATCTTTATCAAAAAACCAACTCGCCCCACCGTTTTCTATCCACTCAATGGGAAACTGCTTGTTTGGGTGGCGAGGAAGCCGAGGATCTTCCTTATACCGCTCCCAGTAGGATGACCAGCTTTTTATTCCCAATTCTTTAGTAATTCTTTTAATCTTATTGAGACTTTCGTACTTCGGCTTTAGCAAAAAGAATCCGTCACTCCCACCATTATTTTTCCAATCATGTCCGTAAAACACGCTGGGGCAAGCTGGGAGCCTGTGATTAACCTCGCGTGCTGTATGATATTCGCTCCACTTTTTTATTTTAAGTTTTCGCACTAAAGCAGCAGCTTGCCTATACGAGTAGAATGGTTGAGTCTTAAAGCTATTTTTTCTCATTGTTCAGTAGCCCTCATTTTTTTTCGTATTTCTTCATTCGTAGGCTGTATATAAACCAAACATGAGTCAGGACTTTTGTGATGCATTGCTTTTTGAATTTCAATCTGACTAAGCCCATAGCTTTGAAGCCGGAAACCAAATGCATGTCGATGGCCGTGGTCAGAAGTCCCGAGATATTTGGCCACCTCCAAACCGATTCGCTCGACAGCCGCATGATGCAGTCTTTGGAAATTTTTAATGGTCTCTGGATGTCCTTTTGAGTTTGTGAACGCATAAGGATGAAAGAAATCATCAGGGCAGTCTATCCGCTGATATTTAAGATAGTTACCCCAGGCCAGAAGAAAATCTTTTGCTTTTTCAGGAGGCGCAAAAACAACCTGAAAAAATCCTCTTTTATCTGTCAGCAGGGGATTTTTCCAGCCACAATGTTGTCGATTTGACACTGGGTATTCTGTCCTAGGAATAAGTCCAAAGCATTCTTGTAAATATGCCCGTCTGTTATTGAATTTCGGGTCGGGTGAATTTCCATCGGACGGATGAAATACTCTTACAATCGCTTCATTTCTCTTATCATCAACCAAAATATCCGACAGATATAGTTGAAAAACCTCCGACCTACGTAGACCGCCAAAATGCATCAGGATTGTAATTGCTTGGCATTTATAATCGTAATTTGTTTCACCGAAAAGCATTTGTTTTCTTGTAAAAACAAATCCTTTAGTAAGTAAATCGTCCACTTTATCCTCAGGAAACCTGACTACGTTTTCCACAGAAAACATGGGAGTTACTCTTGATCTTACATCCCTTACAACATCTATATTTTTATTATCTCCATTTAAATGATTAAGAAACACTTTTGATTTTTTCTGGTAGTACGCACATACATTTAGTCTTTCTTCCGTGCATGATGCTTTCCTTAGCGGATTCATTATTTTGTTTCCATCGCCTAACGCATTTAAATAATCAGTGTAATCCGTTATATGAAACAGCAATTGGCGTACACTGGTAGATGTCCTTGCTGGCCAAAACAAATTACTTGAATCATCGCCGGTAAACGGATCGATGCTACCAACGGACAGTGACTCAACAAAAGCTCTCAGCAGATCTTGAGCTTTATGAAATTGATCTATATTTGCATTTATATATTTAATTAATAGGACAATTGAGAACGCACTCCGCTCCTTCCAAGACGGACTTTTATGGCCATTTCTATATAGATATCTCAAGTGGGAAATGAGAATTCCGGACTCGCTGAAAATCCCAGGCAGGAGCAATTTTGGACCAGGACTTTCGTAACGTGAATACTCAACCAATCTCTTATATACGTAAGCCACCATTCACCTTTTATACGTAGCACAATAAGACCTTTTGATCTTATTCCACCAAAACCAATCCCTCAATAAATAAATCGCGTTTATTTCATTTTAATAAATTCATTTTTATAATTATTTTTTTAACTTTTTGATAAAATTATTGGTTAAAAATAAATTTTCTTAATGGTTGAATATTCATTATTCAATTGAATTAGCTACCATTTTTAAATTTAACTAGAAAATTTTCGGATATTCATTTTTCGCTCAGATAAATTTGAATGAAGAATTCTTTGTGCATGAAACCAAAATAAGGTCGGCAAAAAACGAATTGACGACCACAGTTAGTGGCTTATCGCTTTCGGCTAATAAATCTTGGGCAGATGTGGGGGAGAATGAAATTAGATGCAGCACCCACCCCACCAAATGGCCGGGACAAGTGAATAAAAAAAGCCGCTCATGTTAATGGGCGGCTTTTCTACATAACAGTGGTGAGCTGTTATGTTATGTGAGGATACTTTGTCGGTGTTTGAACTATACAAGCTAATCTGATGAGGAGCAACCGCCCTAGCTCCCGATTTAGTATACTCTGGGGTGGGGTTATAATACATCTACGGCAAGCGCCGCCTGCGGGAGATCGACCGGCGGGTGCGCTATCTCAACAAGCGTCTGGATGAATTGCAGATCGTGGATCGCACACCTGACGATCCGAACAAGGTGTTTTTCGGAGCTTATGTGACCCTCGAAGATGAAGCGGGAGACGAGCGCACCTACCGCATAGTGGGGCCGGATGAATTCGACCTGCGTGCGGACAAGCTCAGCGTGGATTCACCCTTGGCCAGAGCCATGCTCGGCAAGCGGCTGGATGATGAAGTGATGCTGGCTTCTCCGGAGGGATCGAAGCGGTTTTATATAACGGAGATCAATTACGGGTAGCCTGGAAAAGCTGGGGTCGGCTACGACCTACATCATGAACAGGCCGCGTTCAAGATAGGTTTTGAGGGTGATGCCAAAGGACTTGTCTTTCCAGACCTGCTTGATCAGATATTCCTTGCTCAATTCACCATTTTCGATCAGTGAAAGGTCCAGGATGCTTTCCTTAGGTAGGGGATTCTTTTCCTTGTCCCGCAGCATGACTATGCGCGGCAAATGGCGGAAACGCGGGTTGGCTTCGATCACCATGCCGATATCGCCGGAATACAGCTCCACAATACTACCGGCCGGATAGAGCCCGACCGTTTGCAAAAACTTCAATGCCAGCTGCTCATCAAAATGCGAGCCGCGATCTTTGTAAATGACTTTGATCGCCTCGGTGGAAGTACGGGCCGCTTGGTAACAGCGCTCGGCGGTCATGGCGTCGTAAGCGTCCACAATCGCGATGATCTTGGAAAATCGGGAGATGCTGTTGCCCGCCAGTTGACGTGGATACCCCGCACCGTCGATACGTTCATGGTGACTCAGGGCAACGTCTATGGCTCCGGTATAAATACCCCGCGAACTCAACAGCAAATTGCGGCCGTGCACTGTGTGGCCCATCATGATGCGCATTTCAGATGGGGTGAGGGTATCGGGCTTGTCGAGGATCTCCGAGGGGATCTTCATCTTGCCCACATCGTGCAGCAGGCCGCACATACCCAGGTTTTCCAGTTCCTGCTCGCCCATGCCCAATTGCCGGCCAAAAGCTATCGCCAGTATGCAGACATTGAGGCAGTGCTCTGCGGTGTATTCGTTCTCGTCGCGCATCTTCGACATCCACAACAAGGCATCGGGATGGCGGATAACGGAATGCACACATTCGTTGACGGTATGGCGGGCCTGCTCGGTGTTGATGGCACCGCCCAGGCGGATATCGTCCAGAAGGGATTTGGTGATGGTACGTGCTTGGCGGAAGGTGCCAATGATTCGCCGGTGTTCATCCTCCAGCGGAATTTCCGGCATAAAAATATCAGGGTTAACACGCGTCTGACGCGCAGTGCCCACATTGGAACTGTGGGCACTGGCCTTGGATTTCATGCTCTTTTCATCGTCTATATAGACGTGGTCGCAATATTCGCCGATGACATCAATATCGGACTCTTCCTCTATATGAAAGCCCTGGAGCAGGAACGGCGTCTCCAGCCAGTCACGATCCAATCGACTGACAAACATACCGACACGCAGTTCGCTGACAGGTATTTTCGTTGTATTAGACGACATTGAGCCTCAAGAGTACTTCCCAATGATCAAGGCGCGGAAGGGTAAAAACCCGCTCTCTAAGAGCATTTTTTGAGCAGTATATACAAGCGACCCTGGAAATATCCATCTTTCCTGATCGGATCTGGGACGCCCGTACGCACTGCAATGCAGCAAAAAGCGCCCAAATATTGTCACCCTTGAACCACTGCTGCCACCGCGTCACAAACGTACTCCAGATTTTGGCGGTTGAGGCCTGCAATACTGGCGCGCGAGGAATTCAACATATAGATGCCGTACTCCCCGCGCAGGCGCAAGACTTCCGCTTCGCTCAGGCCGAGAAAGGAAAACATGCCGCGTTGACGCTGCACAAATTTGAAGCGGTCTTCCCTAAGACGGCTTTCCATCGTCGTACTGAAATCCGCCCGCAGGCCATTGATGCGATCGCGCATTTCCGTCACCTCCACCGCCCATCGCGCGCGCAGAGCCGGATCTGTCAGCACTTCCGCTACTACCGCCGCGCCGTGGTCCGGTGGCATGGAATAAATTCCACGCACTATGGTTTGCATATGGCTCATCGCCGCTTTAGCGGTTCCGCCGTTGGCCGCCAGCAATCCCACCAACCCCACCCGCTCGCGGTAGACGCCGAAATTCTTGGAGCAGGACGCAGCCACCACCACCTCGGGGAGATGCTCGGCCAGATAGCGCAGACCATAGGCGTCCACCTCGACACCTTCACCAAAACCCTGGTAGGCCATATCCACGAAAGGGGTAAAGCCTTTGGTCAGCGCGAGTTCGGCAATCTGGCGCCACTGGGCCGGATTGAGATCGGCGCCGCTGGGGTTGTGGCAACACCCATGGAGCAGTACCAGATCACCGGCGGGTACCTGGGCCAAAGCATCCATCATGGCGGTAAAGTTCACGCTGGAATCGGCGGGATTAAAATAGGGATAGGTATGAATAGCCAAACCGGCATTGCCCAGCAGGGGAATATGGTTGCCCCAGGTGGGGTCACTCACCCAGATAGCGGCGCTGGGACGTGCCGCCTTGATCAATTCCGCCGCCACCCGCAAAGCACCGCAGCCGCCCGGGGTTTGCACGGCGGCAAAGCGTCCGTCGGTCAAAGCCACCGAGGAACCCAACAGCAATTCACTTAAAGACTGGTTGAACAGCAGATTTCCCGCCGGACCCACATAGGCTTTGCTGGTCTGGCGCGCCAGCACCTGCTGTTCAGCGGTGCGTACGGAAGCCAACACCGGCGTCTCCCCCTGCTCGTTTTTGTAAATACCTACACCCAGGTCCACCTTGCGGGGATTGGCATCCTGGCGGAAAAGTGCCATCAGGCCGAGGATGGGATCTGCGGGCAAAAGAGTCAGTTGCTCGAACATAGGGGTCTCATGTGGTTGCCGAGGATAGGCGCGGGATTATACCCACCATGATGGCATGGGTGCATTTCAACCGGCCGCAATGGCCGCGGATAAACGCTGCAATGCAAGCTGTTCGGACAAACCGTCGCATTCCACGATCAGATCCGCGTAATGGCGGTATAGCGGTTGCCTCTCGGCGAAAACCGCCTCCAGCGTCTGGCCGGGCGCGCAGGAAAACCCACGACTTTGCCAATTGCCCACCCGTGTCTGCACGGTTTGCAGAGAGATCTGCAAAAACACACAGATCCCGTAGGATTTCAGCCGCTCCATCGCCGCTGGGCCATAAACCACACTGCCGCCCGTGGCCACCACCGCCCCCTCCGGTAATACGCATTGCGCAACGCATTGCTCTTCGAATTCACGCATCCGCTGATATCTAAGACGCTCCAGCAGGGACTGCAGCGACTCACCCGCCGTCTGTTCGATCAAAAGATCCGTGTCCACAAACGGCCATCCCAGATGCTCCGCCAGCTGTTTGCCCAAAGTGGATTTTCCGGCACCGGGCATGCCGATCAACACCAAACCACCCACTGCTCCACCCATACCAATTTCGCCCGAAAGATAGACCCGCGAACGATATCACACTAACCTTAGCCGGCTTCCCCTAACAGGTTCATCATCCCAATCCCTCATCAGAGGAGTTCACTATGTCCGGACTCGATAAAGTGGTCGGCTCCTACGACCAGGCCCTGGCGGGGCTGAATGACGGCATGACCATCATCGCCGGGGGTTTCGGCCTCTGCGGAATCCCAGAAGGACTGATCCGACAGATCAAACGCATGGGCACCCGCAACCTCACCATCGTCTCCAACAACTGCGGCGTGGACGGATTCGGCCTGGGTTTGTTGCTGGAAGATCGCCAGATCAAAAAAATGATCTCCTCCTACGTGGGCGAAAATGCGCTGTTCGAACAATTGCTGCTGAGTGGCGAACTGGAGGTGGAGCTGACACCCCAGGGCACACTGGCGGAGAAAATGCGCGCAGGCGGTGCTGGTATACCGGCTTTCTATACGGCCACCGGTTACGGCACGCCCATCGGTGAAGGCAAGGAAGTGCGGGAATTCAACGGCCGCAAATACATTCTGGAAGAGGCCATCACCGGCGACTTTGCCATAGTCAAAGGCTGGAAGGCGGATCGCTACGGCAATGTGATCTACCGCCATACGGCGCGCAACTTCAATCCGCTGGCAGCCACCGCCGGCAAGATCACCGTGGTCGAAGTGGAGGAAATCGTCGAACCCGGCTCCCTGGACATGGACAATATCCACACCCCTGGTATTTATGTGGATCGCGTGATCCAGGGCACTTTCGAAAAACGCATCGAACGCCGCACCGTGCGTTCCCAGGAGGCCTGATATGTTGTCCCGAGAACAGATCGCCATGCGCGTCGCCCGCGAAATGCGCGACGGTTATTACGTCAATCTCGGCATCGGCATTCCGACCCTGGTAGCCAATTACATCCCCAAAGGCATGCAGGTGATGCTGCAGTCGGAAAACGGCTTGCTGGGCATGGGGCCTTTTCCCACCGAGGATGAGGTGGACGCGGACATGATCAATGCCGGCAAACAGACGGTCACTGCGGTTTCCGGCGCGTCGATTTTCGATTCAGCCCAATCCTTCGGCATGATTCGCGGCGGCCATGTGGATCTGACGGTGCTGGGCGCCTTCGAGGTGGATGTGATGGGCAACATCGCCTCCTGGATGGTGCCGGGGAAATTGGTCAAGGGGATGGGGGGCGCCATGGACCTGGTGGCGGGCGCGGAGAATATCGTGGTGACCATGACCCACGCCGGCAAAAATGGCGAATCCAAGCTCCTGCCACAATGCACCCTGCCCCTCACGGGTGCCGGCTGTATCAAGAAAGTGGTGACGGACTTGGCATACGTGGAGATCCGCGAGGGCAAATTCTGGTTGCTGGAGCGCGCTCCTGGAGTGTCCGTGGATGAGATCGTGAAACTCACCGCAGGTGAAATAGTCGTACCGGGGCCTGTGCCGGAAATGGAGTTCTAAATCCGCTGCGGCGGGTCTTACAAATCTTTACCACCCAAAATGATCGCATCACACAACCTCTGACCGGTTTCTGCGAGAATCGCCAAAACACAGAATTGCCTACAATCCAGAAATGCCTAAAACGATGGAGCCATCTCATGCGAATGATCTTTTCAGCGGCCTTGTGTGCCGGGCTGCTGTTTACGGCCGGTTGCAAGACCGGTTACAACCGCACCTATAACCGCAGCAAAGACCCCAATCCACCACCCTGCGCCACCCAGACTGCCAATCCCAATGCATCCAGCGAAGCGCGCAATGTTTTCGATATGCTCGCCGGATTGACCTGCGCCAAATCCAGCGTTGACGGCTATCTCATGGGTCAGAATGCAGGCTTCGGCAATCAGGTAGCAGAGGATGACAATCGCGGTTATGAACGTCTGTTCGAAGGTCTGGATGACAGCACCACCCACACCCCGGCGGTGCTGTCCATCGATTACGAACACGACCAGGTTTTCTCCGCCGACGAATTACTGGAGGCCAACGATCAGTTGAAAATTCACTGGGAGGCTGGCGGTATTGTGAGCGTCAGTTGGATGCCGCTCAGTCCGTGGGTGGGGGAGCCTGCGGCGGGCCAGCCATCCACCCTACTTTTTACCAACGCTGGTGCGGTGAAACTTGCGGACTTATTGGACGACTCCACCGCAGCCTATGACGAATGGACACAGAAACTGGATCAGGTGGCCGTGGCCCTCAAAGACCTTCAAGACCAGAATGTGCCCGTGCTCTGGCGCCCGCTGCCCGAAATGAACAAAGACCGCTATTGGTGGGGCACCCAGGCCAGCAACGCCTCAAACGCCACCGATGCAAAATTGTTTATCGACGTCTGGAAAGACATGTACGACTACCTGACCAAAACCAAGGGTCTGAATAATCTGCTGTGGGTCTACAGCCCCGGCGAAAGCCCCAGTTCCACCACCTCGCGTGAAAAACCCGTGGCTTGGGCTTATCCCGGTGATGATTTTGTGGACGTGGTAGCCGGCATCACCCGCAGCGACTCCCTGCAGATCAAGGATTACCAAGCACTGGTGGATCTCAAACGTCCCGTCGGTATGGCGGAATATAGCCCCACCCCTGCGGAATCGGGCGGCACGCAAAGTGGCACCATCAAAACCTTTGACGCCCGCACCTACGCCGACCGCCTGAACGGCAGCTACAAAGCAGTGAGCTATTGGGTTAGCTGGCACAGTTATACGATTGGCGACAAGACATCTCATATGGCGCTGGTGGACAGCGCTTTCGTCAAAGAGCTGACCGATCGGGATTATGTTTTAAGCCTGGAGCGTCTCGTGGATAGCAAACTGCGGGATTAAATTTTCCGCCCTTCCAAAAAAACGAAAGGCCCGCAAGGGCCTTTTTTATTTCGTCAGATATTTAGTCGTGCTCAATATTGGCTTTGAGTTGGCGCACAGGTGGCGGCGCTCCGATATGCGGCTGTTGGCGCAGTTTGGCCAGTTCGATTTGCTTTTGTCGCTCGAAAAACCGCGCTCGTTGATCCGGCGTTTGTTTGTCGAAGCAGTGGGGACAGGCCACGCCTTCCAGGTATTTTTCCGACTGTTTATCCTGCTCACTGATGGGCATGCGGCAGCCGTGGCACTGGTCGTAGATGCCTTTTTCCAACTTGTGGTTCACCGACACCCGGTTGTCAAAGACAAAACATTCGCCGCGCCACAAACTCTCATCCTCCGGCACATCCTCCAGGTATTTCAAAATGCCACCCTTCAGGTGGTAAACGTCGGCAAATCCCTGCTGCTTCAAATAGGCTGTGGATTTTTCACAGCGGATACCGCCGGTGCAGAACATGGCCACTTTCTTGTGTTTGGCGGGATCCAGATTCTGCGCCACAAATTGCGGCAGTTCACGGAAGGAGACGGTTTCGGGATTGACGGCGCCAACGAAGGTACCGATCTGATATTCGTAGTTATTGCGGGTGTCCACCAGCAACACGTCGGGATCGCTGATCAATTCATTCCAGTCCTTCGGCTCCACATAGGTTCCCACCGTTTTGCTGGGATCTATGTCCTCCACACCCAAGGTGACTATCTCCTTTTTCAGCTTGACCTTCATACGGTAAAAAGGCTGGCCCTGATCGAAGGATTCCTTGTGTTCGAGATCCGCCAGGCGCGGATCGCTTTTCAGGTAGGCAAAGAGCGCATCCAAAGCTTGGCGCGTACCGGAGACCGTGCCATTAATACCCTCGTGCGCGAGCAGCAGAGTGCCCTTGATTCCCAACGAGTGGCAAAACTTCAGCAGCGGTTGCTGAATCTCCCGGTAATCCGGCAGACCGACAAATTTATACAAAGCGGCAATCACAATCTGGCTCATAAACACCCTCTCAACCGGGCGCGCATTGTACGAGAATGCTTGTTTTCTGACCAGGAGCAATCGCTTCCACCAGGAGGTAGTCGAACAACCCGCAATAACGCTCGCAGCGCGTAACTTGAAACCGATCCCCGCCCATTCCGTGTCGCCCGGAGCCAAGTCTGTGACGGACTTTACAGTACATTCATGGATTATCACGTGATAGTCTTGCACCCGAGATGCCGTCTGGCTGATCTCGAATGAGCGGAACGCAACCGTTGCGGACCGTCGTCTTCATTCCACAGTTGCCCAAAAGCCTATGTTGTTGAGCCTGATCCTGTTGCCTTTTATTGGCAGCATCATCGCTGCCTGTATGCCGGCCGATGCCCGTAACCGCGAAGCGTGGTTGGCCGGATTCATCGCCGTGGGCGGTCTGGCCATCACCGTCGCGCTTTACCCTGACGTGGCCGGCGGCGAGGTGATCCAATATCGTCTCGATTGGATTCCTGAAGCCGGCTTGTATTTCTCCCTGCGTATGGACGGCCTTGCATGGCTGTTCATGGCATTGATTCAAATCATCACGCTGCTGGTGGTGCTTTACGCCCGCTATTACATGTCGCCAAAGGACCCGGTTCCGAGGTTTTTTTCGTTCCTGCTGGCGTTCATGGGGAGCATGGTCGGGGTGGTGATCTCCGGCAATTTGATTCAAATGGTGATGTTCTGGGAGCTCACCAGTCTCGCCTCGTTTCTCTTGATCAGTTATTGGCATCACCGGGCCGATGCCCGACGCGGCGCGCGCATGGCGTTGACCGTCACGGCGACGGGAGGGCTCTGTCTGCTGGTCGGTGTACTGTTGCTCGGCCATATCGTCGGCAGTTACGAGTTGGATAACGTGCTGGCTGCCGGAGACAGGGTGCGAGCGCATCCCTGGTATGTCCCCACCTTCATTCTTATCGCATTGGGTGCGCTGTCGACGAGCGCCCAATTCCCCTTCCATTTCTGGCTGCCACACGCCATGGCGGCCCCGACACCGGTTTC
>Ga0164241_10003344_pt1 | contig 16283 bp, 13 predicted proteins | sample OricomyardsoilBY_FD_108780 | JGI IMG/M metagenome (GOLD analysis project Ga0164241, IMG submission 108780) | Backyard soil microbial communities from Emeryville, California, USA - Original compost - Back yard soil (BY) | ecosystem: Environmental > Terrestrial > Soil > Unclassified | place: USA... | reverse complement strand
TTTTTACAATACTGTCCGGTTGCATTCGGGTATTGATTACCAAAGCCCGATTGAATATGAAGAACGTTTAGTGTGTAACTGAGTGTGTCCATTTTATCGGGGGAAGATCATGCCATTTTTGTTGCGCTTTTGCATTCTCGCGGTACTCATTGTGGATAACACAAAAGAGAAAAAAAACCGCTGCTAAAATAACGTTAAAAAAAGGAAAATCAAAAATGCGTAAATACTTCAGTATTATAATTCTCTTGTTTATTGTCACATCATGTGGAAAGGAAGAAAGTAACAAGAATCACATCAATCATGATGCAAGTATTTCAATCGTGAATATTGAAAATGATGAAAAAATTCCGTTAAACGAAAAATCAATAATTAGTGTTGATTTGGACTATTCGATAGATTCGTTTAAGGCAGGGGCTTATTCAGTGCTTGCCCAATTTGATACAACTGAAAAGAACTTTACAACTGATGGAGATTTTCCAGCTACAGATTACCCAACTTTAACTAAAGAAAAAGGCAGGATTCACATAAATTTTCCTGTTTATTATGCTTTAAATGCCAAAAATATTTCTATTCCACTGAAAGTTAGGTTTTTCATAACTCGATCTACAGATCCTTATACAAGTATCGTAGTTGCGCAAAGTAAAACTCTGACGTTTGAAGTGAGTAAATAGCTTCAATAATTGGGGGGCAGAGCAAAATTAAACGTCTGCTCCTGGCCGATAACCAACCTTTAATTTAAAAGGAGGACTAGAAAAAATCCCCACTATTCTTTTAACGTCCGCACACTTATAACAAAGGTACGCTACGCATCATGAAACCCCAACCACCAAAAGCTTCTGTTACTTGCAAAATAATTTCGTTATCACCTTTATTTAAATCGAGGTAAATTGCATCGTTGTAACCGACCAAACCATAAAAAAGTGGTTCGCGTGAGCGGAAGCTTGCTCGTCCGGAGTAGACCGGGCGCCTATTGTGAAAAATTGTCACATCGTCGCTATAACCAAACTCAAGCTTAACGCGTTTTTTCTTATCCGATTTTAAAATTGTTTTTGCATAAACCATACTAGGCTTGCCATTAAAAAGTGGTAGATAACGCGATAAGTTGGCAAGCCCGGAGGGTTCAAGCTCGATGGGTTTCCATTCTTTATTGTTGGTGTCGAGTGCTGATAAAATTTTTCCTGCAGAATCATCGACAGTGAATGGCTGGGATATTTGCCAGTTTAGAAAATCACCATCGACCTTCGAGGCAGAAAGCGTTTCAGGGAAATTCAAATCGGCTGTTTTCTTCATACGAAAATTTGCCAGATAAGTGCCGTTGCCACCGTCAGTAATCAAAATTCTTCCTGGACCGGATTTACCTTTCAGGTTGGGAATTAGCAACACGGGCAAATTTATATCATTGAGAAAAACACGCGCTTTGGAATCTTTTATTTCGATGCGCAGTGTTATCCATTGATTGGCAGGAATTGTTGGGCTCGCTGTGAAACCCTCGCCGTAATATAACTGCCAACAGGTTTGCTCATTAAAAAGCGGGGCGTATTGAGCCGCGTCGTGTCGGCCCGAATTTTGTGGCCGCAGATAAATGCTTTCACCATTGCCAGCGCCATCTCCGCGAAAAGTTATGCCAGGGAAACCACGTGAACCGTCTGTCTTAAGTTCCATTTCAATGATGCCATTTTCAAACGTTTGCTCCACCAACAAAGCGCTACCGGTGATAGCTTGTCGTCCGTCAATGGTCAAAACTTTTGCTTTTTCTAGATCCCAAAAAGCAGAGGTAAATGGAATAAAATTTTCATCCAGCGTCGCTTGCGCGTGAGCGGTTGTGAAAGCCACACAAAAAAATAGTAACTTAATATTTCTTAACGTCATTATTCTTCTCCTCTAATAAAGATAGGGAGTATCTTACCCTGCGCCAAAAAAATTAACTTTCACTGTTTACCCAAAGACTTGCACTGGCATCCCAACTTCATGATAAGCAGCGATATATCACGCGTTGAAAAAGAATTGTCCCACTTGAAGGTCAATATTCTCAAAGGCAACGAGCCGATGCCGTTGGTTGCTCGACACTATGAGAGAGGGGCGCATATTCCAGAGTGCGTGCATCAGCATCCAGAAGCTGAAGTCTGCTTTATACCCTGGGATTCGGGTGTGATGTTGATGGATGGAATGGCGCATCCTTTTTGCGCGGGCGATATGTTTTTGATACCCGGTAATACTTACCACCATCCGGTTTTTGATAGTGAAAATAATCGTGGACTTAAAGTCGTTTATTTTTCCCCACACTTTGTGGAGCAAATACCGCCTGCATGGTTCGATTTGAAAGCCTTATTAACATGTTCCGGTAATCTACTAAAACTTGAGGGAAATCTGGAAGCGGCACAACTGATGTTGGAAATGGAACGGCTGCTTCAATCTGATTTACACCAATCCACTGACCTACGCCAGTCCGCTAAACAGGGAAACGACATAATATGTCAGGGAATCTTTTTACATTTAATGTCCCATTTTGCAATGGCGCTCAAGTCACAACACCAATATATCAATAACGACAGAAATGTCCTGATGAAAAAATTTTCAAAAACTTTGGATTATATTCATACCAACTTATCGTCCAATATTGATCTACCGCAGCTGCGTCACCATGCCGGACTTTCACGCTCAAGATTTTGTGACCAATTTAAAACATGCTTCGGTATTTCAGTCACTCAATATATCCAGCAAGCACGCCTGGAGAAATCCAAATACCTGCTTCGCTCAACGGCGCTATCAATCAGCGAAATTGCTTATACTTGTGGCTACAACTGGCCAAGTTTTTTCAACCGGGTTTTCAAAAAATGCGTAGGTGTTTCGCCTTCGGAATTTCGCCGGAGCGGGCTCAGCGAAATTGCTGAAGTTAAATAAGCCGGATGAAGATTTTTAATCCGCTCATGGCCGAAAGTTGACTGAAAAAATCTTGAGAAGACTATTTAATTTAGGTAAGCAGCGTCAACAAATCAATTAATACATGCTGATTTTCGGCGAGCATGGCAAAGTAAGGTCCTAATGCAATCAGGATAAAAGTAATTGAGGTCAGAGCAAAATTAAACGTCCGTTCTTGGCCGATAGCTGACTATCTCCACATGCATTAAATAACCCATCAATTAACATTTATGTCATAAAAAATTCACATCCCGGGATTAGTCTTCAGGCAGTTTCGGGAGACTCACATGATTCGCATAATTCTTTTGGCTTTGCTCGTTTTGTCTTTTTCTGCCCATGCAGAAGAAATATCACCCTATGAACAGCAACGACAGATCTTATTAAAAAATACTCATGTATTAGCGCCACAACCTGACACTCATCCGGTGAATTGGGTTTACAACCGTGAGGGTGTGATTCCACCGCAATGTTACACTCAAACCAAAGGGGTGAATAACCCTTGTTATGTGTGCCATCAGAATGCTCGCGAAGGACGCGAGAACACTATGAATGATGGTGATTTGCAAATTGCTTACAGTTTTAGCGATCAAGGCATGACCAATCACTGGAAAAATTTATTTCAGGACAGAACACAAGCGGTTGCCGCTATTTCTGATAAAGCAATTATGGAGTGGATTAATCAGGATAATTACACCGAATTGCCATCACGTTTACAGCAAGCGGGTTTTACCGGTTGGATACCTGACCTTGCGAATTTATCTTTGGGTAAAAAAGCTTTTGATGAATACGGATTTGCTAAAGATAAATCCGGCTGGGTAGCATTTAATTACAAACCATTTCCCAGCACCTTTTGGCCCACGAATGGCAGTACCGATGATGTGATGATTCGTTTGCCGGAAATATTTCGTCAGAACAAAAAAAGTGAATATTCTGCTGACATTTATCGCGCGAACCTCGCGATACTTGAAGCACAAATTAAGGGTTTCGACGAAATTAGCAGTTTGCCCATCGATGAAAATAAAATTGGCCAGGATTTAAATCAGGATGGACAGTTATCCATTATTCATCACATAAAAAATGTGCAGCAATATGTGGGAAACGCCGAAAAAGAATTTATCGAGACTTCTCTTTACCCCAAAGGTACAGAATTTTTACATACCGTTCGTTATTTGGGATTCGATAAAAAAGGTTTGATTGTGCCTTCCAGTCGCATGAAAGAAGTCCGTTATATGCGCAAGTGGAAAGCCTATCCAAAATCCGTTTATGCAAGGCAATATGAACAAGAAGGATTTGAAAAAGAAGCGGGCAATTTACCTGGCTACCATATTATTGGCGATCATGGTTTGGATAATGGAACCGGTTGGGCTATTGGCGGTTTTATTGAAGATTCGCGAGGTCGCTTGCGTCGTAATACCTTTGAAGAAAATTTTTCTTGTATGGGCTGCCATAACACCATAGGTTCAACTATCGATAAAACGTTTAGTTTTGCGCGAAAAATGGATGGCGTAAAAGGATGGGGCTATATCGATCTGCATCAACAACAAGACGTTCCTACATTAGGTGACCAGCAAATAGGTGACCAGAAAATAGGTGAAAAGCAAGGTGAATTCCTCACTTATTTTGAACGTGTCGGCGGTGGCGATGAATTCCGTAGCAATGAAGAAATGTTGGAAAAATGGTTTGATCAACAAGGTCAGGTAAAACGCGATGCCGTAGAATCTGTCAGTTCACTCTACGAATTAATTACACCCAGCCGCCAACGTGCGCTGGAATTAAATAAAGCTTACAAAACGATTGTGATGGAACAATCTTATCTTTATGGCCGCGACGCACGAGTAAGTGCACCAAAAAATGTCTACGAAAAAATCGATAATAAAACTGCACCTGTATTACCGCCCTCCTCTTTTTATCAATGGGATATTCGATTGGATTGGAGAGAACAATAACAAAAACGTCAAAAATCTTTCATCACAGAGTCACACTTGATTGGCACAATTCTCCAGAACCTTGCGGTTCTACTCTTTCGATAACAATTTTCCGGAGAATTTCATGAAACACGCTTTTAGCAAATTAACCCTTGCATTGGCACTGATTGGATTTACGCAAATATCTAGTGCAGGCACCGATACATTTTTTAATCCTTTAACACACTCCGCCAGTGTTGCCTCGCCCAATCACGTCAATGAATTAAATAATCCCTGGGTAATACCCGCTGGCGTAGTCACCAAAAATTTGACCAGTATGCGTGAAGTAGAATCCGATATTAATCAATCGATTATTCGTGTGGATGCGGGCACCTCTGGCTCCATGTTTGATATGTTGGCTTATGATCCTTCTGGTCGCTATATTTTTATTCCGCACGAAACATCCTTTGGTGCAGGCGCATCCCGTTACGATACTGTCACCGATAAAAATGAAGTTATTTTTGCCGGAGATCAACAAGGATTAAGAGGTGATTGGTCAAATGATTACGGTGCATTCGACCCTGCTCGCTTTACTCCCAACAAAACCTTGTGGTTAGGTGAAGAATGGGCTGGTCAAGGTCGTATTATTGAAATTCTAAATCCTTTCGCACCTGCATCGGAAATTAAATATCGTGAATTGGATTCGATTGCCAATGTCGCTCATGAAGGAATTAATTTTAGCGAAAAATACAAAGATACCGTTTATTTTATAGATGAATTTAACTCAGGTTCCATTTATAAATTTGTCATGAAAAAAGTGGGGGATTACACCAAAGGCCAAACATTTGTACTGGCAATTGATAATTTTAAAGGCGACGTAATCGCTAACTGGAATGATGCCAAAAATGCCAATCAATCACGTACCGGTTCAGGAAAATGGATTCCATTAACGGATAAAAATGGCAAACCTTTAACAGCAACCAGTCCATTCAATAATGCTAACCTGGGTGGCAGAGCTTCCGCCGATGAAGCAGGTGGAACACCTTACGGTCGCCCTGAAGATATGGAAGTGAGTGAGCTGGCAAACGGCCGCGAAGTATTTTATTTCACCGCCACGTCTGAACAAGCGGTTTATTCTGTTGAAGTAATTAATAAAGATAAGGTGCTGGTGCGTGAATTTTTATCTGAAAAAAATACGCCGAAAAATTCAGGTTTCCAACCCACCACCGGCGTTTTAAATTCACCGGATAATTTGGCTCAGGATGCGCTGGGCAATATTTATGTGATTGAAGATTCACCGAATGGCGACAACGTTGGTGGCGATATTTGGTTTGCGCGCGACACTAACAATGATGGCGTTGCTGAATCTCTGGATCATTTTATGAGTGTTCAAGTTGATGGATCAGAAGCAACCGGTATGATCTTTAACCCCGCCGATCCCACCAAATTTGTTGTTGCTGTACAACATCCAGATTCAACTAATTTAGCAACTGTTGCAAACGGTTTGGGGGATGCAATCTGGGAATTTGATTTATCGACCACAGTCCCGCCACTTTGCTCTGATGAAAAAGAACATTTCAAAAAATGGGATCACAAGAAAAATTCATATGAAAGCACCTGCACTAACGCACATGACTACAATTTTGTTTGGTTACTGAAAACCGCACACAAAATGAATAAGTGGCCAAAAGATTGGTGGAAACATTAAGTCGGATTAGATAAAAATAAAGGCCGCGTTTGCGGCCTTTTTTGAGAACATCTATTTTTACCGGCAAATTGCCCCAACATTTTCTAAAAGCCCCGAGGTAGCTTCGCCTACGCATCCGCTTTTGTTGTTGATGTATTGGGCGCCGACAATCATATTGTTTACGCAGGATTTATCGTTGGCTTGAATACCGGCACCGCCGGAATTGGAAATGACTACACTGGTGAAGGTGTTGCCTGTTGCAGCAGTTTCAGGATCGGAATTGACCTGGGCTAAAAATATTCCATGTTGCTCGTTGTTGCGAATATGTAAATTGGTGAAGGAATTATCCAGGGAATCGCGCATAAAAATGCCGACGCTTTTATTGTCTGAAATAGTCACATCATAAAATTTATTGTTGTTAAATTTTATGTCGGTAGAAATACCGGCGGCTTTGTTGCTGTAAAGATTAATACCGGAAAAGGTACTGTCTTCGGTTTCATAACCGGCAAGGCCATCGAATGCATTGTTGAAGGATGTGTAGTCGCGAATGGTTAAACGACGGCACCCTAATTCTGTTACTAGTCCGCCGGAAATGGCGCTGTGAATCGTAACCGATTCCACAGTGCAATCGGTACAGCGACGCAGGGAAATACCATTATTACGCAATGGAAATTGATCGCTGCATTCACCACCCATGCATTCTTGTGATTGATTTTCGCGATTACCATCAATCATTAAATGACTCACCTTGATATGTTTGGTTGATTCTTGCGGAACATTTTCTGTTCTGCCCATCACCAACACGGGCGCATTGATTTGATCATCTAAACGCAACACAGTTGAACTGCCTTCACCTCTTAGCAGCACATGGTTTTTATCCATCACAATCGGTGCGGAACAATTATAAATGCCTGCAGGAATGAGAACTTCACCGCCGGAGGCAGGTAATTTATCGATGGCTTTTTGAATATCGCTGCAATCATCACCTTTGACTGTAATTGCGGCAAAAGCAGAAACAGATTGGATTGATAGAGTTAACGCCGTAATAAAAATTAAAAAGGTGGATTTGGTTATCGCTTTCATCGCAGCCCCCAGCCTACAACAAGGAGGAAATATGCCCTCTTGTTATAGGCTAGCGTGCTTTTGAAAATAAGAAAGGAAACGAGCCTAATAGCGGAAAATAATCTAAAAAATTTGTTTTAAGGTTTGGCTGGTACAGCCAGTAAAGGATTACAGTTTTTAATAATTACCTTTCCTTCCAACAAATTACCTCTGGAATATTCGGTGAAATAACATTCATTTTTAGCGGGATCATAATTTTCGACCCACATATTGTCCTCTTTCCATGTGGTGTGAATGTGAATTTGACCTGGAGGCACTTCAATCGTCATCACCCCACCCCATTGTTTTACAAAGATGTTTTCATAGTGAAAAATATAGGCAAGCCAACCTGCCAACACAACCAGCAAGGCTCCAAAAACGCCATATTTCCAACGCAAGTATTTACCAACACCCCAAAAAACAAAAATGGCTACGGCTACAACGGCGAACCAATAGAGATAGGTAATCATTTGACGTCCTCAGTTATTTCAATTTATTAAATAGCGACTTTCTAACGCTCACACTTAATACCATCAACAACAGTAATTGCCACAGCGCCAGACTGCCCCCGCCGCCGCCTTTTTTCTCTTCTTCAATTACCAAAAGTGTATTTTTGGTTGGATTCAAGCTATCAGCGGTATTCGGGCTGGGATCGAGAACAACAATATTAGTAATTAATACCAAATTATCCTCATCAACCAAAACATTATTCTTATAGTCATCCAGTGTGTAATTTCGAAGTGGAAATTCATTTAACACATTTGAAACAACAAAGGTATTTAACGCCACTATTGCATCCAAAACAGGAAGGCTTGCTTCTGTAACCTGCCCGAACACAGTGTACCCCTGACTATTGCCAAGATTAAGATCCAGAAATGAAGCATTGTCATTATGCAAATTGAAAAACCATTCCTTACTTGCACTGTTAGGCTCCCCGCCAATTTTTGCCATCGCAATAGTGCCGCGCAGGTTTGAATAAACCGGCTCATTATTCACTGTTCCTTTGGATGCAACGGTGGTCAAGGGTAATTTATTGGGATAGGTATAACCACCGCCCTGAATAACAAAAGGTTTTTTACTGCCATCGGTATTGGTGGTTTGTACAGAACGATGAATCAGCGTGTTGGCATAAGCCCCGGAATTAACGTATGACAAGAAATTGGTAACGGTTGCCGGTGTGGTTTTATCAAATAGATTGACCTCAATATTACCCATTACCGTTTGAAATTGAACCGTTGTGGCCTGAGTGTTGGCGCCTATCAATAAACTGCTGAGTGACAATGCAATGAAATGAACTTTTAAATTTTTGGAAAACAAACTCATGGATATGACCCTTGTAGTATTTTTTAATCGGCGCCATGTTAAATCTCTCCCTTCAACAAAAACAGTGATTTTTTGTAGCGACCTGGAATTTATGGCACTTGTCTGACCCTCAATCGGCTTCAGTGTTCATTTGCTTAAACAATTTAACAGCCATAACAGCCAAAAGCAGAACCGCAAGAATCAAAAGCCCCCAAAACACCAGGCTACGCCAAGACACCTGTGCAACAAACTCGGGTTTGGGTGGATTTAAAAATGTCCACTGATGATTAACCCATTGCGGCGATTGATTCCTGATCAAACCGTCCAATATTCGTGCTTGCGCCGGTGCATTGGACTCAGATGTCACAACCAGTCTATAAGGCGGCATTTCATTGGTAATAAATCGAATAAAACGGGATTGGGTGTGGAAAACCAATGCAGGATCATAATTGGCCTGAAGCTGGCCGGCTAATTCCAAACGAAATTCACTATAAGGTCGCCCATGTGAAGGCCCATACAAGGGTTGTGGAGCTGAGGCATACCATTGGCTCCCCACTTTGGTGTTGAACCAAATACCTTGGTACACCAATTCCCATGCATCTTGTGATCGTGAGCGACCTAAAAGTCTGATTTTGTCGCCATAAGACTGTGTGCCCAGATCAATCGAAAAATGTTCGATGGGGGCAACATCATTGCGTACAAAATTCCATGCAGCGGATGATTGCCAGGCATCATTGATATCCAGCTTAATGGATTTTTGTGAAGCGGTTTTACCTTCCAGTTTCCAGTGTGTATCCGCTGGAAAAAATTGTTCTGTGGATTCTTCAAGAATATTGATGCTGGATAACTGAACATCTGCACAGAATTCAATGCAGCGTAATTTGAGATAAGCGTAATCCTGATAATCAAAACCCAGCGGAATTTTATCTTGTATCAGCGAATGCCCTTCTTTATGTAATTGAACCAAACTGGTGCTGGTAATCAAATTCCAATGATGCAAATCATTACTGACGGATAACTCCCAGGTTTGATAAAAAGGCTTTCCTGAAACATCTGCCGTGTTGTTTAAATTCAATCGCAATGCATTCAATTTTAAACCGGATGCTGTGGTGGATTTTTTTTGAAACCCGGTCAGATCAATTAAATAAAAATCCGGATTATCGATGGTTATATCAGGATTGGTGGAAGATTCTTTAATTTCCACCTGCACTTTGTTGGTATTAATGCTAATGCTGGTACTGCTCAGTGTACGTAAAGTTTCTTCGCTGGTGTTAGCAGCAACGGGAAAGAATACCGCTGGCGTTTCACGGTAAAGAGTGCGTGATTCTGCGCTGACATCGATTAACCGAAAGGGCAAATTATTTCCTTGTGCATCTTGCACTTGCACATCATTTAATTCCGGGCTGCGGCTGTAAAAATAAATTTCATGATTCAAGGGTGCTTGAATAAAAGTATCTTGTGAATTTATTTCATAAACAGGAATTACCTCTTCTGCAACGGCACCAATCGACAGTAACAATAAACTTGAAGCCATCAACAATAATTTCATTGCGATTCTCCTTCTGGTTTTTTTACAGGCGGGATTGGCGAAAAATAACCAATCAACAACATAAGCCCACCAACCGCCATAAACGAAATGATGCGCGCAATAGTGCCACTGCCCGATAGATCCCGGGTAAAGAGTTTAATAACCACCATTAACAACAAACCGGCGCCCACAATCCACAACTGACGCTGATGAATTTTTCTGGAAATATTCATGACTACCAGCGCACAAATACTCCACAAAATTGACAATGCCATTTGTACGGTAGGTGATTGCCATAGCGCATCTGAATCATAGGGAATATGAGTGTAATGATGTATAGCGCGCAACATCACAATATTGATCCAGATAAACACCAATACGCCAATTAATCCGGCTTTAAAAGTTTTATTCCAGTCATGGCTAAATACCAAACCCGTTTTCAATGAAAAGCCGATTAATAAAATCAAAGCACATTGTGCCAAGTCAATAGGATTTAACAGAGGTAAATAAAATTCAAGAAGGCTGCCTGATTCCCGATTTGCGATGAAAAACCATCCAAACAGAATCAACAAAAAAGGCACAGGAATTATATCCCGGTAAAGGCCTTTCCAATTGGTTACTGGCCAAATGTGGCGACTATTCAAGTGAATCAATAACAACACAGCGGGTACAAATACCATAAACCAGATAAACAATTTGGCGGTATCTGAGTGCATTACCGAACGTAAAAAACTGGTGTGATCCGCAACACCGTTCGCTTGCCACAACATCAACAGTAACACCCACAAGCTGCTGGCTAAATGCGCAAACTGCAATCCCGTATTCCATCGGCTTTCTGATTGGATTGCTTGTGTTTGAATGGTTTCTGACTGAAGTGATTCCAATCGCCAGATGAAATAATACTGCGCAGATAAAAATACAATGAAAGGTAAACCCCATAACCAATCCGTCGGGAAATCAATAGTGCGATCCACAAACCCAGAGAATGTCCAGATGCCGATAAAGATAAAATAAAGATGCGCGGCTTTGGCAAGACCAGGCCATTTCAATCGAATAGCAGCAAAGAGTTGTACAAGCATCCCAAGCGCAATATTTACATAAGTAAGTGTAAACATGTGGATGTTAATCAGATGCCCATCCAATTCAACAATAATAGTAGCAATCCACCACATCACAGCGATAAGCAAAATGATTTTTCCGCACCAGCGTTCTACCCTGAAGGCCTGTTCTGAAAAACGAAATAAACAATAAGCCATTAAAAAACCGGATAAGGATAAAATAATGCCGCTAATAAAATCACCGGAAATAATGGGAGAGATTCCTGCTGCAAGACCATTATCAGAAAGTGTTGTTATACAAGCGGCGAGATAAAGTCCTACACCCGCGACACGTGGCAATAATCGTTGTTGACGCAAACCTATCCACAATAAACCTGCCGCCTCAAACGCCCAGGTAGCAGAAGTCCAATCCGCACTTAAACCCAAAGGAATAGCGAGAGTGGCAAAACCGACGCCCAACACCAAAAAAGATTCTGCTAATAATTTGTGCGTTTGTAGATATTTCATCCACAACCAGCGGGCCAAACCTATATAAATGGCAGCTAAAACAAGCGCACTAATCGCCAATCCATATTCTGTGTGTTTTAACAATGTCACTTGCAAACTAAAGGCGGCGACAGGCAAGCCGAACACCAAACTGCCATCGACCAAACCTTTTAAATTCGGCGGCTGCTTTAATGAAAAAAGTATTGAAATAATTAAATATAAAAAGAAAAACGCCATCAGGAAAGGTTGTGTGCTGGCATAAAATTGGGGTTCGTAGCGCGACACGCCCCAGAAAACAGAAATCACAAAAGTGAATACAAAACCAATCCAATTTAATAATCGCCAGGCTTTAAACCAGCTGATCGCAAAAATACCCAGGTTTAAAATTAAATAAACACTGAATAAACCCACATGATTGCCGGAACCGTCAGACGTTAAAATCGGAGCAAGAAATCCACCCGCTATAGCCATAATTGCTAACACTTGTGCATTTTGCAGTAAGGCCAGGATCACACCAAAAATGACAAATACAAATAATAAAACCAGCGCTGCCGATGAAGGAATTACGTCATACATTTTAGCGGCCGCAAAACTGGTGAGATAAAGCGCAGCCAATCCACCGCCTTGCAACACCAATCCATAACCGCCCTGCTTGGCTCTGGTTTTCCATCCCAGAAAAATTAATGCAATGGCAATTAACGCCACACACGACAAACGCAACTCAATCGGAAAGTAACCTTGGCCCGCCGCATATTTGACTAAAAAACTCAATCCAAAAAACAACACCAACATGCCGACACGCACCACTGGATTGCCACCGATAAAAAAGTTGCGAATCGCGTCACCGATTTTGTCACCCAATGTGGGCGCTGATGGTTGTTTGGGAATTGTCGTTGCTTTTATTGGAGAGGACGTTGGGTCTTTCACTGTTGGTGCTTGTATAACAGGCTGCGGAATTTCTTCGGGTATTACAGAAGCGGTGTGGATAACCTCTTCTTTCGCCGGCACGATTTCTTCTTTTATAGACGGGGATTGCACTTCAGGAGAAACAACAGATGGCGTTTCTTTTTTTGTTTTTGTTTTTGTTTCTGTTTCTGTTTCTGGCTCTGCTTTGGCTTGCAAATTCCGCAAGGTGAGATGCAGATATTCTTGCATGGATTTTAACAGTGAAATTTCCTTGGCTTGATCATTAATGACTTGCGCCATCTGCAAGACTTTGGCGACCAAAAACCCTAATAAGGCACCAAATAACCATCCACCACCCTCGAGCATCATTGCACCGATAATCAGCCCGATAAAACCACACACAAGTTGTAAGACCATCTCAATATGCCCTTAATTGCTTATTAAAAAAACCGGGCAACTTTCTCACGGATTTTATCGAGTGTCATGTTTTTAACGTTGAATCTGTTAAGTCTCGCCAGTATGGGTTGCCGGGTAGCAGATTACGCGACTCCAACATCCTGGGCTGCTAGAATGCCGGGGAATTTTTAATGGCTGCCACCATGCCCCACGTACACATCATTTCTCTTCCTTACCATCAAGATTCAGCCGTATGGTTTTTGGCGATTCGCCATTTACCTTATCCCGTGTGGCTGGATTCCGGTCGCCCGCAAAGTGAGTTAGGGCGATACGATATTCTGGTGGCAGATCCAGGGTTGACCTTAACAACGGAAGGATCACAAACGCGAATCCAGACAAAAACTTCAGAAGAGTTTTCGTCAGCAGATCCTTTTTATCTACTGTCTTCTTATCTCGCGATTCGAAAAGACACTGAAGCCGATCTTCCTTTTATTGGCGGAGCAGTAGGTTATTGGGCTTACGATTTGGCGTGGCGATTGGAAAATCTAACTCGAACAAACACTCAAGATATTCAGTTAGCGGACATGCAATTGGGTATTTACAGCTGGGCGATCATTCAAGATCACCAGCAACAAACCTGTGTATTGATGATGAATCCAACCCTTGATCCGGCTTATAACTTTTCGATTATTCTGGACATCTGTCGCCAAAAACCAATGTTTCACGACTTAAAGCAATTTATTAAGATCGGCAATAATCTATTAAAAATCAATAAACTAGAAAGCAATATTAAAGCAAATAAATACGCCAGCCTGTTTTCGAAGGTGCAAAGCTATATCAAGGCGGGTGATTGCTATCAAATCAATTTGGCCCAGCGTTTTTCATCAACTTATCAGGGTGATTCGTTCGCTGCTTACCTGCATTTACGTGATCAGCTGCCCTCGCCTTTTTCGGCTTTTATGCAATGGGATGAAGGATCAGTCCTGAGTTTTTCACCCGAACGTTTTCTTCAAGTACGCGGCGAGAATATTGAAACCAAACCAATCAAGGGCACTATTGCGCGCGGAAAAACCCCGGCAGAGGATTTACAAAATGCGGACTGGCTGCAATCCAGCCTGAAAAATCGAGCTGAGAATGTGATGATCGTGGATCTACTCCGAAATGATTTAAGCAAACACGCGACTCAGGTTGAAGTACCCTATCTTTGTGAACTGCAAAGCTTCGCCAACGTGCATCACCTGGTCAGTACCGTCATTGGAAAATTAAAAGCAGATTCAAGCCCCATCAATTTACTGCGCGACGCATTTCCCGGCGGCAGCATCACGGGTGCCCCGAAAATTCGCGCCATGGAAATCATCGAAGAGCTGGAACCCAACCAGCGTTCGATCTATTGTGGCAGCATTGGTTACATCAGCGTGGATGGACAAATGGATACCAATATCGCCATACGTACATTGGTTTGCGATAAAAAAAACATTCACTGCTGGGGCGGCGGCGGCATAGTTGCCGACTCCGATGGCGACAAGGAATATGAAGAAACGCTGGCGAAAGTGAATTTGATTTTAAAAAATATGGAAGAACATTTTTCAGGAAAATAACTATGCACCCACTACCTCAAGGTTACGCCAAAGTCACTGATGGCGACATTATTCAAATGGGCGATTTGGCGCTGGGTAAAGTTGTCGCCACCTGCGGCCAACAAAGTTACGGTTGGACTGATGTCTCACCACAATTAATTGGTCAGGAATATTTCGAAGGCGCAACAGAAATGGGGCATCCTGTGATATTGGTAAGAAAAATAAACTCCAACAATTAACCAAAAAATAAATATGACAATCAGAGACAATTCACCTCAACCCGTCAGTTTCAGGCAAGCCTTTTGGTTTTGGCTGAAATTGGGTTTTATCAGTTTCGGTGGACCAGCGGGGCAAATTGCCATCATGCATCAGGAATTAGTCGAACGTCGCCGATGGATCAGTGAAAGACGTTTTTTGCATGCATTAAATTACTGCATGTTATTACCCGGACCTGAAGCACAACAATTAGCAACTTATATTGGTTGGTTGATGCATCGCACCTGGGGTGGGATTGCCGCCGGTGTTTTGTTTGTATTGCCTTCATTATTTATTTTAATTTTGCTTTCCTGGATTTATATCGCTTATGCCGACTTAACCTGGGTTGCCGGAATTTTTTTGGGCATCAAACCTGCTGTCACTGCAATTGTTCTGTATGCAGCTTATAGAATTGGTTCGCGTGTATTAAAAAATAATTTTTTATGGGCGATTGCCATCGCTGCATTTATTGCCATTTTTGCGTTGAAAATTCCTTTTCCTTACATAGTGTTGGTTGCTGCGATTATTGGCTATTCAGGCAGTCGTTATTGGCCACAATTTTTTATTGCCACTAATGCACATGCAGATACACAACCCTCTTATGGTATTGCATTAATTGATGATCACAGCCCAACGCCTACGCATGCCGTATTTAGTTATTCCCGATTATTATTTGTGATCACATCCGGAATTATTTTATGGATTTTGCCTTTTTTATTTTTGTGGGTCACTTACGGTTGGCAACACGGTTTTACACAAATGGCCTGGTTTTTTACTTCAGCAGCATTGCTGACATTTGGAGGGGCTTATGCAGTACTACCTTATATTTACCAAGGTGCAGTGACCCAATACGGATGGCTAACGCCCACACAAATGATCGACGGTTTGGCATTGGGTGAAACTACACCGGGACCATTAATCATGGTAGTCGCTTTTGTAGGATTTATCGGGGGTTATTCACAAGCCTTATTGGGAGTAGACAATGTGTTTATCGCCGGTGTAGCAGCGGCATCGATAGTGACCTGGTTTACTTTTCTACCTTCATTTATTTTTATTTTTGCGGGCGCCCCTTTATTGAAACGACTCATAAAAAAATTCAATTTACCGCCCCTTTGTCGGCAATTACAGCAGCCGTGGTTGGAGTGATAGTTAATCTGGCAGTCT
>Ga0164241_10003343_pt1 | contig 16285 bp, 12 predicted proteins | sample OricomyardsoilBY_FD_108780 | JGI IMG/M metagenome (GOLD analysis project Ga0164241, IMG submission 108780) | Backyard soil microbial communities from Emeryville, California, USA - Original compost - Back yard soil (BY) | ecosystem: Environmental > Terrestrial > Soil > Unclassified | place: USA... | reverse complement strand
GCAGAACACGACGGATATCGCCACCAATGCCGGCAACATCGCCAGCAACACCACCGCCATCGGCACGATCAACGACACCGCGGTGTTCTACACCGATGCCAGCCGTACGGCCGTGGCCCTGGGCGACGGCAGCACGCCGGTGACGGTGAGCAACGTGGCCGATGGCACCGATGCCAACGATGCGGTGAACAAGTCGCAGCTGGATGACCTGGCAGCCAGCACCGGCCTGGCTGATGCCGCGGCGGTGAAGTACGACGATGCCAGCAAGGGTCGGGTCACTCTCGGCGGTAGCGGTGGCAGCCTGATCAGCAATGTGCAGGCCAGCGGCGTGTCCAGCGATGCGGCCACGGTCGGTCAGATCCAGGCCGTGATGGGCGCGTTGGGTGGTGGTGCGATGGTGCAGGCAGGCGGCGGTCTGGTGATGCCGAGCTATGCGATCCAGGGCACCAGCTACAACAACGTCGGTGATGCATTGGGTGCGCTGGACAATATCGTGTCGGGAGCGATTTCCAGCATCACCAACCTCGACAACCGCACGAGTCTGCTTGAAGTCAGCGGGGCGGCGCCTACCACACCGCCCGCGTCGACCGGTGGTTCGTATTCCGGTCTGGCTATTGACGGCAACGATCCGGCCAGCGTGATCACCGACTCCAAGGGCATCGCGCTGGGCAACGGTGCATCTGCAGGCGGCACGCACGGCACGGCGGTGGGTGGTGACAGCTATACGGCGGGCCCGAACGACACCGCACTCGGTGGCAATGCCAAGGTGCATGCCGACGGCAGTACCGCCGTCGGTGCCAACACCGCCATCGCGGCAGCAGCGACCAACGCGGTGGCAGTCGGTGAGAGTGCCTCGGTGACCGCGGCGTCCGGTACGGCGATCGGCCAGGGCAGTTCGGTAACGGCTGTCGGTGCGGTAGCGGTGGGCCAGGGTTCGGTGGCGGATCGTGCCAACACGGTGTCGGTGGGAACGTCGGCCAACAACCGCCAGATCACCAACGTGGCAGCCGGCACGCAGGCAACCGATGCGGCCAACCTGGGCCAGGTGCAGGAGTCGCTGGTTACCGCGAAGGCCTACTCCGATGCCAATTCCACCCAGACGCTGAAGAGCGCGAATGCCTACACCGATTCCAAGCTCAGCGGTTTGGCCACCAGCAGCGACGTGAATTCGCTGCGCGACGAGTTCAACGATCAGTTCCATGTCATGGACAAGAAAGTGAACAAGGTCGGTGCGATGGGTACGGCGATGGCACAGATGGCCTTCAGTACGCAGGGCATCGACACGGACAACCGCCTCGGCGTGGGTGTAGGTGGTTACCGTGACGAAGAGGCGTTGTCGGTGGGTTACTCGCGCCGTTTGTCGCCCAAGGCCAACCTGACCTTTGGTGCAGCGGTAAGCGGCAATGAGACGTCCGCTGGCGTCGGTGTCGGCATCGGCTGGTAAGTTCTTGCGGCACTAGTGAAAGCAAAGCCAGCGTCCGTGAGGGCGCTGGCTTTTTCATGGCAAGGTGTCTGCGCTCCAAGACAGGAACCGGGTTTGTTCAGCTTTGGTGAGAAACCGTGCTCGCCTGTGCTTGGTCCGATGTGTTAACTATGGCGTTTGCCGTTGTCTCTGCGGGGAGCGAGAGCGGTTCCACAGGACGATGAGTGGGGTGAAGGATGTCGGCAGTCACACAGCCGGCGGCAGCCGATTCGATGGCCGCCGGAGATGATCGCGAGGCGCAGGTGTGCGCCTGGCTGGTCGTGCGCGGGCGACTCAAGGATGGTGACCTGGGGCGTGCCCGGCGTCTGCACGAGGAATCCAGCGAAGGCACGCTGACCGCGCTGATGGCGCGGCTCGGGCTGGTGTCCGAACGCGACTTGGCCGAGGCCTGGGCCGAGCTTTTGCAGGTGCCGTTGCTGGCCGCGCGGGATGCGCCGGAACTGCCGCCGGTCGAGCTCGAACTTTCACTGCGCTTCCTCAAGCAGCAGCATGTGGTGCCAGTGCAGGACGAACACGACGGCCTGGCTTTGCTGGTGGCCGACCCGGCCGATCCGTACCCGCGTCAGGCGGTCGAGCTGGCGGCAGGCCGGCCAGTAGCGTTGCGGGTCGGATTGCGTTCGGAAATCGACGGGCTGATCGAGCGTTACTACGGCAGCGGTCGTTCGGCGATGGGCACGATTGTCGAAAACCTCGATGGCAGCGCGGCCGAAGAGGATGACGTCGAGCATCTGCGCGATCTGGCCTCCGAGGCGCCGGTCATCCGGCTTGTCAACCTGATTCTGCAGCGAGCAGTCGAACAGCGTGCGTCCGACGTGCATATCGAGCCTTTCGAAAATCGGCTCAAGGTGCGTTACCGCATCGACGGCGTGCTGCATGAAGTCGAAGCGCCGCCATCGTCATCCACCGCTGCGGTGATTTCGCGCGTGAAGATCATGGCGCGGCTGAATATTGCCGAGCGCCGTTTGCCGCAGGATGGTCGCATCCAGTTGCGGGTGCAGGGCAAGGAACTGGACCTGCGCGTATCGACCGTACCGACCAGCTTCGGCGAATCGGTGGTGATGCGTATCCTCGATCGCGAATCGGTGGTGTTCGATTTCGAGTCGCTGGGTTTCACCGACAGCTTCCAGCAGCGCTTCGTCGACGTGCTGGAAAAGCCGCACGGCATCCTGCTGGTCACCGGCCCGACCGGCTCGGGCAAAACCACCACGCTGTACACCGCGCTGAGTCAGATCAATACCAACGACGTGAAGATCATTACCGTCGAGGACCCGGTCGAGTACCAGCTCGAAGGCATCAACCAGATCCAGGTGAAGCCGCAGATCGGGCTGGACTTTTCCGGCGCGCTGCGTTCGATCATGCGCCAGGATCCGGACGTGATCATGATCGGCGAAATGCGCGATCTGGAAACCTGCCGCATCGCGATCCAGTCCGCGCTCACCGGCCATCTGGTGCTCTCCACCCTGCACACCAACAGTGCCGGCGGCGGCATCACCCGTCTGCTCGACATGGGCGTCGAGGATTACCTGCTCGGTTCCACCGTCAGTGGCATCCTGGCGCAGCGACTGGTGCGCCGACTGGATCCGGAAACCGCCATTCCGTACGAGCCGTCACCCGAAGTCATCGCCGAGTTCGAGCTGGAAAAATACACCGATGAACGCCCGATCCGACTCTGGAAAGCCGGCTCCAGCAGCAACAATCCCACTGGCTATCGTGGCCGCCGCGCGATCATGGAATTCCTGGTCATGAGCGACCCGCTGCGCCGGCTGGTGATGCAGCGCGCCGACGCCGGCGAAATCGAAAAGCAGGCCCGCCGCGAGGGCATGCGGACGATGTACGAAGACGGTATCGCCAAGGCCGTCGCCGGCGTGACCACGCTGGAGGAGGTGCTGCGTGTTACGCAAGAGGGCTGAGAATGGGGAATGGGGAATGGGGAATAGGAAGAGCGGACACTCGCCAGCTCACGGGGCGCGCTTTTCCCATTCCCGATTCCCGATTCGCCATTGCCGTAAGAGGGCTGAGAATGGGGAATGGGGAATGGGGAATCGTAGAAGCGGTTTTGCCGCAAGCTCAGGCTGTGCCGTGCTTCTCCTATTCCCGATTCACTATTCCCGATTCCCGGCACCTCAATGACCCAGTTCCGCTACAAGGCTGTCAGCGATGCTGGCGAGACGCTGCATGGGCAGATGGATGCGGCCAGTGTCGAGGAAGTGATCGCCCGGTTGCAGGATCAGGGTCATACGCCGCTGGATGCGCAGCCGGCTGACGGTGCCGCGGCGGGCAGCGGATTTGCCGCACTGTTCAAGCGCGGGCCGTTTACGGGTGATCAGTTGGCGCAGTTCACCCATCAATTGGCGACCCTGCTGGGTGCCGGCCAGCCGCTGGATCGCGCGCTGACCATCCTGCTCGAACTGCCCGAAGGCGAGCACGCCAGAAAGCTGATCGAGCGGGTGCGCGATCGCGTGCGTGGCGGCAATACCTTGTCGTTCGCGCTGGATGAAGAACACGGCGTTTTCCCCAAGCTCTACGTCAGCCTGGTGCGCGCTGGCGAGGCCGGTGGTTCGCTGGAGGAGACTCTGCGTCGGTTGGCGGATTATCTGGAACGCTCGCAACAACTGCGCGGCAGCATCATCAACGCATTGATCTACCCGGCCTTCCTGATGGTCGGTGTGCTCGGTTCGCTGATCCTGCTGCTCGCTTACGTGGTGCCGCAGTTCGTGCCGATTTTCGAAGACATGCAGGTGCCGATCCCGTGGATCACCCAGGCCGTGCTGGCCGTGGGCAATACTTTGCAAGCGTGGTGGTGGCTTATTTTGCTGCTGATCGGTGGCGGTATTTTTGTATGGCGGGCACGGCTGCGCGATCCGGTCTCGCGCTTGGCCTGGCATGCGCGGATGCTGCATATGCGCGTGATCGGGCCGCTGCTGTTGAAGGTGGAAACCGCACGCATTGCCCGTACGCTCGGTACCCTGCTGAAAAACGGCGTGCCGTTGCTGCATTCGCTGACCATCGCCCGCCAGGTCACCAGCAATCTGGCACTGGATACCGCGCTGAGCAACGCGCATGAACAGGTCAAGGGCGGCGCAGGGCTCAGCCTGGCATTGGGTCAGTCGAAACTGTTTCCACGCCTGGCCATGCAGATGGTGCAGGTCGGTGAAGAGGCCGGTCAGCTCGACAGCATGTTGCTGAAAGTGGCCGACACCTTTGAACTTGAATCCAAACGGGCGATCGATCGTCTATTGGCTGCCTTGGTGCCGGCGCTGACCATCGTGATGACGGTGATGGTGGCGATCATCATGGCAGCGATCCTGCTGCCGTTGCTCAGCCTGACCAGCAATATTCAATGATTTGGATGGAGAGAAAAATGATGAAATCGGGAATCGGGAATCGGGAATCGGTAATCGGAAAAGCGGAAGCGGACAAGCTGGGGATGCGCGTGCGCGCGCGCTCTGACCATTCCCGATTCTCCATTCCCCATTCCCAGCGCGCATCGCGCGCCGCGGGCTTCACCCTGCTCGAAATGCTCGCGGTAATCGTCTTGATCGGCATCATCGGTGCGGTGGTGGTGACTCAGGTCGGCAAGAACGTGGACAAGGGCAAGTACGGCGCCGGCAAGGCCCAGTTGATGACGTTGAGCCAGAAGATCGATAACTACTCGCTCGACAATGGCTCGCCGCCGCAGCAACTGACTGACCTGCTGACCAAGCCGGCAAACGCAGCCAACTGGCAGGGCCCGTACACCAAGGAATCTGGTCTCAAGGACCCGTGGGGTCATGCCTTCGGTTACGCGTATCCGGGCGAGCACGGCAGCTTCGATCTGGTTTTCTACGGTCAGGACGGCAAGCCCGGCGGCGACGGCTACAGCAAGGATGCGGGTAGCTGGCAGTGAAGCTGGGAATGGGGAATGGGGAATGGGGAATCGCAGAGCGTGAGCCGCGGCGAGCCTTTGACTGCGCGTGCTTTTCCGATTCCCCATTCCCGATTCCCCATTCCCGGCGCGCAACGCGCGCCAGCGGCTTCACCCTGCTGGAAATGTTGGCGGTCATTCTGCTGGTCGGCATTGCGGCGGCGGCGGTGTCGATCTCGGTCACTCAAGGTTTGGCCAGTGCGCGAGTGCGCGCTGCCAGCAGTGAAATGGCCGGCGCGTTGCGCGCTACTCGCGCGCAAGCGATCGTGCGCGGGCAGGTGGAGAACTTCGACGTGGATACCCGCGCCAACAGCTATCGCGGTGCCAAACCGAAGGATGTCAGCCTGCCGAAGGGCTTGCGTTTGAGCATCACCAGCGCGCAGCAAGATCAGCCCAACAATCACACCGGACGCATCCGCTTTTTCCCCGACGGCAGCTCCACCGGTGGTCGCATCACCTTGCAGAGCGGCAAACGCCAATGGCACGTCAACGTGTCATGGCTGACCGGCGAAGTGCGTGTGGTTGATACGGTCGCTTCGAGATGAAGCGCGGGAATAGGGAATGGGGAATGGGGAATGGGACAGGCAACGGCGCTTTGACGCGACCCGCTGTCTGCGCCGTGCATCGTTGCCAACGATGGCCTCAAGGTTCCGGATCGAAGCGCTCTCCCCATTCCCCATTCCCCATTCCCCATTCCCGGCTCCAAAAAGGCTTCAGCCTGCTCGAAGTGATCGCCGCCATCATGTTGCTGGCAATCGCCTTCACCGCGCTGATGAAAGTCGCCGGTTCGTCGATCAATCTGACCCAGAATGCCGCCGATCACAGTGAGGCAGCGATGTGGGCACGCAGTCGGCTGGATAGCGCCTTTGTCGGTGAGCCGCTCAAGCCGGGCACCACCTCGGGTCGCTTCAACGACAAGTTTCGCTGGCAGTTGCAGGTCACGCCATGGGGCAGCAATCCGACGACCACCTCGCTGCGCCTGTATCAACTGGATCTGGACGTGCTGTGGGGGCCGCAGGTGCATCCGCGTTCCGCGCATTTCCGCACCTTGCGCCTGGGCGGATCCTCCGAGGGTGATGGCGGCCCGGCCATCACGCAGGCCAACCGATGAAACGGGCTGGCGGATTCACCCTGCTTGAAGTGCTCGCCTCGCTGGTATTGCTGGCGCTGCTGCTGCTGGGCGTGTACTCCGGTATCCGTACTGCCACGCACAGCGTGCAGTCGGGTACCGCGGCGATCGAACGGATCGATCAGGTGCGTTCAGCGCAGCAATTCCTGCGCCGTGAACTGGCGCAGAGTCTGACCCAGCCGATCGGCAAGAACGATCAGGGCGAGGACATCTACTTTCAGGGCAGCGCCAGCGACATGCGCTATGTGGCGCCGTTGCCCGGCTATCTGGGCAAGCGTGGGCCGCAGTTGCAGCGGTTGCAGTTGATTGATGCCGGCAATGGCGAATCACGGCTGGAGCTGAGTCTGGCCGTGCTGCCGCCCGATGGTCGGCCGCCGCAGCCGCTGGGTGAGCCACAGGTACTGCTTGACCACATCAAGTCCGGTGGCTTCAGCTATCGCGGCATCAATGCCGAAGGCACGGCGGAGCCATGGTCGGATGCCTGGGGCGATGGTCGGCGCTTGCCGCAACTGGTGCGCATCAAGCTGCAGATCGCCGGCCTGCGTGGCTGGCCGCAACTGGAAGTGCCGCTGCGCATCAGTCCGCCGCAAAGTGGGCAACGCATCGGCATCCCTCGGGCAACGATGCGGGGCGCATTGCGATGAAGGCCTGCCGACCATTGCCGTCACGCCAACGTGGCGTGGCACTGCTGCTGGTGCTGTGGGCCTGCACCTTGCTGGCGATCCTGCTCGGTGGCTACGCCATGCTCGCACGCACCGAAGCCTTGCAGGCGCGGAATGAATTTGCCTCGACCCAGGCGCACTATGCAGCCGAGGCCGGTCTGATGCAGGCGGTTTACGGTTTGCAGGATCCGGTCGTCAAGCGCCGCTGGGTGGGTGATGGGCGCACCTACACGTTCCATTACCACGACGCGACGGTGGCGATTCGTGCGATCGACGAGGGCGGCAAGGTCGATCTCAACAGCGCCACGCCGGACGTGTTGAAAAGCCTGTTCCTGGCGGCCGGGCAGAAACCCACCGAGGCACAGGCGCTGGCCGATCATGTCGTTGCATGGCGCGATCCGCTGCCCGGCACCGACGACAGTCAGGCAGCAGCCTATTCGGCGGCCGGTCGTGATTACGGTCCGCGCCATGGCCCGTTCGCCAGCATCGAGGAGTTGCAATTGGTGCTGGGCATGACGCCGGCGCTATACCAGCAGCTGGCGCCGGTCCTGACGATCTGGGCTGGCACCGCCAGTCCCGACCCGAACATCGCGCCACCGTTGGCCTTGGCGGCGATTCCGGGCATGACGCCGGCACAACAACAAGCCATTCAGGCGGCGCGGGAGAAGAACACGAATGACCCAAGTATGGCCCTGAACAACGGAACCACGCATAGTATCTGGTCGGAGGCCACCCTGGCCGACGGGTCGCACGCCATATTGCGGGCGACGATCCGGGTGCCGATGGGACAGACTGGGGCGCAACCATATACGGTGCTGCGCTGGCAGGAGGGGAGTGCGCAATGAGTACGACAACGCAGTCGCTGCGGCCACAGGTGGATCGACTGCGTCGTAGCTGGCGAGCTTCGCCGATGCCGGCATTTTTTGCCTGGTGGGGTGGCGAGTTGCGTGAACTGTTGCCATCACGCTGGCGCAGCTGGTTTGGTGGCGGTGCCGACTGGCACCTGCTGCAGCATGACGGTGCGAGCTGGACGCTGCGTCGCAGCGGTGATGCCGAGCCGCTGGCGCGATGGTCCGGCGCGGCAGTTGATCCCGCGATGCCGGCCTTGCTGGCTGACGCCTTGCGCTCGGTCGATCGTGAAGATCTGCGCCTGGCACTGCTGTTGCCCACCGCCAGCGTTCTGCGTCGTCGGCTGGTGCTGCCGCTGGCCGCCCGCGAAAACCTGCAACAGGTGATGGCGTTCGAGATGGATCGGCAAACGCCATTCAGCGTGGCGCAGGTCTATTACGCCGTGCACGAGCTGTCCGGCGCGGCACCCGAAGGTCGCTTCAACGCCGAACTGGTGGCAGTGCCACGCAGCACGCTCGATCCGCTGCTGACTGAACTCCAGAACATGGGCATTACCATCGATGCGGCCGACCTGGCGATGGAAGAGGGCCGTCTCGGCGTCAATCTGTTGCCGCCGGAACAACGCCCGCGTCGTCTGCGTCCGCGTCGGCGACTGAACCTGGCGCTGGCGTCGGCTTGCGTGCTGCTGCTGGTGCTGGTGTTGGCGCAATGGCTGCACAATCGCCAGAGCTCGCTGGCCGAGATGCAGACCGACGTCGAGAGCATGCACGGCGAGGCGCAGCAGGTTGCCTCGTTGCGTCAGCAATTGCAGGACAACGCCGGTGCGGCCGGTTTCCTGGTTCAGCGCAAGAAAAACAGCGTGGCGATGCTGAGCCTGCTGCGTGCTGCGACCGAGCGATTGCCCGAGACCGCATGGCTGGAGCGCTTCAGCGTCGACAACACCGGCCAGATTGGTTTCCAGGGACAAAGTCCGCAGGCAACCAAGTTGCTCGATGCGCTGAAAGATTCACCGCTGATCACCCACGCCAGTTTTCAGGGCAGCATCCAGCCTGATCCGACCACCGGCAAGGAGCGCTTCTACATGACGGCGCAGTTGCGAGAACCGCCTGTTGCATCGGGCAAACCTCCAGCGAATGCTCGGCCGCGCGATGAGGACAGCGAATGAAACTAGCCGCACTCAATCGTCGTGACAGTCGCATTGCGGCCATCGGCCTGTTGTTGCTGGTGCTGGTGCTGGCTTACTTCGTGCTACTGCATTGGTGGTTCGTGGCACCGATGGCGCAAGTGGACGAACAGATGGCCGAGTTGCGCGATACGCAAAGTCGCTACGCCGCCGCGATTGCGGAAGAGCCGGCATTGCGCAAACGGATCGCGGCGCTGGGTAGCGGACAGGCGGCCAGCAGTGCGTTCCTGGCCACCGATGATCCGAATACGGCTGCCGCCGATCTGATGCAGCGCGTGGTCGATGTGGTCGCCAGTCGAGCCCAGGGCGGGCAGTGTGTGGTGAGCCAGAAAATGCCGCTGCCGAATCCGCCCGCCGCGCCCGGGGAGCCATATCGCAAGGCCGCCGTCAGCATCAGTCTCAGTTGCGACATACAGCCACTGGCCGCGGTAATGCAGGCGCTTGAGCAAGGCACGCCGTACCTGTTCATCGACGACCTCAGCATTTATCGCAATCCGGTGGCGGCCAAACAGCAACGCGGCGCTCCGCTGGAAGTGCAGTTCACCTTGTCTGGCTATGTGCGGCCGACACGCACCAGTCCGGTGCCTGATGTGCCTGATACGACATCGACCGATGCGGTGGGAGCGGCGCCATGAACGCAGCCAATCAGCGTCAACTGACACCAATCCTGGCCGCGCTGGCGGTGTTGCTCGCGGCATTGTTTCTGTTATTGCTGGCTGGCGTAGGTCGTGGCGTGCATTGGGATGATGCGCGTGCGCTGCCGCCGCTGCCGCCAGCTGGCAATGGCGGCAGCCTGCCGCAGCCGCAACCGCTGTCGCAGTTTGCGGTGGTCTGGCAGAAACCCTTGTTCAGCCCCGATCGCAAACCGATGGCCAGCGAAGCGGCTGGCAACAGCAATCTGGGTGACCTGCAGCTGAGCGGCATCATTCTTACCGGCGGCCTGCGCATGGCCTTGCTGCACGACAAGAACGGCGATCAGCAATTGCGTTTGCGTGAGGGCGAGTCCACCCCCGATGGCAGCATCACGCTGGTTGAGGTTCGGCCGCGTTCGGCGGTATTCGATTCTTCGTCCGGACGTACCGAACTGAAGCTGCCGGCCGGGGCACCGATCGACAAGCTGCCATCCAAAGACGAGGCGTCACGCGACGCTGGCCAGCAACATGCCGATGACGGCAATGAGCGCAACCCCATGCTGCATCCTCAGCCCATGCGGGCACCATCGATGCAGCCGCAACCACCGACGCCTATCCCGCAGTCGGCGGTCGAGCGGCTCAAGGAAAATATCCAGAAACGTCGTGCCGCGCGCGCTGCGGCGGCTCACGAAGGAGTACTTTGATTCATGTTTCGCACGACTACCCCGCAAATTCTGCGCGCCGCCGCGCTTGCCGTCATCGTGGGATTGGCCGGCTGCGCCAGTCAGCCGATCCACCAGACCGATGATGGCGAGCTGCAGCGTGAGGCGATGGCCGGCACGCATGATCCGGTGCCCGCACCACTGCCGTTGAACAACGAATTCAACAACACGACACCCACCACGGCCTCGGCAGCGGAGATCAATCGCGGTAGTGGCCAGTTCATCCGGCCTGGTGCTTTGGCGACGCCGCGCCCGTCGGCGGCAGGCCCCGGTGGCGTGACCTTCAATTTCGAAAACCAGCCGGTGCAGGCGGTGGTCAAGGCGATTCTGGGCGACATGCTCGGCCAGAACTACACGATTACCCCTGGCGTGGAGGGCAACATTTCCTTCTCCACTGCCGAGCCGGTCGATCAGAGCCAGGCGCTGCCGATTCTGGAAACGCTGCTGTCGTGGACCAACAACGCGCTGGTCCAGCGCGCCGGTGGTTACGTGGTGATGCCCGCGAAAGATGCAGTAGCCGGCAACATGGTGCCCAGCCTCGGCGCCAGCGCACCAAGCGGTGGCATGCAGGCGCGACTGTTTCCGCTGCGCTACATCTCGGCCACCGAGATGCAGAAGCTGATCAAGCCGTTTGCGCGCAAGGATTCCGTGCTGCTGGTCGATCCGGCGCGCAACCTGCTGGTGCTGTCGGGTACGCCGGATGAGCTCGCCAATTACCAGAGCATGGTGCGCACGTTCGACGTCGACTGGCTGCGCGGCATGTCGGTGGGCGTGTTCAATCTGCAATACGCCAAAGTCGACGAACTGATGCCGAAGCTGGACGGCATGTTTGGCCCGCACGGCGACACGCCGCTGGCCGGCATGTTGCGCTTCATTCCGATCCAGCGCACCAACGCGCTGGTGGTGATCAGCACCCAGCCTGACTACCTCGGCGAGGTTGGCAACTGGATCAACCGCATCGATCACGGCGGCGGCAATGAGCCGCAGCTGTTTGTCTACGACGTGCGCAACATCAAGGCCTCCGATCTCGCCAAGTACCTGGCGCAGATCTACACCAACAGTGGTGGCGGCAACGGCGCTGACAACGGCGGCCAGGTCGCTCCCGGTCTGAACAGCAACACGCTGGGCAGTGGGGACAATGCCAACAGCACCAGCATGGGTAGCACCGCTGGCAGCTTCGGCAGTTCGAACGATGGTTCGCGCGACAGCGGTCAGAACGGCATGTCCGGCGGCAGCTTCAACAACGGCGGCTCCTCCGACGGCAGTGGCAACAGCCAGGGTGGTTTCGGCAGCAGCAATAGCGGCTTCGGCAACAATCTGGCCAGCAACGGTTCGGCCAATGATCAGCAATACGCCTCCAGCGATGGCAGCGTAAAAATCAGTTCGGTCGACAGCAACAACCAGTTGCTGGTGCGCGCGCGTCCGTCGCAGTGGGAGGAGATCAAGCAGGCGATCAACAAACTCGACAATGTACCGCTGCAGGTGCAGATCGAGACGCGTATTCTCGAAGTCAGCCTCACTGGCCAGTTCGAATTCGGCGTGCAGTGGTATCTGGAAGGCTTGAGCGGCAGCAGCGGCACACCGGGTCATGACGACTTTCAACCGGGTCATCCAGGAGACCAGCATCAGATAGCGCTGGGCAACGGCGGCAACGGCTTCGGTGGTGAATCGTTCTTCTACTCGTTCCTCAACAACAATCTGCAGGTCGCGATCCGCGCTATGGAGACCAGTGGCAATACCAAGACGCTATCGGCGCCGTCGATGGTGGTGATGAACAACCAGACCGCCAAGTTCGAAGTCGGTGACCGCATCCCGGTCAACACCACCAGCGTCAACGCGGCGCTGGGTTCCAGCACCAGCTACAACGAGGTTAACTACATCAACACCGGGGTGATCCTCAACGTGCAGCCGCGCGTCAATCCCGGTGGCCTGGTCTACATGAATATCAGTCAGGAGGTCAGCAAAGCGGACCGGACGGTGGATCCAGTTAACGGTAACCCGACTATCCAACAACGTGCGCTGACCACTCAGGTGGCCGTGCAGAGCGGCCAGACCGTCTTGCTCGGTGGCCTGATCCAGCAAGCCGAGGGCACGACAGACACCGGTATTCCAGGGCTCAATCGCATTCCGATCATGGGGCGCCTGTTCGGTAATACGAGTCGAGTCCGTAATCGCACCGAGTTGATCGTGCTGATTACCCCGCGGATCATCCGCGGCGCAGCCGACGCCAAGCAGATCACCGAGGATTATCAGAGCAAGTTCGAGTCATTGGCGCCGTTGCGTGCATCCAGTGCGACCACCGCGCCGACGGGTGTGGCCGCGCCGGTGGCCGTGGCCGCGACAGCAGCGCCAGCCGCAAGCTGGCCGGAGCAGCTGCAGCAGCATGCCGAAACCGCGCTGGCCGAATCGGATTACCGCAACGCGCAGGATCTGGCGCTGCAATCGTGGCGCCAGGGCAGTCAGCATGGTGACCTGTGCCAGCGCAACTGGCAGGTAGTCATCGACGCCCGCAAGCGCAGCAATCATCTTGGCAGCATTCCCGAAGCGCAGAAGCAGCAGGCGCAGTGCCTGCACTCAACAGCGCCGCCCTAAGCGTGCTGAGCCGAGTAGCACGTACCAAGGACCCGTTCGTCCTGAGCGTAGGCCGCAGGCCGAAGTCGAAGGACACACAACCCCGAGGGCAGCCCACGCACGGCGGCGCTTCGACTCCGCCCGCTGCGCGGGCTACGCTCAGCGCGAACGGGTTGTGGTTTGGTGGCTCTATTGATTCGGCCCGTAAATAGTGAAAACCCCGTTCGCCCCCAGATCAGGTCTGGGGCAGGCTCTGAGCGTAGCGCTTCGAAGTCGAAGGGTGATGGCGACGGTACTGTTTGAGGGCCGAATCAATAAAGTAAATGCCACTTCGCACTGAACTCCTTCTTCAATAACGGCTGCGACCATCGCAGCCGTTATCATTTGTGCGGATGAACGCCCCGCGCCCCGACTTCCCGATCACCTCGCTGTTGCCGCAGATCGGCCAGTCACTTGCTGCGCATCCGCGGCTGGTGCTGGAAGCGCCACCGGGTGCCGGCAAAACCACACAGGTGCCGCTGGGACTGCTTGAGGCATCGTGGCTGCAGGGCAGGAAAATCGTGATGCTGGAGCCACGCCGAATCGCGGCGCGCGCGGCCGCGCAATTCATGGCGCAGCAGCTCGGCGAGGCGGTGGGGCAGACGGTCGGTTATCGCATTCGATTCGAATCGAAGATCAGTGCGGCGACGCGCATCGAAGTGGTGACTGAGGGCATCCTGACCCGACTGATCCAGCGCGATCCGGAACTGTCGGATATCGGCGCGATCGTGTTCGACGAATTCCACGAGCGGCATCTGGCCGGTGATCTCGGTGCGGCGCTGGCGCTGGATGTGCAAGGCACGCTGCGGCCGGATTTGCGCCTGTTGCTGATGTCGGCCACGCTCGATGGCGGACGCATCGCGCAGTGGCTGGATGCACCGCGACTGAGCAGTGCAGGGCGCAGTTATCCGGTGCAGATCGAATATCCGCCGGCACGCGCGCAGGAAAGTCTGGACCAGCATCTTGCTCGTGTTGTGCGCCAAGCTCTGACTGATAGCGAGGGTGATCTGCTGGTGTTTCTGCCCGGTCGGCGCGAGATTGCGCGAGCGCAGACACTATTGCAGCAAGCACTCGACCTGCACGACGGCAGCGATATTGACGTGCTGCCGTTGCATGGCGAGCTGTCACTGACCGAGCAGCAAGCAGCTCTGAGTCCAGCCGAACCGGGTATGCGACGTATCGTGCTGGCGACCAATGTGGCGGAGTCCAGCATCACCTTGCCGGGCATCCGTGTGGTGATCGATGCGGGCTTGGCGCGCGAGCCACGTTTCGATCCGAACTCCGGATTCACGCGCCTGGAAACGGTGAACATCTCGCAGGCATCGGCCGACCAGCGCGCAGGCCGAGCCGGCCGCGTGGCACCCGGCATCGCCTATCGACTCTGGCCGCAGAGTCGACGACTGGAGCCGATGCGCAGCGCGGAAATCAGCCAAGCTGAATTGTCGGGACTGGCGCTGGAGCTGGCAGCCTGGGGCAGCGCCAACCAGCCATGGCTGGAGCCGCCGCCGAGCGGCGCGCTGGGCCAGGCGCAGACCTTGCTGGCCGAACTGGGCGCGCTCGCCGCGGATGGCCGCATCACGGCGCTGGGTCGGTCGATGCTCGATCTCGGTGCCGCGCCACGTCTGGCCGCCGCCGCGTTGCGCGCACCGATCGAGCAACGCGCGCTGATCGCCGACTTGCTGGCCTTGATGGACGCACGCTCACCGATGCGTGGCACGAGTGCCCGCAGCGATGATTTCCGCGTGCGGCTGACCGCATTGCACGCGTGGCGTGATCGTCGTGGCGGCACGTCACGCAGCGACGCGGATAGCGGCGCATTGGCCGCCATCGAACACACCAGCAAGGGCTGGCGTCGTCGCCTCGACGTGCGCACGGCAGCCAGCGGCGTGCCGGATAGTCACGCCGTCGGCGACCTGCTGCTGCATGCGTTCCCTGATCGCATCGCGCGTCGTGATGACGGCAATCCGCTGCGTTACACCTTGGCCAACGGCCGCGGTGCGCGTCTGCACGAGAACACCGCGCTGCTTGGCGAGCCGTGGCTGGTGGCACTGGATATCCGCTTCGATGCGCGCGACAGCCTGATTCTTGCCGCCGCGCCGCTGGATCTGCGAGTGCTGGAACGCGACTATCCAGCACGCTTCAAGAACGAACGAACCCTGCGCTGGAACGACGAACGCGCCGCCGCCGAAGCTTTCGAAGAGCAGCGCTTTGCTGCCATCGTACTGCAGCGTCGCAGCGTGCCGGTACGCGCCGAGGATGCGCTGCCAGCACTACTTGCGGGCGTGCGATCCAAAGGCCTCGGCGTGTTGCCGTGGAGTGCCAACGCACAGCGCCTGCGCACGCGCATGCAAGCGTTGCATGCGTGGATGCCGGAATTGGGGCTTGCCGATGTGTCTGATGAAACCTTGCTGGCATCGCTGGAGCAATGGCTGGCGCCGTACCTGCAGGGCAAGCATCGACTCGACGCATTGGCAGCAGAAGATCTGTCGCAGGCCCTGGCTTCGCTGTTCGACTACGAACAACGTCGTCTGCTCGACGAGCAGGCGCCCGAAAGCCTGATCGTACCCAGCGGGCAATCACGTCGGCTCGAATACGCCGTCGGCGAACCACCCGTACTGGCCGTGAAACTGCAGGAACTGTTCGGCTTGGTCGACACCCCACGTGTGGGCAGCGGCCGCATCCCCGTCACCCTGCATCTGCTGTCACCGGCAGGTCGACCCATCCAGGTCACGCAAGATCTGAAAGGCTTCTGGGAACGCACCTATCCCGAAGTGAAAAAAGAGCTGAAGGGACGTTACCCACGCCATCCGTGGCCGGATGATCCGTGGACGGCGGTTCCCACGCATCGGGCCAAGCCTCGCGGCAGCCCCGGAAAAGCGTGATGGTATCGCGAACGCCTATGCCCGTTTGCCGTTGAGGCCACACTGATCAAGCGTGGTCCTTGTCATGATGACTGGAGGGCGCGATCCCATCTTCCCGTTCAAGCGCCCGGCGTGCGTCAAGGTAGTTGTCGCGTCATCAGTTATGCCGCGATCTTCACCGGTGGTCGTTCCGGATTGAGATAGACGTCATTGGCGAGATGCCAGTTGCGCATTTGCCGCGTCCAGCGCG